>Ga0316217_10000759_pt1 | contig 44464 bp, 43 predicted proteins | sample 1anoAmetaG_FD_203633 | JGI IMG/M metagenome (GOLD analysis project Ga0316217, IMG submission 203633) | Freshwater microbial communities from Trout Bog Lake, Wisconsin, USA - 1anoA | ecosystem: Environmental > Aquatic > Freshwater > Lake > Hypolimnion/Profundal zone | place: USA: Wisconsin...
CAGGACGCCAACGTGGCGGACGAAGTGGTGAACCTCACCAAGTTCCAGATCCTGAACCAGTCCGGCATCAGCGCGCTGTCGAAGGCGAACCAGGCCGGCCAGTCCATCCTCTCTCTCCTCCAATAATAGGCCAAGTTGAAGCGACCACGGGGGGGCAGGCGCTGCCTGCCCCTCCCGTCTTCAATGAGGAGAGCCTCCCATGACTGATCCCGTGAGCAGCATATCCAGCATCGCCGGCACCCAGATGGCGGCCCTGGCGGCGGCCCAGTCCCAGCAGTCCGCAGATACCAGCCGTCCGGCCACCACTGCCCTCCAGGCGGTGGTGGCCGTTCCGGCCGGAGGCGCCGCCCAGGCCGGGAGCAAGGCCGCCCCCGCGCCCGCCAAGGGCGCGTCCACCGGCAAGCCGTCGTCCCAGGAACTGGGGGCCGCGGCCAAGGAACTTCAGAGCTATTTCCAGCCCAACCAGAAGGTCACCCTCCAGGTCGACCACGCCAGCGGCGAAAGCTATGTGAAGATCGTCGACGCCAAGAGCAAGCAGCTGATCCTGCAGATTCCCTCGGCCGACGTCCTGGCGATGGCACAGAAGTTGCGAGAAATGGCCAACCCCCAGGCCGCCTCCGGTGTCCTGGTGGACCAGCAGGGCTGAACCTGCCGGAGCTGGTGGAGGTAGCGAATGGCAACATCAGGCGTCAGTTTCCAAGGCATCACCAGCGGTCTGCAGACCGATGCGCTGGTCAACGCGGTGATCACCCAGGCCAGCCAGCCCATGGTGGCCATGCAGGCCCAGGTCACCGCGGCGAACAGCCGCAAGTCGGCGCTCACCGCGCTGCAGACCGAGATGGACTCCCTGTCCACCAGCCTCGGCAGCCTCAATAGTTCCGGGTTCGACGCGCGCACCGTCACCAGCTCCGACAGCACCAACGCCTACGTCACCGCCACCGCCGTGGGCGGGGCGGCGGGCGCCTACGATCTCCAGGTGGGCACCATCGCCACCAACGCCCGGCTCTCGCCCACCCTGGACGGGTCCGGCAACGCCACCAACCTCTCCACCGCCAGCGCCAGCGCGCCCATCTTCTCCGGCTCCGCGGCGACCTTCGCGGTGGAGGGGACCGACGGCGTCACCAAGCAGATCAGCCTCACCAGCGGCAACAACAACATCTACGGCCTGGCCGACGCCATCAACGCCCTTGGCACCGCCGACCCCACGGTCGTCGGTTCCAAGGGCCTGGGCGTGCTGGCCACGGTGGTGAACACCGGCAAGGGCAGCAACCCCTACCAGCTGGTGCTCACCTCCCGGGCCACCGGCATCGGCACCGGCGGCGCCAACCTCAAGATCGCCGACGTCACCTCGGGCGGCGCGGTCAACACCCTGGGCATCGCCGCCGGCACCGTGTCCGCCGACGGCTCCAGCATCGCCAGCGGCGGCACCACCTCCCAGCAGGCCGCCACCAACGCGACCTTCACCCTGGACGGCATCCAGATGAGCCGGGCCTCCAACTCGGTGACCGACGCCGTGAACGGGGTCACCTTCCAGCTCAAGCAGGGCGGCCAGACCGGCACCACCACCCTGACCGTGGCCCAGGACACCACCACCGCGACCACCGCCATGCAGGCGGTGATCAGCGGCTTCAACACCATGCTGGGCACCTACAACACCGATTCGGCCGCCGGCGCCCCGCTGGCCGGGGACTCCACCGCCCGTTCCATGATCGCCACCATCCGCGCCGCCCTGGCCGGCACCCCGGCCGGCATGGCCTCCACCGCCAAGTTCAACTCCGCGGCGTCCCTGGGCATCAGCACCAACAAGGACGGCACCCTGAGCCTCGACACCGCGGCGTTCCAGACCGCGCTCGCCACCGACCCGGTGGCCGCCAAGAACGTGTTCGCCACCTCGGCCTCGTCCACCAACGCCGCGGTGTCCCTGGGCGTGGCCGGGCCCAAGACCGCCACCGGCGCGTTCGGCTTCAACATCACCTCCTACGCCAGCGGCGGCGCCGTGGCCGGCACCATCACCGCCCCGGACGGCACCCAGTACAACCTGACCGGGAGCAACGGCGTCCTCATGGGCGCGACCGGGACGCCGCTGGAAGGCCTCTACCTCAACGTGAGCGGCACCGGCACCGGCACCCTGGGCCTCAGCAAGGGCGTCGGCCAGGCGGCCCAGGACGCCATCAACGGCATCACCGCCTACGGCAGCGGCACCATCGCCCAGGTCGTGCAGGGCATCACCACCGAGAACACCAACCTCAACAACCAGATCGACAACCAGCAGACCATGCTGGACACCATGAAGACCACTCTGCAGAAGAAGTACTCCGACATGGAGTCCCTCATCACCACGCTGCAGGGCGCCGCCAGCAGCCTGGGATCGCTGGCCTGATTTTCGCTTGACCGGGAACACCGGGCAAAAGACGCACCTTGCGGCTACAGCCGCGGCCCGGTTCGACCGATGACTAGTCAGGGAGATGACCATGCAGAACGGATACGGGGGCGGAAAACAGGCGAGCAACTACCTGGCCCAGCGCATCAACGGCGCCACCCCAGAAGAGCTGGCGGCGATGCTGCTGGAGGGCGCCGTCCGCTTCCTCCACCAGGCCGCCGCGGCGATCAAGCGGCGCGACATCCCCGAGCGGGCCCGGCTGGTGAACCGGGTGTCGCTGATCCTCGACGAGCTGCTGTCCATGCTCAACTCGGAAGAGGGCGGGGAAGTGGTGGACCGGCTCCACGGGATCTACATCTGGTGGATCAAGGAGCTGTTCGACGGCGCCCGGCTCAACCAGCCCGAGCGGCTCGAGGCGATCACCCGGCAGATGGTCGCCATGCGCAGCGGCTGGGAGCAGCTGGCCACCAAGGAACGGCAGGCCAAGCTTCGCCAGGGTGCCGGCGCTCCGGCCGGAGCCGCGGCCCAGGCGTCGGCGCCGGCGCCCGCCAGCTTCAAGGTGGAAGGCCTGGTGGGATGAGCGACCAGGACGTGGTCGCGGTCCTCGACCGCCTGGAACAGCTCCTGGAGGCCCCTGGCGGGCCGCAGGAGGCGCTGGAGCCCCAGGCCGTGGCCCAGTGGCAGGAAACCTTCGACCGGGCCCTGGCGACCGCCCAGCGCGGTCCGCGCTGGCCCGAGATCCGGCTCCGGGCCAAGACCCTGAAGGCCCGGCTGGACCAGCGGGTGGACGCGCTCCGGGACGCCCAGCGGGTCATCCAGGGCGAACTGGAGCAGGGCGCCCGCGGCCGCCGCGCCCTGGCCGGGTACCGCCGCTAGGAACCCGCGCCGTCATTGCCCGGGTCCCAGACATTCGTCAGGGCCGTCCCGGTCGGTTGCTCCGCAACCGCAATGGCGGACCACGCCGTGACGTGATCCAGGCGAGGTTGGTTTCTGCCGTGTCCCACTTCCCCGGAAACCGTTCCGGCGGCATGGGACACGTCATCTCCAGCGAATTGGGACACCCACGATGGATTTCGGCCTGGATCGCGTCATGGCGTGGTCCGCCATTGCGGTTGCGCAGCAACCGACCAGGACGGCCCTGAGGTAGAATCCGGAACCCGCGCGACGACTAGAGTGTGCCGAACAGGCGGTCGCCGGCGTCGCCCAGGCCGGGGAGGATGTAGGCCTTCTCGTTGAGCTGGCGGTCCACCGCGGCGATCACCAGGTGGAGGTCCGGGTGGTCGGCCTGCAGCCGCTTGATGCCTTCCGGCGCGGCCAGCACGGAGCACAGGGTGATGTTCTTGGCGCCGGCCGTCTTCAGCTGGCGCACGGCTTCCGAGGCGCTGCCGCCGGTCGCCAGCATGGGGTCCAGCACGAACACGAAACGCTCCTCCAGGAGGGGCGGGAAGTTGCGGTAGTAGGGCACCGGAACCAGGGAATCATGGTCGCGGTAGAGGCCCAGGTGGCCCACCTTGGCCGTCGGCAGCAGCTGCAGGAAGGGCTGCAGCAGCCCCAGGCCCGCGCGCAGCACCGGCACCAGCACCGGGTCGAGGCTGGTGAGGCGGCGGCCCTGGGTGCGCTCCAGCGGCGTCTCCACGGCCACAGGCTCGGTCGGCAGCAGGCGCGTGGCCTCCACCGCGAGCAGCAGACCGAGTTCCTCGATCACCTTGCGAAACAGGCTCCCAGGCGTTTTCACGTCGCGGAGCAGGGTGAGTTTGTGGTGACAGAGCGGGTGGTCGAGCACGGTTGCGTCCATCGATGAATCTCCTGTGTCCTAGCAGTCTCGCGCGTTCCGGCCGATCCGCAAAGTGTTGAGACCGGCAAAAACCACGAATGGAATATCGAAAAGAACCCTCACAATTCTGTTGACCGTATTGGAAACGCTGGTTTAGTGGAGTCTAGTAAGAAGCTTCCCATTCGACTCCTGGTGCATAAACGTGTCTGGACCCGATGGGACCCGGGGGTTATAAATGTTGAAAAAAGTCCAGATATTCAAGGCCCTGGACATCGAAATCAAGAAGCAAAAAGGCCCTGCAGCCGTGAAAGACGCCTACAAGGGGCATCATTCCCTGAAGGAAGAACTGAGCCTGCCCGGGATCTCCATCATCGCCGAGACGGCCGGCGGCAACCCGCTGCGCGGCCAGGTCCGCGACGGCTACCGCGCCTCCACCCACGCCAAGAGCCTGGTGGAGAACGGCGCCCGGGTGATCTCCGTGGCCACCGACCGGTTCCTGTTCTTCGGCGAGGACAAGCACCTCTCCGACGTCCGCTCCGCGGTGAAGGTGCCGCTGCTGCGCCACGACTTCATCTTCGAGGAGTACCAGATCGAGGAGAGCAAGATCCTGGGCGCCGACGGCGTGTTCCTGATGGCCGCCCTGCTCGAGCCCGACCGGCTCGCGGCGCTGCAGAAGCTGGCCCGGGCCAAGGCCCTCGACGTGATCGTGGAGGTGGCCAGCGAGGCCGATCTCAAGCGGGCCCTCGAGGTCGACGCCGACATCGTGTGCGTGCTCGGGCGCGACCTGGACACCTGGGAGCCGCGCTGGGAAGAGGCCCTGGCCCTGCTGGACAAGGTTCCCCAGGACCGGTGCCTCCGGATCCTCGAGGCGGGTGTCTGCACCCTCCCGCAGATCCAGCAGCTGGAGGCCATGGGTGTGCACGGCGTCATGATCGGGGACGCCCTGCTCGACGAGTTCTACCCCGGCAAGCGACTGGCGCAGATTCTGGCCGGTATCGAGATCCCGAAAAAGCCCGTCAAGACCAAGGGCAAGCAGGACGCTTTGCAGGACTCCCCGGCCAAGGTCGTCAAGCCAGGCACGGCCGCGGCGGGTCCCCAGGAAGTGAGCAAGCAGAAGACGGGTGGCCCGGCTACGTCCGGCAGGCAGCATGCCTCCACCCACCCCCCTCAACCAGCCCGCGAGGGCAAAAAGGAGTTCCCAATGGATCAAAACCCTCAGCAGGACGAGACCAAGATCTCCGGCGCGAGCGTCGCTGCGGTCCCGGCAGCGGCTCCTGAAAAGGCGACCGCCAAGAAGGCCGCCGCCAAGAAGCCAGCCGCCGCCAAGAAGCCTGCTGCAGCCAAGAAGCCCGCCGCTGCGAAAAAGCCCGCCGCCGCCAAGAAGCCGGCCGCGGCCAAGAAGCCCGCGGCCAAGGCCCCCGCAGCCAAGAAGGCCGTCGCCAAGAAGGCCCCCGTGGCCAAGAAGGCCGTCGCCAAGAAGGCCCCCGTGGCCAAGAAGGCCGCCGCCAAGGCCCCCGTAGCCAAGAAGGCCGTCGCCAAGAAGGCTCCCGTAGCCAAGAAGGCCGTCGCCAAGAAGGCCCCGGTAGCCAAGAAGGCCGTCGCCAAGAAGGCCCCCGTGGCCAAGAAGGCCGCCGCCAAGGCCCCCGTGGCCAAGAAGGCCGTCGCCAAGAAGGCTCCGGTGGCGAAGAAGGCCGTCGTCGCCAAGAAGGCCCCCGTGGCCAAGAAGCCCGCCGTCGCCAAGAAGGCCGCCGTCGCCAAGAAGGCTCCCGTGGCCAAGAAGGCCGTCGCCAAGAAAGCCCCGGCAGCGAAGAAGGCCCCCGCCAAGAAGTAGGGAACTGCCGGCGGCGTCGGCCGTCCCGCTCCCCGTTGCCACCCCCTCAGCGTGTTGGGAACCAGCCATGAAATTGATCGAACAAGTTTCCGGCCTTGAAATCCTGGACAGCCGGGGCAACCCGACCGTGCTGGCCCGAGTCACGCTGAACGACGGAACCATCGGCCAGGCGCTGGTTCCGTCCGGGGCATCCACCGGCAGCCGGGAGGCGCTGGAACTGCGGGACGGCGACCCGAAGCGCTATCAGGGCAAGGGGGTGCTGGGTGCAGTCCAGACCCTCGGCACTGACATCAACGATGCGCTCCAGGGCATGGATCCCTTCCAGCAAGCGGAGCTTGACGACCTGCTCCTCGACCTGGACGGGACCGAGAACAAGGCCAACTTCGGGGCCAATGCCCTGCTGGGGGCCTCCATGGCCATCGCCGACGCCGCCGCCAAGGCCTGCGGCCAACCGCTCTACCGCTACCTGGGCGGCGCCTCCGCACGGGTGCTGCCCGTCCCCATGATGAACATCCTCAACGGCGGGGCCCACGCCGACAACAACGTCGACATCCAGGAGTTCATGATCCTGCCCGTGGGCGCCCCCAGTTTCGCGGAGTGCATCCGCTGGGGCGCCGAGGTCTACCATGCCCTCAAGGGCGTGCTCAAGGCCAACAAGCTGGCCACCGGGGTCGGCGACGAGGGCGGCTTCGCCCCCAACCTGGGCAGCAACGAGGAGGCCCTGAGCCTCATCGAGCAGGCCATCGCCAAGGCCGGCTACGAGCCCGGCAAGGACATCTTCCTGGGGGTGGACTGCGCCTCCAGCGAATTCTACAAGGACGGCAAGTACGTCATCGACGGCGAGGCCAAGACCGGACCGCAGCTGGTGGACTACTACGCCGGCCTGGTGGAGCGGCATCCGATCCTCACCATCGAGGACGGCTTCGACGAGAGCGACTGGGCCAACTGGGGCCTGGTCACCTCCCGGCTCAGCGGCAGGATCCAGCTGGTGGGCGACGACCTCTTCGTCACCAATCCGGCCATCCTGGCCCGCGGCATCCGCGAGCACGTCGGCAACGCCATCCTCATCAAGCTGAACCAGATCGGCACCGTCACCGAGACCCTGAAGGCCGTCGACATGGCCCACAAGGCCGGCTACCGAACCATCATCAGCCACCGCAGCGGCGAGACCGAGGACACCTTCATCGCCGACCTGGCCGTCGCCACCGGCTCCGGCGAGATCAAGACCGGCGCCCCCTGCCGCACCGACCGGGTGGCCAAGTACAACCGCCTGCTCCAGATCGAATGGGAACTGGGCGCCGCGGCCCGCTACGCCGGACGCGAGCCCTTCGGGCCCTGGCTCGATCGCTGAAGGACACCATGACGACCGCCTGGCTCCTGAAATCCAGCACCCTGTGGACCGTGTTGGTGGTGTCCGGGTTGGCTTCGGCGGCCATTCTCCTGCTCAGCCCGGACGGGCTGCCCAGCATCGGCAAGCGCCAGGCAGAAATAGCCGACCAGCAGTTGACCCTCCTGAAGATGCGCCGGGCCAACCTGGAGCTGGGCCAGGAGGTCAAGCGACTGGCCGCCAAGGATCCGGAACTCTACGAGGCCCTGGCCCGGCAGCAGGGCCTGGCCCGGCCGGGGGAGACCATCTACACCTTCCGGGAGCCCGGAAACCGGCATTAGAGCGTGGAACCTGCTAGACTTTTCATGTTCCACACCCGAGGTTTCCAGTGCTTTCAAGCGATCTTCCTGCCGCACCCGCTGCCGTGGTCCTGACATGACCGCTAGGATCATCGCGTTGGCCAATCAGAAGGGCGGGGTGGGCAAGACCACCTCGGCCATCAATCTGGCCGCCTCCCTGGCGATGATGGAGAAGCTGGTCCTGCTGGTGGACTTCGATCCCCAGGGGCACAGCACCACCGGCCTGGGCTTCCCCAAGCCCGACCACCGGGCCGGCGCCTTCGCCCTCATGAAGGGCGCGCCCGCCGCCGGGCTCATCCTCACCACCGAAGTGCCGATGCTGCAGATCATTCCCGCGGGCAAGGACCTGGCCCAGCTGGAATTCGAGCTGTTCGAGCTGCCGGAGCTGCAGGTGCTGCGCCGGGCCCTGGAGCCGCTGCGGGGAACCTTCGACTACATCCTCATCGATCCGCCGCCCAGCCTGGGCATGATCACCCTGAACGCCCTCACCGCCGCCGACGAAGTCATCGTGCCCATGCCCTGCGAATTCCTGGCCATGGACGGCCTGGTGGAGCTCATGGAGACCATCCGCCGGGTCCAGGGCGGGCCGAATCCCGGGCTGCGCCTGGGCGGCATCCTGCTCACCATGGCCGAGGAACGCACCAACCTCGGTTCGGCCGTCGCCCAGGAAGTGCGCAACGCGTTCCCCGGCAAGGTGTTCCAGACCCACATCCCGCGCAACATCCGGCTGGCCGAGGCCCCCAGCCACGGCAAGCCGGTGGCGTTCTACGACCTCCGCTCCAAGGGCGCCCAGGCCTACCTCAACCTGGCCCGGGAGTGGCTGGAACTGGCCGAACCCGCGACTCCACGAGGTCCCGCATGATTCCCAAACGTCCGGCCCTGGGCCGCGGCCTCACCTCCCTCATGAGCCAGACGGCCCCCGAGGATGCCAGCCAGCGGGAAGTGCCGGTGGGCTCCCTGGTGCCCAACCGGCACCAGCCCCGGACCCACTTCGACGAGGGCCTGCTGGATGACCTGGCGGCCAGCCTGAAGATCCACGGCATGGTCCAGCCCATCGTCGCCCGCAAGGTCGGCGAGCTGTTCGAGATCATCGCCGGCGAGCGCCGCTGGCGCGCCGCCCGAAAGGCCGGCCTGGCCATGGTGCCGGTGGTGGTGAAGGAGGTCCCGGACGACCGCCTGCTGGAGTTCGCCCTGGTGGAGAACATCCAGCGCCAGGAACTCAATCCCATCGAGGAGGCCAAGGCCTACTTCCAGCTGGGCGAGCATCTGCGGCTCACCCAGGAGCAGGTGGCGGACCGGGTCGGCAAATCCCGCCCACAGGTGGCCAATACCCTGCGGCTGCTGCGCCTGCCCACCCGGCTCCAGGACCTGATCATGACCGGCAAGCTCTCCACCGGGCACGGCAAGGTGCTCCTGGGGGTGGAGGAGACCCGGACCCAGGACCAGCTGGCCGAGGAGGTGGTCCTCAAGCAGCTGAGCGTGCGGGCCCTGGAGGCCCGGATCCAGCAGCTCGGGCGGGCCCGCCAGGGCAGGCAGAAGCGGCACCATCCCCAGGCCATCTTCCTGAAGGCCGCGGCCGAGGAGCTGACCCAGGTATGGAGCGCCCGGGTCGAGATCAAACCCAAGGGCAAGGGGGGCTCGCTGACGCTACACTACGCCACGGAGGCGGAGCTGGATCGCCTGTTCGAGGGATTGAAGAAGGGACCGTCCGGCCGTTGATGGCGGGACCGGCAGGAAACGAGGCGAGCATGTCCTGGTTCATCAAGAAACGACAGCAGAAGATCGCGGTGGAGGAGAAGACCGTCCGGGTGCCCGAAGGCCTCTGGATCAAGTGCGAGGCCTGCCGCGAGCTGATCTACCGGGCCGAGCTGGTGAACACCCACAACGTCTGCCCCAAGTGCGGCTACCACTTCCGGATCGGCGTGGAGGAGCGGCTGGCGGCGCTCATGGACCCGGGCTACACCGAACTGTTCGGCACCCTGCAGAGCACCGATCCGCTGCATTTCGCCGCGGCGAAATCCTACGCCGACCAGCTGGCCCGGCTCCGCGCCGCCGGCCATGACCACGACGCGGTGCTGGTGGTCGAGGGCACCCTGAAGGGCCACCCGGTGGTGCTGGCCGTGATGGACTGGGATTTCCTGGCCGCCAGCATGGGCTGCGTGGTGGGCGAGAAGCTCAAGCTGGGCGCCGAGCGGGCGCTGGCCAGCGGCGCCTCCTACATCATCATCAGCTGCTCCGGCGGGGCGCGGATGCAGGAAGGCACCCTTTCGCTCATGCAAATGGCCAAGGTGAGCGCCGCCCTGGCCCGGCTCGACACGGCCGGGATCCCCTACCTCTCCATCCTCACCGACCCCACCACCGGCGGGGTCAGCGCCAGCCACGCCATGCTCGGGGACCTCAACCTGGCCGAGCCCAAGGCGCTCATCGGCTTCGCCGGTCCGCGGGTCATCGAACAGACCATCAAGCAGACCTTGCCCGAAGGCTTCCAGCGCTCCGAATTCCTGCAGGAGCACGGCATGGTCGACAAGGTGGTGCCCCGGGACAAGCTGCGGGAGTTCGTCGCCCTCAGCCTGGACTGGATGACCCACCCGAGCCCGGAACCCCGTGCCTAGCCCCGCCGTGCTGCCCCACCTCCTGGCACTCGAGGCCCGGGGCCACTGGGGCATCAAGCGCGGGCTGGAGAACCCCCGCCTGCTGCTGGAAGCCCTGGGCCGGCCCCACGTGGCCTGCCCCACGGTGCTGCTGGCCGGCACCAACGGCAAGGGGTCCACCGGCGCCTTCCTGGCCCACGCCCTGCGCGCCTGCGGCCTCCGGACCGGCTGGACCACCTCCCCCCACCTGGTGTCCCCGGCGGAGCGCATCTGGGTGGACGGCGCCGGGCTGGAGGAGGCCGAGCTGGACCGGCTGCTGGGCGAGGCCTTCCGCGCCGAGACCCGCCTGGGCATCCAGGCCACCTATTTCGAGCTGATGATCGCCGCCGCCGCCCTGGCCTTCCGGGAGGCCCGGGTCGACCTGGCGGTGGTGGAGGTGGGCATGGGCGGGCGCTGGGACGCCACCAACGCCTGCGACCCGGTGCTCACCGTGCTCACCAACGTGGAAATGGACCACATGAGCTTCCTGGGCGACACCCGGGAGCTGATCGCCCGGGAGAAGCTCTGCACCGCCCGGGACGGCCGGCCCCTGGTGCTGGGACCCACCCTCGACCCCGCCTGGCTGGAGCCGCTCCTGGAGTGCCGGCCGGTCCTGTTCCCGGCCCCCCCGCTGGCGGCCGAGGCCCTGGCCTGGGACCACAGCCGGGTCCAGGGCCATCGGATCCAGCTGGCCGGCCGGCACCAGCTGGACAACCTCGCCACCGCCTGGGAGGCCCTCCGCGGCCTCGCGCGGCTGGGTTTCCCGGTCAGCCCCGACGCGGCCTGGACCGGCCTCGAGGGCACCGTCTGGCCCGGCCGGCTGTGGGCCGTCCCCGGCCTGGACCAGGTCTTCATGGACGGCGCCCACAACCTGGACGGCGCCCGCGCCCTGGCCGCCCACGCCCGGGCCACCGGGGTCCACCCGCACCTGGTGTTCAGCGCCATGGGGGACAAGGATCTCACCGGCATGAGGGCCGAGCTGGAGACCCTGGAACCGGCCTCGATCACCCTGGTCCGGGGCGACAACCCGCGCTACGCCACCGCCGAGGCGCTGCGGGCCGTGTGGGGGGCCAGGCGCGAGGTGCTGGCTATCGACGCCGCCGCCGGCGGGCTCAGGGCCCCGGCCGACGGGCCCCGGCTGGTCTGCGGCTCACTCTATTTCCTCGGGGACCTGCTCCGGGCCCTGGGCATCCGCCCCCGCTTCTGAGCCGGCCGCGCCGCCATGAAGCCGCTGCTCGCCCTCTGCTTCGCCGCCACCCTGCTCCAGGCCGGAACGCCCCTGGCCGTGGTCCGGGCGGTGCGGGAGGGCGAGCCCCCCTTCGAGGACGGCCAGCTGTTCTACCGCCTGGAGGGCGACGGCAGCGCCGCCTTGAAGCCCGGCGAGGTGCTGCGCCTGGTGCGCCCCCGGGACGCCCGGCCCATGGCCCTGCTGGAGGTGGTCGATGGCCGTCCCGGCTACGTCCTCGCCCGGATCCGCCAGCCCGGCGCCACCTTCCCGCTCAGGGGCGACCTGGCCATCCCCCGGGAGCCGCTGCGGACCCCGCCCCCGCTCCCCGACCCGGGCCAGCCGCTGCCGGCGGCCCCGGCGGCGGCCCCGGCGGCGCCGGCCCTGGCGGTGCCGCCCCCGCTGGCGGTCCACCGGGAGCCGATCTACTTCCTGGCGGACGAGGCCGCCCTGACCCCCGGCGCCAAGGCCAAGCTCAAGGGCTGGGTCGCCAGCTGGGGCCACGGCGGGGTCTGGGTCCTGGCCCTGCCGCCCGGAGCCGGCCCCCTGGCCGAGGCCCGGGTCGGCGCCCTGCGGGAGGAACTGGCCCGCCTGGGGGTGGCCCGGATCGAGGTCGGCTCGGTGCCGGAGCCGCCCCCGGGCAAGTACGAGGCGGTCGTGGTCATCCTGGATCCCGGCTGAGCGGACCGGCCGCGTCCGGGTACGCGGGTACGTTGGAAGGCCCCCGCTTGCGCGGGGGCCTTCTCTTCGCCACTGTTCTGCATTCCAGCCTTCTCTGTGTTCGGGAGCCAATCGAACACCCCTGGGCAAGCATGCATGGAGATGAGCCTTGGAAACCCAACTCCGACATTGGAATGCCGTCAGCCTGGAAAGGGTTCCCCCGGAAAAAAAATATATTTCCCGGGCCGGCGGGAGGCTTCGGCCACCGGATTGGCTAGGATAAAGGACTGAAAGCCCTACACGAATGCGGGACCGGATCGGGAAATTCGAGATACAGCGCCTCCTGGGCCAGGGGAGCATGGGCGAGGTCTACCTGGCGCTCGACCCCGGCCTGGGCCGGCAGGTGGCCATCAAGACCATTCTCCAGGGCAACGCCTTCGGCGCCGAGGGCGCCGCCCGGTTCCAGCGGGAGGCCAGGGCGATGGCCGCCCTGAACCATCCCGGCATCGTCACCCTGTTCGATTTCGGGGTGGACGCCGGCACCAGCTTCCTGGTCATGGAGTACCTGGACGGGGACGACCTGGCCTCCCTCATCGAGGGCCGGGACCTGGGCAAGGCCGCGCTCCTGGAAGCCCTGGCCCAGGCCTGCGACGGGCTGGCCTACGCCCATGACCGGGGCTTCGTCCACCGGGACGTCAAGCCCGGCAACATCCGGGTCGTCCAGCGGAGGGACCGGGTCCAGGCCAAGCTGATGGACTTCGGCATCACCGCGGTGGACCGCTCCGAGCTCACCCTGGACGGCTCCTGGATGGGCACGGTCAGCTACATGGCCCCGGAGTACCTGGACTCCGGGAAGGCGGCTCCCAGCGCCGACCTGTTCGCCGCCGGGGTGATCCTCTACGAGATCCTCGCCTCGGGCCGCAAGCCGTTCACCGCCGAGACCACCACCGGCATCCTCAACGCCATCCTGCGGCTGCCGCCGGCGGCCCTGGGCCCGGCCGACCTCGGGGACCTGCCGGCCGGGCTCCTGGCGGTGGTGGCGAAGGCCCTCGCCAAGGATCCGGGCGACCGCCACCCCTCCGCCACCGCCCTGGCCGAGGCCATCCGCGCGGCCCTGGCCGAACCGCCGGCGGCCCCGGCCCGGGCCGAGGCCCCGGCCAGACAGCTGGTGGTCGGCCGGGGCCCCCGGGCCAACTGCCTGAGCCTGCGGGTGGCCCTGCGCCAGGCCCCGCCGGCCGGCACCATCCTGATCCTTCCCGGCGTCTACAGGGAAGCCCTGGTGGTCGACCGCGACGTCACCCTCCAGGGCGAGGGCGAGGCCGGCGCGGTGCAGCTCCCGGAAGGCATCACGGTGGCCGGCGGGGCGGCCCTCACCCTGGTCAACGCCACGGTCGCCAGCGGCGCCGGGCCCGCCCTGCGGCTGCTGCCCGGGGGCCGGGTGCGGGCGGAGGACGCCTGCTTCAACGGAGCTCCGGCCGGCGGGGTGGAACTGGGCGCCGGCGCCACCGGCGACTTCCTCCGCTGCCAGTTCAACGACAACGGTTCCGCCGGCCTCCTGGCCCTGGAGGGCTCCCGGGCGCACCTGGAGCAGTGCGGTCTGGCCGGCAACCAGGACGCCGGGCTGCATGGCTGCGGCCACGCCCGGATCCACCTGGTGCAGTGCCGCCTGGCCGGAAACCTGGGCCTGGGGCTCTGCGCGGTGGATTCGGCGGCCCTGGTCCTGGAACGCTGCGAACTGGACGGCAACCAGGGCCCCGGCCTGCTGCTGGACCGGGGCGGGGCGGGCCGGCTGGACCGCTGCGCCGTCACCGGCGGCGCCTCCGTGGGCCTGCTGTGCCGGCCCGGCGCCACCCTGGCCCTGGCGGGCTGCCAGGTGGCGGGCAACGCCCTGGGCGGCCTGCTCATGCCCCGGGAGGCGCTGGCGGCCGCCCTGGGCGCCGGCAACACGATCGCCGACCCCATCCTGCAGAGCTAGATTGATAGCAGGCGGTCCAGCTCGCGCTGGCAGCGGGCCGGGTCCGGATCCTCCTGGGCGACGGCGGCCCGGCCCGGCTGGTCCAGCAGTTCCAGCATGGGGTCCGGCTGGCGGGTGCTGAAGGCCACCGGCAGGTCCCCGAAGACCCGCAGCAGGGGCTCCAGGTGCCGGACCGCGCCGACGGCCTCCAGGCCCTCCCTGCGGCTGGGCTCCAGGTCCACCACCAGCAGGCGGAAGGGGGCGTCCGTCGAGGCCTTGATGCTGGCGTGGCCGGCGAACAGCTCCGGCGCCGCCTCGACCCGCCAGAACCCGCTGGCCTGGAGATGGCTGACGATGGCCGCCTGGTCCTCGCCCTCGGCGGCGACCACCAGGATCCGGGCGGCTCTCCGGTCCAGCCGCCGGAGCGGCTCGGCGCCGGCCCGTTCCAGGTCGGCCGCGGGCTCGGCCCCGGGGACCGGCCCCGTGGCCTCGGCGCCGGCCAGTTCCAGGTCGCCGGAGTCCCCCCGCACCAGGCTGGCGGTGAACGAACCGGTCGTCCCGGGCTTGCGTTCGCGCGCCTCCAGGACCGTCGACAGCAGGAGCCTGCTGGCTTCGCCCAGGCCCTGGAACTGCACCGCCAGGTGGACCATGGAATCCGCCTCCTGGACCCGCACGGTCAGGCCCCGGGATTCCAGGATCCCGGACTTGGCCAGGCCGTGGATCTTGACCATGGAGAGCACCTTGCCCTGGGCGAAGGCGTTGCCCCAGGGCCGGACCGGCAGCCCGTCGTCGAGCCGGACCATGCGGTCCACCCGGAACAGGAAGCCGCCCAGGGACAGGTTGGTCAGGGCGCCGGTGAGGCCGTGGCAGGGGACCTCGTTGTCCTGGGCGGTGACGAAGACGTTCTCCCGCGGCCGGAAGGGGTACCGCTTCCAGACCCGGCGGTCGGAGGAGAGCAGGGAGGCCGGCCATTCGAACCCGTACTGGAGGTAGCCCTCCCGGCCGACCAGGGCGATCCGGCCCTCGTAGCGCTTGCCCCGGGCCGAGAACACCAGGTCGAACCAGGCCCCCGCCGCCAGGGCCGGCGGGAAGGGCCGGAACACCTTGACCAGCAGGGTGCGGGTCCCGGGCGCCGAGGCCACCAGGACCGCCGTATAGGGCAGGGTCTTGGCCCCTTCCACCTTGATGGAGAATTCCTCCTGGCTCTCGACCAGGTCCTGGAACGCCTGGCCGAGGAATTCTGGATCACGGGTCCGCTCGCCGGTCGCCACGCTAGAGGCCGTCGCTGATCAGGATCGCCGGCTCGAAGCCGAGCCCCCCGGCTTCGGCCAGGGTCGCCATGCCCCAGACTGCGAGCCGGCTCCGGTAGGGCGCCCAGAACTCCGGCCGGGCCTGGATGGCGCCCAGCGGCAGGTGCAGGGTCAGGGCCTCGGGCAGGTCGGCCAGGGTCTCGGCATCCAGGTCGGCGGCCTCGTCCTCCTCCCACAGCAGCCCGCAGCGGGCCTCGTGGCAGGCGGCCCAGAGCTGGAACACCTCGCTGTGCTCGAAGCTGCTGAAGAGGACCCGGCCCAGGGCCCCGGAGGCCTCCACCGCGGCCAGGGCCTGCTTCCAGCCCGGTTCGCCCTTCAGTTCGACGTTCACCAGCCGGGCCGGCAGGCCCAGGGTGTCCACCAGCCGGGGCACCGGCTCGCCATTGTTGAGCAGGGGCAGCTCGGCGGCCTTCAGCTTGCGCAGGATCCCCCCCTGGCGCGCGGTGCGGGCCAGGTCATCGTCGTGCAGGACGAAGCAGACCCCGTCCTGGCTGGGTTGCACATCCAGCTCGAAGCCGTCCATGCCGGCCTCGAGGGCGGAGCGGAAGGCTTCCATGGAGTTCTCGAGGTGGTGCGCAGAGTGGCCGCGGTGGCCCAGGATGATGGACATGACATGCTCCGGATGTGTTTCCATCATGGAACATCCGCGGGCGGTCAGACCACTTTTCCGGGATTGAAAATGCCGGCCGGGTCCAGGGCCCGCTTGATCGCGCGCAGGGCCTGGATCTGGTAGGGATCGGCATAGCGGAGGAAGGCGTCCCGCTTGGCCAGGCCGATCCCGTGCTCGCCGCTGAGGGTGCCGCCCAGGCGGATGCACAGGCCGAACAGCTCGGACAGCTGGCGCTCCAGTTCGGCCGGCCCGGTCTCGCCGGCGGCCAGCAGGTTCACGTGCAGGTTGCCGTCGCCCAGGTGGCCGTAGGTGACCGTGGGCAGGGCCATGGCCTCCAGCCCCAGGAAGAACTCGCGGATCCGCGAGCGCGGCACCACCACGTCCTCGCTGACCTTCCGGGGGTAGCGCTCCTTGAGGTGGGTCGAGGTCATGCGCCGCACCGCCCAGAGGGCCTCCCGCTGGTGGGCGTCGGTGGCCGACTGGAGATGCTCGGCCAGCGGCCCCAGGGCCTCCAGCAGGCCCTCCAGGAAGGCGTCCGCCTGGCAGTCGCGGTCGTCGAACTCCAGCAGGGCCAGGGCCTCGCCCGGCAGCCGGCGGGCCGCCTCGGGGCCGAACTGGCGGAGGTCCTGGAGCACCGCCGGGTCCCAGAACTCGAAGGCGGCCGGCAGGTAGCCGGCCTGGACCAGTTGGGCCGGCAGGTCCAGCAGGTCCTGCCAGCGCTCCATGGGCAGCAGCAGGGTGAGCCGCTGGGCCGGGGCCGGGATCAGCCGGACGGTCGCCCCCAGGATCAGCCCGAAGATGCCCTCGCTGCCCACCAGCAGCTGGCCCAGGCTGGGGCCGGTGTTGCACTTCACGCTGGGGATGCCGAAGGTGTGCAGCTCGCCGTCGTCCATGAGCGCGTCCACCGCCAGCACCCAGTGCCGGGTCATGCCGTACTTGCAGGCCCCGGGGCCGCCGGCGTTGGTGGCCAGGCTGCCGCCGAAGGCGCACAGGTCCCAGGAGTTGGGATCCGGCGGATAGAACAGCCCGGCGGCCAGGGCGGCCGCCTTGACGTCCTTGAGCATGGCGCTGGCCGGGGCATGGAGGCAGAGGTCCGGGTGGCTGACCGCGATGGCGCCGGGATACTCCCCCAGGTCCACCACCACGTTGCCGGCCAGGGGGGTGCAGCCCCCGGCCTTGCCGGTGCCGGCGCCCCGGGGCACCAGGCCGAAGCCCTCGGCCTTGGCCCGGCGCACCAGCTCGCGCAGCGCCGCCGGCCCCCGGGGCTTCACCACCGCCAGGGGCCACTCGCCCACCACGTGGGATTCATCGCGACGGTAGCCCTCCAGCTGCTCGCGGGCGGTGAGGACGGTGGCTTCGGGGAGGTGGTCGAGCGGATTCATCCCACCAGTCTGGAACCTGCCGCCGGCCCCTGTCCATCCCCGGATGGGGCCGGTCAGCGGAAGCCCCGGACCTGGTCGCGGAACCGCCGGATCGCCTCCGGCCCGTCCAGGATGCCGAGTTCCAGGTCCAGCTCCACCGCCTCCCCGGGCGCCAGGATGCGCAGGTTCCCGTTCGCCCGCTCCGAGGCCCGGCCATCCGGCAGGCAGTTCCCGGGCTCCAGGCCCAGGACGTAGGTGCCCTGGCCCATCTGCTTCCACTGCACGAACCGCGGCAGGGTGGCCTGGCGGAACCGCTCGTAGACCCCGAACCCGAGCCGTTCGTTGATGAGGGCCACCCAGGCGAAGCCGTCCGGGTCGGTCTTGAGGTCGTGGTAGAAGCACTGCTCCACGTAGCCGGCCTGGGGCGGCTCCAGGACCAGGTGGGTGTCCAGGCCGGCCGCCGCCCGGGCATCCCGGGGCACCACCGAGCGCGACGGCAGCACCAGCTCGGCCTCCTCGCTCAGCAGCGGGTAGCCGAAGTTGATGTGGTAGAGCAGCTGGAACGGCTGGGCGGCGAAGCCGCGGTTCTCCACCCGGTCATGGATCAGGATCCGGTTGCCGCCGCGGGGGGAGCGGATGTCCCGGACCAGGGCCAGGTCCGCGCCGAAGAACCGGGCCTCGCGCATGCGGCCATGGATGCGCCAGCCGGCACCCGCGGGGTCTTCGACGGTCTCGAAGCCGCCCTCCTCGGCCGGCACGTGGCCGATCCGGCCGTGCAGGCCCAGCGCCAGCCCGGCATCCACGCAGGGGGCCCCGGCGCTGGCCAGGCCGCAGGTGGCCAGCAGGCCGCCGGCGAAGCTCTCCAGCCAGCCGTCGTCGCGCGGGTCGAAGTAGGCCGGGTGGACCACTCCCGGGCTGGCCAGGTAGGCGATATTGACCCCCCGGAACGAAGCCCAGCCGAGGTCCAGGCAGCGGTCCTTGAACACGGCGTACTGCAGCCCGCCGCCGGTGGTCACCTCGTACAGCTCGACCCCCTTGGCCTTGCCGCTCTTCAGCTCGAAGTGGCGGATGCCGCCCAGCTGGTCGGGGTGGCCGAGATACCGGTGCTCCTGGGCTGGGTCCATGACGTTCTCCTGGATGGGCCGGCGGGGGCGGCTGGGGCGGCTGGGGCAGGCCGGTCGCCGGGTCAAAAACCGCTTGCCAGCCAGTTTGGCTGGTCACAAAATGAATCGATTCATTTTAACAGCCAAAGGTGCCAAAAGGGGGGTGCGATGACGTCCAGTCGTCTCGGAACCGCAGGTCGTCCTCTGTGTTTCGCGCTGTACTTCGGCAACCGGGGCTTCTTCCCGGAAACCCTGATCGCCGGGGCCCGGACCTGCCTGCAGGCGGTGGTGGAAGCGGCCGGCCATCGCGCCCTGCTGATGGACCCGGAGGCGACCCGGCACGGGGCGGTGGAGACCGCCCGGGAGGGCGCGGCCTATGCCAGCTTCCTCCAGCAGCACGCCGGCGAGTTCGACGGGGTGATCCTGTCGCTGCCCAATTTCGGCGACGAGACCGGCGCCGTGGCGGCGCTGCAGGATTGCGGGGTGCCGATCCTGCTCCAGGCCTGGCCGGACGAGCCCGGCCGGATGGATTTCCAGCACCGGCGCGACGCCTTCTGCGGCAAGTTCTCGATCATGGACGTGTTCTACCAGCACGGCATCAAGTACACCGCCTTCGCCCCCCACGTGGTCCATCCGGAGTCGCCGGCCTTCGCCCGGCACCTGGACTGGTTCGCCGCCACCTGCCGGGTGGTCCGGGGCATGCGCCGGTTCACCGTCGGCGCCATCGGCGCCCGCACCACCGCCTTCAAGACGGTCCGGTTCGACGAGCTGACCCTGCAGAAGTACGGCATCACCACCGAGACCCTGGACCTGTCCGACCTGTTCCAGCGGGTCCGGGCGGTGGATCCCGCCGGCGCCGCCTGCCGGGCCAAGCTGGACACGCTGCAGGCCTACACCCGCTGGGACGGGGTGCCGGGCGACAAGGTGGCCACCCTGGCCCGGCTGGGGGTCGCCCTGGATGCGATCGTCAGCGAGTACCAGCTCGATTGCCTGGCCCTGCGCTGCTGGATCGAACTGGAGCAGGAACTGGGGGTCGCGCCCTGCGTCCTCCTCAGCGAACTCAATGACCGCGGCATCCCCTCGGCCTGCGAACTGGATGTCTGCAACGCCGTACCGATGCTGGCCCTGGCCCTGGCCAGCGGCGGGCCGGCCACCTGCCTGGACTGGAACAACAACTACGGCGACGAACCCGACAAGTGCATCCTGTTCCACTGCGGCCCGGTGCCGCAGACGCTGATGCAGGGCAAGGGCCGGATCGTCGAGCACCCGATGTTCGCCAAGAGTTTCGGCAGCGGCTGCGGCTGGGGCTGCAACGCCGGGCGGATCCAGGCCGCGCCCATGACCTTCGCCAGTTCCAAGACCGAGGACGGCAAGCTGCGCTGCTACCTGGGGGAGGGCGAATTCACCGCCGACCCGGTCGAACCCGGCTTCTTCGGCTGCTGCGGGGTGGCCCGGATCGAGGGCCTGCAGGACAAGCTCCTGGCCATCGGCCGGCAGGGCTATCGCCACCACGTGGCGGTGGCCTTCGGCTCGACCCAGGTGCCGGTGCGCGAGGCCCTGGAGACCTACCTCGGCTACGAATTCGTGGTCATCTGAGATGGCGGAGCGGGCGAGCACCCTGGGGATCGATGTCGGCACCTCCGGCTGCAAGGCCACGGTGGTCGCCGCCGACGGGGCGATCCTCGGCAGCGGACACCGGGAGTATGCCTTCGCCCATCCGGCCGAGGGCTGGGCGGAACTGGACGCGGAGGAGGTCTGGGCTGCGGTCCGGGCGGTGGTCGCCCAGGCCGTGGCCACCCCGGGGGTCGGCCGCGGGGTCCAGGCGATCAGCGTCTCCTCCTTCGGCGAGGCCGTCGTGCCGATCGACCGCGCGGGCCGGGCCCTGCGTCCCGGCATCCTCTTCTTCGACAGCCGGGGCCGCGCGGAGGCGGCCGAGCTCGAGCGCAGCCTGGGAGCGGCGCGGGTCCTGGAGCTCACCGGCATCGCCCTGCATCCGATGTACTCCCTCTGCAAGCTGCTCTGGCTGCGCCGGCACCAACCCGAGCTGGCCGGCCGGACCTGGAAGTTCCTCTTCTTCGCCGACCTGGTGCTGTTCCGCCTGGGCGCGCCGCCGGCCACCGACCATTCCCTGGCCTCGCGCTCGATGGCCTTCGACGTGGTCCGCCGGTGCTGGTCCGGCGAGCTCCTGGCCGCGGCCGGGCTGGAGCCGGCCCAGTTCGGCGAGCCGGTCCCGGCCGGGACCGTGCTCGGACAGCTGGCCGGGGCGCTGGCCGCCGAGCTGGGGCTCAACCCCCGGGCGCTGCTGGTCGCCGGCGGCCACGACCAGGCCTGTGCCGCCCTGGGCGCCGGGGCGATCCGGCCGGGGCTGGCGAGCGACGGCATGGGCACCGCCGAGTGCATCACCCCCTGCTTCGACCAGCCGGTGATCAACCCAGTCATGGCCGCCAGCGGGTTCGCCTGCGTCCCCCACGTGGTGCCCGGGGCCTATGTCACCTATGCCTTCAATTTCACCAGCGGCAGCCTGCTGCGCTGGTACCGGGACCGGTTCGGGGCGGCCCAGGTGGCCGAGGCCGGCCGGCGCGGGGTGGACCCCTACCAGGTGCTGATCGAGCAGGCGGAGGAAGGCCCCCCCGGGCTCTTCGTCCTGCCCCATTTCGCCGGCGCGGCCACCCCCTACATGGACGGCGGCGCGGTGGGCGCCATCGTCGGCCTGGGCCTGGACACCAGTCCCGGCCGGATCATCCAGGCCATCCTGGAAGGCCTCACCTTCGAGATGATGATCAACCTGGCCCGGCTGGCCGAGGCCCGGGTCGCCATCACCGAGCTGCGCGCCACCGGCGGCCTGGCCCGCTCGGCCACCCTGCTGCAGTTGAAGGCGGACATGATGGGCCTGCCGGTGACCGCCCTGGCGGTCAGCGAGGCCGGCACCGTGGGGGTGGCCATCCTGGCCGGGACCGCCTGCGGGCTCCACTCCAGCCTGGAGGAAGGGGTGGCCCGGCTGGTCAAGCCCGGCCGCACCTACCTGCCCGATCCCGCCCGGCACCGCCGCTACCAGGACCAGTTCGGGATCTACCGGGGGCTCTACCCGGCGCTCCGGACGGCCTACGGCCGGACCTGACGGACCTGAGGGGGTATCTGGGCGGCGCCGCTGGAGGCGCGCACCAGCAGTTCCAGCCGGTGGATGGAACGGCAGTGCTCGGCGCCCGCAGCCGGCCTGGGCCGGGTCAGCATGGCCAGCGCCTCGGCGGCCATGCGGTCGATGGGGATGGCCACGGTGGTCAGCGCCGGCTCGTACATGGCGGCCAGGCTGATGTTGTCGAAGCCGCTCACGGCCACCGCCCCGGGGACCGGGATGCCCTGCTGGAGCAGGTACTTCAGGCAGCCGATGGCCAGCAGGTCGTTCTCGGCGACGATGGCGTCCGGCGCCGCGGCCTGGCGCAGGAACCGGTGGGCGGCGGCGTAGCCGGTGCCAAGGCTGAAATCCCCGGCCAGCCGCAGCCCCGGGTCCGCCGCCAGGCCGTGCTCGGCCAGGGCGCGCAGGTAGCCCGCGTGCTTGGCGCGGGAGATCCGGCCGGCTTCCGGCCCGCCGACGTAGGCGATGCGCCGGCGCCCGGTCCCGGCCAGGTGGGCGGTGGCCTGGCGGATGCCGTCCTGGACGTCGATGGCCACCAGGTCGAACCGGGCATTGGCCAGGTCCTGGCTCAGCAGGACCACCGGGAGGGTCCGGGCGATCCGGCCCAGGTGGGCGGTGACGGCGGCGCTGGCGTCGACGAAGCAGAACACGGCGCCGTCCACCTGGCCGAGGGAGCGCTCGGAGAGGCTGTCCTTGAGGGCCCCCAGGCTGGAATCGGTGGTGTGCAGCACGGTGCCCAGGCCGCAGCGGCCGGCGGCCCGGTGGATCGCGCTATACGTCTCGGCGAAGAAGGGGTTGCTGATGTCGGGCACCACCACCGCCAGGACCCCGGTGCGGCCGGTGCGCAGGCTCTGGGCCAGCGGGCTCGGCCGGTAGTCGAGCGCCGCGATGGCGGCCTCGATCCGGCCGCGGGTGTCGGGCTTGAGGGAGGCCGGATGGTGCAGGTACTTGGACACCGATCCGACCGAAACCCCCGCCTGCTCCGCCACCTGCTTGATGACTGCCATGGGCGGGATCCCCCTGCCTGAAGCTAGTTGACCAGCGTCCCCACCACGTCGCCGTTCACCGCGGCCAGCAGGTTGCCGGGCTTCATCATGTTGAACACCAGGATCGGCAGGTGGTTCTCCCGGCAGAGGGCGATGGCGGCGGCGTCCATGACCTTCAGGTTCTGCTCCATGACCTCCTGGAAGCTGATCTTCTCGTACTTGGTGGCGCCGGGATCCTTCTTGGGGTCGGCGGTGTAGACGCCGTCCACGTTGGTGGCCTTCATCACCACCTCGGCGTTGATCTCGTTGGCCCGCAGGGCGGCGGCGGTGTCGGTGGAGAAGTAGGGGTTGCCGGTGCCGGCCCCGAAGATCACCACCCGGCCCTTCTCCATGTGCCGCATGGCCCGGCGCCGGATATAGCTCTCGGCCACCTTGGGCACGTCGATCCCGGACATCACCCGGGTCACCACGCCCTTCTGCTCCAGGGCGTCCTGCAGCGCCAGGGCGTTGATCATGGTGGCGAGCATGCCCATGTGGTCGGCGGTGACCCGGTCCATCCCCTTGGTGGCGCCGGCCACCCCGCGGAAGATGTTGCCGCCCCCGATCACCAGGCCGACTTCCACGCCCAGGGCCTGGATCGCCTTTACCTGGTCGGCGATCATGTTGACCACCAGCGGGTCGATGCCGTGCCCCTGCTCGCCCATGAGGGCCTCGCCCGACAGTTTCAACAGGATGCGCTTGAACTTCATGGGGACTCCAGGGACAGGAAAAATGGGCGGTTCGAAACAACGCCCCCGGGCGTCAAGGCTCCGGGGGCGGGACATGCACGGGGGCTCCCTGGAGAGCCGCCGGGTGCTCCAGGCTTGGCCTCAAGCAGACTCGGGCAGAAGCCGGGCGAGCGATTGCAGGATGCGCTCGTTGACCCGGTGTTCGGAGGCGGTCAGGGCGGCGCGGATGGCGCTCTGCACGGCGTGGGAGTTGCTGCGCCCGTGGCCGATGATGGTGATGCCCTTGACCCCCAGCAGCGGGGCCCCGCCGTACTCGGCGTAATCCAGCTTCTTCTTGAACCGGCGCAGCGCGGGCATGGCCAGGAAGCCGCCCAGCCTGGTGAACCAGTTCTCCATGAACGTGGCGGTCAGCCCGTTGAGCAGGCCCTCCGCCAGGGCTTCCGACGACTTCAGGATGGCGTTGCCGACGAAACCGTCGCAGGCGATCACGTCGAACTTGCCGTTCCAGATGTCGCGGCCCTCGGCATTGCCGAGGAAATTGAGATCGAGGTCGCGCAGGGCCTGGGCGGCCTCCTTGGTGGTGGCCGAGCCCTTGCCGTCCTCTTCGCCGACGCTGAGCACACCCACCCGCGGCCGGGGCAGGCCGAGCACTTCCTCGGCGTACACCGCCCCCATCACCGCGAACTGGGCGATGTGTTCGGGCTTGCAGTCCACGTTGGCGCCCACGTCCAGCAGCACGGTCGGCCTGCCGGTCAGGTTGGGCATGACCGAAGCCAGGCAGGGCCGGTCCACTCCGGGGAGGGTGCCCATCTCCTTCATCGAGGCGACCATGGCCGCCCCGGTGTGGCCCATGCTGACGAGCCCATCGGCCTGGCCGTCCCGGACCAGCTGGGCGGCGATGCGGATGGAGGCGTCCTTCTTCTCCTTGAGGATGGTGGTGGCCTTGTCCTCCATGGTCACCACGCTGGCGCAATGGACGATGCGGGTGCGCTCGATGAGCTCCCGGGCCATGCCCATGTGCTTGAGGATGGGGGCCATGCGGGCCTCATCCCCGACCAGGTGGAGAAACAGATCTGGATATGCGGTCAAGGCTCCCCGGGCACCCTCGAGGATGGCCACGGGGGCGTGGTCGCCACCCATCACATCCAGCGCAATCCTGAATCCGGATGGAGCGTCCACCCTGTCCTCAGACCGTCTGTTCGACGCGCACAGCCTGTTTGCCGCGATAGAAGCCGCAGGAGGGGCAGACCCGGTGGGGCAGCTTGGAGATGCCGCAGTTCGGGCAGGTGCTGGCGCTCATGACGTCCAGGGAGTCGTGGGTGCGGCGGCGGTCGCGGCGGGCGCGGGAGTGGCGTCGTTTGGGATTCGGCATGGAAGACTCCTCAGGGGATGGGTCGAGGGGGGTGACAGGGGACCGGACGCCAGGACCTGGTCGCCCAGGTGCCTCGGCTGCTGGATGGCTAGGAGCCCCCGGCTCCGGAATCGGCGTCGGGGAGGTTCAGTTTCAGGCCCACCAGGGCCTTGGCCAGAGCGCCAGGCTCTTTCCGCAGTTCCAGCCGGCAGGCGCACCGGCCTTTGTTCCAATTCTTGCCGCACTGCGGGCAGAGGCCCTCGCAGGCCTCCCGGCAGAGCGGGTGCATGGGGACCTGGAGCAGGAACTGCTCCTGGACCAGGGATTCCTCGTCCAGGACCGATTCCGGGAAGAACACCACGTCGAGATCCTGGGCGCCCAGGGAATGGGCGCCGCGGACCACCAGGTCGGGGTCCTTGCTGCCGAGGAACTGGCTCTCCACCCCCAGGGGCAGGTCCAGCGGCTCCAGGCAGCGGGAACAGCTGCCCTCCCAGATGGCATCGCCCTTGACCTCCATGAAGAAGTCCGGGCCGGAGGGCATCACCAGCATCCGCCAGTCGACCTTGCGCAGGGCGCTGCCGTCCCCGAGGGGGAGGCTGCCGAGGGACCCGTCAAGGCGCAGTCCGTCGACCGGGAGCTGGGTGAGATCGATCATGGCTTGGCCCCTGGGGCCGCCGTCGCCGGGGCCGGACTGGAGCCGGAGTCGCCCTGGATCCGGCCCGGTTCCACCGTGAACGGCTTGCGCTCCTCCGGACTGTTGGGGTCGCCCATGCACTTCAGCTCGTACTTGCCCTTGCCGGACATGCCCTCGAAGGGCTGGTCCCAGGGATCCTTGACCGGCACGTTGACGGGAATCATGTTCTCCTTCACCAGCGGCGAATTCGCATCGATCATGCTCTCATAACTGGTGAGGTCGGGATACTTGCCATGCTTGAGAAAATACTGGTCCATGCCGTCCCCGACGATCCGCAGGGTGTCCTGGGCCTTGAGGTAGCGGGCCTTGGCGGAAAACTCGTTGTACTTCTTGAAACCCAGCGTGGCGATGACCGCGATGATCATCATGGCCACCAGCAACTCGAGGAGGCTGAAGCCGGATTGACGGGTTTTGGGCATGTCGTTCCTTCCTCAAAGGTCTTCGATTGGTTGGCTGAACAGCGATGCAACGAGAGCTCGGACCTTTTCGTCCAAGCATCCCAGTGTGCCATAAGGAAGAAATCTTACAAGAGATCATTGACGGAGTCACCCCTGAGTTCAGTCTCGGCCGCCCCGGCCGGGGGGAACTCGTCGGGCCAGGGGAAGCTGGCGGGCAGGGTTTCCATCCCGCCCATCTCCTGCAGCCAGTAGCGGTAGGCCCGGAAGCTCATGCCCAGCAGGCGCGCCGCCTTGGTCTTGTTGCCTTCCGCCCGCTCCAGCGCCCTGCGCATGAGGTGGCCTTTCAGCGCCACCAGGTAGCCCTCCAGGTCGAACCCGTTCTGCGGGATCTCCAGGGTCTGGGCCGCGGCCGCCGGCCCGGGGGCCGCGCCCAGCACGTTGTCCGGGAAGAGGTCGATGCCGATGGCGCCGCCCGAATTCAGGGCCACGCAGCGTTCCATGAGATTTTCAAGTTCGCGCACATTGCCCTGGAACCGGTAGCCGCGCAGGACCTCCAGCGCCTCCTCGGTCAGGGTCATGGGCGGCTTGCTCATCTTCCGGCAGAACCGGGTCAGGAAGTGCTCGGCCAGCACCGGCAGGTCCTCCTGCCGCTCCCGCAGCGGCGGCAGCTCGATGTGCAGGATGTTCAGCCGGTAGTAGAGGTCCTGGCGGAACTGGCCGCGCTCGGCCCGGGTCCGCAGGTCCCGGTTGCTGGCGCCGATCACCCGGGCGTCCACGGCGCGTTCCTCGGTGGCGCCCAGGCGGCGGATCCGGCGCTCCTGGAGCACCCGCAGCAGCTTGACCTGGAGCAGCAGCGGGATCTCGCCGATCTCGTCCAGGAAGATCACGCCGCCCTCGGCCTCCTCGAACAGGCCCCGCTTCATCCCCGCCGCCCCGGTGAAGGCGCCCTTCTCGTAGCCGAACAGCTCGGATTCCAGCAGGGCCTCGGGCAGGGCGCCGCAGTTCACCGGCACGAACGGCCCCTTGGCCCGGTCCGAGTAGCGGTGGATGAGCCGGGCGACGATCTCCTTGCCGGTGCCGCTCTCCCCGGTGATGAGCACGGTGGTGTTGACCCGGGCGATCTTGCCCACCAGGGCCTGGACCCGGCGGATGGTGCTGCCCACCCCCACCAGGTCGCCGATGTCGGCCAGTTCCAGGGCCGGGGGCGCCACCGTGACCGTGAAGATGCCCTTGAGCACCTTGGTCAGCTCCTGGATGTCGTTCTTGGTCTTGGTGAGGAAGTCCACCGCGCCCAGGTTCAGCGCCTGCACCGTGGTCTCGGTGGTGGCGTAGGCGGTCATGATCACCACCGGGGTCGGCAGGCCCTGCTCCTTCATCCAGCCCAGGAGGTCGATGCCGCTGCCGTCCTTGAGCCGGAGGTCGGAGACCAGGGCGTCGAAGGGCTGCGCCAACAGCAGCGCCTTGGCCTCGGCCAGGCTGCCGACGGCCTGGGTGTCGAACCCCTGGGGCGCGAGGCCGATGGTCAGAACATCCCGGAAACTGGCTTCGTCCTCCACCAGGAGGACACGCTTGGAAGACATGGTCACGATCCTGAGTCAGGTAGCATGGGCCTTGGGCGACAGTATGGCCGCAATCGGCCGGCGGCGCCCCGGCAAATCCGGGCCGCTCCGTTGACAGTCCCGCGGGATGGCGGAACCATCCAAGACATGCGATTCCTCCTGAGCCGGACCGATGCCCTGGGCGACCTCGTCGTCTCCCTGCCGATCATGGAGCGGATCCATTCCCGCCTGCCCGGGGCCGAGGTCCATTGGCTGGTCCGGCCCGCCGCCGCCCCGGTGCTGGCCGGGGCCGCCGGCGTCGCCGGGATCCACCTCCGGGCCGGCGACCCGGAGCTGCCCGGGCTGATGGCGGCGCTGGCCCCCGACGCGGTGCTGAACCTCTGCCACCGGGACCCGGCGGTCATCTCCGCGGCCCGGGCGGCCGGGGTGCCGGTGCGGGTGGCCCGGAGCCGCGGCCGGCAGATCTGGGAGGCCACCCACGTCATCTGGAAGGGCCGCTACGGCACCGGCCGGCACGAGGCGGAGAACGTCCTGGGCTTCCTCTATCCCTGGGGCTGGCAGGGGGGGGTGCCGGCCCTGCCGGAGCTGGCCCTGACCCCGGCCGAACGCGAGCGGGGCCGGGCCGACCTGGCCTCCGGGGCGGACGGCCGGCCCGTGCTCGGGGTGGTGCTGCGGGGCAGCGGCGCCGGCGCCAGCCCGTCCCCGGCCTGGTGGGACCGGGCGCTGCCGGTGCTGGAGGCGGCCGGCTGGCGCGCCCGGGTGCTCTCGCCCGCCGAGGCCGGCCCCCTGCCCCCGGCGGACCTGCGCGGCCTCATGGGCCGGCTCGCCGCCTGCCAGGCGGTCGTGGGCCCCAGCACCGGCCCGGTGCACCTGGCCTCCGCCCTGGGCGTGCCGGTGCTCTGCCTCATGGGGCTCCGGCGCCACCACGGGCCCGACCGCTGGGCCCCGCTGGGCCGGCGGGTCCAGGTGCTGCAGTACCCCGGGCCGGAAGCGGACCTGGACGCCGGCCTGGACCGGCTGGACCCGGCGGCCCTGCTGCCGCACCTGGCGCGGCTGGCATGATCCCGCGCGAGGCCACCTGGGTCCGGTTCCCCCGCTTCGTGGGCGACGCCGCCATGCAGCTGCCGGTCCTGCGGCTGCTCCGGAGCATTGACGCGGGTCCCCTGGTGGTCTGGGGCCCGGCCGCCACCGTGGCCCTGGTGCGCGGGCACGAGCTGGCCGACGCCGTGGTCGCCGACGCCGGCAAGCCCGGCCCATGGGCCATGGCCGCCCTGCTGCGCGAGCACCGGGCGGCCCGTTCGATCCACTTCCCGAAATCGCTCCGGCCGGCCCTGGCCGCCTTCCTGGCCCGGGTGCCCGAGCGGATCGGGGTGGACGAGAGCCTGGCCGGCTGGTTCAACACCCACAGCGGGCCCTTCTGGAGCGCCCAGGGGCCGTTCATGGAGCGCTACCATGCGGTGCTGGCCAAGCGCTGGCCGGACCTGCCGCCCATGCCCTACGCCGACTATGCCCCGGCGGTGCCGGTGGAGCTGCCCCAGGAGCCCTACCTGTGCCTGATGCCGGGTTCCACCTGGCCGTCCAAGGCCTGGCCGCGCGAGCAATTCCTGGCCCTGGCCCGGCGGGCCCGGCTGGAGGGCATGGCGGTGGCGGTGCTGGGCACCCCGGGAGAGCGGGAGATCTGCGACTACGTGGGCCAGGACGCCACCCACAACCTCTGCGGCCGGACCTCCCTGGTGGAGGCCGCCGGCTGGCTCCGGGGCGCCTGGGCCGCCCTGGGCAACGATTCCGGGCTGAGCCACCTGGCCGCCGCCTGCGGCACCCCGACCCTGGCCCTCTACGGGGCCACCGACCCCGGCGGCAGCACCCCCTGGGGGCCCCGGGTCCGCGCCCTGCGCCTGGACGGGATCCCCTGCGCCCCCTGCTTCAAGCCGCGCTGCACGGTGCCCGGGCATCCCTGCCTGGCCGGGATCAGCCCGGAACTGGCCTGGCAGACCCTGGCCGCGCTTTTTCCGGGGTAGAATCACCCCCAGGAAGAGGTTCCCATGCGCATCCCCGTCATCCTCCTGCTCGCCCCCGCCGTCGCCCTCGCCCAGGCCCCCGCGCCGCACATCAGCTTCGAGGCCATGGACCACGATTTCGGCAAGATCCCGGCCGAGACCAAGGTCTCCCACCGGTTCAAGGTCACCAACACCGGCAAGGCCCCCCTGAACATCACCCGGCTGAACCCGTCCTGCGGCTGCACCTCCACCGTCGTCGGCAAATGGACCCTGGCCCCCGACGAGAGCACCGAGATCGAGGTGACCTTCAACCCGGCCGGCTTCCGGGGCGTGTCGCACAAGTCCATCCAGGTGGTCTCCGACGATCCCGCCACCCCCACCGCCACCCTCACCTTCCAGGCCGACGTGGTGCGCGAGGTCATGCTCTCCACCGATTCGGTGTTCTTCCAGGACGTGACCCGGTCCGCCCCGCGCAAGGCCTCGGTCAAGCTGACTTCCGGCACCGAGCGGCCGGTGGCGGTCACCGAGGCCAAGGCCCCCGGCGCGCCCTACCTCAGCACCGCGGTGCGCCCGGAAGGCAACGACGCCTGGGTCGACATCACCCTGGACGGCCGCAAGCTGCCCGCCGGCAAGCTGCTGGGCGCCGACCCGGTGTTCGTGCGCACCACCAACGCCAAGGTGCCCGCCCTCACCATCACGGTCCAGTGGGAGCTGCGGGTGGCCGTCACCGCCACCCCGGCCCGGGTGGCCTGGAAGGAGCCGGCCGGCAAGCCGCTCAAGGCCGAGGTGGTCCTGCGCCAGGTCGACAAGCGCCCGTTCAAGGTGCTCTCCGCCAAGAGCAGCAGCGGGTTGCTGACCGTGGACGGCCTGGACCAGCCCGCCGGTCCGGCGCAGACCCTCCAGGTGAGCTTCTCGGGCGATGCCCGGGCCGGGCTCTACACCGAAAAGCTGGTCCTCGCCCTGGACGATCCCGACCAGCCTGAGCTGGAACTGCGGGTCGCCGCCGACCTCCGTTGACCCCCGGGCCGGTTCCGGGACTGCCCAGCAGCCTGAAGCACACCACCGCGGTCCTGGGGACCCTCCTGGCCGCCACCATCTGGGGGGCCAGCTTCGCCGCCATGAAGTTCGCCATCCAGGCCGACCTCAGCGTGGGCGCCATGCTCACCCTGCGGTTCGGCCTCGGCGCCCTCTGCCTGGGCCTGGTCATGGCCTGGCGCAGGCTGCCGCTGCGCCGGGCGGCGGTGGCCGACGGCCTCTGGCTGGGGCTCCTGGTCACCATCATCTTCTGGCTGCAGGCCGACGGGCTGCGCTTCACCAGCACCGCCAAGTCCGGCTTCATCACCGGCCTCTACGTGCTGTTCACCCCCGCCATCGGCGTGCTCCTGGGCCACCGGCTCAAGCTGGCCCATGCCCTGGGCGCGCTGGCGGCCGCCGGCGGGCTGTTCCTGCTGGTGCATGCCCCCGGCCTGGCCGGCGGCGGCTGGGGCCGGGGCGAGACCGAGACCCTGCTGTGCTCCGGCGTCTGCGCCCTGCACATCGTCTGCACCGGCATCTTCTCCCGCCGCTCCAGCGGCTGGGTGCTGGCCTTCACCCAGGTGGCGACGGCGGCCGTGGCCTCGCTGGCGATCACCGCCCTGATGCCCGCACCCTTTGGCTTCCAGGGCACCGCCCGGGCCCTGGCGGGCCATCCCGGGGTCTGGATCACCCTGCTCTACCTGGGCCTCCTGGCCACCGGCGTGGCCTTCCTCCTGATGATGAGCCTCCAGGCCCACCTGGGCGCCACCGAAGCGGCCATCCTCTATTCCCTGGAGCCGGTGTTCACCGCCCTGCTGGCCATGAGCGGGTGGGTGCCGGGCATCCGCGAGCACCTGGGCCCGGTCCAGCTGCTGGGCGGCGCGGTGATCCTGTCCGCCATGCTCCTGGCCGAACTGGGGCCGCGCCTGCTGGGCCGCTCGATCCGGATCCAGGCGCCGAGGACCGTCCCGGAGCCCGGCATCCTGCCGGCCATCCAGGAACTGGAGGCCTGAACGGGTCCACCGGGCACCCCAAACCCGGCTAACCTTGAAGGATCGGGAGGATTTCGTGTTCATTGTTACCGGAGGGGCCGGGTTCATCGGCAGCCAGGTGGTCCAGGAGCTCAACCGCCGGGGCCACACCGACATCCTCGTGGTGGACAACCTGGAGCGCAGCGAGAAGTTCCTGAACCTGTCCGACCTGGTGATCCAGGACTACCTGGACAAGCGGGTGTTCCGGGCCAGGCTCGAGGCCGGCCTCGACCTCAAGGTGGAGGCGATCTTCCACAACGGCGCCTGCTCCGACACCATGGGCGGCGACGGCCGCTACATGCTCGAGAACAATTTCGGCGATTCCAAGGCCGTGCTGGCGTTCGCCCTGGCCAAGGGCATCCCCCTGGTCTACGCCTCCAGCGCCGCCGTCTACGGGCCGGGCCCGTTCGCCCCGGAGCCCGGCAACGAGCGCCCGCTCAACGTCTACGGCTATTCCAAGCTGCTGTTCGACCAGCACGTGCGCCAGCTCCTGGACGCCGTCCGGAGCCCGCTGGTGGGGCTGCGCTACTTCAACGTCTACGGACCCCGGGAGCAGCACAAGGGGCGCATGATGTCGGTCCTGCACCAGCTGCTCCGGCAGCTGCGGGAGACCGGCGCCTGCTCCCTGTTCTCGGGCAGCGACGGCTACGCCGACGGCGAGCAGATGCGGGACTTCGTCTACGCCGGCGACATCGTCGACCTCAACCTGGAGTTCGCCCTGGGGCCGATGCGCAAGGGCATCTTCAACGCCGGCACCGGCCAGGCCCGCAGCTTCAACGCCATCGCCGCGGCCCTGATCCGCCACCTGGGCCAGGGCCGGATCGACTACATCCCCTTTCCCGAGCACCTCCGGGGCAAGTACCAGAGCTTCACCCAGGCCGACCTCGGCACCCTGCGGGCCGCCGGCTACACCCGGCCCTTCACCCCCCTGGAGGAGGGCATCCGCCGGACCCTGGCCGAACTGAGGAGCTGAGGAGCTGGCTGGTCAGACCCGGTCCAGCAGCACCAGGGTGACGTCGTCGGTGAACGGGGCCGGGTGGTTGAAGGCGATGGCCTGCTCGATGATCAGGTCGGCGGCCTGTTCCCGGTCGCCGGGCAGGTCCGCGCAGATCTCCAGCAGCCCCTCCTCGCCCAGCAGCTGGCGGTCCTCCCGCTCCACCTCGACCAGGCCGTCGGTGTAGAACACCAGCCGGTCGCCCTTCTCGAAGCCGCAGGTCTGCTCCCCGAACGGCAGCGTCTCGTCGATCCCCAGCATGAAGCCCTTGCCGCCCAGGATGGAGATGTGGTTCCGCCCGCCGGCGGCGCCCTGGTGGATCAGCAGGGGGGCCGGGTGGCCCGCGCAGACGTAGCGGATGGTGCCCTGCACCGGGTCCAGCCGGGCCAGGAAGGCGGTGGCGAACTGTTCGGCCAGGGTGCTCCGGGCCAGGTCCCGGTTCATGCCCTGGGCCCAGGCCAGCGGCCCGCCGCCGAAGCGCAGCTGGCTTTCGAAGAAGGTCTTGACCATGGCCGAGATCAGCGCGGCGGTCACCCCGTGGCCGCTCACGTCGGCGATCATGAAGGCTACGCTGTGGTCGGGCAGCGGGACGATGGTGTAGATGTCCCCGCCGATGCCCTCCGCGGGCAGGTAGCGGTGGGTGTAGCTCAGGCCGGCCGCCAGGCCGGGAATGCCGGGCAGCAGCCCCATCTGCAGCCTGGCCGCCAGGGCCAGTTCCGCGGTCATCCGGTCCTGGAACCGGGTGAGCTCCAGGTTCTGCCGCTTGATCTCCTTGCGCATGCTGATCAGCCGGAAGGCGGACTCCACCTTGGCCATGACCTCCTGGGCGTGGAACGGCTTGGAGATCATGTCGTCGGCGCCCAGGTTCAGGCCGCCGATCTTGGACGCCAGCCCGTCCATGGCCGAGACCAGGACGAAGAAGATGTCCCGGGTCCGGGGATCCCCCTTCACCGCCTGGCAGAGCTCGTCCCCGGCCATCTCGGGCATGCGCAGGTCGGACAGGATGAGATCGGGCAGCAGCCGCCCCATCTCCTCCAGCGCCATCCTGCCGTGCTCGGCCAACAGCACCTGGTACCCGGCCCGCTTCAAGTAAAAGCTGAGGATGTCCCGGATGGGCGCTTCGTCGTCAACGACCAGCACAACGCCTTTGTGCATACTCCACTTTCTGGAGGCCGGGGACTGGCGAGGCCCGACCCCCTCCGTTGCTTAGGCCCCGCGGAGCGCGTCCTGTTCGGTGGTGAAGATGGAGAAGTAGTTGGTCAGGTTGGTCTGGTCGAAGGTCTTCTTCACCTGCGGAGGCAGGCCGCACAGATGCAGCTTCCCGCTGTTCTTGTCCACGCTGTTGCGGGCGGCCACCAGCAGGCCGAGCCCGGAGGAATCGATGAAGCTGACGCTTTCCAGGTTGATCACCAGCAGCTTGGGCTGCAGGGTGGTGACCGTGTCCCGGATGACGTCACGCAACTGGGCGGTGACTTCGAAGTTCACCTTGCCCTGGATGGTCACCACGGAGGCATTGCCCTCCTGGCGGGTCTGAATGTTTAACATGAAGCCTCCTGCGTCACAATCCCATGCAAAACCCGCCTCAGGGCGGCTTTCCGCTTTCGGCGCTTGTATTCGTAGTGCATCACATTTCCATATTCGTGGTGTTCAGCCCGGTTCTTTCCATGACATGAACATCGGGTGCCAACAAGAAAGTAGTCTTCTCTGGGTCCCGGATCAACTCCGGAAGTGGAAAAGATCCAGCATTCCCGAGCGCTGCCGGGTCCGGCCGGCGCCCGCGGGTACCCCGCGGGCGCCGGGCGGAGTGGGCCGGTGGCCTACTTCACCGCGAAGGCGGCGACCAGGACGTAGATCACCAGGGCCTCGATCAGGGCCAGGCCGATGATCATGGTGGTGCGGATGTTGCCGGCGGCCTGGGGATTGCGGGCGATGCCTTCGCAGGCCGCGGCGACCGCCTTGCCCTGGGCCATGCCGCAACCGGCGGCCGCGATGGCGAGGGCGATGTGGGCCAGGAACTGGCCTTCGAAGAGGCTCTTGGGGGCGGCGCCGGGAGCCTGGGCGAAGGCGGCGACGGCCAGGGTGAAGAGGAAGGCGGTGGTGAGGAACTTCTTCATGGGGACACCTCTAGGGTAGGGGGCGGGGGGTTCGGAATCCCGTCGCCGGAATGAATCAAAAATTGAAGGGGGGGGGCGGTCCGCGGGGCGCTCAGTGCTCGTGCGCGACCGCTCCGGAGACGTAGATCGTGGCCAGCATGATGAACACGAAGGTCTGGATCAGGCCGAAGAAGAGGCCCATGATCATCAGCGGCACCGGCACCACCAGGGGCACCAGGACGAAGAAGATGCCCGAGACCACGTGCTCGCCGGCGATGTTGCCGAACAGACGCAGGCTGTGGCTGAGGATCCGGGAGAACAGCCCCAGCACCTCCAGGGGCCACATGAGGATCCAGAGGAACCAGACCGGACCGGCGAAATGCCCGAGGTACTTGCCGATGCCGTGCTCGCGCATGCCGTGGAAGTTGTAGTAGAGGAACACCACGAGGGCGCAGCCGAGGGTGACGTTCCAGTTGGCGGTGCCCGAGCCCAGCCCGGGCACCAGGCCGAACAGGTTGTTCAGCAGGACGAAGAAGCCCAGGGTGCCGATCAGGGGCATGTAGCGGTCCGGGTGGTGGGCGACGTTGTCGGACACCAGGGTGCGCACGAAGGTCACCAGGAACTCCATGGTCTGCTGGAACGGGCCGGGGATGCGGGCCAGCCGGGAGCGGACCGCCAGGACCAGGGCCACCGTCACCAGGGCCGCCAGGGTCGAGATCAGCAGGTGGTCGTAGCGTTCCAGGACGGACAGCGGAGCCCCATGGGCGAAGGTCCCCCAGGGATGCCTGGCCAGCCCGAACAACCAGGTGAGCAGGACGGCAAGACCCGAAGCATGGTGTTCCATAATCTAGACCTCAAACAACTCTTGGCTCAGGCGTCTTCCTCAGGTTCCGGCCGGAAGATGAGATAGACCGCCTCAAGGAGAATGGACGCGCTGAACAGCAGGATACCAGTGACGGAAGGAAGGATCTCCAGCGGGAAACATTCCATGATGCCACGCAGGATTAGCGCGATCAACGCCAGTTTGACCAGGACCAGGAAGCCGAACACCCAGCGCAGCCGCACCGATGGGGTCAGCATCCGGACCACGATCCAGCGGTGGAGGTGCCAGAACAGCATGCTGGCCAGCCCGGCCGCGGTGAACACCACGGCGGCGCGCCAGGAGCGCAGCAGCCAGGCCAGGCCGCCCAGGAGCAGCAGCCCCACCTGGTACCAGGCGATCCGGGTCAGGTGCCCGGAACCCGGATCCTCACCCATCGGACTTGGGCTCCCGGGGCTCATGGGACTCCCGGGGCTCCTCCGGCGCCTTCGGCGGCGCTTCGGCCTGGTCCTGGCGGTCCATCCGGTCGAGCCGGACGGTGGTCTTGTAGAGTTCCCAGAACCCGGCCGAAATGCCCCAGACCAGGCCGACGGCCATGCCGGCCCGGGGGTAGCCCACCAGCCTGCCGATCCAGCGCCCCAGAAAGAAGCCCAGGGTGATGGCGATCGGGAACACCATGCCCATGGCCATGAGGTCGCCCCACAGGGCCCGTTCCCTGGGACTCGCATCCTGCTTCCTGGAGCCGAACCACATCTGGGATCCCTTCCCGGCGGCCCATCCGGACCCGCACGTACGAGTAAATCCCAAGACCGCGGCCGCGGCCAGTGGATTGTTGCCCGCCCGGCGGGCGGAGGGCGACCGAAGCTTGATTATGGGTCGAGAAGATCCATGAATACTCCTTGACACTGTTGCGACCCGGCCGCAACACTATCGGTCTGATGGCTTCCGCTTCCCTTTCCTCCCTGCTCCTGGGCCTGCTACTTAGCGGCGCGGGAAGGGATTGAGAGCCGAAGCGACCTGAAGCGCACCGACAGCTCGAAACCCTCTCCCGCAAGCCGGAGGGGGTTTCTGGCTACCAGGCCATGAGCGCGTTTCCGGTTCGCCCCTGACCATGGAGGTCTTCATGAATCCCCACCGCTACCGCCCCGCAACCCCCGTACGGCTCACCGACCGCACCTGGCCGGACCGGGTCCTCACCCAGAGCCCCCAGTGGTGCAGCGTCGATCTCCGCGACGGCAACCAGGCCCTGGTGGAGCCCATGGGGCATGAGCGCAAGATGCGCTTCTTCAAGACCCTGCTCAAGATCGGGGTCAAGGAGATCGAGGTGGGCTTCCCCTCGGCCTCGCAGACCGATTTCGACTTCCTGCGCCGGCTGATCGAGGAGGACCAGATCCCCGCCGATGTGACCATCCAGGTGCTCACCCAGGCCCGCAAGCCGCTGATCGACCGCACCGTCGAGGCGCTCAAGGGTTGCCGCCGGGCGGTCCTGCACCTCTACAACTCCACCTCCACCCTGCAGCGGCGGGTGGTGTTCGGCCTGGACCGGGACGCCATCCGCGACATGGCGGTGCAGGGCACCCGGTGGGTCAAGGAGGCCATCCGGACCCTGGACGGCACCGAGATCGTCCTGGAGTATTCGCCCGAGAGCTTCACCGGCACCGAGCTGGACTTCGCCGCCGAGGTGTCGGACGCCGTGGTCGAGGCCTGGGCGCCGGGGCCCGGCGAGAAGGTCATCATCAACCTGCCGGCCACGGTCGAGATGGCCACCCCCAACCACTACGCCGACCAGATCGAGTGGATGCACCGGAACCTGAAACACCGCGACCAGATGATCCTCAGCGTGCACACCCACAACGACCGCGGCTGCGCCGTGGCCGCCACCGAGCTGGCGATGCTGGCCGGAGCCGAGCGGGTCGAGGGCACCATCTTCGGCAACGGCGAACGCACCGGCAACGTGGACCTGGTCACGGTCGCCCTGAACCTCTACACCCAGGGCGTCGACCCGGGCCTCGACCTGAGCGACCTGCCCGCCCTGGTGGAGTGCTTCGAGTACTGCAACAACCTCCCGGTGCCGGCGCGCCACCCGTACGCCGGCGAGCTGGTGTTCACCGCCTTCAGCGGCAGCCACCAGGACGCCATCAAGAAGGGCCTGCAGGCGCTCAAGGCCGAAGCCGAGGACATCTGGGAGGTGCCCTACCTGCCCATCGACCCGGCCGACGTGGGCCGCCAGTACGACGCGATCATCCGCATCAACAGCCAGTCCGGCAAGGGCGGCGTGGCCTTCGTGCTGGAGCAGTCCTACGGCTACGTGGTGCCCAAGGGGCTCGCCATCGAGTTCAGCAAGAAGGTGCAGCGGATCACCGACGCCACCGGGGAGGAGCTGAGCCCCGCCGCGATCTTCCAGGCCTTCGAGCAGGAGTACCTGGCCCCGGGCCGGTTCGAACTCACCGATTTCGACGTGCGCCACGAGGCCCGGGACCGCTGCACCATGCACGCGACCCTGAGCGACGGCGGCCGCAAGGTCACCTTCGAGGCCCGGGGCAACGGGCCGATCGACGCCTTCGTCTCCGGCCTGCGGGAATCCCTCGGGGTGGACATCCACGTGCTGGACTACAGCGAGCACGCCCTGGGCGACGGCGCCAACGCCACCGCGGTGGCCTACGTCCACCTGCGCACCCGCAAGGAGGTGACCCGGTTCGGGGTCGGCCAGGACGAGGACATCGTGGCCGCCACCCTGGCCGCCGTGCTGAGCGCGGTGAACGGCCTGGCCGAGCTGTCCGAAGTGCCCGAGGGCCTGCCGACCGCTATCTAGTACCCAGCCACTCCCGTCCCGGACCGCGCAGGCCCACCAGCATCGCCTCGCCGTCGGGCGCGGCCCGGAGTTCGCCGTAGCGGGCCCGCTCGCAGTCCTGGGCGGTGCCCTCCTGGAAGGAGAAGGTGCTGCCGGCGATCCGCAGTCACCGGCCGCGCTGGCGGAAGCGCAGCCGGTACTCGCCGGGCGCCAGCGGCAAGCGCGCCACCGTCTCGGCCCGGACCGGCGCCTCCTCGGGCGTCCCGGCCCTGCCCATAGGGTTTGCCATGGCCGCCAGACCTCTCGAAATAAATATATTATTTATCATTCACGTTGCAAGCCGGACCCGGCCGGCTCGCGCCGCCGGCGCCCGGGCCTATCCTGGACGACAGCGGGCTGTTCCCGGCCCGGCCGGACCCGCCCAGGACTCCCGATGCGCCTGCTCTCCATCGAACCCACCCCCAACCCCAACAGCATGAAGCTCAATCTGGACGAAACCCTGCCCAGGGGGATCGCCCTCACCTACCGGCCGGAAGGCCGGGACCACTATCCGCCGCTGTTCCAGAAGCTCCTGGGCGTCCCCGGGGTCCAGAGCCTCTATCACGCGGCCGATTTCATCGCGGTCCAGCGGGTGCCGTCGGCGCCCTGGGAAGCCCTGCTGGCCCGGGTCCGGGAGCTCCTGGGCGGGACCTCGGCGCCCCTGGCCGAAGCCGAGGGCCACGCCCAGGGCGAGCACTGGGGCGAGGTGCGGATCGCCATCCAGCAGTTCCGCCGGCTGCCCATGCTGGTGAAGGTCTCCAACGACCAGGAGGAGACCCGGGTGGCCCTGCCCCCCCGGTTCGGCGAGGCGGTCCAGCGGGCCGCGCCGGCCGCCCCCAACATGCTGGTGGAGCGGCGCTGGATCCCCCAGCCGCCCCGCTATGGCGAACTCGCCGAGGTGGGCGCGGCGGTGGCCGCGGAGATCGACGCCGCCTTCCCCCCGCCGCGGCTGGAGGCCCTGGTCCAGCAGGCCTTCCAGGCCGGCGCCGAGGCGCCCGAGGTGCGCGAGCGACCGACCCCGGAAGCCCTGGCCCGGCGCCTGGAGGATCCCGACTGGCGGCGCCGCTATGCCGCCCTGGAAGCGGCCGGCGCCGATCCGGCCAGCTTCCCCCAGCTGGTGCGGGCCATGGCCGACCCGCACATCTCGGTGCGGCGGCTGGCTGCCGTCCTCGTCGGGCTGGTGGGCGGCCCGGACGCCCTGGCTCCCCTCTGCCAGGCCCTGCGGGATCCCGCCCCGGCCGTGCGCCGCTCCGCCGGGGATGCCCTGAACGACCTGGCCGACCCGGGGGCCCTGCCCGCCATGGCGGCGGCGCTGGCGGATCCCAACAAGCTGGTGCGCTGGCGGGCGGCCCGGTTCATCTTCGAAACCGGCGGTCCCGAGAGCCTGCCCGCCCTGGCCCAGGCCCAGGACGACCCGGAATTCGAGGTCCGGATGCAGGTCCGCCAGGCCATGGAACGGATCCAGGGCGGCCAGGCAGCCCAAGGGCCGGTCTGGATGCGGATGACCCAGAACCGGCCCGAGCCATGAACGGAATCAGATGATGGTGGCGGCCCAATCCAGCAGCCAGGCTCCGAAGCAGGTGCCGACCAGGACCAGGGCGCAGGACAGGCCGACGACCCAGGTGGTGACGCTGCCCAGGGGGCGGGGCGCCTCGGCCTCGGCCGCCGGCTCCTTGAAGTACATCAAGGCCACCACGGCCAGGTAGTAGTAGGCCGCCACCGCGCTGGTGAGCAGGGCGATCACGGTCAGGGTCACATGACCCTGCTCGATGGCCAGCTTGAACAGGTAGAACTTGCTGAAGAAGCCCAGCAGCGGCGGGACCCCGGCCAGGCTCAGCAGGATCACCATCATGGCGAAGGCCAGCAGCGGGCGGGTCCGGCCCAGGCCGCGGAAGTCCTCGATCCGTTCGCCCGACCCCTTGCCCTGGAGGAAGATGACGATGGCGAAGGCGCCGCTCTGCATGAACAGGTAGGTGAGCATGTAGAGCCAGACCGCCTGGGGCCCGCCGGGAGTGCCGGCGCTCATGACCCCCAGCAGCATGTAGCCGACGTGGGCGATGCTGGAGTAGGCCAGCAGCCGCTTCATGGTCTGCTGGCGCAGGGCGGCGATGTTGCCCAGGATCATGCTGGCCGCGGCCACGAACGCCAGGGGCGCCGCCCAGTCGGTGCGGACGCCGTTGAGGCCGGTGCCGAACACCCGCAGGAAGGCGGCCAGGGACGCCGCCTTGGGCGCCATGGACATGAAGGCGGTGATGGGGGTGGGGGCGCCGTCGTAGGCGTCCGGCGACCACATGTGGAAGGGCACCGCCGCCACCTTGAAGCAGAAGCCCACCAGCACCATCAGCACCCCGAGGAACACCAGCAGGCTGCTGGAGTGCGGGGCCAGGGCCAGCAGGTCGTTGAGCTCCAGCAGGTTGGTGGTGACCCCGCCGGCGGCGGCGAACAGCAGGCTGATCCCGAACAGCAGGATGCCGCTGGAGAAGGCGCCCAGGAGGAAGTACTTCACCCCGGCCTCGATGCTCCGCTCCTCGGTGCGGAAATAGGCCACCAGGATGTAGATGCAGAGGGCCATCAGCTCCAGCGAGAAGTAGATCGAGACCAGGTCGGTGGCGCCCACCAGCAGCAGCATGCCGGAGATGGAGTAGAGCAGCAGGGCGTAGTACTCCACGGTCTGCTCGCGCCGGGCGTCCAGCTGCAGCTGGCTCAGCAGGACCGTGATGACCCCGGCCGCCAGGACCAGGTACTGGAAGCCCTTGGTGAGGCCGTCCACCTGGAACATCCGGGAGAAGCCGGAGGTGTTGGGGGTGCCGCCCACCAGGAAGGCGGCGACCAGCAGGGCGACCACGGTGACGGTGGCCCAGCGGTTCTTCTCGCCCCGCGGCACGAACAGGTCCCCGGGCCAGAGCATCACGGTGGCCGTGACAATCAGGATGATCTGCGGGAAGAGGAGGGGGAGGTCCCGCAGCAGGGTTCCCCAGAGGCCGACGGCGAAGGGCATCAGTTACCTCCCTCGGCCGGTTCGGCCTCCTGGCCGGGGGGCAGGCCCATGGCGGCCATGCCGGCCTTGGCGGCGGCCCGCTGGCCGGCCTCAAGCGCCTCCTGCTGGTAGAAGGCCGGGTTCACCTGCTGCACCAGCTTGATCACCGGCTGGCGCAGGACGTCCATGACCGGCTTGGGATAGAGCCCGATCCAGAAGGCGGCGGCCACCAGCGGCAGGAAGTAGGCGATCTCCCGGGCGTTCAGGTCCTTCATCTTGGCGTTGACCTCGCTGATCGGGCCGAACATGGCGCGCTGGAACAGCCAGAGCATGTAGGCGGCGCCCAGGATGATGCCGGTGGTGGCCAGGACGGCCAGCCAGGGGGCGGCCTGGAAGGCGCCCTGGAGGATGGCGAACTCGCCGATGAAGCCGTTCAGCCCGGGCAGGCCGATGCTGCTCATGGTCATGATCATGAAGATGGTGGCGTAGACCGGCATGGTCTTGGACAGCCCGCCGTACTCCGCGATCATGCGGGTGTGCCGGCGCTCGTAGACGATGCCCACCAGGAGGAACAGCGCCGAGGTCGAGATGCCGTGGTTGATCATCTGGAAGATGCCGCCGGTGATGCCGTTGGGGTTCAGGGCGAACAGGCCGAGCATGCACAGGCCCAGGTGGCTCACCGAGGAGTACGCCACCAGCTTCTTCATGTCCTTCTGGATCATGGCCACGAGGGCGCCGTAGATGACCCCGATCAGGGCCAGGCCCATGAACCAGGGCATCAGCTCCATGGTCGCCTTGGGGGCGATCGGCAGCAGGAACCGGACGAAGCCGTAGGTGCCCATCTTCAGGAGGATGCCGGCCAGGATCACGGAACCGGCGGTGGGCGCCTCGACGTGGGCGTCCGGCAGCCAGGTGTGGAAGGGGAACATCGGCACCTTGATGGCGAAGCCGACGAAGAAGGCCAGGGCCAGCAGGATCTGGAAGGTGTGGCTCTGCCCGGCGACGGTGGCGGCCATGGCCTGGAAGGAGGCGATGGACATGTCATAGTGGCCGGTGGTCTTGAACTGCAGGAAGTAGATGGCCAGGATCGCCACCAGCATCAGCACCGAGCCGGACAGGGTGTAGAGGAACAGCTTGATGGCCGCGTAGAGCCGCTGGGGGCCGCCCCAGATGGCGATCAGGAAGTACATCGGCACCAGCATCAGTTCCCAGAACAAGTAGAACAGGAACATGTCCTGGGTGATGAACACGCCCATCATGCTGAACTGCATGACCAGGATCCAGATGTAGTACTCCTTGTGCCGCTCCTGGATGGCGGTGAACGAGCACCAGACCGAGATGAACCCCAGCAGGGTGGTCAGCAGCAGCAGCACCAGGCTGATCCCGTCCATGCCGACGCTGAACTTGACCCCGAGGCTGGGAATCCAGTCCAGCGAGGTCACCCACTGCACCGCCCCCGAGCCGCGGTCGTACTGCAGCCAGAGCGGCAGGCTCAGCAGGAAGTCGAAGACGGTGACCGCCAGGGCCCCCAGTTCGAACACCCGGCGTTGGGCCTTGGGCACCAGGAGCAGGACCAGGGCCCCTAGGAGGGGGAAGAAGGTGACCCACAGCGGGAGGTTTTTGAACCAGGGAATCATGGGAACTCCGGCAATCAGCAAACGGGCGAAAGAAATCTCAGGCGAGGAATTTCCAGAAGGCGAAGACGAGGAAGCCGAGGAACATGACGAAGGCGTAGTTCTGCACCCGGCCGCTCTGGAACTTGCGGAACCCCAGGGAGATCTGCTGGAGGATCCAGGCCACCAGGTTCACCAGGCCGTCCACCACCTTGGCGTCGAACCAGTGGGCCGCATGGGAGACCAGCAGGGTGAACCGGGCCGCCCCGTTGACCATGCCGTCCACCGCCAGCGCGTCGAAGGCCCAGAGCTGGGCCCCCAGCTGCTTGCAGGGGCCGATCAGGGCCGCCTCGTAGAATTCGTCGATGTAGTACTTGGCGTTCACCCACTCGAACAGTTCCGGGAACCGCCGGACGAAGGCGCGCGGCCTGGCCCAGGCCGGATCCTGGCCGTAGAACCACCAGGCCAGCCCCATGGCGGCCGGGGCCCAGACCAGGGTGGCCACCAGCATGAGGACATACTCGATGGCGGGCGGGGCTTCGTGGGCATGGTGGCCGGCGGTCTGGAACAGCAGCGGGGCGATCCATTCGGAGAAGTGGCTGCTGCCGATCCAGTGCAGGCTGTGGGGAATGTTCAGGAAGCCGGCCACCAGGGCCAGGCCCGCCAGGATCGCCACCGGCAGCCACATGTTCCAGGGCACCTCGCTGGGACCGTGGTGGTCGGCGCCATGGCCGTGGGGGCCATGGGCGTCGTCATGGGCGGGAGCGTGGTGCACCACCTCGGAGGGGACGGTGAGGCCGTGGGGATCGTGCCCGGCCCCGCGGTACTCGCCGAAGAAGGTCATGACCATCAGCCGGACCATGTAGAAGGCGGTCATGAAGGCGGCCAGCATGCCCATGACCCAGGCCAGCAGGTTCAGGGTCGGCCCGTTGAAGCCGCCGCCGTGGTACCAGCCCTCGAACACCTTCCAGAGGATCTCGTCCTTGGAGAAGAAGCCGGAGAACGGGAAGATCCCGGCGATGGCCAGGGTGGCGATGCCCATGGAGGCGAAGGTCCAGGGCATGAACTTGCGCAGGCCGCCCATGTTGCGCATGTCCTGCTCGTGGTGGCAGGCCATGATCACCGAGCCGGAGCCGAGGAAGAGGGCGGCCTTGAAGAAGGCGTGGGTGAACACGTGGAACATGCCGGCGGAGAACGCGCCGGCGCCCATGCCCATGAACATGAAGCCCAGCTGGCTGACGGTGGAGTAGGCCAGCACCTTCTTGATGTCGTACTGGGCAAGGCCCATGCTGGCCGCCACCAGGGCGGTCAGGGAGCCGATGAACAGCACGACGCCCAGCGCCACCGGGGCGTTCACGTAGATGAAGTTCATCCGGGTGATCATGTAGAGGCCGGAGGTGACCATGGTCGCCGCGTGGATCAGGGCGCTCACCGGGGTGGGCCCGGCCATGGCGTCCGGAAGCCAGACGTAGAGGGGGATCTGCGCGCTCTTGCCGCAGGCGCCCACGAACAGGCAGCAGCCGATCAGGTTGAACCACCAGGTGGGGGCGTGGGAGAAGCCGAACAGGGTGATCTCCGGCCGGGCCAGCAGGGTCCGGGTCATGCCCATGAGGGTGTCGAAGTCGGTGGCGCCGTAGATCATGAAGATGAGGAAGAAGCCGATCATGAAGCCGAAGTCGCCGATGCGGTTGGTGACGAACGCCTTCTTGCCGGCGATGGCCG
>Ga0316217_10000760_pt1 | contig 44453 bp, 54 predicted proteins | sample 1anoAmetaG_FD_203633 | JGI IMG/M metagenome (GOLD analysis project Ga0316217, IMG submission 203633) | Freshwater microbial communities from Trout Bog Lake, Wisconsin, USA - 1anoA | ecosystem: Environmental > Aquatic > Freshwater > Lake > Hypolimnion/Profundal zone | place: USA: Wisconsin...
TTCTATAATATTTTTCTATGAAATAAAATATGTCATTTTGACACTTAATAAATTCTTCAATTAATTCAGGAGTCCATTCTATTGCATGACCTTTACGCTTTAGATTAGGATTACCTCTAAACCCTTTTTGTTCTACCATTAAATTATACTACTTCCATGTGATGAATATGATATATTTCGGATTTACCTGTTTTATGATGTTTTGTTTTTAATAAAGTATGACCTTTGATTCTCATATTTAACCCTCTAGGTAGGATAAACTCTTTTTCTTGTGGTACATGACTTACATGTGCAACATATGCACCTTTATAACCTTCAGGAACATCTATTTTCAATAGATGCATTTCACTATTATAAGATTTAAATCTTGCAAATCCTTTTGCTTTTTGTTTATTAATAGATGTTGACAAATAACCCGGATGATGTACAATACCTTCTGAGTTAGCATTATCTCTAGGATCAAATCCTGTACCAGACCAAACATGAAGAGGATGCGGTGTCTTATGATGTTTTAATGCAGCATCAAGACGTTCGGTTTCATTATCTTTATGGGAATCAGGATCATGATATACGCTTCCTTTGTTCCAATGATAATGATTTAAATCTTCAGAATCATCTGTATATTTTTTAATAGCAAGTTCATGATCTTGGTTATTTTTAAAATTATAATGTTGTGATAGAGTCTGATGAAGATCACTTATTTTGGTAGGATAATCATTTTCTTCTAATATTAACTTAAAACTTTTCATTTAACTACTTCCATATGGTGTATGTGGAAAGTATATTTTTTATCATGATGATCCATATCAGAAAGTTCCCATGGTCTAGCACCTTTATTATCCGATTCTATTGTTTTAGTTTTAATATGTTTTAAATTCATTCCTCGGGGAAGAATCAACTCTCTTTCATACATATGACCTTGAGAACCCGGTATATATATCCCCTTATGTCCTTTTGGTACTTTAATTTTCATTACATGTTTATCTAATGATTTTTCATTTTTTGATTTAGAAAATGAAAATGCAGTACCATTTCTTGTGCTTGTTGACATGTAACCCGGATGATGTACAATGCCTTCTGAATTCATATGTTCTCTAGGATCATAATTAATGCCAGACCAGACATGCATATCACGAGGAACACTTGTCTTATCCATAGCAGTATCCATGTTATTAACATGCTGTTTAACTTTAAAATCGCCGGATGATTTTATTCCATGATGTTCATCCCATAAATGACCATTAATATCTCTATATCCTGCTCCTGTATAGCTGTTTATTGACATAGATTCACCATCTGAATATTTTATATTTTTATAATGTTTGTGTAATTCCTGATGATGTAAATGATCAGATGAAAAAGTTCCAAGCTTTTCAAATTCTAAGCTGTCTTCTTTATAAGGCAAATAAGGTAATTTATTTGTTTTTAAAATTTCTGATAACAATTTCATTTCATGTCACTCGCTCTTATACCGAAAAGATGATGATCACCTATTTCTTTAGTATCGTGTTTATGAGCATATCTATTAGCCAAAGCAGTATAAAGTTTTCTTCTTGAATCGTGTCCTTTTTCATCTTCTTCCTTAGAAGAAGTAAAGGTAACTCCTGCATGACCACTATTCTTAATATGACTCTTTATAATATGATGTACAGTCGAGAAAACTCTATGAGCATTCTTTCCTTCCTGATTACTAATGTTTATGCCATGTACTCTATTAGAAAAAGATACGTCTAAAGGTTTATCCGTATCATTAGGTTCATGAATATCTACTTCATAATGTCCTTTAGGCGTTCTAAACCCGTATGTATGAAGGGAACTTCCTTCAGCACCCTTATAAGAATATACTTTCTTATAAGGATATTTAGAGTCAAATATTTCATTTACAGGTACAACATAATCATGTCCTTGTACTGTAGCCTTAGGATATTTCTTTTTAATAATATTGCCATATAAAGCATGTTGTCTATTTGTGTATCCATTAAAATGATATGATTTTACTTCTGGATGTGCGGCAGCATGATCTTTCATGATTTTCTTTAAAGTAGAATATACTCTGCTTGCATGAGTCTTTTCTGATCCGTTTTCTATATAACCATGTCGTGCAGTTTTGTCAGACATATTTTTAAATCCTACTTCTACAGAAGGCATTCTAATATGAGATAATTCTACCTTATAGTTGTTATTACCACTAGAAAACTCATAATGATGATGTACACCAGTTACGTCTGTTTTCTTATAGGGAAAAGGATTATCCAGAATTTCGTTTAATTGTTTCATTTGTCAATCTGTAGGCTATGAGGACTATGTGGAATAACTTCTACGTGATGAAATCTATACATCTTCTTCTCGCCTGTAGGTTCTCCATGATAATTGAATTCAGGAGATTCCATATCAGTATGACCATGATATTTGAAATGTGAATTATGGGGAAGAAGCATCTCTCTTTCTGTCTCCCAAGAGTTTAAATGAGGATGGGATACATATAGGGCTTTCTGACCCTCAGGGAGCGTCATGTGCAGGATATCTCGACCTTTGGCAAAGTGAGTAGCTCTAATAGGATCAAGCGTTGTAGAAGCAAATCCTTTAATATGAAAGGTATCACCTTTTGACAATGTATTAAGATGATCCGAGTAAGGACTATGTATTCCTCTATAAACATGTGTACTATTAGGAAGAGCATGTCCATTTACTGCATGTGAAAGATTTTCTGCATCCTTCTTTGATCTTGATGATCCCCCAAGATCACGCATAACGCTATTAATACCACGATATTCTGGTGTAGTCCAATGTTGGATTGCATCCATATGTTCTTTTTTGATATGTGAAGTATCGCCTGTCAGATTTCTTTGTGCATTTGAATGAACCCAATCATAATCAAGTGGTTTACCTGAACCCACGTCAGATTTAAACTTATCAAAGGATACACCATGGATATCCTGTTCTTTTGTTGTGTTTTCTGTTATATGACGTAGGTATTTCATCAACCATCCTTTTTTATCTATTTATTTTACTAATCAAATTCAGGGATATAGGCACCCAGAACAACACTAGCAAACTGTCTATCAGACTCTAGATTAAGATAACGATATAGATCATCAAGGGGAACCAGAAGGGTTTGTTCGGTTTCCCATCCAAAATCACGAGGATCGCCTGTTTCTCTTACTGCATAAAAGAAACGATTAAAAGAATAACGTCCTACCTTATCACCACAAAATGAAGTGATACGTGCCTTAATACCAGTCTCTTCCCATGCTTCCTTGATGGCATTAGACTGAAAAGAAAGGTTATCTTCCAACAATCCCTTGGGAAAAGAATACTTTACTCCACCGAATTCATTGGTAGGCTTTTGAAGCCAAATACGACCGTCGTCTTCTCGAATAATAAGACCAGAACCTACTGTTCTTTCACCTGAAAAATAGTTATAGTTCTTCATGGAAATCTGACCATCGACTTTAGACCAATCCTCAGGAGAATTCCACTTCTTGAAATCCAGACCATTAAGTGTATTCATCTTAGTTTTCTTGGTAAATTTAAGTGTTTCATTTGACATGACAGCTTTCTCCTATCTATAATTTATATAGTAAGAAAATTAAAAAGTCAAGTGACGATTCTCATATGATGGAAATGAACTAATCTTGTGTCATCTCCATTGTCATCTTCATCGTTTGTGTAATCTCTATTTTTAATATAATTATATGTTTTATATGTAGTTGTGTTAACATGTTTTAACTTAGTTCCTCTAGGAAGAATGAATTCTTTTTCTTCATCATGATTTGATATATGATTTACATATGCTCCGGGATGATCCTTGGGAACCTGTATATGCAGAACGTGTTTATCAAATGGAGTTTCCTGATTATAGTCAGGACCGTGCCAGTGTATTTTTGCCATACTTACAGCAGTATGTTTATCCAGACTCGTTGATAAATAACCCGGATGCTCATATTCTTTATTATGTTCTGGCTTGAAGTCAGACTTAATACCAGAGTAAACACTAAAGGATTCTGGTGTTTTAAATTTATTCAATACACTATCAATATTTTTCATTATATTGTGTCTATAATGTTCTGGATGATGAATATTATCTCTATCGGGTAAATTACCGGCTTTCATATGATGTTCCCATAGGGCATTATTAATAGAATGATGATTTGCACCAGTATAATCTTTTATATGTTCATATTCATCTGCACTTAAATTATCAAAATTATAATGCGACTCTAATTTATCAGGAAGGTTTGCCTGTCGAGAAGATTTTTCAGAATCCTTAAAGATTGTAGTATTATGTTGCTTATATGATCTGACTATTTCTGATAAAGTTTTCATTCTGGCATTGCCTCCATATGATGTACATGATAATAATGTTCTGAACCATTTTTATCAGGAGGTTTTTTATATGTATGAGTATGAATATGTTTAAGCTTTGTATTACGAGGAAGAATAAATTCCGTCTCACCCGGATTCATGGAATGATGATCTACATATGCTCCCGGATGACCCTTTGGCACTCTGATATGTAAAATATTGGTATGTTCATCATATTTCTCTTTTTTATCATTATATATACCAACATTATGCTCAAAATTATGAGTAGTAAATTTGGATAAACTTGTAGACATAAAACCGGGATGATGATATACTTTACCTTCTACTGGATTAAAATGAGATTTAATAGCAGAATAAACATCTAATTGTTTAGGTGTTTTATGTAAGTGAGTTACCTCGTCCATTCGTTTTTTAAATATACCAATATGACCATTTTCATCATTTGGATCATTATTATCAGGATCATTAGTATGATGATATCCCTTATGATAACCCGGAGAATTATGATCTAACCATAGCTGATGATTAAGATTTTTATAACCATCTTCTGTATAAGATTTAATAGCCGATCTATGTTCTGGTTTTTCAAATTCATAATGTGGTTCTAATTCAAGACCACGATCTTTTGCTCTTTTGATAGGTTCATCTATAAGCATTCTATGAAAGTTATTAAAAGGTTGAATGGGGCCTTCTTTAAGGATATTACTTAATTTCTTCATCTTTATTCTTCTTTAAAAGTGCAGATAATTCAGAAGTAGAACCCACAAATGTAAGATGGTTGTGATATTCTTTATTTTCTGTGGTTGCATTAGGAGCAGGTTTCTTTATTTCTTCTACTTGTTTATGTAACTTAATAAGAGTAGATGTTACTTCGGATACATTTTTAATAAGAGAAGATAAAGCCATAAAGTCTTCGGCATTCTGAGATTGTGTAGCCAAACCACCTAAAGTAGCAACAGCATCTGTACCAATCTGAATAATGTCCTGAAGATTCTTACGTGATTCTTCAAAGTCTTTTACGACAGTATTACTTACATCATCAGGAATTTCCTTAAATGTGGCCTCGATGACAGCAGAATTAGGTGTGTCTACTGAGACGATATTAAACTTGGTATCAAGATTCATTCTTCTTACCTTTATTAACAATTTTCATATGATGTATGTGCATATGCAGATCATATTTAGGATGTTTAAAAGAATCAGTATATTCGTGCTTTAACTTTAAACCTCTTGGAAGAATGACTTCCTTTTCATGTGCATATGCTGTATAATCTTTATTATCACCTACATAGAATCCTTTATGTCCTTTGGGAACAGGAATATGTAGAATATGATGATCGACTCTGGTCTTACCATTTTCTAATTCAGTTTCTTGTGAATTATTTTCTTTTCTTACGGCAACAGAAGGATCAATTGAAGCAGATATAAAAGCAGGATGATGTACAATCCCGTTTTCATTTTTTAACTTTCTAGGATCATGTCGAGTAGACGAATAAGTATCAATAGGATGATTTATTTTATTATATTTCAATGCACGATCAAGTGGATCGATGTGTTCTCTAAAATCAAATTTTGCTAAATCTTTTGGTAATTCTCCTGTATGAATACGCCATAATGTAGAATTATGTGATATAGAACCTCCTGTATAATCTCTAATAGCCATTCTATGATGATTATAGTTATTCATAGTATGATGTTTGGCCTCTATTTCTCTTTTTTCAGGAGATTCTTCAAAGGCTGCATGTTTAATATGTGCATCCTGTAATGCCTTAAAACCTATTAAAGCAGTATTTTGATGATTGAACCAAGAAAGAGAATCCAATGGTTGATGATTAGCTTCATCAAGATTATGCATGAAAGAACTTTCATCCTTGATTGTGGCATAAATGCCATTATCAGGGGTAACGTCGTTCATATCTTCATCACCTACTACATCCATTATTTCTGTTATTGATCTAAATGATTTCATTTAATACCTTTCCTGATCATCCAAGGACCATAAGATTTTTCATCTTTTTTATTATTATATGGCTCATAACCATGATCTTTGTATAGTTTAAATAAATGTGGTTGTTTATTAAAGACTTGTAGTGTAACATCTTTTTTATGTTTGTCTGCAACATCATTTATCATTTTTAAAGTTTTTGTTCCTGCACCTTTATTAACTTCTGAATCATCGTAACCATATCCTTTTTTAATAGAACTCCATTTTTTATGTGCTAACCATTGTAAATGATATGAATTCTTTTTTACTATTATATGTAAATCAATATTATTATTTTTTGCAAATTCATGTACATGTTTAAAATCTTCATGTGGTTTTTTTTCAGTAGAATTTTTATAATTTTCTCTAATAATAGTATTAAATGATTTCATGAAACATCTCCTATCGTAATAATCATATCCCAATCCGAACTTGAAGATATCTGATTAGCCGGAATTGAGATAGCAGCATTATCAGTAGGATTACCATTTGCATCGAGTCCCGGTGTAAACGAGATATAACCAGTATATTCATTATTGGCTGCAATTGTATTAATAAGAACATTAGACATGCCATATGCATGAACATTAGAACTTGTATTAGCCCATGTACCAATATAAATGTTGTTATTAACATTAAGAATCAAAGGCTGTGATTTAATAGGACCAAAAAAACTTCCTTTAATAGTAAAATTTAAAGTCCATATTAACACACTATTATCTTCAAATTTTTGTGTATCAGGATCACCATGAGTTATTTGTCTTAAGACAACAGGAACGTCAAACGACGGATGATTTGGTATCATAAATGCTCTGACTGTAAATTCTGGTGTAAAGAAAGGAAGAATCTGTTCTACTATTTTAGTTCCATCTTCTGCATTCTTTACATATATATACAAAGAAAAATGTATATCATAAGGAACTTCTTCGTATTGTACTTTTACGTTGTCGGTTCCAGAAGCATAAACTAACTTATTTGTTGTTGCTCTTTTACGACTAGAATCATATGTTATACCATCCATGAAAAAAGACATTCTAGGAAGAACTATAGCAGCCTCTCTATTGATAGCAGGGTCTTCTTTCATTCTGGTCATCATCTTTTCTTTTTGACCATATTGAATAGGTACATTTACTATCTGAGTAATATTACCACTTTTATCTGTTCTATTAATAATCATATCATTAAAAAGTGAACCAAACAAGGCTATATATTTTCTTAATGTTCCGAAATAAAATACATCATTGCTTAACATTCTGTAATTCCTTTCTTCTTTTATGTGATTCTTTTAATTTTTCAGAATGTTGTCTTTTCCACTCTTCAGAGTGTTTCATACCTCTTTTAGCTAATGATAATTTTTCTCTATGTTCATCTGTAAATACTCTACTTTTTCCTTTTAAACTTTGACTTATCTTTCTTCTAGTTTCTTCTGAAAGACTCTTTCCGAACATGTTATTCTTTTCACCTAAGTTAGCCAATCTAAGTTTTTCTTTAGTTTCTTCACTTCTTTTTAATCCTTTAGCATTCTTAGACTGTCTTCTTTTTGATTCTTCGCTTCTTACTTTGCCTATTTGAGCTATTCTGTTTCTTATAATATCTTCATATGTATGCTTATAACCAAAATTACCTTCTCCACCATCTGATAGATTGGTTAGAATTCCTGTGCCCAAATCCTCTCTTCCATATAAAGTTATTAATTCTTCCTCTATTTTTATTGCTTCTTCATTTGATAAATCTGTTTTATAGAATTCAATAATAGGATCATCACCTGTCTCTTGACGTATTTTATTAATAGTCCAAAATTTATGATAATTATGTGTATTTGATATTGTTTCATTTAAATGATCATAAGCACGTCTTTTCTTTCCCTTTCCAACATAGAAGGGAGTATTATCTTTTAAAGGATTTTTATATATGTATACGTAAAAATTATTCATGTGTTATTTAATATTTTTCAATCTAGGAAGATCGGCTACACCATGTTTATTGTTAATTTTATGTACTTCATCATCCGATAAAATGCGATTAACTTTCATTCCCCCATTTACGATTTCTCTTAATAGTTTCATAATTCACCCATGTATTTTAAGTGGTGTGTATGATAATGAACTACCTTACCAGCATAGTCATCTACTTCTGTGTTGGTGCTTACATGTTTTAGATTGCTGCCTTTAGGAAGTACGAATTCGTGTATTCCTCTCTTATCTATGTTGTGCTTGTCGTTTATATATACGCCATGTGAACCAGCAGGAACATCTATATGATAAATGTGATGATGATATATACCGTCTTTCTTTACAACATTTCTATCAGGAAAATATGCAGTAGGAACTACCTTTCTTAAACTAGAAGAAAGAAAAGCCGGATGATGTACAATACCTTCTTCGTTCTTCAAGTCTCTTGGATCATGCATACTTCTTGAATATACAGTGATATCCTTTGGTGTTGTCTTGAAGTGAGTTGCTCTGTCCATAGCACCAATACCGGCATCCTCGTTCTTTGGATTCTTTAATATAGATGGCTTGCCACTATGTTTTGACCATAAAGCATCGTTTATACCGTAGGATTCTCCTGTATAATTATGGAAGGTTCCAGAGAATTTATCTGCATCCTTATAGTGAGTCGTAAGAGCAGCTATGTTGCTGTCTTCAGAAGCTTTCTGTTTGGCAACCTTGGCTTTCCAATCTTCTTCCTGTAGAATAACTCTTAATTTTTTCATGGCACCACCTCCATATGATGTACTTTTGTATGTATCTTACCATATTGACCTCGATCTGGACTATGATATTCTGTCTTGATATGTCTAAGATTTGTTCCTCTTGGAAGAAGAAACTCTCTTTCAGAAGATAAGCTGCTTATATGACCAATATACATACCGGGATGACCTTCTGGAACATGAATCTTGTAAATATTACGAATTTCATGTTTATTTCCAAGAAAATTTCCTTTATCTATTATTTTAGGGTTATAACTAGCAAATTGGGCAGATTTATTAGATACTAATGATGTTGACATATATGCAGGATGATGTACAATACTATTCTTATCCATCCAATCACGAGGATCGTGTTTACTACCACTCCATAAAGTTAATTCATGTGGTGTCTTATGTGATTTCATGGCAGAATCAAGATTTTCAATAGTATTTTGAATTTTTTTAACATCATAATCAGGAACAGTATTCATAGACTTTACTTTATTTTTATAATTATTCCACAAATGACCGTTAATATGACTTGAATCGCTACTATAATGTTGTATTGAATCTATTGTTTTTTCATCTAAATTAAATCGATTATAATGTTTTGAAAGATTTTGATGTAATACGTTTAAATGATAATTATCCTTTGTCTGGTTGGGATCAAATTTCTTTTCTAGTATCATATTAAGTTTTTTCATCGACTAATACTCCCGAAACTATTATTTACAGAGAAATCCAAGAAAGTATCTTCTTCTATTTCTAAATCTTGATTATCATCAACAGGTTCAATATTCTGTTCATCAAAAGCAGCAGGCGTAATGACGTTATTGCTACTGTCTTCAATTACAGTACCATCAGGTAGAGTAATACTATGATCAAGAGCATTAAGAGAAAGATTAACTTGTAATGAATCAATCTGAGGAATACCAGTATTGAATGTTTCGTCGGAATATTCGAATAGATTCAATTCCATCTGATAAGTTGCTAATTCACCAAAAGCATAAAATATTTCTTTGTTATTAACATATTTAATTTGGAAACATTTTTCGTTTGCTGTAAAGTATATTAAATCACCTTCCATTGGTCGAGGCTGATTTGTAATAGGCTTAATCGTTCTTTCATATGTTCTCTTGGCAATAGCAAGTGTAACACTGTCACGAATCTCTAAACCGAATTTTGTGAAAATATCTCTTTGACCTTCAAAACCATCAATATTTTCAATGTATACTTCTACAGGAATAGTAATAGTAAATGAAGATTGATCATCTGTTTCATAAAGCTGATCACTATTTACAACATTTCTTGGAATATAAATGACTTCATGACCATAGATTTGTATTGCCTGAACAATCAAATCCTGATAAAATTCCTGAGTAGGGGTATATGTAAAGTTATTAAAAAATGGACTGAGTGTCATAGTTAATCTTCTTTAAGAGGTTTAATAGGAAACTGCTTATACTTATGTGGCATCACTTCCATATGATGAACATGGAAAACATGTCTAGTAAAATCATTACGTTCCATATCTTCATGATTAAATGTTTCTGTTTTAGTATGTTTTAAATTTGTACCAGCAGGAAGAATGAATTCTTTTTCATATTTACCAAAACCATTTTCATCATGATTACCCATATATAAACCCGGATGATCTTTTGGTATATGGATTTTTAAAATATGATTACTATGTATTAAATCACCATTTTTTGCACCATATGTTTTTCCTCTTTTTTTTGCAAAGTGTACAGCAGTACCTTCCCTTAAGGATGTAGAAAGAAATGCTGGATGATGTACAATATCATTCTTATCTTTTATCTGACGAGGATCAACAAGAGTACCAGACCACACATGAAGATCATGTGGAGTCTTTTGAGTCAATAGAGTTTTTTGTAAATCAACAGAATGTTTTTTAACATAATCAGTAGGATTTATACTATATTTTTTGTTATTATGCAAATGCCATAATGTTCTATTGATAGAATGACTTCCACCTTCTTGATATTCTGCTGCACCTGTACTGTTTATACCTTTATAATGTGCTTTTAAAGAATTATGTAAATCGTAATAAGAATTTTGATCAAAATCCGTTTTGGTATTCTTTAAAAAATCATATGGTGGTTTTTTAAGTATTTCTCTAAGTAATTTCATGAACTGTGATTTCTTTCTTTTTAATTTTAGATATTTATTTTAACTTCAATCTTCCTTTCACCCAACCCTCGGGAATATCTAGTTCTTTCTTTATTAGTGTAGAACTAATACCGTTGTTAATATATATACAGCCTTTAGTTAAAGTTCTTAATCTATTGGCTTCTGCTTCTGGTACAGCGACCCCTCTATTATGTGCAGGTTTACCTCTAAGAGATTCATGATAACGATCTAACGTTTCTTTTTGTTTAGGTGAAGGAACATATCCTTTTTTCCATTGTCCAATATAATTTTTAAATTCAGTAGATAATTCTCTACCTTTATGTGATTCACTCATTTTCTTACGAGTTTCTTCAGAAAATGTTTGTGATTTTCTTTTTTCTTTTATTTTGTTTTTAACATCATCTATTAGTTCTGGATACGTAGTCCAATGATTGAAATGATGATTATGAACATTATAGTAACGTTTTCCTAATTCTTCTTTTTTTATTTTAGATAACCAAATATACTCTTCATATAATAGAGTCTTCTTATCAAGTATATTAGTTTTTAATATACGTCTTTTAAAATCTTGAGGTCTTTTCTTATAAGATTTTTTCATCCAAGACGAACTACAGATATAACCATCATCTTCGGTTCCCCAATGACAACCTATATAAAATTTATGTTTTATATCTGTTCTTTGAAATTTGTGTTTTCGAGAATCAAACCAAATGTAAACAAAACCATACTTGTTAGACAATTTAACACTCCTATAAAATCAATTATAGAAGTATTTAACAATATTCAACTCAAAAAGTGTAACATAAAAGATACACTTTGGTACAAATCATCCGATAGCCATCAAAGGAGGCGCAGAAAAGTTTCTAATCAAAACATCTTCTAATTGCGCTATTTCTCTTACACCATCTGTATATACCTTTTCACCGTTAATCTTCATATTACCCGGCATAGGAACATCATATAAAGAAAGAATATGTCCCCATTCTTTTCTTAATAAGGCAACAGTATAATCTTGTAACCACTTATCTTGCCATACAGCAGTATATTGTTCTGGATCAACAACCTGATAGGCTTCTATAATTAACCATTCGCTTTCTGTTACTACACTCCAATCCATATCAATATAAAGTAGATTATTATAACGATTGTATCGAATTGGTTTTTGTCCTACTAACATTTCTTCCATAAGCTGAACATGTGATAATGTCATATAATAAGGAAGAAGAGAAACGTTGGAAAAATTATATAAGTCATTGATAACAAACTGATATCTCATATTAAACAATGAGTTTGTTCCAATAGACTGTCCTACAGGAAAAATCTTGACAGCACCAATGATATTTTCAGGCATCTGAATATAGCCATTGTTAATATCAGCATTCTGAATCTGATACTTATAATATGTTTTTTCAGCACCATCCATTGCATATTGTGAAAATTTGAATAAAGCCTGATCAATACAGTCATCTATTTGTTCTTCAGAAAGGTTGATTTTTATAACAGGCGCTCCAAGACGACGCAAGACAAAATTTTTAAAATCTGTTCTGGATTGTGGAATACTCATGAAATTTCCTTTAAATATAATTCTTTAATCTATTTATTTCTCTTGACTGCTTTTGTCTTTCATAGTATAAGAGAACATCAACTGACGGAGATTACATCATGTCCATCACCACCAAGAACTTCAAGACCGGCGAAATCACCGAAAAGTATATTGGAAAGTGTGTTGATCAGTATTCTGCTGGCGGTCATGATTGGATGACCACCTCTATCGTCTATTGGGACGATGAAGCCAAGGCTCCTGCCTCTGAGGTTGTGTGGGCCGAACATTATGGTATTGATGTTATTAGTTATAATATTGATGCGACTCCTGAAGTCAAGGCTGAATATGAAACCTATTTGGCTAATGTGGCTCGTCGTAAGCGTATTCAAAAGACTTGGGATAATCGTTGCAATCTGCGTCGTATTGCCAAGGAATGCAATCTGACGTATTTTCAGATTATCAAGCTGGAAAAGGTTACTCCTGTTGGTTTTTGGAGTGATACTGTTAAGTTGCTTCGTTCTAATCTTCGTTCGGCTTTTCGTAAGTCTTTGAAGGATCAGATTTTGAAGTGGGTTAATGATCCGGCTCCCAAGTTCAATTCTCCTTTGTCTTCTAGGCAATGGGATTTTGTTTCAACTCCTGTATTTCGTCGTTATTGAGAGGCTAATATGTCATATAGGAATATAACCAAAGAGGAAGATGCATATAATAGAGGTTATGATGACTACTTCTATGAAGATCGTTATTATAACCTCTATGATGAAATTTCTGAACCTGAATTATATGATTTGTATGAAGAAGGTTGGCTCGACGCAATGGAGGATTAAAATGGTAAATCGAGAATATAAGTATATTTCAGATCAGGATTCTCTTGATCTGCAATATTCAACTCTTAAGGATGCTTTAACTACTATTAGTAAAGCTATTAAGAGATATGGTGAAAATGCGACAATTGAATTGGATCAAACTGATCCTTACAGAGATCGTGAAAGCATAGTAGTATGCTATAAGCGTTTGGAAACTGAAAAAGAATACTAACAACGTATTAAACAAGAAGAAGCTTATGAAAAGTCAAGAGAAGAGGCTGATCGTAAGAAATACGAAGAATTGAAGAAGAGGTTTGAAAAATGATAGACCCTATTAATCGTAACAGAAAATTAATTAATGAATATAGATTCATTGATCTTGAATATAATTCTCTTAAAGAAGCACTTGATACCATTAAACAGGCTATCAAGGATCATGGTGAAGATTGGGAAATCTGTAGAAATAATCCCTATACATTTTCTGATACAGAAGAAATTCAAATTAGAAAAAGTCGTCTTGAAAACGATAAAGAATATTATGAACGTATTACCGCCGAAGAACGTGTTATGCAACACAAGAATAACAATGAACGTGAAATGTATGAAGAATTAAAGAAAAAATTCGGATAACATTTGACATTAGCATATTCGTATGCTAGTGTTATTTTATTGGAGAACGATTATGCAATCATATCAACAGGTTCGTCTGGATCACCAGAAAAGACAGAATGAAAGAACATCTTCATTCTGGCATCAAGACGATCCTACTCGTAAAGAGTTGATCGAAAAGATGGCTGATCATATCAAGACTTCCAATCCTTCTCCGTTTATTAAATCATTATATACTGCTTATACAGAATGGGGCGCTCTTACTTCTAAACAAGAAGTAGCAGCAAGGAAGTTTTTCAAATAAGGAGATTAATTATGGAAAATTATGCTAATAAAATTGGTTCTCTTGTAGTGGAAGAAAGTCTTTCTACTCTTGATATGGTTATTCATAAGGTCAAGGAAGGTTATATGTCTGTTAGAGCGGCTTCTGTTGCTCTTGGCATGTCTATGGAAAATGTACAGAACATCGCATTTGGAGAAATTATACTTTGATAATCTTCTTTACATTAGTGGTTTTAATTGGACTGCCTTTCTTTCTGGCATGGTATCTGGAATGATTACGGCTATCAAATTCGCTCTTGGTTATGATGATATGGGAAATCAGAAGAAGCTTCTGAGTTATATAAAGAAGCCTCTTCTAAATATTATGGCGAGTTTGCTAGATTTTAACTATTAGGAAATAAAGGACTTAATACACTATCTGCTTTAGATGTATATGCATCTCTTTGATCTAAACCTAATAAACCGCCATTGATTTTTCTGGTAATACCCTGAATATCATCATTGTCGGCTAATGGATTAAGATTATGTGTTTTCCAATATTCACATGCTGTTCTTACCGCAATTTCAGGAGTTTCTGCTAGCTCAGGATGCTCGACCAAATCGACTCCTAGAATCTTACTCATAGAAGTATAATTAGCACGTCCTGTAAGCTGCAACAAGCCTCTTCCTTTAAATCTTGGACCATCACCATCTTCTGTATTTCCTAGGTCATCACGGCCCTCATATTCCCGCCCCGATCCGTATTCTCTTAGGGTACGATAACCAGCAGATTCTTCGGCTGTCTGACCAAGAAAATGATCAAGTCTTAAGAGTGTATTAATTCCATATTGTGGAAGATACTGATTAAGAAAAGGAACAAGTCCTTCAATGATCTGCTGATTAGCAGAAGGTGAAATAGCTTTTAAATGATCGACTGTTAAAGTAGGCATAATTATTCCTTAAGATGTTGGTGGATTCTGACCTGCAAGAATTTGTATTGCTCTTGCCTGTGTTATTAGATTAATAGATGCAGCATAATTAATTCCTGCAATGACTTCTGCATTATTTAATTGTAATCCTCCACTACCAGCAGCCATAATAACAAATAATTTAATTTGTACATCTGTGCTACCGACAATAGCAGACTGTTCGGCAGAAGTAAATAACGACATAAATTGTAAAAATGTATATGTTGTTACAGGAGCATTTGCGGCTTCCCATGCTGCTATTTCAGCAGATGTAGCTGCTCTATCCCCCGGAATACAATCACCAATATAAAGATTACCACTACCTGAAACCCAATAAGTCATTAGAATCTTCCTTTTGTATATGCTCTTAGATTAAAATATGTTAGATATGATGCTAGGTTAAAAGCCGTACCGCCCGCTTTTACAACAACGTAAAGCACTGACGACGAAACGCACGCAATCTGCGCTGCGTTTCGGCCCGACTTGCTTTCTGTTAGAGACTGCCCGTTGGTGCCATAGCCGCCATAAACAGGGATTTCGTCTCCCACGTTGTATCCTCCAAGTGGCGAAACACAGACGAAGTGCCAAGCAACGTCATAAGCAGTAGGACTTATTCCTAAATTATGATTGATATTCAATGTAGTAGATGGTATTGCTTGTAATGTAGATGTATTCATTCTATTGAAAGCATATGGTGTAACTGAAGAAATACTAGATGCGCCAGAAGTAGCTTCACCAACATAAAGTTTTTTATATGCTGTAAATGTTGGATTTGAACCTGCGCTACCAGAGGCTGCACTAGGAGTTTTCATTACATAATTCAATGTATCAAACCAATCATTAATAGGAACACCAGTATTAAAAGAACCTAATGCAGTAGGAACACTATATGTTGTACCTGCTGGATGTAGACAATAAGGCATGTACTCAACACCTTGGATGTACCCGGTCCAAAGATCGATGGTTCCAAAGGCTCCAATCTGTAGTCCACCAGTACCCACGTTTTTCGAAGTAGAGGTGATTGTCTGGTCAAGCACGCCGTCTACGTAATAGTAATACTTCCCGGCCACAGGATCATAAGTCAGTTCGTAGAAGTGCCATGTGTTAGTAGTGATGGTCACTGTGCCGGTAGTTGCGCTAGCAATGTCCCACGAACTACCCGCAGAAGACAGATACAGTAGGGTCTTTCCAGACGAGTTGACGCCCACAACGAAACCGTAGGACGCATTAAACGATCCCCCGAATAGTGTGGTAACGGACGCAAAAGCCGTACCATAAGCCCAAGCCCTGATTGTGAATGCACCATTGTTCGGGCCATTCAAAGTCAGGATCGAAGTATTCTTCATGTAAGACGTTGTGCCGTTGAAGACACCATAATAAGTTGAAGCAATCTTTGGTGAAGAACTAGAGAATGTAACGCTATTGTTAATCCATGTTGAACCAAAATCATCAAGATTACTATTATTTAGTGTAAGAGAATATTGTGCAGCCTGATTATAATACTGACCATATTGTGGAGGTGCAATAGTTGAACCCCATGTAACAGAAGTAGATGATGAATATGTAGCATAAATGAAATTTGTTACGTTGGCAGAACATGTTGCAAGACTTCCCGGAGAAGACAAACTAGTTAGGCTGTCGTTATAACCAGATGAATTGAATCCATTGGCAAAATATAGAATAAGAGGAACGCCTGTAGTATAAGCAGGTATTAAGCCCGATCCTGTTGTCATAAAACTTGGTAATCCGTTTGTATTATCACCATTTACAACAGTCTGTCTTACTGCTAATGAACTTCCAATTCCGGTAATTCCTGCACCATTACCGACGAATACACCAGATGTAACAATATTAGCACTTGCATTAATATATGAATTAGTGTGTAATGCACCTCCGTTATCAATCCAAAGCTGAGTACCAGTATTATTCGAGAATTGTGCTAGCAATCCTCCTGTAGTAGATGTAGAATTAACTTGTAGTCCTAAATTATTAGAAACGAAAAACCCACCAAATCCAGAATTTGAAATACCAACTACACCCGGAGAAGTATTAGATTGACCATATACGCCTGTACCACTATTTGAGACTCCTTGTAATCCTGTAAAAGTATTAGAAATGAAATATCCACCATAACTAGAATTTGAAGACCCATAAACTCCGGTACTAGTATTACTTACACCTTGTACACCATAACCAGAATTAGAAACGAACCAACCACCCGGTTGTGCATTACCTTGACCAAATACACCAATATAATTATTACTTATACCTTGTACACCATAACCAGAATTACTTATTCCATATACGCCCGAATTAGTATTAGAACTTCCATATACACCAGCTTGTGTGTTATATGACACAAAGTAACCACCATATGAGGTATTGGATGTACCAACTACACCCGGAGAAGTATTAGAATTTCCAAAAACACCATAATTACTGTTACTAAAACCATATACACCATATCCTGTATTAGAAAGACCTGTTGTACCCGTATTAGTATTAGATTGACCATATACGCCATAACCAGAATAACTTACACCTTGCGATCCAGTAGATGTAAAAGAAAACCCATATACACCTGAACCTGATGTTGTAGCAGCAGAAAAATAACCAGACCAATTAGAAGCAGATGTACCATATACACCAAATCCAGAATTAGCTGAACCACTTACACCATCTCCTGTATTAGATTGGCCAATTACACCATAACTAGTATTAGATATACCATATACACCATAATTACTATTTGATGTTCCTTCTACACCCCAACCAAAATTAGATGTACCATATACACCAACGCTTGAATTACTACTACCAAACACACCATAATTAGTATTACTGCCAGCACTTACACCAACGCCTGAGTTAGAACTAGCAGATATAGCTGAACCACTAAGAGAAGAAGAAGTTATTCCTGTTCCATTATTAGATGCTGTTGCATAAAGACCACCAGCACCAAAATTACCACCAAAGTAACCAGCATATGTACCAACACCATTATTGGCTAGACCAACGATAGCATAACCACCATTAGAAATAGAAACTATACCATTTCCTGTAATTGTATTAGCATAAATGCTTGTATTTCCACTTGAAATAACCAAACTAGTATTAGTAGAGAAAATATTACCCATTGTAATACCTGCACCATTTGCATCTAATGTCAAATGACCGGAATTTAGATTCATTGTAAAGGGTCTAAGAGTATTCCAGCTATCTCCACCACCATAACCAGAATTTGTCTGAAGTATGTAGAAATTATTATCGTCGTTTCTTAAGAATACCGCATAATTGTTTGCTTGCCACTTGCCTTGTGCAAACCCTTGTGATAATAATCCGAATCTAAGATAAGGTGCATCAAAATTAGCACCAGATTCATTGACTGTTGTATATGTTCCCATATATAATCCTGTAGTATTAACCACAGTGTTATATCCACCATTAAATTGTAATGATGTTGTTGTAAGATTTGCTAAACCATTTAGCGTAATCATAGAAGAATTTATAACAGTAGTATTAACATTTAATGTATTGGATGTAATAGCATTTACACCTAATGCAGTAGATGTATGTACACTGTTTACTGTGCTATTACCTAATTGTAATGAACTTGTGTTAATAACTACGTTGCTACCTATTGAAAGCGTTCCTGTAACAGAAGCAGTATTAGTATATGAATTTACACTCCACATATTAGCAAATCTGTATGTACTGTTACCTACTGCATTACTATTGTCGGCTGTAGGAAATAGAATAAGAGTAGTGTTTACTGTTCCTGTAAAGGCAACACCATTAACAACAAGAGTACCAGAAACAATTAAGTTACTGGAAACTGTTACGTTAGCAATATTAAGGAAAGTAGAATTAATAACAGCATTAATTGTACTGTTACCAATAATAAGAGTATTAGCATTTAACTGGACATTAGAACCAATAGAAAATGCGCTTGTATTAATTACAGCAGAACCAATAGTTGCAATGTTTGCTGTAATAGCATTTACACCTAATGTAGTAGATGTAAGAACACTGTTTACTGTGCTATTACCGATGTTCAGTGATGATGTATTTAGGAGAACATTCGCTCCTACAGGAACGGATACGCTAACAGAAAGTGTATTAACAGAAATACCGTTGGCTAAGACGTTTGCAACATTCAATGTTGTTGTGTTGGCAGTAGTATTACCAATTGTTAACTGAATTGTATTGGCTACAACATTACCTACTGTAACAGTAGTTGATGTAAAGGTATTAACAGAAACACCATTTGCCAAAATATTAGCAACATTCAATGTTGTTGTGTTAGCAGTAGTATTACCAATTGTTAACTGTGTAGCATTAGCCGAAACATTAGAACCAATTTTTATAGTAGATGTATTGGCGACTACTATACCGAATGTAGCAGTATTGGCAATGATATTATTTGTATTAACATTTGAAATAACATTTACGCTGTTATTAAATGTAATATTATTAGCAAATGTTGCATTACCTGTAACTATTGTAGTATTAAGTACAGATAAATTATTTGAATTTATTGTGATCTGTGAATTTGTCGAGTTTGATGTTATGGCTGCAATATTATTAAGGCCATAATTAAATAGTGTATTAGTTGAGATATTTAAATTTGCAGGAGTATTTGCAATACCACCCTGAATAACATTAGCCGAAAGAGTATTGGCAGTAATGAATCCATTAACAGAAACGTTTCCTGTTGTTAATGATCCTCCTGACGTAGCATCTGCTGTAACCACATTCGTAGAAACAAGATAGGCTAATTGATTTACCCTAGTCTGTATTGTCCCAAAGGTTTGGGAATTTGAAGTTTGTGATACTACAATAGTCAAAATGATAATCCTTGTTGTTCTTTAGAATTATTTATCTTCTTTAGAATCAAGATATTTTCTTCTTGCTATTTTTAATTCATTTTATTTTGTCAAGAGCGCCTGTAAAAGATTTTTGATATCAGCCAAGTCGGACTTGACTGTTTCAAATTCTGCCATCATATTACGAAGGCGTCTCTTTTCTTCTCTTTGTTTTTTATAGGCTTGTTCACCTTCTACATTAATAGAAAGAATTGCCTTGGTATCAGGATCACGCACAATATTAGGGTTATCCTGAACCTTGAGATATTCTTTCTTCATTATGCTGCACTTGTAGTAGCCAAGGCTTCAAAATCCGTCACGAATGGAACGTTAACAGATGAATTTGCCAACAGAACAATCTTAATAGCAAAAGTATTAAATGTTTCAAATAACTGACCATTTGCAGTCACATATGCAGCAGTATAATTATTGCTTACATCATGATATGCTGTAGTAGGAGCAGTATTTACAGTAGGGAATGTGTAAATATACTGATTATAATCCAAAGTATTAATGGATGATGATCTTACAGTATTATTTGTGAACATTGGAGTCCATGCCTTATTTGCAAAATTATCAGAATCATATTGATTCTGAATCTTACCATAAACATAGATGTTTGTTCCCGGAGGATAATAGGCTCCCACATAAACAACGAGGTCTTCTGCTTGTAATCCTGAGGCCAAAGTAACTGTGGTAGAAATATACTTATTGATAGCATTACCCAAATTATTAATTTCAGAAAGAAGAATCGTATTTCCGCTTTCTGCATTAACGATGTTATGTACAGTATATGCGTCCATCTTTACAGTATCCAGAACAGGAGAAATGTAAAATGAATTCGATGAAAGATTTGCTGTCAAATAATAAGATTTGTTACCAGAAATATAATGTCCTTCATTTGATTTAGACATAATTACTCTTTGTGTATCATTGAAAGAATAATCTTGTGCAAAGGTCAATGAAGTATTATTTACGTCAGAAGTATATCCTGTTGTGCTGTTGGACACACCCTTCATAGAAAGGGCTAGGGAGGTCACAGAAGGCACAGAAGTCGATAGCTTAGGCATAATGGTATCATAAGGAATATCGACCAGAGTAGCGTTTGCATAGGCTCCTGAGTTAGCCCCAAATACATAACCAACATTTGATACGAGATATGATGTTGTGTTAGCATTACTGTTATTTACAGTCAAGAATGAGCTATTGACCTGACGAACAACACCATTTACTGTATTTAATTTAACAACAGTAGCAAATGATGTATTAGTTGCATTGAGATTTGTAGTTGTTGTAAAGAATGTGCTATTTACTACAGTATTGACTGTATATAGATAAGAATTTGTACTTCCTATTGCAGGAATAATAGCAACTTTATTACCGCCTGATAATCCACTTGTACTTGCGACTGTAACATTAGCCGAAGTATTAATGATTGTAGCATTAGCAGCAGCAATAACAGTATTACCGAATACAACTGATTCACCTAATTGGAAAATACCTGTTGTATTTGAAATATTCATAAATTCTAAGTCGTCATTAGTTAGGTTAGCATTGCCCTGTAATGAAGTGAAATCTGCAATATAAAGATTAAATTTAATATTTTCATTTGGATAATCATTCCATGTAATTCCCTGACTTGATAAGAACATGTCTCCTACAGTAGAGAATCCATATACAGGTGAATTAGAAAGCACATCATTACCACCAATAACAGCAGTCCATATATTATAATTAGGATTACTTCCATCAGGAATAATAACGAAAGCATAATAAGAATCTGATAATAATAAAACAGGAGCAGAAAACTGTATATTAGTAGCAACAGAAGAATCTGTTGACGTATTAATCATAGAAGGTGTAAGATGAATTTGTGAGAATGGAACAATTTCATCTGTTATATTTCCTGCATCATTCATGTATTGAAGTTGTACAGTAATACCAAAAATAGGGTCTTTGGATGCAAAAAATAAATCAATAGAAGTTGCATAAATTCCCTGCACGTTATTTGGAATTTGATTTGAAATGATTTGAAATGATTGTGCAATAGGATCAGAACATTCACCGCCATTATTGCCACCATCATTACCTACATTACCTACATTACCCATGCCTTGACCGGGACCCCAACCATGACTTCCACCGCCGCTGCCACCATTAGAATAAACAGGAGCAGAAGAAGTTACTGTTGTAACAACAGAATTAGAAGTAATTGTTTGTACTTGTTGAGTGCTGCTTAATTGTGCAGTTGTAGTTTCTAATTCTAAATTATTTTCAGTATATGCAAGATTTGTTGCATAATATGTACTAGTAGCAACAGAAGAAATAATATTGTTCTGTGTTGTTACATTTGATATATCCATGATGGATAAAGAAATAGCACCAGTATGAAATGTATTAGCAGGTACTGTAAATACACCGTAAATATTACCGTAAGAATCTGTATTAAATACTGCATTATTTACAATTGTTTTAAAATCATTTTGAGTCTGTACGCAATTATTTGTTACGTTAACATCATTAAAGAATATCCAATGTTGCGTAGTAGGTTTAAGACCATAAGCAAAGAACTCAATATTTTCATTTCTTACAAATGGCTGAATAGCAACATTTGTAATAACATCACCGAAGCTATATGTTGTTGTAACAGGAGTGACACCAATACTTGTTCCTATTCTTGTATTAGTTGTTACTGTTGTTGCAGTAGATGTTGTGATATAACCTACAGTGGAAGTATTTGTTGTTACGTTAGAAGTTTCATTCCAAGTACCCCATTGTGTAGGCCATGCATTCGCAAGAGCAACCCAATTACTATAATCACTTGTTGATACTACTACAGTAGGATTAACAGTAACGTCTGGCTGATAATCACCATCAGGAGTAAGCTGTAATGTACCATTCCATGTATACATTGTATCCTGTGTTGCATTTCTTTCTTGTGAGGCAAAAGGCTGAGAAATGAAAGGTGTAGATACTTGTGAGTAACCTAGACTGATAAGACGACCATTATTGGAAATAGCAACATTTGAACTTGTATTATATTTTAAATCAACAGGATATTGTGAGAATATAGGACGAGCCAAAGAATGAGAACTATCAATAGCAATATTGAATGCAGGATCAGTAGTATTGGCAATAGAAAAATCATTCATAGGATCAACGAGAATACCGTATTGGAATCTTGTTGTTCCATCAGCATTTGTAAGCTGAAGATTCTGTGCTGTCTGTTCTAACTGTGAAAGAGAGGTATAATATTCTACTTGTGAAATACGGTTATCCAATAGACCAATATCTGCCATAGTATAACGTCGATTTGTTTTGTATGTCAATGAGACAGTATTAATATATGGATTTGCGACTGTATTAGCAACATCTGCTGTCAAAGAAGGATAAGGAGGAATATAAACATATGCTAATGTCATACCACCCTGAATATCACCCGGAGGCACAGGATTTACACTAGGATTACCATTTAATTGAATAATATTTCCTGTGTTGGAAAGACCTATAGTTTCATATCTACCCATATAATATTGATATGACGCCTCGATCATACTATCTGGAACTGCTGAAAGATAATTACTGGTATTATAAGTAATTGTACTGTTAGGATTTACAATGAGAGTATTACTTACGGCAAGTGAAGAACTTGTTACATAAGGAATTGTATTTGATGCATAGGCTCTAAAGTCGATACAATTTCTTAGATTAAACAATTCCTGCTGAACAGTAGAATTAAAATAAGGAATATTTTGTGTGAAAATACTATTTGCAGTAATACCTGTATCATCAACAGGATATGAGTCTACAGTAAAGAATCCTGTTCCTCCTGAATAATTAGGAATATATGCTTGCATCTCAACAAGAATAACACTTGATGATGTAAGAATAGCACCATAATTATTGAGATATGCAAGAGAATAAACGCTATCCTGCTGACCATTATTTAGAGTGAATTGTGATTTGACAGAAGGATTCGATGTTGATACTGTTGTGCCTACCCATACGTTGGAAATAGATGCAACGTCAGGAATACCTAGACACCACGGACCTGTTGTTCCTCCTGCATTATTTGAACAATAAATTGTAGAATAAACTGTAGTTTGATATGATTTGGTTGCAGGAGTTGCACCAGTTTTTAAAATATTATAGAATACTGTTGCAGAAAATGAATTGTTTACAGAAGAAGGTAATGTAATAGTCATTGCTGTACTGTTGACAACACTGACAGTGGCATTTGCAGAAGCAAGTGGAATAGGATCGCCAGCCAAATATGTAACATAAACGTTGGCAGAAGTCCAGCCAGAAGAGAATGGTTGTGTTGTTGTTAGAAACGTTGCATTTGTAATAGCATTAACTTGCTTTGTTTCGGTTGCAGTAGAGTTAGCAAGTGTAATAAATGCTCCGGGAGTCAATGCAGTATTAAATGATGTAACACTACCTGTTACTTGTACATTTGCAGCAGATACGGATGCATAACCAGCAAGATTAGCCGAATGAACGTTTGTTTCTGCAACCACAATAATATCAGTTGACATTTGAGTAGGAGTAAGGTTTCCTACTCCATATGGTAGTTGATTTGTACCTCCTACAGCAGTAGGAACAACAATACTAACATTACCAGTTGTTGCAAATGTTACGACAGCTTTTGCCTTATATTCAAATTGAATATCAGTTGTATTAGAAGAATTTTTAATTGTTTTTAATGCATTCTGATTGAAAGGATACAAAGAAGGACGTAGGTATGGACTTTGTAACACAGCAGTATTATTAACAAGAACAATATCGCCTGTTCCGATTACACCACTATTATTTGCATAAATTGATCTTACATTAGCAAAACTACCATTAGTCATCTGAATATTGTATAGATAAGCAATATATTGACTGTTGGCCTCGGATTCAATACCGCTGTTGTATTTAAATCCAATTAATGTAGCCGAACCAATATTGTTTCCCGGAGGCGTAATTGCGTTGGCTCCAATACCTTTTGCAAGGTTATTAGATACACCATATGCAGGGGTATCTCTTAGAGTTACAGTCTGAAGAATCGTAGGATCGAGAATACCAGCAGTTTCTTGTACAAACACATAATTACCATATTGTGCTGTAAGAATCTGTGTGTTTGCTTGTGCAACATCTGTACCCTTTCGAGTAATAGCCAAAAGCTGACCAAGTAGACTTATTCTTCTGCCATCTATATATGCTAATCCCTTATCAACTTCTAATCTTAAATTAGTTGCATCGATACTGCCGTTAGCATTGACGATCTTCTTTAATCTTACATTAAAAGGATTAATAACGAAATTACCATTCGTGTCAGAAGATACGCCTGCAATAGCATTACCTATAATGTTATATTGTGTGTCTTGATTAACAAAAGCAGCCTGTCCATTAACGAAATCTGCAATGGAAAAGAAATTGTTACCATAAGAATTTGCCTGACTTGTGTTGACAGCAATTAGTGTAGGTGTTACCTTTAGACGATCTGCACCGGGTGCAGCATAATTAGGGGCTCCTGCTGCATTATCAAATAGACTTTCGTCTTGATAAGACGTAATAATAGATTCGATTGAAGAGAATCCTACAGAAATATTATTAGGATAATTGGTATAAGGTGAAACAATAATAGTCTGTGGATCAACTTCTAGGAACATTCCCTTTTGGAAAATTGTACCTGAATCTACTGAAGTCGAGTATCCGAATCCTGTTGTATTTGAAGAACCCGATGAAATTGTATTAGCGACTGTAATTTGATTAATTGTAACATTAGCAGGCGAAATAATATTAAGAACTTCATCGTTCTGGAATACCTTAATGATAGCATTTGTTGTTGCATTTACAGCGGAATTAAGATAACCAACATATAATGTGTTTAGATTAGGCGATGTTGCAAGATATCCGTTTAGACCATTGTGTACATAGGCTTTTAGTCCTGAATTAGACACAAGATAATTACCAATGATATCATTTACGTTTAGGCTTAGATTAGAAACATATGTATCATTAATCTTAACATAATGTAGGGCTCTATTGGAAGTGATGTTACAACCATCTACGATTGTTCCGCTAACAAAAATATTCTGACCAAAACGATAAATCTGATGATATAACATATCCTGTAGTGTATTAAGTTCACGAACTTGTACAGGTACACCAGCTTTAAATAAGTTTCTGTAATAACCTTTTGATGCATCAAAATCATTGAAATAAGGAGATGCATTTAGGTTAGTGTCTAATTGGTCAGTCATTATCTTCCTTTAAAAATTGCTTTTTATTATTTATAGATAAAATCAGAACTGTATAACTGTGTAGAAAGTTTCCTTACTTGCTGCATTAACAGTAAACGGTGAAATATTATTTAAGTAAATAACATCACCTGTATTTCTTGTAAGATCAGGATATGAAATAGTATTGGAATACGTAGCATAACCTACTGCACCAGAAGTATTACCAGTAAAATTATAATTATAAACAAATGGATTAGAAGTAACATCTCCTAGAATAAGAACAGTAAGAGGTTGTACGATATTAGCATTACCTGTTAATGTTGTTATTTTATCGTTTATATTAAAAGAACCATGGATAGATGCTAATTTAAGATAACTACTGTTAGCAAATATAATTAATGCATTGGCTCCTGTATTTGCTTCGGTCAATACCGTACCTGTTGTGATACTTCCTGAGACGTTATTGATAAGGAGGTCTAATTCACTTGATTTATCTATAATCAATGCACTTGCATTAGAGATAGCCTGATTAATATATTCTCCTACAACGAATGGAATATCAGAATTTGCAGACATTGTGATTCGAGAAATTTGATTAAATTTTGAACCAAAAGTATTTGTGCTGATATTACCATTAGATACATATAATGCAACAGAATTTGCATAACAATTATTAGTCAAATCATATATGTTATTGTTATTATTAAAATTGCCATTAACATTACTTAATTGGATATTATTGTTAGGCAATATCTGAGTCAAAGAACCAAACGAATTACTATTGGATTGATATACAACTTGATTATTTGAAATAATATTAAAATTTAAATTAGAGTAGATATTCACATTAGCATGAGCATTTGAAGTAAGACCAACGATGACATTATTTGTAACACTGTTTGTGGTAAATGTTCCATTGATATTATCAATAGATAATAGAGTCGAGTTAGCGAATTTAATTAAACCAGCAGAATTAGTAGAAGGCTGAAATACAATCTCATTGTTAACAAATGCACCTGAAATTATGTTAATAGCAAGGTTTGCTCTTTTTAGATTATAATTAACTACAAGTGACTGATAAAGAGGATTCTTTATTATTCCTACTCTACGATATGATCCTTCTGTAGGATAATAATAATTTTCATTTGAAGCAGTATCAAATGTGACTACAATACCAGCAGCCTTACAACCTAGTTCTTTAATAACATCACTACCATGACCTAATACAGGACTGATCACAGGATCAAGTACGGCATTATTACCATATAATGTATTTGAATAAACCATGGCGACAGCATTTGTATAATCTATTCCATAATTAATCATCTGGATTTCTGTAATCTCATTAGCCGACCCTACTGCTGTGTTAACTATAGGATATGCAATGCAATTACTACCATCGCCTACGATTTCTACTGTAGGAGCAATAATATATTGTGTTCCTACAGAAGGAGTATATGTGTAACCAAGAGCAGTAGATGATCCAGACTGAATATTATTAGCATAGTAAGAGATGACAGGAAATCCTGTAAAGAAATTACCAATAGCATTTGCTACAGTAATATTAGGATAATTCACTATACTGCTAATTGTTGATTTTAGACTTGATGATTGACCAACAAGAGAATAACCAACGTTAAATGTTCCATTAATAGAAGAAAGAATTATTGTACTATTATTGACAAATGAAACAATACCATTTGCAGAAGCATCTACACCTAAAGCGGTATATTCCTTTACAGTTTCACCTAATATATAGGATATACCGTTTGTAGAAACATTTCCATAATTGATCTGAATACTTGAAAGATTCAAGGCAGTAATAACACCATTGGCTCTATTAATCGTCTGGCTAATAGGAGTGAATGCATTATTTACTTGTGCAAAACTATTGGCAACAAAACTATTGGCAAAAGGTATATCGACGAATGCCTGACTACTATTAGTAATAGATGTAATTCTTCTAATGTTCATAGAAGTATTTGAACCTACTTGTATGAAGGTATTAACAGAAAGAGTAAGAAGATTTGCGGTTATACCAGTAAGAGTATTGGATGTTGCAGTTGTTGTAACGGTTCCTGTCAATGAGAAGAAAGAATCCATACTATTGTAAATAGGATATGTTACTGTTGTATTGAAACCGAATCCTGTGGTATTATAGAATTGTATTACAGATGTATTGCCATGTGATACATAACCCTGTGTTCCAGTGTCAGATTGAATCATAACATCATTTTTATTAAAATAACCGACAGGATATAGATAAGACAAGTTAGTTATGTTTTGTGCAACATTCTCACCGACAATAAAGCTTCCTGTAAGGTCTGCATTATTTAATTGAATATTAACAAATGTACTAAAAGGCTGGGATACTGTTAATGTCTGTGTAGAACCTACATAACCAGAAATTTGTCTGATCTGACTTGCTCCTAGAGATGCATTCAAATATATACTTGAATTAACATAATAATTATCATATATAGATGAATTCGACCCTATTACAAGTGTAGAAGGATTAATAACAGATGCCACATAACCATTTGTTGTTTGCCATCCTGATCCACCATTAAGAACTCTAATCGTATCGATTGTTCCGGGAACAGAATTATTTGCGACTAATGTGTTTGCGACAACAGGAACATATTTAGAAGTTGTAAAGGTAGTATTTGAACCTACAGGAATAGTATACATATATTTCCAAATATAACCATCTCCTGTTTGGAAATTACCAATAGTAGGAGTGATATTAGGCATGATTGTAGAAGGATTACCATAATTATTGTCTATACATTTGTATACCGAATAATTCGATGTTACAACATAACAATTAGATGTAAAATATGTTCCGTTTCCTTGATCAAATGCATTATATACTGTATTAGAAGTCCATGTAATATTAGGAATAAGATAAGCGACATTATTTGCAGTAATCTTCTTACCATATACCATGTCATGATAAATGCTCTGTTCCATATCTTCATATGAGCTATTGGCAGCAGGAGGGACTGAATCGTTAGGCCAAGGTAATGTGCCTCCTACCCAAAAATAATAGGTATTTCCACTCTGAACATCGGAAACAAAATCTTCTAAATTATTGATGCTATTTTTAATAGTTAAAATACCGCTCATGCTATTCCTTTATTGTTTTTTATATTTATTTGACAACTTCCATGTGATGAAGATGTTCATGAAACTTCTTATTACCATATGCTGATTCGGTTGTTCTAGACTCTGTTCTAATATGTTTCAATTTAGTATTTCTAGGAAGTATAACCTCTTGTTCTTCATGTTCATTATCAAATATTGTAGGATGATCTTTAGGTATTTTAATTCTATATAAATGAGTGTGTGTATCCCCATTTACAAATCTTTGCTGACCCGTTGCGAATCCCATGGCTGTATTATGATTTAAAGACGTAGATAGATATGCTAGATGATTAACAATACCATGCTCGTCCATATGATGACGAGGATCATTACCTGAACCAGAATATACGACCATGGCTTTAGGTGTTTTGTGTCGAGACATAATATCATCCATAATAGAAACACGTGGATGTTTCTTGCCTTTCCATAAAGAATTATTAATACCATATGATTCACTCGTGTAAATCTTACTTAAATTATTTCTATCATGTTTATCGTATTGATAATGGGTTTTTAATTTTTCTACCGCATTAGGATATTCATTAGCATATTTTCGTCCTCCATCATCAAATATAGTACTTAATGATTTCATTTCTGACAATTTTTTCATATTAGCTCTCTGATACTATAATAGAACCGTTAGCAGCATATTGAATAATACTATCATATGTTGTATTTGCAGCAGCATCTTGAATGTCACTTACTCTGAATCTACCGAACATCTTATAACCCACAGGATGAACAAGATCATTAACAAACTGTTCATATGTTTCCAAGGCTCTTTCCGACACAATTTCATATGAGAATAACTGATAATAATATGAATCCTGTAGATACATCTTGTCGGACAAGAAAGAATTATTATTTTTAAAATATCCTAAAGTTGTGCCATAACCATCTACTTCGGCAACTCCACTTGCGACATATAAACCATTTCCGCTTATAGTAACGGGTTCATCTGGCAAGAAACCAAATCCCGTATCAAGAATTTCCAATGATGTAATAATACCGTTTGCATATTGAGACGTAGCGCTTATGAGAGCATCATCGCCCCAATAACCTCCAAACCCATCAGGAATATTCAATTGCGACACAAGAGGCTCTATGATGGATACAGTGGCATTTGAAACATAATTCTGACCGGGATTCTCCAAAGTAAGTCTTGTGATAGTTCCTACATTGAGATTTTCATATGTTAACATGTTGTTTAATGGAGTATCCATATTTGTATTACCGGATACAGGAAACCCCCAATTTGTATCTCTTATTGTTTTAGTAATAGTACCAGAAGCACCCGAAGATTGACCATGTAACACAGATGTAGGAAGGAAATAACCATTTGCATTATCTATAGTAACATTTGATCCTGTAATAGAAACAATTGTTGCATTAGAATGATATTGTGTTTTTGGTAAAACTGAGTTAATATGAATTGTGCTTCCTGAGGTTCCACCGATCAAAACTGCACCAGCAGTTAAATTAGCATTATTAAGATTAGCCTCGTTGCCTGTAACAGTAAGGAAGTTACTTCCATCAAGAAATGTTATTGTAAGACCTGATAAGCCTAGTGTTGTATTAGATAGAGTCTCACCAGAGATTACATGGTTTGCAGGAATAGGATAAAGAAAATCCAGACTGATACCGTTGGCGAATGCATTGACTGTCTCTCCTACGGAGAACGTACCAGAAACCGAAGATAAAACAAGAGTAAATCCTGAGGTATTACTATCTAAAACGGTATTATAATAATAACCAAAAACGTCTATATTTACACTTAGGGTTGTTACATTTGCAATACCACCAATAGAAAATGTTGCTCCTGTACCATTACCACCAGACACAACAATCTGTGGATTTGTCGTAAATCCAAAACCACCATCAATGATGTTAAAAACAATTTTACCATTCTCTGTGGTAACAGATGAAACTCTACCTATACCGACTGAGTTATTACTGTTAATATTTACAATATCACCAATATTGAAATTAATACCACCATTAAGAATAGAAACAGAGTTTAAAGAACCTAATACAACAGGTGCATTATTAGGATAAAGATTTGATATGGCAGGAGATAAAATAGGTTCTCCTTTTATAAAATCACCATTAATGTTAGATAAATGTAAAATATGAATTATTTTATTATTTACCAAGACCTTGTTGTAATCTTCCACCAATGCGCTTACACCGCTACTTGATGTAGTAATTAACTGTCCTACTAATTGAGGAAGAAATACAGAATCTTCTACTTCTACATAATTTGGTTCCAACCATTCATTATCAGAAAGTTTGAACATGGCCTGAGAAGGAAGATAAAAATCAATATCTTCATTGAAAAGAATTCTGAATAATAATTCATAACCTCTTTTGCTTCCTTTTGTAAGATATAAATCAGTAATATGTTTGATTAATAATCTCTGATCTGCAACGACTGTACCGGGAAGATTTGCCATATATTTGTTTTTGAAATGTATGACAAATTGATCCATCGTATTATCAATATCTATTAAATTATAAAAATTACGAGAATACCAAAGAGGATTACCGCTTTGTTCTAACCACTCATAATATGCCTGCACGAAAGCAATAAAAGTAGGTCCGTTGTCCCTATATATTTGTGGAAACTGTGAGGGTATTGATGTATTGATATGTGGATCAGGAATATATGACATTAGTTATTTGCTATATTAATATTAAGAGTTAAACCATTAACATCAAGAATATCATTGTTATAAACATAATAAACCTTGGCAGAAGGCGATGCAGTAAAGTAAAACAATGAGGTATTTGAAAGGTAGGCATCTACCCTTAAATTAGGAATAATGACTGCCCCTGTTGTTACGTCTATAGTACCGATAACAGAAACAGTAGAAACATTACTTACGGCATTATTAGATGAATTGAATCCTATAAGAGCCAAGGTTCCATTAGCAATATTAACTCCGTTATATACATTAGTAATGATAGACGTACTATTATTAACAATAAACGGAGAAGATGTAACATTAATAATAGGATTATTAAAACTAAAGCTAATATTATTATTTACATTTAGACTAATAGGAATATTTTTGGTTACCGTGTAATAAGTATCATTTCCTAATATAATGTTATTAGCATCTATAGCATCTATAGCATCTGAAAGCTTAGATGAAAAGAAAGGCTTATTAAACTTCTGTAAATTACTATTGGCAAAATTTATAATAGCATTTGCAGTCAAAGAATTATAGAAAGTTGGTGAATAAGATGTTTGTGTGAAATCAATATGTACGTTTGTTGTAATATTGATGAATGTTGTATTAGGATCAACAATCTTTACACTGTCTTTAATAGGTAACATTGTTACATTAGAAATATAAAGAGTAATTTCATTTTTTATAGTTTGTGTAAGAGGATAGCCATATTGGGATACAGCAGCAATAAACACCTTGCCATAATTAACAGCAGTAGATGTTGTGTTACCTCCATAAACATTAACGTCTCCTACCTGAGGAAAACGTCTTAGGATAAGATTTCTGAAGTCGTTTGATGTTACGGCTCTATCTTGTGACTGATAGGCTCTTGGTGCATTAAAACGAATTGATTCTATATCTTCGGCATCACTACCGTTTGTACTATTACTTACTGTAGTAATAGTAATGTTAGAAATGTTTGTATTATTATATGTTCCTAGATTATATACCAAAGAATAAGTATTACATCCATCGGCGCTTATACCATTGGCTACTCTATAGTTAGCAACTACAATAGCACCATTTTGTGGTTCATAACCTAGAACACCATCACCAAATAAGAATTCATATTGACCATTAGAGGTTCCTTGTAAATAATAAACCTGACTATTACCGTCAAGATCATAAACCCCTTCTGCTTGTTCAAAATAATTGTTTGTACTTCCCTGATTTTCTGAAACAAGAATAGTTAATGAAGAAGTGTCTATTGATGGATTACTTAATGTGAATATCTGATTATTAACAGAATTGTCTACGACAAAAGCCTCATTAATATAAGAACCATCATAGATATAAACATTAGAAAAATTAAAAGTACCATTAGAAGAAAATGATAGGTATGACTTATCAGTGACAAATTGATATGTGCCATTTGCATTTGTTCCTTTAAAAGATGTTCCTAATGGCAGTTCAAACGAGTTTCCACTTGTAGTAACAATAGAAACATTTATTATTCCTAATGAAGATGTAACCGAAGAAGGAATATAATTCAACTCCTTGGCTTTTGAAACAACACTGTCTCTTAATTGTGCAGAATCGAGTTGACTTTCTGCAAATGCCATGTTAGTATAAAAAGAATTCAAATAAGAATTTCTTGACAAAACATCTAGTAAAACATTGATATTAGGACCAGAATAATTATAATCTTTAAATGTATTCTGACTTTGAAGAAAAGTAATAAAACTTTGCTTTAAAGAATCAGGATCGATAGATGATAATGAAAAATTTGTGTTGCTTGCCATATTATCTGGTTCTCTTGATCTTTACTGTTAATGTTTGAGGTACAGTATTATTTATTACATAGTATGTGATTGTAATAAGATAGATATTTTCTTCTCCTACAACAATAGAAACATCTACTTTAATAACGTTGGCTCTAGGTTCATTAATTTTTATGGCACTCATAATAGCAGATTTAATATTTTCGGCTTCTGCATAATTACCTAATTCAAATAGATTATGCATGACATTAGAACCTATTGTATTATTATATAATCTTTCACCTACGAAAGTATTAATGATATTTTCTATTGATTGGGTAACAGCAGCAGTATCTATTATTAAGGCTAAATCGCCTGAATTAGGCGACATATCAAAATTAGTAGAAAAATCAGAAAAATAAGGTGATATATTTCTGACATTATTTACATATTGTGCAAGATTGGAAGGTGTTGTCATTATGAATTTACCATAACAAGGCTTGAACCTTGTGTTGCAATAGGATCACAATGAGGACCGCCATCTATAGGACATAAATCATCTGGACTTGCATTATCATTGACCAGAATAACAGGAATTCCATTTATTTTAACATATGATTGACTATTAATCAACTGACCATCTCCATGAGTTTCTGTGTCACCTAATACCGCCCAAAGATGACCATTTATCTTTACAAATGATTGACCTATTACTGTTGTAGTTGCACCACAAGAACGAAGATCACCATCTCTATGTGAAATATTTCCCATTTTTATACTTGATTCATGTTAATAGCACTACCATTAATAGTAATACCAGATGGACTTATAACAATAGATTGACTTCCTACTTGTAATGTAATAGAAGTAGAAGACTTAATGGTAATATTACTTCCGGTAGATAGTTGAAAGTTTCCGCTATCAAGTCTAATGTCGTAATTACCTTTAGGTAAATAAGTTCCTTTTTCTTCACCAATATATTCATACTTAGTTCCTCCTATGTATTTCACACTATCGCCTGCAACATTGTGATGATGATTACCGTCATTAAAATCTGATACATGATCACCAGCAGATGAATATTGATGACCTCCTGTAGAATGTGAATAATTGATTCCATTAAAGGTTTCAATTCCTTCACCTCCTATTACATGCATCTTGTCTCCACCATGTTCGGTATAATGATCTTGTGAAACATGGTCTGCAACACTTCCACCAATCTTATTATGTTGATTCTTATCTACAGTCTCTGTATGTCCTCCTGTAGTATAATGATGAAAATTATTTGCAATTAATTGTCTGCCACTTCCATCCGAGGCATGTTCTACATAAGTTCCTGAAATATGACCATGAGCAAAGCCTTCATTATTAGGTGTAACGTCTCTCCTATCCCATGAACCGTCTCTATATTGTGACATTTCTACATAGGGATATGTTCCCGGTAATGATAAGGGAGGTATTCTCTGATTAGAGTTAGCAGCAGGATCGTTTGGGTTTATAAACGGCAAATTATTTTCCTTTAAAAATCTTTTGAATATTTATTGACAAACAAATTGGACTTTGCTATAAAGGATCATCGATTACGGAGATTGATCATGAATTTCGACAAACCCAAAATGTACGTTGTCTTCAATACTTCTTTTACTCCTTCTGCTGGTGATGTTATTGAAGACAAGGAAATTGTTTTTGTGTCTTCCTCTCTCTTGACCGTAAGAGATTTCATTGAAAAAGAAAACAATAAGAGTAGAAGCCAGTGGGCTCCTTCTTATGATTATGAACTTGTGGAGATTCGATAATGTTCAGCATCTTCTTCTATAACTTCGGATATGCATCTGAGCGTGTGTTCGATAGCTTTGATGCTGCTGTTGCATTTGCAAAGTCTCGTTGCTTTGAATGCAACATTACCAAGGATCAGGAAGTTCTTGCGACTTGGACACCTCTTAATGGATTGAGGATTTATCGATGATGGAAATTTACAAGGTTGTAATTTGGTTAGAAGATAATCATCCTCTTAGGGTTGAAGAGGGATGCCATAATGCAACAAGATATATGACAAGAGAAGAATATGAAGCACTTCTTTATAGTGATGTAAAAGACTTTATTACACATTATGAATGTATTCCTTTGACATATGCACACGATATTGTAAAGGAATTTTCTATTAATGAGACGTAAGTTAAGGCATCTAAGTTCCTGTGAAATAATTTCATTTGACAAGATATTTAAACTGAGGTATAAAAGATCATCAGAAGGAGATAGATCATGACCACGGCACCGATTGTGAACATTAATGGATCGTCCAAGCAGAGTCTTTTGAAGGATCATTATGAAGCCTATAAGGCTATCGAGAATGCTATCAACAAGCTGTCAGTATGCTCTCCCCATGGTAGGGATTATCAGATTTCTCCTGCTGGCGATTATGGGAAGGCCAGACAAGAACACTATGCTCGAATGAAACAGCTTGATATTATCAAAACAGATATTTTTAACATTTGTTTTAATATTAATCAACAGGGAGAGTGACATGCGACTTTATAAGGTAAAGTATTGTGTTTCTGCTGATCATCCTATGAACAAAGATGAAGTAGAATATAATGGTGAAACTTTCATGAACTTGGAAGAATATACAAAGTTTTGCGACCTTCTAAAAGTGGAAGGTATTACAGACATTGTGGCTATTCCTATCTATACAGACAATGCTGAAAAGACTTTTACTCGTATTGTGAAGAATTTAAAGAATGATTGGAGTTTTTAACATGGATAAGTCACGATTTCAGGAAGCACTAGAATATCTGTCTAATCAGATGGATTTTAATGTTCGATCATATTCAGGGCGTGGAATGTATGGTAATACCTGCATTGCCATTGATGGAGACAATTTTAACATCCTTCGTTTGGGTGTTGCTTTGAACGATTATTTCAGCGACTATGAAGAAGATGTTCCTGAAAGTGTTTATCGTTATCGTACTGATAATATGGGTCTTGGAATCGTCATTTACTGGCCCAATATGGAATACGTTGGAAAACGGTGAATATATTTCTTTCGAAAATTGGCTTAAAAACAATATTCTTTGAAAAAGATATTGACCCTACATTAGAAATGGTGTAGGGTCTTTTTATCGAATCACGGAGATACATCATGAGCGACCTGAATTCCACCATTGAAAAGATCAAGAAGCTGTTTGCCAAGGCCAAGGATAGTTCTGTATCCGAAGCCGAAGCCGAAATGTTTATGAAGAAGGTACAAGAACTTCTTACTGAACATAATCTTTCTGAGGCAATTCTTGGTGAAGTTTCTCAAGAACCGATTAATACCGAACTATATACTATTAAGTATAATGGTAGCTGGTTTCACAGTCTTGCTCTCATTATTTCAAGGTATTATTTTGCCGATCTTTATCGTACAAAGCAGTATGATAAGTCAAAGGTATACGTTACTACCAACGGCTTCAAGTATCGTGAAATTCCTATGTATGCTTTCGTAGGTAAAAAGCACCATCGTATGGTTGCTATTAATATGTTCGATTATGTCGTGAAGGCTTTTGAACGTCTTGCCAAGGAAAGGGGTATGGAAGGTCAGAATAAGACCGACTTCTTCAAGGGTGCTTGTGTCCGTATGACGCATCGCATTTGTCTTGAAATCGAGGCTCGTAAGGCTCCTTCTGTTTCTAATCCTTCTAATCTTCCTGCTATCATCGATGCCGAACGTAAGGCAATTGAGGATTATCTGTCTAATATTGAACTTAAGAAGGCCAATAAGACTCAGATGAAGGGAAATCGTAGTGCATTCGAAGCTGGTATCAATGCTGCTAACACTGTTTCATTGACAACTCAGGTCAATGGGGCTACTATTGTTGCAGGTCTTTTGAAGTAAGGATGCTTATATGATAGAGACTAGACTAAAGAAAATATTAACGGCTCTTGATTCCTAGATCATATTCATTAATAATAGCAAATTCCCAACCACGTTTCTTACAATATTCTTTTGCAGAATTCCATTTTGCCTCATTAATAGCAAAGGTCACACTTTCCTTGATATAGGATTTTGTGACCTTTTTTCCTTTTGTAGGAGGTGACATTTGTTTCTCTGGCTTCACCTCGAATAGAACAGTCTTTTGACCTTCCTTTGTATTCATTACTACTTTAAAATCAATAAAGTATCGATGATAACGATCATCTACAGGAGAAATATATGGAATTACGGTTTCTTCTGATGACCACGAAATAATACCGGGATTTTCATCCGCCCATGTCATAAATTTCAACTCATATCCGCTCCTATATACAATATTTCTTACATCACCGACATATTTCTTAGGATTTCTAGGATTAAAAAATCCCTGTTTATATCTCGAATGTCTATTAGGTTTCTGAAGAGGGTTGTAATTCACATCTATATCCTTTATGGGGTTTCTGTCCACCGTTATGAGTATTAATCATACAATTATAATTCAGAATTCCAAACACATTTATCATATTTTCTTATAGCATTATTAAATTTACCATTTTTCTTATTTGTTTTTGAAAAATATATGTGTTGTTTCCATCTCTTGTCGAGATTCTTTATAGTTTGACCTATATACGATTTGTTGTTGATTTTATTTGTTATTTTATATATTATCATTATGAAGAATAGGTTGAGGCAACAATATCTTCCTTAAGCCAATATTCTATTTCTAATAAGGATACAGTAAATCGAATAGATACAGGAGCATTTGTTCCTGCAAAATATGCAGGAGTATCACCCGGTATATAATCGACTTCCATTGCCTCAATAACACACCATTTAAAATCGAATTGATAACCTTTTGGATATAATACAGGTTTTACCATATCAGGATAACCTAATAAACTGTTCTGACCTAATGAATATCCTGCAAAAGTTGCTATATCTGGTAAAGAATGATATCTGAATTTATTAATGATATATCTTAAATTTAAAGAATCCTGTGGATTTTCTGGAACAAATATCCATGAGAAGGTATATCTCTTAAAATTAGGAGACTGAAACATTACAGTTAAATATGGATTAACTACCATACCACCTATCTGTAAATAAGAATTTAAATCTGTTTTAACACCTAGAACATTTTTAGTAATAGAATTAAGAGCATTCCCTGCTGCAACAATGCCTGCTGCTTCGCCTGTAGATGCAATTGCCTGCGACGTATTTTGAAAGTTGATCGAACCTTTTGCTACTTGTCCTGCTACACCATTTAATAAAGCACCTGTAACAGTATCACTAGCACCACTTGTACTATAATTTAAACTTATTTGATCTGCTAATTTCTGTGAAGGAATGGGTAACACAACACTACCAATGTCATTCGTTGTAGGAGTTACTAAAATAGAAGGACGAACATATTGTGCAAACTGAAATTGTATAAAAGCAGGATTATTTGTTATATTTAAATCTGATGGAAATTGAAATACTTGATTGGTAGTATAATCTGTTGCAAGGCTAGTAGCAGCAGTTGTTGCAGACTTTACTGTGTTATAATTAGCCACAGCAGACCCTACTAAACTTTTTCCTATTGTGGTAGCCATAAATTCCCTATAAATATGTTATAATATCTTTTATTTATAGGGTCTGATGCAAACATTTTTTTCAAATTTTCCTACCATACAATATAACGGCTCGACTGTAAGAAATATTACAGAAAGTGTAGCAATTACACCAGATGCTTTGGTTAATCCTTTTACATTTGATACGTATAAAATTTCAGAAGGAATTAGATCAGATCAGACTGCACGTAATGAATATGGCGATCCTTATCTAGAATGGCTTTTATTTCTTTCTAATCAAGAAGTTGATCCTTATCAATGGTATATGGATAGTGATCAGTTTCAGGATTTTGTTAATCAAAAATATGGGGATTGGTTACTTGCACAAACTAAAGTAAAATATTATACTAATAATTGGTATGATGACACGAGTACAATAACAGTATCAGATTATGATTCGTTGAATCCTATTCTTACTAAGTATTATCAGCCTATATATGATGCAGGATTAAACATCATAGGTTATAATAGAACACAATCCAATTGGCAAGTCAATACGAATCATTTGGTTCAGCTTAATTTTAATATAACAGTTCCTCTATTTACTATAGATGAAATAATCAATATTCAATGGGATCATAATGTTGTAGGTAATGGTCAGGTTGCATTTACTTCTAATAATGCATTATATTTCCAACATGTAATAGGTAATTATCTTCCTAATAATAATGTTATTAATACGTCTGCTTTTTCTGTATATGGACAGGAAAGTAATAACACAATAACTATTACAAATACAAATCAGATTAGTGTATCATATGTTGATACACTAAATGCATTAGAAGATGTTTATTATTCCCCTATTACATATTATGATTATGAGAATATAATTAATGAAGGTAATAAAGAAATAGTTATGTTAGGTAATAATTATGTTTCTCAGATTATAACAGATATTAAGAATGCTCTATAATGGCTAGTGTAAAATCCGGCGACGTTATAATAAATTCCTGTACAATGGCTTCTTCAAGAGGAAGTACAGATTTTACAAATGATATTATAAAATCTGTTGTATATGAAAGTATATATACACCTAATTGTATTGCAGAAATAACGGTATTGGATACACAGGATGTTTTAGGAAATCTTGTTATTTCAGGAGATGAAACCGTAATATATTCTTTTAATGCTCCGGGGGCTCCTGTTGCAACTTATACAATGGGTTTGGATAAAATTGTAATAGAACCATATGATGGAAGTGAAAAGTCCAAGCTATACACATTACATTGTGTTGGTAAAGAAACATTTAATTCAATGTCTACGTATGTTCAAAAATCATATAACACTGATATTGCATCTATAGTACAAGACATACATAATACTTTTCTACAATCTACTAGTAATTTAATTACAGAAGCCACACAGGGAATACAAAAAATAATTATTCCTAATTTAAAACCTTTTGAGGCAATCGATATGATTCGTCGTAGAGCAACATCTCTAACGAATCAATCTTCTACATTTTTATATTTTGAAAATTTCTTGGGTCATAATTTTAAAACAATTGAAGGTATGATGCAGCAGTCAACTGTTAAAGATTTTATTCATTCGGATGCTCTAGGGAGTTCAATCTTTTTTAATAATTATAATCAGATCATTAATTATCAAGTGCCTCAATTAATGGCATCTACACAAAGAATAGACTTAGGTACTATGGTACAGAGAACCGCTCAATACGACACAAGAACAAGATCATATACAACAACTGATCAACAAATAAATCCGGGTGTTTTTGCAAACCCCGGATCATGGAATTCTTCATTGTTTAAAGAAGTATATGGACAAGGTTTTAATGTCTTTTCATTTTTACCCTTTGATTCTCATACCAGACCTGATACAGGATTGCCTGCTTCTAGTCCATTACAATTAGCCTACATCGGCAATCTCATGCAAAGCACCATAACCTTAGAAGTTTATGGAGATGCCACTGTAAAGGCAGGAGACTTAATTAGTGCGGCTATTCCTGAATCAGTTGACTCTACAGGAATTCGTAATAATGATCCTATGATATCTGGTAATTATCTTGTTGCTAATATTGCAAGACATATCGGTAGAATCAATGAAAGTCCTAGATATACAGAAACTATTGAAGGAATTAATGGGGCTCCACCAACAAGTCCTTCTTAAGTCTTGACAAATCCTTTGCCCTGAAGTTCATAAAGAACTTCTTCCATTATTTCTTTTTGAATCTCGGTTTTTACTCGATTATTATATATGTCAAGTAATTCATCAAGAATCTCTTCTTGCTTTTCTTTCGTATAAGTTGACCATAAATCAACAAAAGATTGTAGGACTTCTTTATTGATCATAGAGGTTCAAAATTATCCTGAAAATATTTTTTGACAACAAGCCATTTATCATCATGATTTTTAGGATTACGAGCAATCATATCACCTTTCTTAGGTGATCCTGCTAACTTGTCGGCTTCTGATACGGATACCAAAGACATATCATCTTCTGGCTCCCATGTCTTTAATTCGGCAATCTGACTACGACGATATTGATAAAACTCACTCATGATTTATCCTTTTTATAACAAGTCCATGTTGTTTCTGTTTCTACTTCTACTTTCATGGGATTTTTACATTTATCACATTTAAAATCTTTAAGATTGCTTTCATCAAACCACCTACGTTCATCGGCAAAATATTGTTTGCCACAATGAGGACATATCGGACCATTTGTAGAAAATGTGTAATCTTCACATTCTATATAAAATTTACTCATTCTAATTCTATTTCCTCTATATGGTAATCGCCGCGTTCTATATCATCTATTTCCCAAATTCTAGAACGAGATATTTGATCATATTCTGGTGTGACTTTACCAGTTTTTTTATCTATGTATTTACCGTTTTTAAAAAGTTGCTGTCTCTTTTTTTCTATTTCTATATTAAAATCTATTTTCTTTTGATTTTCTTCTTTGTATTCTAACATGAATAGTTCGGCAGCAGTTTCATCCATGAATGCCTTGATATTACGAAAACTATGAGCATCGTAATTAGAATACTCATAACAAACTATATAGATTTTCATTTGTATCCTTTGAAAATGATGCGGAATCGGGGAATCGAACCCATACACAAAAGCCTAAGGTGTTCCTATAGCTTCCTTAATTTTTTGAATATATTAACGTACCTACCGCTTAACAAACGGTTACTCTACCAATGAGCTAATTCCGCAGAAATGTCAGAAATATGTAGTAAACTTCTGACAAAAAGTTCTTGGTGGGTTTCATCCGAAAACTACTTCCCTTTCCTTCTCTCCAAGCATAGCGCCCCACTGTTCCTATTGCTAACCGTCTTTAATGCATTATTGTAGTAATCATTAAGACCGTGGGCTAGATGGCATGATTCCGAGGCTCTACAAAGCTATTAAATCAGATGCCGCTTCTAGGCTGTTTATTAGTCAATCCACATCAAATAAGATTCACCATCAGATACTCTAGAATATCAATGTATATTTTATCTTACTGTCTTTGTCATTTGACTTAAATTGAGCGGGTAGTCGGGAACGATCCGACTTCTGAACCTTGGCAAGGTCCCATAATACCTTTATACGATACCCGCAAATATGTTTAGAGCGGAGTATGAGAATTGAACTCATATCTTTTGGGTGGAAGCCAAATATAATAGCCTTTATACCAACTCCGCTCTAAGCATATTAATAATGGCGATCTGTGACGGTTACGCTCCGTCGTTCTCTACTGGACAGGCAGGCATTCTACTATTGAATTAACAGACCAATATATTATTTATTTATTTATAACTCCTTGACAGAAGAAGTATCTTATACAAGAAAACTTCTTCTGTCAAGGGACCAGATAGGAATTACTTCCTATCAGAAATCGTATCTATCATCATCATCATCATCATCATCATCATCATCATCATCATCATCTAATAAAGGTAAAAATTTAACAGAAGAACACAAAAAGAAATTATCTGATGCTCATAAAGGTAAAATTCCTTGGAATAAAGGGAAGAAAAAAGAAATTATATCTTCTTCCCTTTATCTCATTAATCAAGAGAAGTACGAGGACCACCCTTAACATAACCAATTTGAATGTATTTTTCTACTTCTGAAGGTAGAACACGAAGGCGTTCTTTCTTCTCTTTTGATACCATCCAAATTTTGCCTGTGTTTGCAACACCACGACCAGAATGAGAAACCTCAGTTTCATCATCTTCATTGACAGTTTCGGTCTTGTAGACCTTCTTATCAAGAAAATCCTGAAGCTTTTTACGAGCCTCTTCTTCCGTCTTTCCGACGAAATGATGGGCGTTTACATAGGCATTAGCCTGATAAGTGACACAAAAAAGAGGGGTAACGGTGATCATCGGTTCATTGGACATTTCAAATTCTCCGTTTCAAGAGCATGAAGAGATAATAGCATATCTCTTCATATTGTCAAGAGATTATTTTTAAAATTAGGCCATAACGGTTTCGGCATCAGCCTTGCGAAGATTGGCAGCCTTACGACCCCAATTCGCAGCAAGAGCCATATAACCACGACCCTTACCCGTCACAACATACTTGTGAGCAGGACGACCACGACCATCGTGCTTGACGGCCTCAATGGTCAGATAACCTTTCTTGACCAACTGAAGAGCAAGATAACGCGAAACGTTATCGGGATTGGAAAGAACCTTCACGAGATTGGTCTTGTCACCGAAAGCAGCAGGACGACCACGACCACGAACAACAGAAACATTAGCCATTTTAATTCTCCATCATCTATTTGGCGGCGACCATCGCCGCTTCAGTGATAATGTTTTATCAAAAGAATGATCTGGTGTCAACGACTATTTTGAAGATTTTGAATTTATTTTTTAATCCAAATATTTTCTTAATGGTGGGGATAGGGGTACTTGA
>Ga0316217_10000761_pt1 | contig 44380 bp, 30 predicted proteins | sample 1anoAmetaG_FD_203633 | JGI IMG/M metagenome (GOLD analysis project Ga0316217, IMG submission 203633) | Freshwater microbial communities from Trout Bog Lake, Wisconsin, USA - 1anoA | ecosystem: Environmental > Aquatic > Freshwater > Lake > Hypolimnion/Profundal zone | place: USA: Wisconsin...
TGGTCTGCTGTCTGATCCATGCGTCCATCATGACCGATTCGCAATCCTGGCGCAAGTTAAGATTGTGTTAAAATTTGCTTATAATATCATACCAGCAATTGTTGTGCCGAACAGGATTGGGACGCAGATCTATTTGGATTCACAGGAGATGGCATGAAATTGATGACGTTGCGACTGGTGGCATTTGCGATCCTGACGGTGTTGTGTATGGGCACAGTGGCCCAGTGTGCCGACGCGGCACCGGCTACCGCTCCGGATACCAGTGCGCCCGCCGTGGCGGATCCGGCGCATTACCTTGCTGCTATCGTGACGTTGTTACACACCGACTGGCCGAAGAACCGCACTGTGAATTTTGTCTGCCACGGGCACAGCGTACCGGCTGGCTACTTTCACACGCCGGAAGTACACACGATGGAGGCCTACCCGCACCTGTGGCACGCCAAACTGGCGGCCGCGTTTCCGCACGCTGTTGCCAACGTCATCGTCACCGCCATCGGGGGTGAAAATGCCGAATCCGGTGCCCGCCGCTTTGCCCGCGATGTGCTTTCCCTGCACCCGGATGTGGTCACCATCGACTACGCCCTCAACGATCGCCACATCGGCCTGCCGCGGGCCCGGGCGGCATGGGAAACCATGATCCAGCAGGCCTTGGCCGCGAAAGCCAAAGTGATCCTTCTTACGCCCACCGGCGATACCAGCGCCAAGCTTGATGATCCCAATGATCCGCTGAACCAGCACGCCCGCCAGATCCGCGAACTGGCCGCCCAGTACCATGTGGGCCTGGTCGATAGCTTGGAACAATTTGTGCGCCATGTGAAAGGCGGTGGCCTACTGACGGACCTGATGTCCCAGGTTAACCACCCTAACGCCAAGGGCCACGAACTGGTGGCCACCGAGTTGATGCGCTGGTTGCCATGAGGAAAATATAGCCGTCGCCCCAGCGGCGACGTTTCCGTTCGACAGGTGCATTGTCGAGAGCCATTGTGCCTTGCAAGAACCGTCAAACTATTCTATTGGAGAGATTATGTTTCGCAGGAAAATGGAAATCGTCCGGAGCGCCGCATTGCTTGCCGCGGCGGCCATCCTAAGCGCTCCGGCCAGCCGGGCCGATAGCACACCGCAAGTTTTATCCAACGGCATGGAAGTCATTAACGTCCCGATCGCCGAAGGGCCCTGCGAACCGACATGGAAATCGCTGGGCGATCATTTCCAGCGCCCGGCGTGGTGGCGCCAGGCGAAGATCGGTATGTGGCTGCACTGGGGGCCGCAGTCCGTTGGTGAGGATGGCGACTGGTATGCCAAGTGGATCTACATGCCCCAGCATGCCTGGGGCGATTATACGCGGGTCTATCCGCATCACCTGGAGCGCGTGGGCCATCCCAGCGAAACCGGCTACAAAGATATGCTGCTGCGCTGGAAGGCGGAGAACTGGGATCCCGAAAAGCTCATGGCCTTGTATAAGCGAGCCGGCGCCCGCTACGTCATCGGGCAGGGCATGCACCACGACAACTTCGACCTGTGGAATTCCAAATATCAGCCGTGGAATGCGGTGAACATCGGCCCGCACCGGGATATTCTTGGCGGATGGGAAAAGGCGGCACGCAAGGAAGGCATCCGCTTCGGCATCGCCTTCCATGGCGATTACTCGTTGTTTTGGTATCAGCCGGCATTCCTGGCGGACTTGGATGGGCCGCGCAAGGGCATTCCCTACGACGGCGCCCAGGACTACACCGGCAAAGACACCTGGTGGCAGAAGATGGGCCTGAATCTCAAGGACCTCTACGGCATCGATCTGAAGGACGATGTGGTATTCCCCGCCGATTTCAAAGGCGACCCCAACGAGTTCCGCATGCGTGATCCACTCTCCCATGGTATTCCCAACGGCAACTTGAAAAAGAACCACGAATTTGCCACCTGGTATGCCACCAAGTGGACCCATCGCGTGATTGACGCCATCGACGCCTATTCACCGGACTTCATCTATTTTGACGGCGGCGGCAGTTATCCCTTCTGCGGCCACGGAACCGGCCGGGGCCTGCGGGCCGATGCCACCCCGCGGGTGATTGCCCATTTGTATAACCGCAGCATCAAGAAGAACGGCCAACTGGAAGCCATGGCGTTTACCAAGGGCAACGAAGACAGCCGGGCGATTGCCGTCAACGTCGAGTCGAACGTCCCCCGCGAGATCAAACGCGATCAGCCCTGGCAGACTGAGAACGGCTTGGGCGAGTGGTTTTACTACAAGGGCACGTTCTACGACAGCGGCATGGTGATCCATCAGATGCTCGAGGCCATTTCCCATGATGGCAACTACGCCATCAACATTCCGCTGACGCCGACGGGCGAGTTGGATCCCGGCGGTCTTAAGACCCTCCAGGACATGGGCGCGTGGATGGATGTCAACAGCGAAGGCATTCACGATTCGGGCGCGTGGGATGTCTGGCACGAGGGCAAAGTGGTAATGGCGGGCGGAAACCTGGGCGCGGGCCATGCCGCGACGCCCTATACGGGACACGATATCCGCTTTACTACCAAAGACGGTGCACTGTACGCCTGGCTGATGGCCTGGCCGGCTGACGGCAAGGCGCAGATCCGTTCGCTTTCCAGCGCGGCCGGCGCGATTACGGCGGTCACATTGCTGGGCAGCGTCGAGAAACTTGTGTGGCAGCAGACCGACGATGGCCTGATGGTTACGCTGCCAGCGGCCAAGCCGTGCGAGTTTGCCTATGGCTTAAAGATTCTCGGGCAGAACCTGAAGGCGGCACCGATCGGGCCGGATGCCGTCAAGGCCGCGGCGGATGGTTCGTTGACGCTGGGGGCTCAAACGGCCGAAACCCATGGTCAGGTGCGCGCCGAAGCACGCGTCGGCCCGGGAAATATTGGTTATTGGAATAATCCCAAAGATTGGATCGCCTGGGCGGTGCGTTTCGACCATCCCGGCAAGTTTCGCCTGGCGGCACTGGTGGCGGCACCGGGCCAGCCGGTGCCCTTTGTGGTGGAGGCTGGCAGTAGCCATTTGACCGGCACCACCAAGCCCACGGCTTCGCACGACGAGTATGCCCTGGTCGATGTGGGGGAAATTGAAATTAAGCAGGCCGGCATCCAGTCCATTAAGGTTCGTCCGCAGGCGGCCGCCAGTTGGAACCCCATCAATTTGCGGGAAATGAAATTGACGCCAGTAAGCCCATAGGCGAAAGTACCGCAATCGTGGCGCGCTGCGGTGTGTCTGAATTCCCGCGCCCATGGATCGCAATCCATGGGCCAACGTGCGCCGTCCGTGGCATACGTTGCATTCTATCTGATGGTCAATTGGAGCAAACATGAATTCGTGCAAGAGAATCGGACGTTCCCTGACCGGTGCCCTGCTGCTGGTACTGGCGGGTGTCGCGCTGCGCAGCGCCGCGGCCGAAGTGGCCGTTGAACCGCGCGGCCCCATTGACAACGGCATGAAGGTCACCGCCGATGCGGATGGTATTCAGGCTCCCGGTTACCGCTTCACCAACACCTGCACCAAGCCCGCCCCTTGGCAGGCCCAGTGGATCTGGCCCCAAGGCCCCGCCGCCAATGCCCCCACCGCCTGCTTCCGCAAGGAAATCACTCTCGATGCAGCGCCCCAGCAGGTGGCCGCCTGGATGACCGCCGACGCCAAATACCGCCTGTTTATCAATGGCCATCTGGTGGTCCGCGGCCCGGTGGATCAAGGCAACGACTTTGCCGGCGGCCTCACGCGCCGGTGGTTCTACGACTACCGCGACCTGACACCCTTCTTTCAGAAAGGCAAAAACGTCATTAGTGCCGAAGTCTTCCGGCACTGGCCTGCCGGCCCTACGATTTCCCGTGGCCATCCGGGCCTGCTGTTTGAGGCCGACTTGACGCTCCCCGGCGGCACCAAGGTCAAGGCCAAGTCCGATGCCAGTTGGCGTGCTACTGCTGCGGCATATTTTGCCAGCGCCAATTCCATGGATCTGGGCAAAGAACCCACTGGCTGGCGCCTGCCCGATTTTGATGACAAGGCCTGGTCGGCTTGTGTGGTGCAGGCGGATGTCTGGTCTCCGATCATCCCCAGCGAAATGCCGCCCCTGATGGAAGGCCGCTATCCCGTTCTCCGCATCGAGGGTTTACCGGAAAGCAAGACCTTCACCAAGGACGGCCAGTTCCGTGTCATCTTCGACCGCGTGCTTTCCGCCTATCCCACCCTCAAAATCAAAGGCGGCAAAGGGGCCACGGTCAAGATCCATGCCCACCACGAGGTCAACGCCACCCTGGGCGATGGCGAACAGTACATCGAATTCCCCTTCATGACCGAAGTTGTCCCCTCCTACACCGTGGAACTCAAAAACGTCACGGCGCCCATTGAGATCCTCGACGCCGGCGCGGTCTTCACTTCGCAGCCGCTCGAATATCGCGGGGCGTTTGAATGCAGCGACGAAAAGCTCAACAATATCTGGAAAGTCTCCCGCTGGGCGGTGCAGATCTGCCTCCAGACGCATCATCTCGATTCGCCCAACCACCAGGAACCCATCAGCGACCCCGGTGACTATCTCATCGAATCGATGGTCAACCACTACGCGTTTGCCCAACCCTGGCTGGCTCGGCAGGATGTGCGCAAGTTCGCCTGGCTGCTCAAGGACGAGAATTATCACAACTTCCACACCAGCTACTCGATCGGCTGGCTGCAGATGCTCATGGATTACTACGACTACACCGGCGACAAGACCCTCCTCGATGAAATGGCGCCTTATGTCCACGAACTCATGGACACCTACGCCTCCTGGCGGGGGGCCAACGGCATCCTCTGCGAAGCTCCCAATTACATGTTCATGGACTGGGTCAAGATCGGCGGTTTCGAAGTCCACCACCCGCCCGCCGTCATCGGCCAGGGATACCTCACCGCCTTTTACTATCACGGCATGGCGATGGCCTCTCGTATTGCCACCCTCACCGGCGATGGAGCCCGCGTGGAAAAGTACGCCAAGCTGCGCCAGGAAATCGCCACCGCCTTCAACCGCGAACTGTGGGTGGATGGCAAAGGCCTCTATCGCGATGGCAAGCCGTTCCAGACGCATGTGAAGCCCGGGCACTGGCTGCCGGCGGACAAGGATATCGAAACCTTCAGCCCGCATGTCAACTTGTTGTCCGTGCTTTACGATCTGGCGCCCAAGGACAAGCAGTCCGCCATCGTTGAAAAGGTTCTGGCGGAAAATCCCCTTAACACGCAGCCCTGGTTTATGCATTGGGTCTTCCAGGCCATCGATCATGCCGGTCTGTTCGACCAATATGCCACCACGCAAATGCGCCGCTGGTCCATCGTCAAAGAGACCCAATCCTTCCATGAAATGTGGAACGGCGGCGACTTGAGCCACGGTTGGTGCTCCACGCCGCTGGTGCAGATGTCCCAGCGTGTGCTGGGCGTAGCGCCGTCTGCCCCGGGCTTCAAGACTATCGCCATTGCGCCCCAAACCTGCGATCTCACTTTTGCCAAGGGCCGCGTGCCCACCCCGCAAGGCGATGTGAGCGTTTCCTGGGCCTTTGGGGAGAACACGTTTACTCTGGACGTCACGACCCCCAGTCCCGCCACCATCACCGTGCCCACCGCCCGCTTTGCAAACCCGGCCCTCACCCAGGATGGCCAGGCTTGCCAAGCCACCGTGCAGGTGGCCGCGGGCACCTATCATTTTGCGGTCACCGGCACCCTTAAGCCGCTGGCCACCCCGGCCACTGTTAATAAACCCCGCCCCGGCACCTGGCCGCAGACTGACGGTGATTCCTGTGCCGCGTTCGAGGCCGATGTAATCGCCGCCGACCTGATCCACGCCGGCCCTGCTTGCGCCCTGGCCAAAGTTGAAGATCACGCCAGCCACGCCGGCGGAGGTACCGCTACCACGGCCCTCTACAACGGCACCACGAAAAACGGTTCTGACTCCGATGGCACTCAGGACGACGGCAAAACGTTCCGCGGCTATGGCACTGGCGATTCTATTACCTTCTTCCTGGATACCGCCAAGAGCCCCAAGGGCTACGACATCAGCGAGATCCGCGTGTTTGCCGGGCATCCCGACAACCGGGCCAGCCAGAACTACAGCGTGCTGGTCGCGCTGGCTGGAGAGCCATCGAAGTTCGTGCAGGTTGGGGTAACCTCAGTCCAGTGCGGCGGCGGCTCCTCCGAAACCCGCGTGCTGCCCAAGGCCTCGGGCGTGTTGGTGGTCCGTCTGGAATTCAAGAACGGTTCGACCGAAGGTGGCGCTGGCGAGGGATTTAATGTCTACCGCGAAATCAATATCGTCGGTAAACCCACCACAGCGCCCTGATCCGCGGCGGTCGCAGTTCCATCTGCTGCTGTTGGCGTGCGGTCTGCTGGCGTTTCTGCAAGGCCACGGCGACGCTGCGGGTCCCTACGTGCCCGATTTCCGCCTCCACCCCGACACTGTCACGGTGTTGATGGCGTGCGATGCCACGCACTCCCCCGAGTTGAAGCCATTTCAGCCGGCCGGGCACGGCAAGTTCTTTGTGACTGGGTGGAAGCACGCCGAAGAGTCTGCGGCTTGGACGCTGAGAGTCCCGGCGGAGGAACAGTACGCGGTCAATGTCCTGCTGCTACGCCGGCGCGGCGGGACCTTGCACCTGCAGGTCTCGGCCGGCACGGAAAACCTCACCGGATCACTGCCCGCCAACGCCAATGCCTGGCAGCGGCAAGCCCTCCCGGGAACCCTCCGGCTTCCGCAGGGACCCGCCACCATCACGTTGCGACTTTTTTCCGAAACCCCAGGTGCCGGTTTCGAGGCCGACGTGCTGTCGGTCGAATTGGTCCGGCCGGCGATCCGCGCGCAACTACACCGCGCGGCGATGGACCTGCGCTCCAACACTACCTGGCTGCAGGCCGCCAAGTACGGCTTCATGGTGCATTGGACCTCCCAAACCTGCCCGCGTCATGGCTCCCCCAAGCCCTACGCGGATGCGGTCCGCGACTTCGATGTAGAAGCGTTCGCCAACCAGGCGCAGGAAGGCGGGGCGGGATTCGTGGTGCTCACCACGTCGCACGGATTCCATTATTTCCCTGCGCCGCTGGCCACGCTCGACAAGCTGCTGCCGGGCCGCACCAGCCAACGCGACCTGGTTGGCGACCTGGCCGATGCCCTGCAGCGCCGCGGCATCAAGCTCATGCTTTACTACCATCTCGGGGCCGGTAGCGACCCCGCATGGCTGGCCGCGACCGGCTTCTGGGAAACCGCCCCGACGCGCTTGTTTGCCAACTGGTGCGACCTCGTCGGCGAGGTCGGCCGACGCTACCAGGGCAAACTTGCGGGCTGGTGGTTCGATGACGGCACCACCAGCTATTACTACCGCAGCGCCCCCTGGCAACAATTGACCCTGGCAGCCAAGGCCGGCAACCCGGATCGCTTGGTGGCCTACAACCCCTGGATTCTTCCCCCGGCCACCGAGTTCCAGGATTACTTCTGCGGCGAAGGGTTTGAAGATCCCGCCGGTGACGGTACGCTGGCACCGGGTGGCGATGGCCACTACACCAGCGGTCCCTACGCCGGCCTGCAAGCCTGCGCCACCCTGATTACCGAAGGCGATTGGGGCCATTTTTCGCAGGACCGCCCCATCGGCAAGTTCCGCTGGTCGGCCGCCGAACTGGCCGGCCGCATCGGACAATTCGCAGCGCGGCGCAACGTGCCGATCTTCGATCTGGAGATTTACCAGGATGGCACCGTCTCGCCGGAGAGCATCGCGACATTCCGTGAAGCCCGCCGCCTGGGCGGCATTAAATAAGAAGAACGTCATGACCCAGTCGATCCCAGCCGCGTACCGGATGATGCTATGGCTCGTGTCGTTAGCGCTGGCGACCGGGCCTCGGCCGGTTTCCGCGGCCCCGATTACCTGGCAGGCGCCCAAAGATGTTGCGGCAGATACCGACATCGCCACCAACGGCACGGTCCTCAAGGCGTATACGTTTGCCACGGGCAACACGCCCACCGTCAACGGCATGGCCTTCCAACCGTTCGGTACCCAACCCGGCGACAAACACACGCTGGCCAATCCATTCAAAGAGTTTTATGGCAATCCCGCACTCTCTGCCGCATACAACCAGCTGCTGGCCGGCGGCGTGCAGGACACCGCCCATCTCGCTACGCCCACCCCGCAGCAGCTCACGCTTTTCGGCCTGGTGCCCGGCCGCAGGTATCAACTCCAAATCTGGGTTGCCGATAGCCGTAGCTGGCCTGCCCTCAATCCCGCCTTTGCCTCGGCCGCCCAAACCGTTCAGGGTTCCAGTGCCGATACCGACGTTCCCACCCTGCACTGGGAGGGTGGCCCCACCGGCCCGACGGCGCAATACGTGATCGGCACCTTCACGGCCGACAAGACCCGCCAGAAGCTTACCTTCACGCCGACCGCCGGGTTTTTCAACGGCAAAAAGTGGTTCAGCAGCCAGATCAACGCCTTGCTGCTCTCCGACCTTTCACCGGGCACGCCGCCCCCGCCGCCTGCGGAACCAGTGGCCGCGACCGTTCCCATCAAGAGTGTTTCCACGCTCGACGACTGCAACGTCGTGTGGGATTCCCCCAGCGAAGATTCCTTTGGTTCCATGCCGCTGGGCAATGGCGATGTGGGCTTGAATGTGTGGGTGGAGGAAAGCGGCGACCTGCTGTTTTACATCAGCAAGGTGGATGCCTACGATGCCGACCATAATCTCAAGAAACTTGGCCGCGTGCGCCTGCACCTGACCCCGCCGCTGGCGACGGACGATTTTCAACAGTCGCTGGTTCTGCGCGATGGCGCCATTGCCATCAAGGGCGGCGCTGTCAATCTGCGGCTGTGGGTGGATGCCAATAGTCCCGTGATTCACGTGGAAGGCACGAGTACCACCCCGCGGCAGGCGGCCATCAGCATCGAACCGTTGCGTCCGCTTACCAACGCCGCCGCTGCCGCCGAGGTCAACTTGCCCGCACACGGCACGGCCGGCATTCTGCTGGACGATAAAGCCAATCGCCTCGCCTGGTGCTACCGCAACATGTCGTCCGCGTGGGCGGAGCATCTGCGCAGTCAGAACACGCCGGCCATGGTTGCCAAGGCGGCCGATCCAATCCTGCGGCGCACGTCCGGCTGCCTGCTGCAAGGGGCAGGCCTGGAACGCCAGAATGCCGCCACTTTGGCCGCGGGCGCGCCATCCAACCGTATTGATTGCACCATCCAAGTGCTCTCCATCCCGACACCCACGCTGCCGGAGTGGTTTGCCCAGCTCGCCCGGCCCGTGCCCACCGATTGGGCGGCGCATCAAAAATGGTGGCAGGCATTCTGGGAACGTAGTCACATTTTCGTCAGCGCCTGCGGTACCGCCCCCGTACAGTTGGAGCAGGGCCGTTTTGAACAGTGTCCGCAAGCCTCGCTGGCCTACCGCGGCCACAATCAGATACCCGCCGCCCAGAACGCCTTCCAGCTTTCCCAGCGCTACGCGCTGGAGCGTTTTTGCGAAGCCTGTGCCGGCCGCGGCCTGGTGCCGCCGCCCTACAATGGCTCTATTTTCACCATGGACATGCCCGCCGGCGCCATGGGGTTCGATAAACCCAAGAGCCGCGAGACTTCTGCCGACCACCGTGATTGGGGCACGCTCTCGTTCATGTGGCAGAACACCCGCCACCCGTACTGGTCCATGGCGACACGCGGCGATTACGACACGCTTCTGCCGGGCCTGCGGTTTGTCCGCGAAGGCCTGGAGATATGCCAGGACCACTGCCAGAACATCTTCCACCACGATGGCGCGTTTATCATGGAAGCCAGTTGGTGGCACAACGTCGGCGTATTCAACTGGAACGGCGTGCCCCAGCACCTGCGCTTTCATTTGCTTGCCACCATTGAAACGCCGGCCATGATGTGCGAATACTACGAGCACACACAGGACCGCAAATTCCTCAATGACATCCTGCTGCCGTGCGCCGACGAGTTCATCAAGTTCTACGAGTTGCAATTTCCCCGGCGCGATGGCCGCGGGAAGATGCTCATGGAACCGGCCGCCTGCGTCGAAACCTACCAGCCGGTCACCAACCCTGCCACCGAAATTTGCGCCCTGCGCTTCGTGCTCCAACATCTGACCAGCCTTGATCCCCAACTCAGCGGCCCGGAACGCCACGCGCACTGGGCCAAATTGCTGGGCGAATTGCCCGACGTGCCGCTCCGCACCATCAAGGGGCTGGACCTGCTGGCGGTGGGGGACCCGTATGCCCCCGGGCGGGAGATTTGCGAGACCCCGGAAATGTACAGCGTATATCCGTTCCGGCAGGTATGGCTGGGCCGGGCGGAACTGCTGGCCGCGGCACGCCAGTCGCTGCACGTGCGCAATGTGAGTCTGGATGGCACGGTGGACAACCAGCCGGTTGAAACCGGCGGGTGGCAGGCGGTGCCGGTGCAGGCGGCCTATTTGGGGCTGCCGCGCGAAGCGGCGCGGCTGACCAGCATCAACTACAACGATCGGTTCATTCACTGGGCGAACAACGTCGATCCCAACGCGCCGTTTCCATCGCGCCCCCATGCCCGTTTCCCAGCCTTCTGGGAAACCAAGATGGACTACACGCCCGACAACGATCACGGCGCCAACTCGGCCAATGCGCTGCAAAGTATGCTGCTGCAAAGCGCCGGCCGCAAGATCTATCTGCTGCCTGCCTGGCCGGAGGATTGGGATGTCTCGTTCAAGCTTTGCGCTGCCTGTCAAACCACGGTGGAATGCGTCTATCGCGGCGGCAAAGTGCAAGCGCTCACGGTAACGCCGGCCGAGCGCCAGGCCGACGTGGTGGATATGTCATCCGCGGACAATCGCATACGCACGCTCGTCAGCGTCGCGTGCGGCGATCGCAACTATCTCTTCGGCCTGCCCCCGATGCTCGACGGGGTTGCGGAGTTGGAGGCCGCGACCAACCGCCCAGCTACCGGCCCATGGCTGGCCCAATACGGTGCGAGCCTTGCTGGTACCCGCGGTGGCCCCTATGCTTCGGCTCCGTGGGGCGGCAGCGTCTTCAAGGACAGCACGGTTTACCTGCATGTTTTGGATTGCACCACCAATCCCATCATCCTTCCGCCGATCTCCCGTAAACTCCTGGCATCCCAGTGCCTCACCGGCGGGGCGGCCACGGTGCAGCAAACCGCCGCCGGTCTGACCATCGGCCTCTCTCTCGAGGGCAAATTGGCCGGTCCCGACACCATCGTCAAACTCGATTTCGACGGCCCCATTGAACCGATCGCCTTAGCCGCCCCCTGCCAGAACAGTCTCACTACCGGTGCGAAGATCACCGTCTCAAGTGCCAAGGCCGATCGCCCGCCCGAAAATGCCATCGACGCCAATGCCCAAACCATGTGGGCGCCGGCTACCCCCGGTCCGCAATGGCTGGAGGTCGATCTGGGCAAGCCGGTCACGTTTGATCGCGCCGAAATCCACATCGACCATCCCAACTACCGCCGCGGCCAGGCCATCGCTTTTGATATTCAGACCAAACAGCCCGACGGATCCTGGCATCCCTGTTACCAGGGTCATATCTACGGCACCATCTGCGGCAAAAAGTTTCCCGCCGTCACCGCCCAGTTCGTCCGCTTGAACATCACCGCCGCGTCCGGCGTTCGCCAGTTCGACCTTTTTGCAGCGCCATGATGAACGCTTCTTTGAATGACAAATATTGACAAGAAATGGCATCCATTCTATTATAGAAATGGTATTGATGGAGCCCGGGTATGACGACACTGAACATATCACTGCCGGACACGATGAAGGATTTTGTCGAGCGGCAGGTTAACCATGGCGGTTACAGTAGTTCCAGCGAGTACGTCCGGGCGCTGATCCGTGATGAGCAGAAGCGACTGGCTCAAGCGGCCCTGGAGGCCAAGCTGCTGGATGGTATGGCGAGTGGTGCCTCGTCGGAATTAACACGGCAGGACTGGGAGCAGTTGCGGCACAACTTGATGAAGCACCATGAACGCCGGAGCCCCAAGTGAAAGCCCGGGTATGGGATTTCGGCCGCGCATTCTTCGCCGCTACAGGTTAGACGGTGTGATCTCCAATGGCGGCTCAGCCAGCAGGGCGTCAAGGTCCAGCGGGTCGGTGGTCATGGCCAGTTCGCCGGTGGGGGTGCGGGGCCATTGGGCTTCGGGGCGGTCGATGTAGAGTTCCAGTCCGTTGTTGTCGGGATCGTGGAGGTAGAGCGCTTCGGAAACGCCGTGGTCGGCGGCGCCGTCGAGCGGGATATTGTGGGCCCGCAGGCGGCGGAGCGCATCGGCCAGGGCGGCGCGGGATGGGTAGAGGATGGCGGCATGGTAGAGACCGGCGGCACGTTCCGGGGCAGGGCCGGCATTCTTCGAGTGCCAGGTGTTGAGTCCAATGTGATGATGGTAGCCACCAGCCGAAAGAAAGGCTGCGGACTGACCAAAACGCTGGGTGAGCTGAAAGCCAAGAATATCGCGGTAAAAGTGGAGGGCGCGGTCCAGGTCGGCAACTTTGAGGTGGATGTGGCCGATGCGGGTGGCCGGGTGGATGGGGGGATTGTGTATTGGCATGAGGCCTCCTTACGGCGTGGGGTTGGCCGGTGCGGGGAAGGGGAATTCGATGAACGTGCGGGTGAGGGTGGCGTCGGCGGCGGTGCAGAGGAAATAGCCCTTTTCCTTGGTGCCGTCGTGGTTATTGCGGTGGAAGGAACAGCAGCGATTGGTGGTGACGGGGGCGCCTTGGAACTGTTTCTCGGTGAAGGCGTGGTAGTGGCCGGAGAAAATATGGCGGAGGTTGAAGGGTTTGAGCCGTTCCAGGAAGGCCTCGGCATCGGTGAGACGGTATTTGGCGGTGGGACCGAGCGGGAAATGAGTAAAGACGATCAGCGGCCTTTCTTTGTCGAACCGGGGGAGCGTCTGGTCGAGGAAGTCACGGGTGGCTTGCGGCGTGGCGACTTTATCAAATTTCTGGCCATCCGTGGTGTCGAGGCCGAGGAACTGCCAGCCGTTGCCGTCGAAGGTGTAGTTGATGGATTTAGGGAAGGATTGTTCAAAGGGTTGGCGGTCGGTCTGGGTGCGGTGGTCGTGATTGCCGGGGATCACATAAAAGGGCATCTTGAGCGTGGCCAGCAGATCGCGCAGGGCGCTGTTCTGGGCGGGGGTGCCATTGTCGGTCAGATCGCCGGCGATAATGACCAGGTCCAGGGCGGGGCTGGTGGCGTTGAGCGTCGTCACAAGCCTTTGGAAGTGCGGGGCGCACTGGTCGTTGAAGTAATGCAGATCATTGAGAATGGCGCAGCGGAAAGGAGTGGTGTTCTTGTCGCCAGCGTGCAAAGCGCCAGGCCAGAGGCCCCAAGTCAGCAGGCCGGAGGCGGTCAATTTCAGGAGCGCTCGGCGGGAAAAGTTTGGCGAATTCAGAGTGGTCACGATTTGGTCCAGTCCTCGATACGAAGGTTGGGGATCTTCGCGAAATCGCTCAAGTTGCGGGTGACAAGTAATGCATTGCGGGAAATTGCGATTGCCGCAATCCGAAGGTCCATGGTAGCCAGTCGGGGGTGCTGAGGACGCAGTTGGTCGAAGATGTCGGCCGCGGAACGGTCATACGGAATGACGCGGGCGTCTCGATAGTCGTTGAGATGGCGTGCCAGCAGTCCGTAGGCGAAAACCTGCTGTGGTTTGGTTCGAGCTTTGGCAATATATACCAGCCAGCCGCGGGTTTGTTCATGATATGTCACAATCGTGGTTGCGGCATGCTCTCCGGGCGGAAGTTGGGCGATTCGCGCACGCACGCGAAGGCCGGGGGCCGAATCATCGCGCTGGACGAGCGAAAGAACATCCGTATCGAGAATGATCACTTCTTGGAAGCCTTGCGCTTGTGCGGTTTCGGGCGTTGGGCGTTACGCCACTGTCTACCGTAGCGCATGGCTTCATCGAAGGCCGCCTTGGCATCGGGGGCAGCGAAGGTGCCGGCGATCTTTTCGATCCAATGGTTTGGACTGGTTGGGGGGATCATGACGCGGGATCTCAGTTCCGCAAGTTCGTGCTCGATGGCAGTAAGCCGGTGCTCGAATTCGGTTGTGGTCATGACCGGACTCCTCATAGATTCACTAATTCTATTCATGGGGCGTGGGGTTTGCAAAGCGATGCCATGACCGGAAATGCACCGGCATTTGGGTAAGGCTTGTGAAAAACCTTGAATCTATCAAGTACCGGACACGCGACAAACGGCACGCGGTGTTCTGGATTGAAGTTCGGATAACCATCCCGGCCTCAAATCTCCCGATCCACCGCCGCGGCGATCTTCCGCAATTGTTTCATCAAATTGCCCAGTGCCTTGGGCGTAATGCTCTGGGCGCCGTCGGTCAGGGCGTGTTCGGGGTCGTCGTGGCATTCGATGATCAGGCCGTCGGCGCCGCAGGCTACGGCCGCCTTGCACATGTCCGGGACCAGGTGGGCGTGGCCGGTGCCCTGGCTGGGGTCGATGATGATCGGCAGATGGCTGATGCGGTGGACTTCCGGCACGATGGCCAGCGGCAGGGTATTGCGGCAGTAGGTTTCAAAGGTGCGGATGCCGCGCTCGCACAGGATCACCTGCGGGTTGCCGCGGGAGATGATGTACTCGGCGGCGAGCAGGAATTCTTCGAGTGTGGCCGAAAGGCCGCGTTTCAGGAGCACGGGTTTACGCTGATCGCCCACCGCGCAGAGCAGGTTGTAGTTCTGCATGTTGCGGGCGCCGACCTGCAGCACGTCGGCATATTTGGCCACCAGTTCCACCTGGTCGACCGCCATCACTTCGGTAACGACGGCCAGGCCAGTCTGGTCGCGGGCCTCGGCCAGGATCTCCAAGCCTTTCTCGCCCAGGCCTTGGAAGGCATAGGGGCTGGTGCGAGGTTTGAAGGCCCCGCCGCGCAGGGCCGTGGCGCCGGCTTCCTTCACCTGGTGGGCCACCTCCAGCAGGGCGGTGCGGTTTTCGACGGAGCAGGGTCCGGCGATCAGACAGACCTGCTTGCCGCCGGCCGCCGCGCCCAGCGTGCCGCCCAGGGGCACAATCGTTCGGTCTTTTTTGACTTCGCGGGAGGCCATTTTGTAGGGGGCCAGAACCGGCATGACCTTTTCCACACCGGGCAGCATTTCAATGTTTTCCTTGCTCTTGGCGCGGTCATCGCCGATCGCGGCCACCACGGTGCGCTCCGTGCCGGTGATAACGTGTTCGCGCAGCCCCAGTTCGCGAATGCTTTTTACGACATGGTCAATGTCCTGCTGGCTGGCGCCTTGTTCCATTACAACGATCATGGGATCTCCTTGGGAAATGGGTTGGTGGTTAGTTGTGGGTAGTTGGTTGGTTGCGACGCGTGGTCCCCGATCTGGGGCGGTGGCCGTTACCCGTGATAACTCAGAATCCTCGCCAAAGACACACCGGAACCTCTGCCAGATCGTGCGCGATGCTTTGGGCTAACCCGAGCGCCAGTTGGGCGCGGGCTAAAGTGTCATCGAGTTCCAGGATGGCGGTTCCAGTGGTAATCATGCGTGCTCCTTCTAAATCAGGTCATTTACGTTTGTGCGTATCCAAGTACAAGCCGTTCCCGTGTTCGCGGGCTTTGGCTTTAAGTCGTTTACTGTAAAAGGCTTAGTGTTGCCGAGGCCCGCCGTCTCTTAGTGGCTGGTAAAAAAGAAGGCCGACCAATAACCGTTCGGTCGATAAGAGAGGAGGGAAATTGGGCCATTCTGCGTCAACATGTGACTAAATATGCCGCCAGAAGGATTGAAAGTCAAATCAGGTGGGGAACTTTGCCTGCCGATCGCAGCGCGAAGATGGACGTGGCGCAGCTTTGAGGCGCTGGCCCGCAAGACTCGCGGCAGCATTATTGCCGCCGACGCGGTGCTTTTTGACCTTGATGGCGTGCTGGTGGACACCGCCGAAATGCATTACCAATCCTGGAAACAACTGGCCGATGAACTGGGCCTGCGCTTCAGCCGCGAGATCAATGAAGGGTTCCGCGGCGTCGGGCGCATGGAGTGCCTGGAGAAACTGCTCGGGCCGCATCGGCTGGATATTGCACTGGCGGAAAAGCAGGTCATTGCCGAACGCAAGAATGCCCATTACGGAGCCTTGATCGCGCGGCTTAAACCGGCGGACCTGGCGCCCGGCGCCACCCTGCTGTTGCAGCAGTTGCGCCAGGCGGGGGTGGCGCTGGCGGTGGTTTCCGCCAGCAAGAACGCCCGGCGCGTGCTCGATCTACTGGAGATCACATCCTGGTTTGATACGGTGGTCGATGGCCACGCCGTCACGCGGTCCAAGCCTGACCCGCAGGCGTTTGCCATGGCCGCGGACCGCCTGGGGGCGTCCCCGGCCCGCTGCGTGGTGATTGAAGATGCGGATGCGGGGCTGCGCGGAGCCCACGCGGCGGGGATGAAAGCCATCGGCATTGGCCCGGTGGTTGGGCCGCTGGCCTATGTGGCCGATGCGGTGGTGCCGGCGGTGGGGGATATCTCGCTGGAGTTGCTGGCCCGGGTAATGGCCCCCGCACCCCGGCAGATGCTGGCGTTCGAGACGACGCCCATGCGCCTGAGCGCCTGAGGCGGATGAACGCAGCGCGGCAGAGCCGTGACCAAAAAGCATAAACACGAAGGCACGAAGTCACCAAGGACCACGAAGAGGACAAGAAGACAGAAGGCCGTAGGCAGAAGCCCTTGTCCCGTGTCCCGGCGCACCGGGGTTGGTTCTCAGCCTGAAGGGCTGGAATACAGTAGCCGGGGGCAGAGCTGTGGCCCGGCGCACCGGGACGCAGCGTCGCCCCCGGATTCCAAGCCCCCCCCAACCGCCGCACCCTGAAGGGGTGCCATATTAATTTGTGTTCATTAGTGTTTATTTGTGGCTAATTTACGTCGTCCCGGCGGCCGCGAACCACGATGCCAACAAGGGCGTCGGCACCACTGGCCCGGCCTGCATTTATCTGCGGTTCGATCTCGTCGCCTTTCTTCGTGGTCCTTTGTGGCTTCGTGACTTCGTGTTTATGCTTTGGGGTTGCGGCGATCCGCCGGAAGCCTTATGCACCCGTCAAATACGACCGTTTGCCCAGTCGCTAAACATGCGTCGTGCAACCTGCTATCCTTATGGCACGTTTGGGATTACAACGCCGTGGTTTTTCACTTAATACAGGGCGTGCATGGCGCTGCGCAGGCTTATTGTGTTGTTTGTGCTTCTGACGCTGGTCATGGGCCTGGTAGCGCTGCGCCTGTGGCACATCCAGGTCAACGAGGTGGTGCACTGGCAGACCGAGGCCCGCACGTTTATCGATCGCCCGCATGTGGTCGAAACGACGCGCGGCACCATTGTCGATCGGACCGGCCGGCCGGTGGCCCTGGATACCGCCTGCTACGACCTGGCCATTAATTACCGCGCGCTGAGTCTGGACGATCGCTGGATCACGCAGTTGGCGCTGACCCGCATGCGGGCCGACGGCCTGACCACGCGGGCCCAGCGCCGGGCGCAACTCCACGCCTACAAGGACCAGATTGCCGACCAGATCATGGGGAACCCCGCCCGCCATATGGAAGGCCTGGCCGAGGCCATCGCGCGGCAGTGCCACCTGCCGCCGGAAGAGGTGCAATTGCGTTTCCAGGCCATTGCCGCGCGGATCACCATGCTGCGGCAATCGCGCTGGCTGCGCCAGTACGATCGTGCCAGCGATGAGGATAACCTGGCCAGCGGCGCCTACGACCTGGATGCCGGCATGGATTTCAAGGAAGAACAGATAGCCCATACGATTGTGCCGGCCGTGACCGATGAGGTGGCATTTTATTTCCAGAAACACCTCGACGACTATCCCGGCCTGGTCCGGGTGGATGCCACGCGGCGCAGCTATCCGTACGGCGCCACGGCAGCACATGTCATCGGTGTGCTGCGCCGGGTGGATCAGCATCAACTTGATGCCGAGCCGTTTGAACGCATCACGGAGGATGCCGACGCCCCGCGCAATCTCCACGGCTACCTGCCGCTGGACCGCATGGGCGGTTCGGGGGTGGAGCGCATGCTCGAGCCGCTGCTGCGGGGCACGCGCGGCATGCGCGTCATTGATACCGCCAACAATCGCGTGATCGCCGAACGCTCGTGTGGCGCTGTGGCCGGGCAGAATGTGCAGTTGACCCTGGATATCGAATTGCAGCGCGATCTGGAAAAGGCCCTGCAGGATCCCGCCCGCCACCTGATGCAGGGGCACGACAACCAGTTGCACCCGGTGGCGCTGGTGATTCTGGACGCGGCGGATTCCACGGTGCTGAGCATGGTTTCCCTGCCGGGGTTCGATCTGAACACCTATGACCAGTTCGTACGCGAGTTGCTCGCGGATCAGGCTAATCGGCCGTTGCTCAATCGTGCGGTGCAGGGGGCGTATCCGCCGGGTTCCACGGTTAAAGGCCTGGTGGCGGCGGCAGCGCTAAGTGAAAAACTCGTGACGCCCGACGAAACGGTGGTCTGTAACGGCCACCTGTTTCCCAACCAGACCGGGGCGTTTCGCTGCTGGATATATGAAGACTTCCACGCCACGCATGGACCAGTGCATTTGGTGACGGCGCTGGAGCAATCGTGCAATATCTACTTTTACACCATGGGGCAACGCCTGGGGTACGATCGCCTCGCGACCTGGTATCGGGCGTTTGGTTTTGGCGCCCCGACGGGTGTGGGGCTGGGCGAGGAAAGCGGCGGACGGGCGCCGACCGCCGGCACGGTGGTGGACCCGGAGGTGGCGCGGCGCGAGGCAATTTTCCTGGGCATCGGCCAGGGCCCGCTACAGGTTACCCCGCTGCAAATGGCCAATGCCTATGCGACCCTGCTGCGCGGCGGTGTGCGGTTGACGCCCCGGATCATTGCTAACGCTGCGCCGGGGGCGCGCACGACCGTGCCACTGGACGTCGAAGATATTCCCGCGATCAAGCAGGGGCTCTTTGCCGTGGTCAACGGCATCCATGGCACGGCGCACAAGGCGATGGCTATGAAAATCGCCGTCGCCGGGAAAACCGGCACCGCGACGGCCATCCGCCAGGTGTTTGAAAATGGCGTGGCCCGTTCCAAGCAGGATGATGACGCCTGGTTTATAGGCTATGTGCCGGCGGACGCTCCGAAATATGTGATTGCCGCGGTGATGGAATTCGGCGGCCACGGCGGGGCGGCGGCGGCGCCGATGGCCAAGGAAGCCATCATGCAGTTGGAACGCCATGGTTACCTGCCGGCATTGGATGTGGAGACGACGCCATGAAGGATGAGGCGTGGAATCGAAGTGTAGCGGCTGGTTTGCGCGCGGATGCACATGGCCTGCTCCGTTGGGCGTGGTTCGTCTTGCTCTTGCTACTGGCCACGTGCCGCACGCCGGCCGGTGCCCAGGCGGTGCCAGATTGGGAAAATCCGCGCGTGGTGGGGGTGCACAAATTGCCAGCGCGCCCCGCGGGTTGGGCGGCGCCGGATGCGGCTACCGCGTTGCGCACCACCTATGGAAACTTTACCGCATCACCCTGGGTGCAATGCCTCAGTGGGGCCTGGCAGTTTCATTGGGTCAAAGAACCTTCCGCCCGGCCAGTGGATTTTTTTAAAACTGATTTTGATGCGACCTCCTGGAAAACCATCCCGGTGCCGGGCAACTGGCAACTCTACGGCTACGGCACGCCGATCTACGTGAATTCTATTTATCCGTTTAAGGTGGATCAGCCACGCGTGATGGGCGAGCCGGATCACCGCTATACCGCTTTTACCGAACGCAACCCGGTGGGTTCGTACCGTCAGAAGTTCGAGATCCCGGCCGCTTGGATGGGCCAGCGCATCTACCTGCACTTTGCCGGCGTGTGCTCGGCCATGTACGTGTGGGTGAATGGACAGAAGGTGGGTTTCAGCAAGGATTCGATGCTGCCGGCGGAATTTGATATTACCGACCTGGTGCGGGCGGGCAGTAACCTGTTGGCCTGCGAAGTCTATTGTTACTCCGACTCTTCGTATATCGAAGACCAGGACATGTGGCGGCTGAGCGGGATTCAGCGGGATGTGTGGGTGTTCTGCAAGCCGCGGCAGCAGGTCTGGGATTTCCTGGTCGAGACGGAACTGGATGGGACGTATCGCGACGGTTCGCTCAAGCTGCATTACACGGTCAACAATACCGCCGCGGGGCCGGCCACGGGGTTAAAGTTGCATCTGGAACTGCTGGATGCGGCCGGCCAAAAAGTGGCCAGTCAGGATGAAGCCCTGCCGGAGGTTGCGGCGGGGGCCAGTTTCAGCGGTACAGCGCCGGCTCTAGCCGTTGCGGCCCCACGGCACTGGACGCCCGAGACGCCGAACCTGTATACCGCCGTGCTGGAATTGCGCCAGGGCTCCGCTGTGCTCGAAACGCTGACGCAGCGGGTTGGTTTCCGCAAGGTGGAACTGCGCGATAAACAGTTTTGTTTGAATGGCCAGGCCCTCAAAATCAAAGGCGTCTGCCGGCACGAGCATGATCCGCACACCGGCCGGGCGATCACCTTCGCGTCGATGGTGCAGGATGTGCGCCTGATGAAGCAGGCGAATTTCAACCTGGTGCGCACCAGCCATTATCCCAACGATCCGCGCTGGTACGACCTGTGCGATGAATATGGGCTCATGGTGCTCGACGAAGCCAATGTTGAATCGCACGGCCTGAGTTATCACCGGCGCATCCTGCCGGGCGACCGGCCCGAATGGCAGGAGCCGGTGGTCGATCGTATGCGGCGCATGGTCTTGCGCGATCGCAGTCATGCCAGCATTGTGATGTGGTCGCTGGGCAACGAGGCGGGGTTTGGCGACGCGTTCGTGGCGATGGCGGCGGAATGCCGGCGCCTCGATCCGCAACACCGGCCGCTGCAATATGCCGATATGAACCTGCCCTGCGATGTCGACAGCCAGACTTACCCCACGCCCGAATGGTTGCTGCAGCATGTGCAGGGTAAGGCGGTGCGCAAGGGCGAGCAGGGGCAGAAATCCTTCCCCGCGCAGCATGGGCCGTATCCGTCGGGCCGGCCATTTTTCATGAACGAATATGCATGGAGCGGCGGCAACAGCCTGGGCAATTTTCAGGATTACTGGGACGTCATCGAGGCACATCCCATGCTCATTGGTGGGTGCATCTGGCAGTGGGCGGATCTGGCGCTGTGCAAGAAGGCCGCGGATGGCCGGGAGTTCTTTGCCTACGGCGGCGATTTTGGCGATTACCCCAATGATGGCGTCTTCTCGTGCAATGGGATCGTCGATCCACTGCACCACCCGCGGCCCGCCTACTTTGAGGCGCAGAAGGTGCAGCAGTACATCAAGGTGATGCCGGTCGATGCAGGGGCGGGACGAATCAAGGTGCTCAATAAATATGGCTTTACCAACCTGAACGCCTTTGACGCCCTGTGGGAGTTAACGGCCGATGGGCAGCGGGTCCAAAGCGGGACTCTGGGCCAAATCGATATTGCGCCAGGCGCCGCCCAAGAGGTGACGGTCCCGGTCGTCAAACCTGCGGCCTTGCACGGGGCGGAATACCACCTGAAAGTTAGCTTTCAACTTTCGCAGGCCCAACGCTGGGCGGATAAGGGCTTTGTGGTGGCATGGGATCAGATCACGGTGCCGTGGCAGGGGGGAGGGGCGAGTGCCGCGCCGGCGGCCGCGGTGGCGGGCGCTGCGCAATTGAGCGAGAGTCCGGCGGCGCTGGAACTCCATGCGGCCGATGTGGTGGCGCGGATCGGGCGCCAAAGCGGGCTCCTGGAGTCGTTTACCGTTGGTGGTCGACAGATGCTTTCCACGCCGTTGGGCTTTAACTTCTGGCGGGTCCCGACGGAAGATGATCGCGGCTGGAAAGTGCCCAAGAACTCGCTGCCATGGAAGGACGCGGGCTCCGGGGCTCGGTTGCAATCCATTGGGACCGTTCATGCCGCACCTGAGCGGATGGAAATTCACGCGGCCTTTGCCATCCCGGTGGGACAGACCACGGCGGAATTGACGTACGGTATGGATGGCACGGGCGCTTTGCGTGTGACCTACCGCTTGCTGCCGGCCGGCAAGAATTTGCCGCTGCTGGTGCGGGTGGGGATGCAGGGTGCTTTGCCCGCACCGTTGCAGCATGTCACCTGGTTTGGCCGCGGGCCGCAGGAGAGCTATCAGGATCGCCAGACCGGCGCGGCGGTGGGCATTTACCAAAGCACGGTGGCGCAATGGATCCACGGCTATATCCGGCCACAGGAAAATGCCAATCGCACGGAGGTACGCTGGGCGCGTTTTACGGATGATCAAGGTGCCGGGTTGGAGTTCGCGGCCGCGGGGGCGCCATTGAACGTCAGTGCGTGGCCCTATACGCTGGCGGACTTGGAAGCCGCGGCCCACGATTACCAACTGCCGCGGCGCGACAGCGTGACCGTTAATATCGATCAGCAGCAAATGGGCCTGGGCGGCGATACGGGCTGGGGCCTGCCGGTGCACAAACAATATTGTCTGCCGGCGGATCAGCCGTACAGTTATTCGTTTAAGATAGTGCCGGTTCGCCCGTAGCGGTGTGGCTGGTCAGAGGCGCTTGTGACGCGACGCGTTAAATTAATCCTGTCCCATCTGTTGACCACGCGGGTGGCTTGGCCGCTGATGCTGGCCATTGGGCTGCTCTGCACCGCATCGGTACTGGCCCTGCGCATGTCGGCGCCGGAACGCGCCCAGACGCAGCAGGTGCATATTGCGCTGGGTACGCTGCTGATGCTGGGCATCATGCTTATTAATTACCAGTGGCTGGGGCGGTTTTCCTATGCGGCGCTGGCGGCGGTGGTGATCCTGCTGGGGGCGGTGCTGTTTACCAGCCCGATCAACGGCTCACGCCGGTGGTTCATGCTGCCCAATGGGGTGCAACTGCAACCGTCGGAACTGGCCAAGATGGCCTTTATCCTGGCTCTGGCGTGGTACCTGCGCTATCGCAAAACCCAGCGCGAACTCGAAGGCCTGATCGGGCCGTTTGTGCTGATGTTCATCCCCATGGGCCTGATCCTGGTGGAACCGGACCTGGGCACTGCGTTGCTCTTTCCGCCCACGCTTTACGCCATGTTGATTGCCGCGGGCGTACGCCTGCGCCATCTGCTGCTGATTACGCTGATCGTCATGTGCGCCATGCCGGGCCTGTTTCCACTGCTGCGACCTTACCAGCAGCAGCGCATCGTCGATACGGTGGCACGCGTCAAAGAACGCTTTACGCACAATGCCCCGGCCCAGGCGGATTACCGCGGCTCGCGCTTTCAGCAACACCAGTGCGAGGTGGCGCTGGGCTCCGGCGGCCTGTGGGGCCAGGGGCTCGACGGCAGCGACCTGATCAAGCGCGGCCTGCTGCCCGAGGCCTATACCGACTGCATCTTTGCCGTGGTCGGCACGCAGTGGGGCTTTATGGGGTGCGTGGGGGTGCTGGTGCTGTACCTGGCGTTTTATGGCGCCGGGCTGGAGATCGCCGGGTCCACGCGCGAGCCCTTCGGCCGGTACGTGGCGGTGGGGCTATCCACCATGATCCTGTTCCAAGCGATCATTAATGTGGCCATGACGGCGGGGATTTGCCCGGTGGTGGGCATAGCGCTGCCCTTCATCAGTTACGGCGGCTCATCGCTGGTGGCCAGCATGATTGCAGCGGGGGTGCTCTTGAACATTTCCGTGCGGCGCTCGACCAACGCCGCCACGCCGCTGTTTTCGGTGCCGAAGCTGTGAGGGGGGCGATCGGGCCATCGGGTGATTGAGTCATCGGGCCATTGGTGGGGCGACGGAAACGCGGAGCGGTGAACGCCGAAAGTAGCTACGCCCGTACCGGTGTGCCACCTGACCCTGACGAAATCCCGATCGCCAAAGGAAGAATTCGACCCCGCCCCGAACCGACCAGACGACAACGTTGGCCGCTAGTACTGTGCCCCGACCACTACCGGTTACGCGACAAAAATTAAAAAAAATACGCTTGCTTAATGCCTTGGCGAGTACCTCTTTCGGTGCCTTCCATTTCGGTTATCGGCCTTACAGGCCGGTACATTTATTGCAATCCGAAAACCGAGGTTAAAATGTTTTCAAAGGCTTGTTATTAAATGAGTTATATCATAGACAATTTGCGAATAATAGTGGCTAATTCACCTGGAATCGGGGATAATTAGCGGCATGGGAATGACCCTTCTGTTAGGTAGTTGACCGGTCGAAGAATTGGCGACGTTTTCATGCAAAAGGAGCAAAAAATGGCACCCAACATCATGGTCGGAGAGGCTCGTTTCGTTCCGTCAGGTACCAGTCGGCTGCGGGTGATGCGCGACGGACATAACATCATCCGTAGCGCGCGAATTCCCAAGCCCATTGTCTTGGTGGACACGCGCGAACAAAAGCCGCTTCCGCTGTACGTGAACCACCCGAACTGGATCGGTGGGGAGCGGCGGGTTGCTCTGAAGACGGGCGACTACACGGTGCAAGGGATGGAGAGCCTCCTCTGCCTGGAACGTAAAAGCCTGGCAGACCTCGTGGCATGTACGGTGATCAGCCGCCAGCGGTTTCTTACAGCTTGCGGCCGGCTCGCGCGGTTCCAGTGGAAGGCCATCCTCGTTGAGGCCACGTTTGAGGACATCAAGGGAGGCTTCGAACAATTTGAAATCCCCTCTGAGGTCCACCCCAACGCCGTGTGGGGCACCTTGGACGCGATCGAAGCAAAGTTCGGCATCCCAGTAATCTACACTTCCACGGTGCAGGATCTCGCGACAGAGCGCGCCGCGAGTTGGCTTTCAAAGCACTTCACCTATTGGTGGCTGGAACGGCAGGGCCACGGTCGGGTGCTAATCGATTCGGACCGGCTTTGACCGCGGCGGGTACTCATGCGTCTGAACGTCGTCTGGATTTGCACTTGGCTACACAAATTCTGGGTCGGGAGGCTCTATGCCCACGATGTCTTTTTGGTTGTTCAAGTGGCGCGCTGCGGGTGGCAACCAGCGCTGGAATGGCGATTTCACGAAGGTTCTTCCGAAGGCCAGGGGTTTTCGTGCCCGCGGTTTTGAATCACCGCGTTGCGCCTCGCTCTGGAAGAAGATTCGTGCGAGGGACATCGTGTTCTGCTACCAATCTGAACGGCGGGATATTGTAGGGGTTGCAAAGGTCGTCAGGATGAGCATTCGGAACGGCTTGCGGCATGTTGATTTGAAGCCGCTACGGCACTCTCAAACTCCGATAAATATACACGCGTGTAAGCGACAACACCCGAAGCTTCGCGCCGCAGATTGCTTACAGCAAGGATCGATGCAGACCATCTATCGCGTGACCATTCCAGAGGCGAAACTCCTCGCGGAGGTCTGTCGTGTCAAAGCGATCATCGGAAGGTCGTGGCAGCGCAGGGCATTGGAGGACCGGCAAGAACTATTGACTCAACCGACCGGGAGCTTAGCCGCTGCCCCGCCCCCGCCTCCGTGTGCGAGCAGTCCTCGTAGCGTGTCGGAGTGGGGAGATATATTGCTTGACCGGCACGATGGTAAGTTACGAGGAGCGTTAATTGATGCGAAACGTGAAATAAGGCGTTCGGCATACGGAACACCGGAAAGGCCATTCTGGAAAGCCGTCTGTGCGCAACTTCGGAGGGGATCGCCCGCGCCAGAGGGGTCTACTGTCAGGGCGTTAAATGGGTTGAAGCCTGACGGGGGCTTGACGACCTGTCCAGTGTGTTCCTGTTCGATCTTGTCGAGAAATCTTGCGAGTCATCAGTTGGAGAGGTGTCCAGGTCCCGAATCTGTGAGGATCACTGCCTCTGAGACTGGGAATCCGATTGCCAAGAGTTCAAGTGGGCCGAAGCGCGACGCAGACTTGACGACCTGTCCGGCGTGCGACTGCTCCCTCTTAGCCAAAAATCTTTTGCTTCATCAGTTACATAAGTGTCCACTTCGCGGATCTATGTCCAAGAAAGTCCCGAAGCGCCAACATCGCGTGTCTGGTCGGAAACGTAAGGGAAAGGTACGCTGGTGGAATAAAAAGAAGCGCAAGTTGAATTTCTTCGCACGGGGGCATGGATGGGGCCAGGGACAGACCCGGAAGGTTGGCTCTCATCGAGACAATCGAGGGCACCGATGAAGAACGAAACGGTGCGGGCGATTTGCTCTGCGGTTAAGGAAGTTTCGTGGAATTGAGTGATTTAAGTTAGAGGTGGAATATGAACGACAAAATCAAGAAAGCTCTGGCAAATGTGGTCGCCAAACTGGAGAGCCAGAAAGACCAGCGCCTCGCTGATATTCGCACCGCGTATAATGCGATGAACCCGCAACGCCGGGCGAAGTTCCGGGAGTGGGTACAGGAGGTTGGCGGCGTGGAGTCAAAATTCTATGGTTCCCAATTCTTGGCACAAACCCAGATCGGGGTACTTGTGCTTGAGGGGGATGGCGACGCGCGGGGAATTTCCGTTGCCCCAGCTTCTTTGGTTCGGGCAATCGCTGCATGGGACAAGAATGAAGAGTATATTCCAAACTTGTGCAAGGACTAACATAATCCCCGCCCGGGCCAAGATGGTATAGATGTGGGATTCCGAACGGCCTCCGGCCCAATGCAATTGTCCTGGGGGTACTGTGGACAATACGGTCGGTTTTTATTCTGTTGGAAATACAGTATCTTTTTGTGGGTTGTTTCCGTCGGTTATTTGATTGGTGGGTTAATGAAGATTCATGAATATCAGGCGCGGGACTTGTTGAGCAAAGCCGGAGTGCCCGTGCCGCCGGCGCGCGTGGTGGATACTGCTGCTGCGGCGCGGCAGGCGTTTATTGACAATGGCAGTGCGTTGCAGGTGGTCAAGGCGCAGGTGTTTGCCGGGGGGCGCGGCAAGGCGGGTTTTGTAAAGCTGGTCAAATCGGCGGATGAGGCGCAGGCGGCGGCGGAGTTCATGCTGGCCAACCGCATGGTTTCCGTGCAAACGGGGCCTGAAGGTATCGCGGTGCGCAAGCTGCTGGTGGCGGCGGCGGTGGATATTGCCAAAGAATATTACGTGGCGCTGGTGCTGGACCGGGCGGCGGGGGTGCCGTCGATCATCGCCTCGGCCGAGGGGGGGGTGGAAATTGAGAAGGTGGCCCACGAGCGGCCGGAAGCGATCATTAAGGAACCGCTGCACGCGCTGCTGGGGTTGCAGCCGTTTCAGGCCAGGAAGGTGGCGGCGCGGCTGGGCTTTACGGGCAAGCAGGCTGGCACGGTCGCCAAACTGCTGCTAAACCTGGCCAAGGTCTTCTTGGAGTACGACTGCTCGATCGCTGAAATCAACCCGCTGGTGCTGACCAAAGACGGGCAGATCCTGGCGATCGACGCCAAGATTAATTTTGACGATAGCGCCCTGTTCCGCCACCCGGACATCGTGGCCTTGAAGGACGATGCCGAGGCCGATCCGCTGGAAGTGCGGGCCGCCAAGGCGGAACTCAATTACATCAAGCTCGATGGTTCGATCGGTTGCCTGGTCAACGGAGCGGGCCTGGCGATGTCCACTATGGACGTGATTAAACTTTACGGCGGCAGCCCGGCCAACTTCCTGGATGTCGGCGGGGGCGTCAAGTCGGAGAACGCCATTGAAGCGTTTCGTATTCTGCTTTCGGATCCGAAAGTTAAAGGCGTGCTGGTGAACATTTTTGGCGGCATTGCCAAGTGCGATCTGATTGCCGAGGCGCTGATCACCGCCGGCAAGGAAGTTGGCTTCAGCGTGCCGGTGGTGGTGCGGCTGGAAGGTACCAACGTGGACAAAGCCCGCGTGCTTCTGGGCGCCGCCATGAAGGATCTGCCGACGCTGCAAACGGCGGTGGATCTGAATGACGCGGCGAAAAAGATCGTGGCGGCGGCGGGATGAGTCGCGTGAGGCGTAAATCGTAAATGGTCAATCGGAAAAGACGAACGTCACGACTAACAACTATCCACTAACAACTAACCAATCCGGAGTTCGCATGGCGATTCTTGTTGACAGTAATACACGCGTGATCACCCAGGGCATTACCGGCAGCGGTGGCGGGGCGTTTCATACCAAGGGGTGCCTGGATTACGGCACTAAAATGGTGGGCGGCACCAGCCCGGGCAAGGGCGGAAGCAAAGATGCCAACGGCTTGCCGGTATTTGATACGGTCAGCGAAGCGGTGCGGCAGACGCAGGCCAATGCCACCATGATCTTTGTGCCGCCGGCCTTTGCCGCCGACGCCATCTGCGAGGCCGCCGATGCCGGGATTGAACTGATTGTCGCGATCACCGAAGGCATTCCGGTGCTGGATATGGTACGGGCAAAGAAGTACCTGGAAGGTTTTGGCGCAAGGGTGCGCCTGGTCGGGCCGAATTGCCCCGGCGTCATTACGCCCGGGCAATGCAAGATCGGCATCATGCCGGGCTATATCCACACGCCGCCCCAGACGGGACAAAAGGCTGTCGGCATTGTCAGCCGCTCCGGCACGCTGACCTATGAGGCGGTCTGGCAGACCAGCCAGCGCGGCTGGGCGCAATCCACCTGCGTGGGCATCGGCGGCGATCCGGTCAAGGGGATGGATTTTATTGATGTGATCGACCTGTTCCAGAAAGATCCGCAAACCGCTGCCATCGTGATGATCGGCGAAATCGGCGGGACGGCCGAAGAACAGACCGCGGCCTTCATCAAGGCCAACGTTACCAAGCCGGTGGTCGGCTTTATCGCCGGGCGCACTGCGCCGCCGGGCAAGCGCATGGGCCACGCGGGCGCGATTATTTCCGGTGGCGAAGGCACGGCCGATTCCAAGATTGCAGCTCTGCGGGCTGCGGGCGTGCATGTGGCGGAATCCCCGGCGGATATTGGCGCTACGCTGGAGAAGGTGTGGAAGCACTAAGGCCGCGGTCAGTGACCAGTGTCCCGATCGCGAGCATGCCCAGCGGGGACCCCTGCCCCACTGGGCATGGCACCCAATCGAAACGTTTTGATCAGGACTTGACACCAACAACTGACCACGGACCACAGACACCGGACCGTTCATCGCGCATAATGGGGCCATAAGAACCCGAACGCTAATTTCGTAATCGGATTCCCCATGGAAGGTCCGCAAACCAAAATACTGGCCGAACAACTCGAAGCCGTGCTGGCCGGGCAGGTGGTCGAACATCTGCTGGTGCCCGAAGGCCGGTGGCAGGCCAATGTGATGTTGCTGCATTGCACGGGGCAGGTGATCCAGCGCGTGCGCACCCATGGCAGTTGGCTGCTGCTGGACTTTTCGCACGGCGTAACGTGGATGTGCCAGCTGCTGGCTCGGTCCACCTGGCGCACAACCCTGGCACTGCACTTGTGTCGCGACGGCGCAACGCGATGGGTTGATTCAGAAGATGCCGCGTCGCGTTGCGACGGCGCTAAACAAGCACACAAATCCTCTTCCAGTTCATCCCGGCCGCTGCTTACTTTAACGTTGCGTGATGGCACCGTGGCCACGTTAACGGGGCGGCCGCTGTTTCTGATCGCGTCGACGGAACTGGTACCGCAACTGGCGCCACTGCGTGAAAGTGGTCCGGATCCGCTTTCCGAATCGTTTGCGGCGGAGGATCTTCAGTTTCGCCTGCGCCAAGCCTCCGCCCGCACGGTGGCCTCGGCACTGCTCGACGAGCGGGTTATTTCCGGCATTGGCAATGCACTTAAGTGCGAGATTCTCTTTGCCGCGCGGCTGCCCCCGGCGGCGCGCATTGCCAGCCTGTATGCCTCACAGCTCCAAGCCGTGGCGGTGGCGGCGGTCCTGGTGGCGCGGCGGAGTTACGCGCACCTGGTCAAAGATCCGGCCGCCGATCCACCCTACCAGGTGTACGATCGTGCCGGCGAGCCGTGCCCGGTATGTGGTGGCGAGATTACCACCGACCGTTCCGGCTCCGACGCCCACTGGACGTGGTATTGCCCGGTTTGCCAGCAGCCCGAGCAGAAGCCGACGTTGTTTACGTGAAGGTTGTGGGTTGTGGGTTGTGGGTGAGGCGCGGACCGATTCCCAAAGTGTGGCCAGAGTGTGCAGCATTTCCGAGCCGCGACCAGCAGGGAGCGACCGCGCTGCGTGCGAACGTCGATTGGTCGCTCACGGTCGCGGCTCGGTTGACGCTCCGGCAGTACACGATGGCCAGATACTCTGGCCACATCCGATTCCCCAAGGCATGCACTTTTGCACGGGAACGGGTAGGTTACAATGGTCTTGGCGGCATTGACTGGCGGGTATTTTTCGAGGGCAACTTGTGGTCAAGCTCGATGGTCTGGTGGTCGTGATTACGGGGGCGTCATCGGGCATTGGTGCGGCGACGGCTTTGGCTCTGGCACCGCATGGCGCCAAACTGGTGCTCGGGGCGCGGCGCATGGATAAACTTGAAGCCATCGCGGCGCAATGCCGGCAATGGGGTGGTACCGCGGTGGCTCTGCCTTGCGATGTGGCGCAGCGCGCTGATGTTGACGCCCTGGTCGCCCGGGCGGTGGCGGATTTTGGCCGGCTCGATGTGATGCTCGCCAATGCCGGCTATGGATTCCTGGCCCGCATTCACGAAGCGACCGAGCAGGAATTTGATGACATCGTGGATGTTAATGTGAAGGGAACCTGGTACGCCATGCAGGCGGCCGCTGCGGTGATGCTGCCGCAGAAAAGCGGGCAGATCATTGCCATCTCCTCGGCCGCGGCGCGCATCGGTTTGCCGCTTTATGGTATTTATTCGATGACCAAGGCCTGCCAGCTTTCCCTGGCGCAGGCCATGCGGGTGGAATTACGCGGCACAGGGGTGTATGTCAGTTCCGTGCATCCGGCGACGACGGCCACGGACTTTTTTGATGTGGCCTCCGGGCGCAGCAAGATTCGCTCGCAGGGCCTGGGCAAGCCCCAACCTGTGGCGCATGTGGCGCGACGGATCGTGGGCTTGATTCAGCGGCCCCGGCCGGAAGTGTGGCCCTTGCGCGTGGCACGATTGGGCATGGCCATCTTCGCGTTGTTTCCCCGTCTGGGTGACATGGCGATGGGGATAACGTTGGGGCGCCGCCGGAAAGGCTGACGGTCGATATTCTAATCAGGAGCAGTCATGAATTGCCGGTGGATCGGGGCGTTGCTGATGGCGTTGGTTCTGGTCGTGGGAAACAGCCGCGCCGCGGATTCACTGCCGCCGCTGAAGGATGGCAAGGCGCCCGCCACGCTCGATGAACTCTGGGGGAATTATGATCCCCGGGCCGAACCGCTCGATACGCTCGTGGTCAAGGAATGGCACGGCGGCGCTGTCACCTATCGCTATGTGACCTTTGCCATCGGCACCTTCAAAGGCCAGAAGGCACGCATGGCGGCGTTCTATGCGTTTCCCACCGGTGCCCAAAAGCTGCCGGCGATCCTGCAATTGCATGGTGGCGGGCAGCGGGCCTCGATTGAATCGGTTACGCATGCCGCCGTCAACGGCTACGCGGGGCTATCCATTAACTGGGGCGGCAATGCCATGGAGAAGATGGAGCCGGGCGATCCCAATACCGACTGGGGTGCCCTGGACGCCACGCAGAAACATAACGAGCATTACGGCACGCTCGAGCCGGATGCCAAGACGCTCGATGCGGTGGCCTCCCCGCGCAACAATAACTGGTTCCTGCTGGTGCTCTCGGCCCGGCGGGGTTTGACCTTTCTGGAACAACAACCCGAAGTGGATCCGGCGCACCTGGGCGTCACCGGCCATTCCATGGGCGGCAAGTTGACGGTGGATGTGGCCGGCATCGACCCGCGGGTGCAAGCGGCGGTGCCCTCGTGCGGCGGTACCGGCAGTGCGGTCGGAAAGCTCTGCGGCATGCCCGGCTCGGGGCTCAAATCCGACTTTAAGGGCGTGGCGGAGCAGACGATTGATGACCTGGCCTACATTCCGCGCGTTACCTGTCCGATTCTCTTCATGGCTCCGAGCAACGACTTTGCCGGCCCGCTGGATAACATGACGGAAAATTGGAAGAACATCGGGAGCCGGGAGGTGCGCTGCACGATTGCGCCGCATCTCAACCACCGCAGTATTGCGGAAACCGAAATTTGCGACATTCTTTGGTTCGAGCAACATCTCAAGCATGCGTTCGCCTTCCCGCAGACGCCCGGCCTGGCGGTTAATCTAAAGACGGCTACCGGGATTCCCCAGGCCAGATTGACGGCGGATCGGCCCGCGGATGTGGTCAAGGTTGACATTTACTACTCTGTGGATCCCCATTGCCTGACGCGTTTCTGGCGTGATGCCGAAGCGCGAAAGTCCGGCAACGAGTGGGTGGCCGATTGCCCCATCCTGAGCACGCACCAGCCACTGTATGTGTATGCCAACGTCAGTTATACGTTGAAAACGCAATGTATCGGTGCCCGCGGCTCCAAGGCCCCCGAGTCCTTCATCATCAGTTCCCGCGAAGCAGTTTATTTTCCGGAGGAACTCCAGGCCGCCGGGGTGCGCGCCACCGATAGACCCTCCCGTCTGATCGATGACTTTGCCCGTGGCTGGCAGGACTGGTATCGGCTGGAATGGGCCAATCCGCACGTGTGGGATGCCACCACGCGGAAACTCAAGGATCCCAAGTGGCGTGGACCGGTGGGGGCGAAGCTCGTCTTTGATGTCCAATGCCCCAAGGACAATACCATCGTTGTCCTGGCCGACCTCAACGGGTGGGGGGCCTATCCCGGCCAGCCGGGCGGGTCGTACCTGGCCGGCAAAGTGCTCAAGGGGTCGCCGGAATGGCAGACCGTCTCCATCGGGCTTAATGAGATGCTGCCTGCCGCGAAGGGTTGTCCGGCAACCCTGACCACGTGGGATACTGTTACCGAGTTGAGTTTTCGCCGGCAGGGGACCTACTACCGGGATGGAACGGCGGTGGAATTCGGCGCTGGATCCCCGGGCTGGAATGCGCCACGCCAGTTCCGCAATTTGCGCTGGGAAGGTGGCATGGACACCGCCGCGCCGGACCGGAAAGACCATGCCGCCAGGGATGCGGTCCCCGCGGATCTGGATGGCCGGATAGACAACGCAATTAAGAAATCGTTGGAGCCCGCCATCCCCCAGTGATCGGCGATGTCCGCGTAGTGCTCCGAAGGTTGCGCACGTTGGGCACGAAACGACAAATTGTGCATTTCTCCGTTTCTGCGTATACGAGATCGAACTTCTGCACGCTCGTATCCGTTTAGCCATTGCCAGGGGTACTCCTGGCGCGCAGGCGTGAAATCGCCCGGTGATTTCCGGGCGGGCGCGTTTGGTGGATGCCCCCGGCGGGATGGGCCGATAGAGATTCTGTACACGTTCGTTAAGGATGGCCCATTCATGCCGGTATCTATTGAACCGTTATCGCGTCGTGATTTCCTGCAATGGTCCTTGGCGCTGGGGGCGGCGGTCGTTCTGCCCGGCGGTGCCGTTGCTTCCGCGCCAGCGCCGGTCTCGGACCACGTGGCGCTGATTTCGGACGTCCACGTTTCGGGCGGCGCCAGCGGATCGATGGCCGAGCATCTGACGGTCGCCGTGGAACAGGTGCTGGCGCTGCCGCAGCGTCCCCAGCAGGTGCTGGTCGCCGGCGATTGCGCGTATCTGACCGGCGGGGGGGCGGACTACCAGGAGTACGTCCGCCGCATCCAACCCCTAGTCGGCGCCGGATTGCCCCTCCACATGACCCTGGGCAATCACGATCACCGCGAACGGTTCTGGGAAGCCTTGCCCGCGGAGCAGGCGCAGGCCAACGCCGCGCTCCAGCGCCAGGCGCTGGTCGTGCCGGGCCGCTACGCCAACTGGTTTTTGCTCGATTCGCTCAACCAAACCAACCGCGATGCCGGCACGCTGGGCCCGGACCAGTGTGCCTGGCTGGCGGCCCAACTCGATGCGCGGGCCGACAAACCCGCACTGGTGATGTTGCATCACGATCCCGTGCGGCACGGCAAGCAGGGGTCGCTGAGCGACAGCGAGAAGTTGCTGGACATTACCCGCCCGCGACGCCACGTCAAAGCCCTGTTTTTCGGGCATACGCACGTCTGGGATGTCGCGCAGGATCTTTCCGGCCTCCACCTGGTGAACCTTCCGGCCACCGGCTACACGTTGTGGATGCGGTCCTTCCTGGGGTGGGTGGACTGCCACGTGTACCCCGATTGCGCGACGCTGCAACTATGCACGCTTAACGCCAGGGCGCTGGAAAACGGGTGCTCCGTTCCCCTGCGGTGGCGTACGGCATAGGGCGCACGTTAATACGGCCGCAGCGCCGCTTCGCCTTCGCACTGCCGGATGTGGTCCAGAATGACGGGCAGGTGCGCGTCCACATCGATGAACGCAGGTTGGCCGGGAATCACCGCGCGGATCTTGTCGGTTTCCATGACATTGGGGGTAATGGCGATGTGGAAGAGGCTCCGGCAGTTGCGTCCGAGCACATCATCAAGGCGGGGCAACTCGTAACGCCAGGGAATGGCATCCTTGCTGAACGGCAGGTCGCGCACGAGCCACGGCTCAATGGGCCGCCCATCCCACCCCATGTCGATGTCGCGTTTAAGCGGTTCGGATCCGCTCCACCACAGCCCCTCGACCTGGTTGACCGCCACCAGCGTCTGTTCGGGTGGCACGGCGGCCAGTTCCTGCAGGCCACGGTCGAGCGCGTCGGTTACCGCCTGGTTCCAGTCTCCGTTGGCATCGTGGAGGGCACGCCCGGCAACCCAGAGTCCAAAGGCGTGGGCACCGGTATCGTCCCAGGTGAACGCCGAGGGTCGTTCCGAAATGAAGACGACGGAGCGGTAATCGAACCACGTGAGCAATTCGTGCCAGGTCATCATCACCATGGCCAGGCGCTGGGCCATGCGGATGGACAATTCATGGACCAGTGCCTGCTTTTCGGCCGGCGCCAGGTGCGGCCAGAACGGCGGATATTCCAACTGAATGACATAAACGCTCGGTTCGAGCAGTTTGAACTGCAACGCGGTCCAGTCGTTGCGCAGCGCCATCTCCAAGCGGACGGCCGTGTATTTGCACAGGTCGACGGTCTTGCGCACATGGGCGATGTCGACGAATCCGCCACGGCAGGTGTAAATGATGCCACGATCCTGCTCGGATTCGCCGGTGGGCGTGTCGTAGGCGTGATGGCCCAGGTGGCTCGGGTCGGCCACGGCAAAGAGTGTCAGCGGGCCGGGATACGGCAGGCAGCCAAGGCGGGGCTTGGGCGACTGGTTATAGGTGCCGAAGTCGAGGCCCCCGGGAGGCAACGGCTGGTAGGCGCCGTCGACTTGGAGCGGCACGCCGGCGCGGCAGCCGCACAGGAGCAGCACGAGCAGCAGCCACGCACCGCCTATAGGCCTTGACGGGCTGGTGCGCCATGGATTCAGGATCATAACGGTCTCCTTGGGTTACCAGTGCACAAAATCCTGCTCCACCAGTTGCGGCCGGCCATGGGCGTCGAACTGTGGCGCCAGGAAGGCCCCGCGCACCGGGACGGCCCAATTATCGCGTCCCGTGTGCCGGTGGTAGTTGAACCGCGGATCATTCCACGCCACGCTGTATTCGATCCCCGCATCCCCGTTGCGCCACAGGCGATCGAACAGGGCGTTAAACTGCCGGTTAAGATCCGCGGCGTTGCGGACAAAGATGTTGTTTTCCAGATTGATGCCCCCCAGGTTCTTCCGCGTCCAGTTGGCTGAGCCTAGCACCAACTGGTATTTGCCGGTCTGCTCATTGGTGATCGTCAGCGCCTTGGCGTGGTTCTGTTCCCCGTGCGTGGCGTACCAGCGGATGGTGAGGCGGGCGTGTTCCTTCCGGGCACGCTCCAGCAGGTAGTCGGCGACCTGCGCATTGGGGGTGCCGTCCCGCGCGTAGTTGATCCCGGTGCGATTGGGATCCAGCAGAATCTCAATCGGGTGGCGGGTGCGGCCGGCCGCATCGAGAATGGCGTGCACCACCGGCACACGGGCCAGGTAGAACATCTGAATGCGTACCTGGTCGTCCGGCTCCACCGCGCCGAGCCACTGCAGCAGGAGCGGCTCGATGGCCTCCTCGGTGGCGACGGCAGCCTCCGGCCCCGGCGGTTCGTCCATCGTCGCCTCGTCGGCGCTGCGCCACGCCGTTTCTGGTAAAGGCGGCAACTGGTGCTGCAGATACGCGCGGCGGTAGCCCGCAGCGGTATCCGCCAACAGCACATAATCGCGCCCCAGTTCCATGGACTTACGGACATCCTCGCGCAGCAGCAGATAGACGTAGCACGCCAGCGGACCGGTGACGCTGAGGGCATGATTCTCATGGAGCAGGGAGGGGTTGTGCGGGTTCCACGAGGTGGTCAGCGCTTCGTAGACGCCATGGCGTTTGACGACGAGAGCCTTGCGGTGATTGGCCTTGAACAGGGCGGCGTTGGCCACCGTGGCCAGGCTGCAGAGTTCCCCGTCGAGCGGCACCGGGATGGGGAGGCGACCGAGCGCATCGCAGGGCAGCGCCAGCAGACCGCCCGACGCCACATCCGCCGCGCGTCCGGCATCATTGAGGGCCTCCCAAACCCCGCCGCGCAGGGCCGGTTGCGTCCCGAGAAGATCGGAGTAGAACACGTCCACGCCCGCGGCCTGCAGACGCTCCACCACCGGCGAACGCCGATGGCCCCAGCCCTTGTGAAACAGGTCCAGGATCAGCACGATCGGCATGGACGGATGGGCGGCCTTTTGGGCGATCAGCAGGTCGGCCAACTCCCCGGCATAATCACCCGCCGGTTCATTGGCGTATAGATTGTCGAAGAGAAAGAAGGTCGCGACAATCAGCTCATCGGCCTCCCGGACCATGCGTTTGGCCTTCTCCCCGATCTCCAGGTGCGCGATACGCTTTTGCCGCCGTACGTCCCAGCCGCAGTAGTTGCAGTGCAGTTCCACCTGCTCGCCAGCGAGCTTATACCACGGGGAGCGGTTGCTGAGCCGCTGCGGCGGCGTCGGGCGATCCACCAGGAACGGCGCATCGGGTTCCCACGCCATGCACCCCGAGAGCCCCACCAGCAGCAGGCCTAGCATCCATCGAACGACCATTGTGTTTCACTGGCAGGTCCCCGGACCTGCCCCCCCCTCTGTCCGACTCCAGAGAGCGCCGCGGCATTCCTCCGCGGGCTCTATCCGCGTGCGCCGCGGTGGTGCGGCGCACAACTCTTCAATAATAGGCGTGGTGGGCCGCGTTTCTCAGTAATTCTGGAGGTCGAAGTTCCAATGGCAAGTGGAATACGATTCCATGAAAAATCCCGCGGGGGCCGTCATTAAGTCGGGTTCGTCACAGAAGCGGTCTTTGGGACCAGCAGCGTGAGGCGGCCGGGCAGGACGTCGACTTGAACCGGCAGGAATCCGCCGGGGTCGCCATCCAATTGGTACGGCACTGGTTTTTCAGCGGTCAGGCGAATCCGCCGGCAGCGGCGCTGGGCAAAATCGGCCAACTGGCGGTGGGTGCCGGTCAGCACGGCTGCCGCGTACAACAGCCAGTGCAGCAGGCCGCCGTTGCGAAACGTGCAAACATCAAGCAAGCCATCGCCTGCGTCCGCCTCGGGCGCAATTTGTAACCCGGCTCCGTAGCAGGGCAGATTGAAGGCAAAGAGCCAACGCACATCGTCACTGGCCACCGGTTCGCCGCCATCATCGCTCCAGTGCACCCGTAGTTCCGGGTAGTTATAATGTTGGAGGGTGTTGAGCAGCGGACTGAGGTAGCTCGCCGAATTGATGTGGCCGGTTCGTACGGTGTGCAACGCATGCACGACGTTGGCATCGAAGCCGCAGCTCAACATCAGTAGGAAGATGCGGTCGCCGGCCTGACCGGCGTCGAGGCGAATCTCCTGCCCGGCGACCAATGTTTGACAACACTCCTCGGGCGATGGCCCCAGCCCGAAATGCCGGGCGAGCAGGTTTTCATTGCCCGCCGGCAGCAGCGTCAGCGGCACGCCGGGTTGGGTTCGATTGACCAATTCGGCGGCGGTGCCGTCGCCGCCGACCGCGACCAGGGCCCGCAGTTCACCCGCCGCATGCAGGCGATTGGCTTCTGCGGCGACGGGGCTCAAATCGTGGTAGACCGTGGCGTCGAGCCGCTGTTTCTTGAGCAGATCTACCAGGCGGGCGACGCGGTCGTCGGCCGAGACCGCCCCTGCCTTGGGATTGACCAAAATGACCACCTTGTTTCCGGTGGGTTGGGTTGTTGCGTTTGGTTCCACGGCGTCTTCCTGTGCGACGCATTCAATGTTTACGAGACAAGGTAAATAGTGCTACGGCGCGGCGAATCTTCCCCAAAGATACAGATCGTTGACGGCTTGAGGGGTGAATGCCGCATTGTAGAAATAAACATTTTGCACCGTGACTTCGGCATCGCCATAGGAACCTTTGCCGCCGAAGGAGAACTTTTTGCCCCAGCCGAATGTTGCGCCTTCGGGCAACGGGGCCGACGAGATTAGAACGCCGTTGCGATAGGCGCAGAGCTGTTTGCCATCGCCTGTGAAGGCCAGATGCGTCCAACTCGAAAGCATCGTCGAAGGCCAATTGTCACTCAACGCCCGTACCATATTGACACGCAACGAGCTTTGAACGAATTCGGTGCCGATGATCCCTTCGACGTTTACCAGGCCGCCCATCCACGGGTTGCTCCGGGTCTTTAGCCAGCAGGCGATGGTGAAGGGCTGCCCCTTGACTCCTTTGGCGAAATCCAGCATGCCGGCCAGGGAGCCGGGGCCGGCCGCGACGGCCTGGTGGCCGTTCATTCCCGGGACCAATTTTGAATCTCCCAGCGGGACGGGCACTGCGGCCGGGGCGCTGGCGGGCAGGGGGGGGATAACGCCTTCCTGCACCTTTTCAAAACACCAGCCGGCCACGAAACCGGGTTGTTTGACCGGGTCAAAACCGGCTTGCCGCAGCGCCGCGCAGCGGGCGGGAATTTGTTGCAGGCGCGCCGTGAGGGCGTCGGACTCCGGGTCTGCCAGCGGCGCGACCGGTTTGTTGACTTGCGATAGAACACTCGTGCCGCGCTGGATTGTCACATCGGTCTTTCCAGAAGCTGCCGGCGTGAAACGGACCACATCGTTTTGCCCGGGGAACTCAAGCGCGACAGACGCGTGCCGGGCATCCCAGGTGCTTTTCGGCAGTGCATCACCGGCGCGGAACGCGTGGAGCAGAACTTTGAAATCTGGCGCCGCCGCCACCGTATGTAGCGCCAGCAGGTTGACATTATCGTGCAGGCCGATTTCCACCGCCGGTTTTCCGGCACAGGCCAGAAGGCGAATGAGCAAGGCCGGTTGGCCCATCCGGATCGCACCGGAAGGGTCCAGGCTGTCCTTCCCGACCAGGATAATGTCGCCATCGAGGCCCAGTTTCTTATCCTTTACTTCCACCACATCGGGGGCCAGCGTAAGGTTCCAGTCGTAGCGTGCGGGCAAGGCATCGCGCTGCACGTCATCGACGACCAGGACATAGGGATGCGGGCCGCGCACCAGGCCGGCGGTGCGGAAGCAGCGAAGCACCGGGGTATTCACCTGGCGCAGGTAGGGCGAGAGCACGCCATCGGGGGCAATCCAGTGTGCGGAAAACTTAAGCGGCCGTTTGTAGATTTCCCGATCGCTCTTGGTATAGGCGAAATCGTTGAAGCATATGTCCAGAAGTTGCCAAGATGAGCCGGTATCGACATTGTTCTGCAGCACATCGGCGCGGGTGATGTCGGCGCCTTGCTTGTTCTTACCGGCCACTTTCCAGACCCAATCCCAGCAATACTTGGCGTCGCCGGTCATAAACGTCGCGTCGGGGCCGTCGACGTAATCGACCACCCGGGCAGGCGTTGTGGTGTTCTGCTCGGCCCCGTCAATCAGGACCGTATTGCAGGCCCAACCGCCGGCGTTCTTGCCGGGAATTGTGACCCAGGTGCGTCCCTGCCCCGCGAGCATAATGCCGTTGCGGTCGGGATACGGATGGCCGCCGCTGGCGCCGCGCACGTGCATGGTGAGCATGGTGGCATCGGTGTCCCAGGAGGATCGCGTCATGAGCATGGCCCGCTGGCCGCAGAAAAAAGAGAGCGGCAAGTTGAGCGTTTTGGGGGTAATGGCGGGGTTGTGGCTGGTGGCAAAGATGCCGCAGGTAATCAGATTGTTCCAGCTATGGCCGGGCATGGGCAGCTTGCGATAGTCGTCACCCACGGTGGTGCGGTAGACAAAATCAATCGTCGCATCGTGGGGGTAAAGGTAGTGCGCCACGACGAGATCCTGCGGCGTGCACAGGCCGCCGCCCATGGAGCCCAGGATGTCGAAGATGGCGTATTTATCCTGGGTCGGCAGTACGGATAAGGCCGTAAATTTGGCGTAGTGGGCGCGAATCAAGGGGTGCTGCGAAAGCAGATCCAGACCATACTTGGGCGCCACACGGTCGAACGCCACCACCGCATCCATGCCAAAGAGCAGCTTTCCCTCGGCCTCATAGTCCGCGCCGCTGTCGAAGAACGAGTAGGTGAAGAAGTTCCGCCAGCCGCGATAGAGTCCGAGGAACTTGAGATCGTTGAATCCCGGCTCGCCCTCGATGGCCATCAGGTCCCACACCCAGTAGGTAAAGGTGGCCCAATTGCTGCGGCTGGCTTCGGCGTTGTTGAAGGCCCCATAGTTGTCCGCCCAGGCCGAGAGCAGCACCAGTTCGTCATGGACGAGTTTCTTCTGCTCCGGCGTCAGCCAGTTGAAGATGAAGTCATAGACCAGTCCCAGGTTGCACGCGGCATAGCGCGGCGTGGAAGGTTTGGGCGGCTGGCCGGGTGCCACGGGTTTGTCCTCACGGGCGCGGCGGGCCTGCTCCAGCTTGAGCGCTGTTTCCACCGCCTTGGCCAGTGTCTGGCCGCCTTGGGCGTCGTTGTCAATCAGGCAGCGAAAGGCCTCGATGGCGGCCGGGAAGTAGAAGCCGGAAGGGCTCTTTTCAAAGGTTTTTTCCGGAGTTTTTCCGGCCGCCAGCAGGCCAAAGTAATCCTCACGTTTGCCATAGCTACCGATGCGGTGGAGTTCGACGGTGCGGCCATGAATGTGCCAATCACCGGCGGCCCAGTCCGGCTGGGCATAGTCGGCTTTTTCGTCGTAGGTCAGTTTGATGGCATGGCTGTAGGAGAGGATGTTCTTCCAGGCTTCCTGGGCGCCGCGATTTTCCTTGATGCGTTGGCGAATGGCCGGCAGATCTTCCGGCGAAAAGAAAATGCGGGGATGCACGCCGGGTGCTGGAACCCTGCCGACCGGAGTGACGCCATCGGCGCTGAAGGCAATCTTGGAGGAACCGAAGTCCCGCGGATGAAACATCGTCCAGGGCAAGGGGTCTTTGCCCGAATAGGACCAGACCGTTTTGTCGCCATAGGGTGACGCCTTGACGAGCGGATCGACCGCAGGCGGGATGGGCGCTGGGGTGGGATCGGCGGCGTTAAGTTTCGCGGCAAGGGCTAACAGCGCCGCACAAAGGGTGGTATGCCAGAGAGAGTGGGCATTCATTTTTAGTCTTCCTTACCGGCAAAGAGAAAACGTCCGCCCGCTGGCGACTTAAGCCCATCACCGCCTTCCGTCCAATCGCCCAAAGCATAGCGCACGGCGCCAGCCTTGCCGTCCTGCACCACCGCCAGCGTCTGGGCCGCGTGCAGGTTCGGAGTCATGGCCAGCGCTGTAATAGCGATCATCCATACGGCCGCGCGCATTGTGTTCTGGCGGGCGATCATGGTTGTTACCTTTCGGTCGCGAAATTCCATTGCGCTTCCCACGTAAGCTGCCGCAGCAGCGCATACTGATGCTGCTGACCGACTCCAGCGGGTCTGATGCCCAGCGGCGACGCCAACGCACTTTATAGCCAGAGGCCGTTTTGTTCAACGCCAGTCAAACCGGTCAGCCAGTAGCTGGAGCGCCAATTGGCGCCAATTGGCGGCGCTGCGGGCAAAGGATTATGCTTTTGCGGTGCCGAAGTTTAGTGCATCGGGCGGCCGATGCGGGGACGGCCTCTTTGTTATGGGCGATGGCCCGCAGAGGTTCCTTGAACGATCGTGGTGTGGGCACAGGAGGTCCTCATGGGAAAGACGCTGCGCCTGGCGGTGATGGGCTGGGCGATTCTGGGTGTATATGGCCTGGCCCTGGCGGCGCCTCCCACCCTGGCGCCAGCGCCGGCGGCGCGGGAGCCCTCGGTAAAGCCCGCCCGCCCCGCACCCGCCGACAACTTTCCCATCGCGGCGCCGGTGGAGAATTACGCGCCCGTGGCCTCCGCGACGAGCATCGCTCCGACGCCCGGCACGGCGGATGATCCGAACCACAAGGTTGAGGTCAGCGGCGTGCCGCGCGTGGTCCAGGGCCATCCCTGCACGCTCTGGGATCAGGAGGATGTGGCACGGTACAAGGCACGCCTTAAAACCGACGATACCCTCCAGAAGCAACTGGCGGCGCTGCAGGCGAAAATGGATCAGCGGCTCAAACGCCCGCTGGACGTTCCGGGCACCCACCAGGGACCGGACGGCAAGTGGCTGGCGCCGGGGGATTTCCCAAAAAACGAGGCGCCGTACGGCAAACAGGGGACCAACTGCCAGGGTAACGCCGCCACGATGACGGACTTGGCCGTGGCCTACGCGCTAAGCGGCGACGCCCGGTACGGCCAGTATTGCCGCAAGATGCTGCTGGCCTATGCCGCGAGCTATCCGCGGTGGGGCCGGCCGGCGGACTCGACCTGGCGCTCGGCGCGCGACCTGCGCTTCACGTTCCAGTTTCTCAACGATGGATTCGTCCTGGCGCGGATGGCGTGGGCGTATGATTTGATTCACGATCTGCCCGCGTTTACCGCGGAGGACCGGACCACGGTGGACCGGTTCTTCCGGGCCGCCGTGACGCCGTTTTTCGTCCAGGGCGCCGCCGGGCACGATTACTTGAGCACCAAGGATAATCGATCGTGCCTATGTGCCGCGGCGGTGCTGATGGCGGGGTACGCGGCGGAAGATCAGGACCTGGTCGATTTTGCCCTGCACGGCCATGCGGGGACCAGGCTCCAGCCGGTTGCCACCGAGGGCGCCGGTCCGCTCAACCCGCGGGAATTGGGGGGCACACCGGGCGACAAGACGCCGGGGGGACTCCTGGCGGTGCATTTCAGCGCGGACTGCCTGCTGCCCGACGGACTGTGGGTCGAAGGGGCGCCGGGATATACGCTGGGCATTGCCGGTTGCGGCCTTTTCGATGCCGCCGAGACGCTCTGGCGCCACGGCGTGGATATGTACCGGTATCGCAATGGCGCCTTGAAACGCCTGCTGGATTCCGGGCTGCTGCTGGCCAATCCGGATGCGACGATGACCGTGCCCTGCCTGCGCGACTCCGGACGGTTTTCCCTGCTGGACAATCGGGACTGGATGAATGGGCAGATCGGGGCCATCTACCACTGCGGCTACCGGCGGTACCACGAGATGCGCTATCTGCCGATCATCCAGAACGCGGCCGCGCATCTGGACCTGACGGTGCACTCCGGTCCGCCCCTGATCAAAGAAGACCTGCCGGCCACCGCGCCGGCGCCGGCCGGGGCGTCCCCGAGCGTCAATTTTTACGCGATCGGCTATGGTATTTTGCGGATTGCCGAGGGCGACCGGACCAACAGCCTGCTGCTGCAGTTTTCCGAGGAAAAGGATTGGGCCGGGCACGACCATCCGTCGCGCCTGGGTATCGACCTGTACACATGGGGCGAAACGCTGGCGCCGTTCCCGGGGGTTATATTCCCGTACAACGACCCGCTGGACGTCAAGTGGTACTGGACCACGCTGGCCAACTGCGCCATGGAGGTCGATCAGGACGATCAGTTGGATGCCGGCAACCGCTACCATAAGTACAAGGGCGCCCCGCGGCCGACGGCACCGCAACTGGTCTATGCACCGGCGACGACGCTGGGCATGCAGCGGGCCTATTCCAGCAGCATCTACCCCGGCACCACGCAGGATCGCGCGTTATTCATGACGGCACGCTACGTGGCCGACTTGTTCGGCGGGTTCTGCTCGGTGCCGCGGACGTATGACCTGGCGTGGCATTTCCGGGGGGAGTTGAAGGCCGATCTGGCGCTGGCGCCGTGGAAGTTCCCGGAACCGGTGGCCAATGGCTACAACGGCCTGGACAACGTGCGGCGCGCCGTGACCGACACGGGCTGGTCGGCGGCCCTGACGTTCCACGACAAGCCGCTGCGGTTCTTCGCGACCGCCGGCCCCCAGACCGAGGTCATCGTGGGCGACGGCCACTTTAACGGCTACAAGGAGCATCCGCCAACCATCGTGGAGCGGCGCAGCGGACAGAAATGCACGCTCTACGGCACGGCGCTCGATCTGGCGGGCGAGAAGGATGGTTTCCTCAAGACCCTCGCACAGGAAGGCGGGCTGGATGCGGGTTACGGCCTGCTGAAAGTGCAGACTGCGCAAGGCACCGACCTGTGCTTTGCCGCGTATCGAGCGGGGACGTACCAGGCCGGCGGGTTGGAGACCGATGCGGTCCAGGCCATGGTCACAATGGACGCAACGCACGTGCAG
>Ga0316217_10000762_pt1 | contig 44376 bp, 24 predicted proteins | sample 1anoAmetaG_FD_203633 | JGI IMG/M metagenome (GOLD analysis project Ga0316217, IMG submission 203633) | Freshwater microbial communities from Trout Bog Lake, Wisconsin, USA - 1anoA | ecosystem: Environmental > Aquatic > Freshwater > Lake > Hypolimnion/Profundal zone | place: USA: Wisconsin...
AGATGTCCGGCGGTGGTACCTGATCGACAGCGTGATCAAGAACGCCGACGGGACAAAGGACATCAAGATCATCCGGCATTGGTGGGGTGCGAAGGTCATGGATTCACCCATGCTGTACAAGCCGGAGAATTGCTCGTCCGACGGGCATCTCAAGCCGCTTAAGTACATCATCGCCCCGGGCGCCAATGCCTACGATGTGGCGGATGGCGTGAACAACCCGAAACGGACCATCAAGCTGGTCACCACCTCGTTCACTGGCACCCCGGCGGACTTCGCGGCGGGCGACCCCATCGAACAGGCGATCGGCCCGGATCCATTCAAGCCGACGCCGTTCCGCAGCTGGATGTGGGACCAGATTCCCGGCGCCTTCCCGTCATCTGTGTTCGACATTGCCAACAACGGCGCCGTCATGCGCGACAGCCTGATCTGGCTGCACGGCAATTCCTCCGGTGACGTTGAAAAGGATAAAGCCAGCCATTACGACCGGAATCCCACGTGGGACAAATTCCTGCGGCTCGATTCCACTTGCAATACCGGCATCCGGTTTGGGGCCGACACCGCCAACGCGGCGATCCTGTTCACCCAGCCACACCACGTGCAGCCGTTAAAATGGTTCTACTATGGCACCGAATCCAACAAGGTGCCGCAAGTCGCCAGCCTGACAGTGGCGCGGGACACCGGCGTGTTCAACTTCACTGGCCCGATCTCGACCACCGGTCTTTCCGGCGACCAGACCCCGTCGCGCAACCTGCGCGGCAAGAACGTCGCCGTCAAAGCCGGTGCCGCCAGTGTGGCGATTGCCTTCCCGGTGACCGAAGCCGATGGCGATTACGCCGTGTTCGTGGAACAAAGTTGGCTCGGGAATCGGGCAATCACCCAGAAGGACGCCAAAGGATTCACCATCCAATTCGAGAAACCGGCTCCGGCCGACGCGAAGTTGGATTGGATGATTGTGCGGTGAGATTTGTCCTTCTTGTCGCATTGGTTGCCGGAATTGTGAACGCCGGAGAAACGAATCAGATGACCGGTGTCCACCGTATCGTTTTTTGTGGCAACAGCCTCACCGACGGCTCGGCGTGGTGCGACTGGGTCATCGAAACACTGCAGGCGAACGGCAATCCGAACTTGATCATGTTCAATGCCGGCGTCGCCGGCAACGATACCGCCAGGCTCAAAGCCCGGTACGCGAAAGACGTATTGAGCGTGAAGCCGGACTTGGTTGTCGTCAACATCGGCACGGTGGACAACAAACCGCCGGAAGATTACCGGCGCGACCTTGGCGAAATGGTTGCCGCCACGCGCCAGACCGGCGCGAAGATGATCCTCATGACGCCCGCGCCGATTCGCAACACCAACAACCCATCGTACCGGTCGGTCGTGTACGCGCCGGTCGTCCGTGAACTCGCGAAGCAATACGATTGCCTGGTCGTAGATACGCAGGCGGTCTTCGATGACGGTGTCGCCGCCGGCAAGGATATGTGGGGGCCGGATGGCATCCATCACAAGATCGACGCGTGGCGCGGGATGGCGCGCGCGGTTCTCGACGCACTCGGCTGTCACGCACCACTGATTGAACGGACCGCGATCTATTACAACGCAATCACCGATTGGTACATCGGCCCGGCAATTTCCTGGAGCAATACCGCGCCAGTCGTTCTGAAAAATATGCCTGAGGATTATGATCCCATCGCCGCCGGTAAAGGCGCGTACCCGCCGTTACCGGAGAAAACCGATGGCTGGCGGAAATTTGACCGGGACGCCGAAATCGCCAAGACGAGTTGGTGGCAAAAGTGCTGGCTCGAACGCGGCGGTGTGATGCCGATGGGACAAGAAGTCGCGAAAGAAAAACCTGGCGCGCCGTCCCGTGATGCCGGAACGTATTCACTAGCCATCGTCAATTCACCCGATGAAAAACAGACCACACTGCACGTCGGCGGATCACCGCCGTATGCGGTTTGGCTGAACGGTAAAATGATTTGGAACGGACATTTCCTACACGGCTACCATCCATCGCAGGATCGGATCACGGTCACACTGCACAAGGGTGAGAACCGGATCCTCGTTTTCACTAACTGGTTGTTTTACATATCACTTGGAGAAATCTGATGAGCAAAATATTCGAGACCGATAAAAAGATTCGCTTGGGCATTTGGGGATTGGGACGCGGGATGTCGTTCTACGACAGTTGCCGGGCGCTGAATTTCGACGTCGTAGCCGGCTGCGACTACAACGAGCACATGCGTGCTAATTTCCTGAAGCAAAATCCTGGTGCCTATGTCACAGCCAACGCCGCCGAGTTTTTGGCCATGGATTTTGATGCCGTGTTGCTGGCCACGTATTGCGTCGCGCACGCGGACGACGCGATTGCCTGTTTGCGCGCCGGCAAGCATGTGCTTTCCGAAGTGACATCGTTTCACACAATGGCCGAGGGGGTTCGGTTGGTCGAGGAAGTCGAGAAGCACAAGCTCGTTTACAACCTCGCCGAAAATTATCCGTTCCAAGCCGCCAACATGTGGCTGGCGCGGAAGTGGCGCGAAGGCTTCTTTGGCGAACTGATGTACGCGGAATACGAATACGTCCACGAATGCCGGTCCCTGGCCTATACCTACATCGACGGGCAGCCAATCAATCCTGGCAATCAGCTCCACTCGTGGCGGAGCTGGTTGAATTTCCATTACTACAACACACACTCCCTCGGGCCGATGATGTATATCACCGGGTTGCGACCGACGCGTGTGGTATCTCTGCCGGCGTCGGTGGGTATGGCTGGTTACCCAATGCGCGATGCCAAGCGCGGGATGGGTGGCATTGCCCCGTCGCTCATCACGATGTCGAATGGTTCGGTCGTCCGCAATTTGATGGGCGCCACGACCAACGACACGCACCAGCAGCGCATCTGGGGCACGAACGCCGCGGCCGAAATGCTCCACGGCAAGCTGAACGTGCGCGTGGGTGCGACCGGCGGCGGACGGATGTTGGATGTGAACCCGCGGTGGGATGCGCTTGGTGAACAGGCCGCGAAGACCGGTCACGGGGGCGGCGACTTTTGGGTTTTGTATTACTTTGCTAGAAATATTTTCTTTGGTGAACCGGGGCCGTTTGAAATCTACAAGGCCTGCGACTGCACCATTCCCGGGATTCTCGCGTACCGGTCATCGGTCGAAAATGGCAAGGCGTACGACGTGCCGGACTTCCGCGATCCGAAACAACGCGCCGCGTGGCGCAAGGACAATTTCGACCAGCCGAAACTTGACCATCGTACGGCGTTGTTCCCGAAGAATCAGGACACCTCCGTGACCTTGCATTTCTCCAAGACGATGCGCGACTTGTGCACCAAAGCCGTATTATACCGGACGTACCGGGACGCGAAGCAGATCATGGCGGATTTGAACAATCCCAGTGCCGTCGGCGAAGCTGCCGAGCGACTATTGCCGGAGTTGCCGGCACTACAGGCGAGCCAACGGATGGCCAAGCGGATTATCAAGCGACAGCCCGGGAGTCTCGGCGCGCAGGTGTTGCAGGAAATGCTCGACCTGTCCGAGCCGGCGATTTCCGGCAAACCTGCGTTCGCGGCCATGCTCCGGAAAGAGCGCGGTCAATTGGAACGCAAAGCGGACGACAAATGGGTGTCGCCATATGTGATGGATTGGCGGGTCGGGAAGCTGCTGAAGAAGTCGGCCGGTGGCTTGGCGGAGAGCCGGGCGGTCACAATCGAAACCGCCAAGATTCTGACGACGAAGGCCGGTTTTCTCAACATGCACCCGCTCTTCGACAAGCGGGACGGAGTTGCGCATGCCGAATGTAAGGTCCGGGTCCGCCAAGCCGGCGAGTGGGAAATTCGGCTCGGCCACGACGGCGGTGCGAAATTATTTGTGGACCGGAAACCGGTCGCGCAACAATTGGAACGCCGCAACCCGGGCACACCCGATCGCACGGTGGCGCGTGTCAAGCTGAGCAAGGGCGTCCATACGCTGCAAGTGGCGTTGGACACCGACCATGGGCAGGGCTGGGGATTCTTTTTACGCTTTGCCATCCCGATGAATAAACGGAAACACGGTCTGAAGGTGATCTTCCCAGAGGCAATCATATGAAACCGGTTCCGGCGCTGATTTTGGCAAGTATTTGTTTCGTCGCATCGCTCCATGCGCAAACGAGTTCCCCAAGTTATGCGCTGGACCAATTCGGTCCGGTCGACACGTTGCCGGCAGCCGAAGCGACATTCCAGAAAGCGTCCAAAGACATTATTGCTGCAGGCGGTGGTGTTTTGGTGATTCCGACGAACACACTAGCCACTTGGAAACCGAAGAACATCAGTCAGACACCAGTGTGGTCACCGGCGTTGCCGGCACCAACTACACGAACGACTCTGGGCAATGCTATCACTGTGGTAGATGAGCGCGGCGGGACAGTGAAACTGACTGTGCCGCAATTGAGCGGACTGGAAATCAACCGCACGTTGGACTTGCCGGAAGGGGATAGCCTGCCGTTCTGGGGGATGTACCCGATGGTCCACATGCAAAATACAATTTTGCGCGGGTCAAATTCCTACCGGGACTGGTTGCAGGAAGACGTCAAAGCCGGCAAGGATGCGCGGTTTTATGTCGCCACGATTCGGGGGTTGTTTCCGGGCGCGTATGTGACGGTCTCGAGTTACCCGCACGGCGTGGTGCGCGTGCATGCCAAGACGCTGGGGTACGATCACGCCAAGAAGATGTGGTACTTCACCGCTGACACCGACGCCGATGTCCAGAAGGGCGAAGTCATGGGCAATAAGAATCACGTCAATGTCTTGGCCATGGATACTTTCTCGCATAATGAAAACCAGACCTGCGATATTATGCTCGAACGCCACAACTTTTCGCAGGGCGATAATTACATGTACATGGGCCGGTTCCATTACACCGGCGACAATCATTCGACGGCCGGCGACGAAAACCACATCGTCTATGGCGCGTTCGTTCAAAATGAAACCCAGATCTTTCACGGCAAGGTTGAGGAATGGGACGCCGCCAGCCAGGCGCTCAAGTTTAGCGAGCCGGTCCATGACGAGACGCTGGGCTCCGGCCGCCCGATCATTAACCTGAATCCCACCAAATGGATTACTAACGGGACTGTTCAAATTGTTCGCCCCGCCTCGTGGACCGAGACGGATCCCAATCTCGACAATGCCAAACTCCATGGGCAGACGTTTCCGACAACGATCGAGAAGAACCGGGTCGGGATTAATGCATTGCACATGGGCGGAGTGATCCGGTTTTCGGCAGATGCGCCAGTCACGGAAGATGCAGTGGGCCGATATTTTGCCGTCGATTCGAAGGATGAATACGTTCCAGCCATGAAGGCTGTCGTTCGCCGGTGGTTCTTGATCGATAGCGTCACGAAGAATGCGGACGGAACGAAAGATGTCCGGATCATCCGGCACTGGTGGGGTGCGAAGTCAGCGGGTTCGCCCGTGCTCTACAAGCCCGAGAACTATAGTTGGGACGGTCACGAAGCGCCGTTGCCATACATCATTGCGCCAGGGGCGAACGCCTACGATGTGTCCGACGGCGTGAAGAATCTGAAGCGCACGGTCAAACTCGTCCCCACGTCGTTCACCGGAACGCCGGCGGATTTTGCGAACGGCGATGAAATCGAACAAGCCATCGGTCCCGACCCGTGGAAGCCGACCGCTTTCCGCGCCTTCATTTGGAACCACGTACCCAGCTCGCTTCCGTCGTCTGTTTTCGACGTGGCCAACATGGGCAGCGTCATGCTCGACACCGTACTGTCGGTGCACGCCGGCAACGGTGACATCGAATCCGAGAAAACCAAGAACTACGACCGCAATCCGCACTACGACCGGATTATCACGGTGGATTCCGCGTGCAATACCGGCATCAAATTCGCGGCCGATACCGGCGACGCCGCGTTGCTCTTTACCCAGCCGCACGATCGCGAGCAGCCCATCAAGTGGTACTACGGCGCAACCAACGAACCACCCAAGGTCGCCAGTCTGACCGTCTCGCGCGCGACAGGTGCGTTGAACTTTACCGGTCCGATTTCGGCAACCGGCTTATCGGCGGACAGTCAGACACCAGCACGCAACCTGCGCGGCAAGGATATCATTGTAAAAGCCGGTGAGACGAGTGTGACGATTGCTTTCCCGGTAGAAGAAGCTGATGCAAGCTACGCCGTCTTCATTGAGAAGAACTGGCTCGGTGATCGCGCCATCACAAGTAAAGATGCGAAAGGCTTCACAATCAAGTTTGAAAAACCAGCGCCGGCTGACGCCAAACTAGATTGGATGATCGTCCGATAACTACCGCAAATAAAGGAAGCCATGAAAAAGAGGATTATTGTCGGAATCTGTTTAATGTCGTTGAGCGCGGTGATGTGGGCGCAAACCAATGCGCCGGCCACGGTCAGTCTGTCCGATTTCGGGCCCGTGGGAAAATCCGCTGAGATCCAAGCGACATTCAAGAAGGCCACCGAAAAACTCTCGGAGACCGGCGGCGTGCTGCTCCTGTCACCTGCGGAATCCAGCCAGCTGCAAATTGAAAACAGTTACCAGCACTCGTTCCGCGCTCCGGCTCCGCCAGCGCCCGCCAAGAACTGGGGTGCCGGTCCCGGCTTCACGATTGTCGAGGTGAGTGAGAAGGGCACAACCATCGATGTTCCACAGATGACCGGTCTAAACTTTAAGCGCACCCTGCGCATGGATTCAAACGACAGCTTGGGGCACTGGACCACGGATCACCTGTTCAAGTTGGACAACAAACTGATCCATGGTTCCAACAGTTACCTAGATTGGATTACCGAGCCCGTCGCCAAGGGCAAGGACGCCCGGTTCTACGTGCCGACCATCCGCGGCATCCGGCCCGGTCAATTCCTAAACGCCCACGCGGGGCCCGGGTATGCCGGCGCCGTGGACCGCCTGTACGTTAAATCCGTCGGCTACGACAACGTCAAGAAGAGTTACTATTTCGTGGCCGACGCCGAAGTGGATCATGTTGCCAGGGCGATCGTGCACAACAAAAACAACGTCGGACTGATTTGGCTCAACCAGACCGTTAACTCCGACCAACAGACTTACGATGTCATGCTCAATCGCAAACAATATGCTGCCGGCGACACCTATATGTTCTTTGGCTGGTACGATTACATGAGCGACATCCACTCGGCCGCCGGCGACGAAAATGGCACCATCTACGGCGGGTACGTCCACAGCCTGTTGAACAACTTCCGCGCCAAGGTGGACAAAGCGGACTGGATTACCAATAAACTAACATTCAAGGATGGGGCGAATCCGGATACCTTGTCCAACTCGCGCCCCCTGATCAACCTGAATCCCAAAAAGTGGGTCACCGGCGGCAAGGTTTGGATCGTGCCGGCCGAATCATATTGGGAAACCGACATGAATCATGGGCTCTACTCCTGGCGGGGCACGAATTACCCAACCGGCGTCAACGCGAAAGGCCTGGCTATGGGCGGCCTGATTCGTGGTGACAAGGATTGCCCTTGGGACGATTCCATCATCGGCCGTTTTTTCACAGTCACCGAGCCAACTGAGGCAATCGAAGGCAAACTCTACCGCTGGTTTGAGATCACCGGGCTGAAGGTCAACGCTGACGGCACGAAAGATATCACCATTCGCCGGCTGTGGTGGGGCGCCAAGGATGCAGGGAGCCCCACGCTGTATCGCATGGACAACTACACTTGGGACGGCCACGAGCGGCCCTTGGCCTATGCCATCGCGCCCGGCACCTTCGTGAATGACGTCTCCAAGGCCGTGCCGTCGGACGGCTACAAAACCGAACCGGTGCTGGGCGTCACGCCCTGCCCGGATAGCGGCAAAGCATTCGACTTTACCGCAGGCGATGATGTTGAGCAGGCCATCGGACCTGATCCGTTCAAGCCGATTCCCTTCAAGATGTGGATGTGGGACCAGATCCCCGGCGCCTTCCCGTCGCCCGTACTGGACATTGCCAACTACGGCGTCCAGCGCTACGCGGCCTTGCTGGTGCGAGGTGGGGTAGAGAACCGGAACGATCTGGTTAGCACCAAGGAACAGAAGCCGGCGTGGGAAAACGCGATCAGCATCGATACCTCCGCGGAGATTGGGTTGAACTGCAAGGCCGACTTCACCAAGGCCGCCATTCTATTTCAGCAACCGTTCCACGAACAGCCGGTCAAATGGTACTACGGTTTCGCGGCCAACAAGCTGCCGAAGGAAGCCGTGCTGAGCGTCTCGCGTGAGACCGGCGAATTCAATTTTTCTGGGCCGATTTCTGTGACCGGCTTGTCGGCTGACGACAGGACCCCGTCACGCAACCTGCGCGGTAAGGATGTCGCCGTGCCATCCGGCGCGATGTCCGTCCCGATTACTTTCGTGAACGAAGAAGCAGACGCGAGCTATGCGGTGTTCGTTGAACAAAGCTGGCTTGGCATTCGCGCGATTACGAAAAAGGAAACCAAGGGTTTCACGATTCAGTTCGAAAAACCGGCGCCGGCTGACGCCAAACTAGATTGGATGATAGTTCGATGAAATACACACTCCTGCTCGCTGCACTGCTGACCGGCCTGTCCGTGTCGGCGCAAACCAATATTCACTCCTTGGCTGAGTTTGGACCATTAGGCACCGCCGAACAGGTCAAAGCCGCCTACGCGAAAGCCAAACAGGCGCTGGGGCAGACCGGTGGCGTCCTTGTCGTACCGGTGGAGGCTTCAAAATTGTATACCGAGGAGAACACGAGCCAATCCTCCCAGCGTGTCCCGGCGTTCCCGCAAGAGACCAAGCAGTGGTCCGCCTTTGGTGGCCCCGGCATGACGGTCGTGCAGGAGAACGCAAACAATACTGTGATTCAAGTGCCGCCACTCGGCGGCCTCATGCTGGAACGCACCCTCCGCATGCCGCTCACCGATAGCCTGGGCCATTGGACCACCGATTATGCGCTCAAGATTCATGACAACATCGTCCACGGTTCGCAAAGCTATCTCGATTGGTTGCAGGAACCGGTCGAACCGGGAATGGACAAGAAATTCTACGTGGCCACAATCCGCGGTTTGCGTGTCGGCATGTTCGCGAATGGCCAAGGTAATAAGGGCACCGCGCGTTTGTGTATCAAGAGCCTCGGGTACGACGAACAAAAGAAGATGCATTACTTCACCGCCGACACGTCAATTCCATTCGGTGCCGGTAGCATTATTCAAAATAAGAGTAATGAAGGCGTGATCTGGATGGAGCAGGAAACCCATGCGGACGAGCAGACGTATGACATCATGCTCAACCGCGACAAGTATTCGCTGGGCGATACCTACATGTACTTCGCGCGCTTCCGGTACATGGGGAACAACCACTCGGCAGGCGGCGACGAAAACGCCAATATTTTTGCAGCGTACACTGAGAACCTGACCGGCAATTTCAACGGCAAGGTGGCCGATGTGGATTGGACGAGCAATACTGTGAAATTCGTGGCGAATGGCAGGACCGCCGAGACTCTCGGCGCGTCGCGTCCGCTCATCAACATGAATCCCAAGAAGTGGATCACCGCAGGCAAAATCATCGTCGTGCCGGCGGAGAGTTATTGGGATATAATCGACACCGGTAAATATCCGTTCGAAGGCAAAACCTATCCGACCGGCGTGGCGAAAGGTAAACTCCGGATGGGCGGTTTAATTCGTGGCGATAAGGATTGTCCGTGGGACGAGTCTATCGTCGGTCGCTGGATCGCTATCACTGATGAAACCGAGCGCGTTTGGGATGGCCATGCCAATCATCGCACCGATCAACTCCGCTGGTACCAAATCGACGGCTTTACCAAAAACGCCGACGGCACCAAAGAAATCACCATCCAACGTTTCTGGTGGGGCGCCAAAACCATGAGTAGCCCCACGCTGTACCGGCTCGACAACTACACGTGGGACGGCCACATCCGGCCGCTCTCGTATGTCATCGCCCCCGGCACGTACGTCGCCGAAGTCAGCCGCGCGTTGCCGGCTGGAAAAGAGAAAATCGAAAACCTCCTCGGCGTCGCGCCGTACCGGGATATGAAGACGCCCTTCGATTTCAAAAAGGAAGATCCGATTATTCAAGCTATCGGCCCCGACCCGTTTGTCCCGACCGGCCTGCGCATTTGGACATTTGATGGCGTTCCCGGTGCCTTCCCGTCGCCCATCCTCGACCTCGCCAATCGGAGCGTTACGCCCCGGTACGCCGCCATGTACGTCCACGGCGGTGCCGCCACGTTGGAAGGCCTCACGAACAGTCCATGCCAACGTCCGAATTGGGACAACGTCATCGTCCTCGACGCCGCCTGCGACGTCGGCCTGAATTGGAAAGCCGATTTCGCCAATGCGGCCATCCTCTTCCAGCAGCCGAACCACGAGCAGCCAATCAAGTGGCTCTATGGCCCGCGTGAAATGGGGAAACCGGTCGCCGAAGCCACGCTCACGGTTGGCAAGGATACCGGTGTGTTCAACTTCTCCGGCTCGATCTCCACACCCGGCCTCTCCGCCGACAAATCACCGGCGCGCAATCTGCGCGGCAAAGATGTCACCGTAAAATCCGGTGCGTCTTCGGTGGCGGTCACGTTCCCGGTGGAAGAAACTGACGCGAGCTATGCTGTATTCGTCGAACAAAGCTGGCTCGGCAACCGGGCGATTACCGGTAAGACGGCGAAAGGCTTTACGATTCAGTTCGAAAAACCGGCGCCGGCTGACGCAAAAATCGATTGGATGATCGTTCGATAATTACCGCAAAAAAGGAAACCATGAAAAATAGAATTCTTGTCGGAATTTGTTTACTGACGTTTAGTCCGGTGTTGTGGGCGCAAACCAATGTGCCAGCAACGAAAGATGCGGCAATCTTTTCGCTGGAGCAGTTTGGACCGGTTAATACTGTTGATAACGCTGAAGCGACATTCCAGAAAGCTTCGAGCGCGATCATTGCTGCCGGTGGTGGGATTATTGTAATACCGGACCAAGCGCCTGACAGTTGGGTGCCGAAGAACACCAGCCAGCACGAATTGCGCACACCTGCTGCTCCAGCTCAGACCAAAAGCTGGAAGACTGGACCGGGCTTGACGGTTGTTGATGTGCGCGGCAGCACGACGAAGGTGATGCCACCACAAGCCGACGGAATGGTGATCCAACGGACATTAAATCTAGCGCCAGGCGAGAGCTTGCCGCACTGGGGTTATTTCCCGTTGCTATCGTTGAAGAATACCATTCTCCATGGTTCGACTAGTTATCACGACTGGTTGCAGGAACCCGTCACAGCCGGCAAGGATCAGCGGTTCTATGTGGCGACAATTCGCGGGATTTTCCCGGGCGAATTTGTCAATGGCTTGCAATATAGCGGCGGTGTCCCGCGGCTCTGCGTCAAGTCGCTGGGGTACGACAAAGACAAGAAGATGTGGTACTTCGTGGCCGACACCGATGTGGATATTCAGAAGGGCGCGCTCATCAGTAATAAAAATCACGTGAACGTGCTGAGCATGGAGACATTCTCGCACACTGAGAACCAGACATTTGATGTGCGCATGTGGCGCCATAATTATTCGCAGGGCGACAACTACCTGTTCGATGCCCGCTTCAAGTACATGAGTGATGTTCACTCGACTGCCGGCGACGAAAATGGTGTGCTTTACGCGGCGTTCGTCGAGTCTGAGACGGCCATCTTTCGCGGCAAAGTCGAGAAATGGAGTCCGGAAACTGGCGAGCTCAAGTACCAGTCCGGCCCCACCGGCGACACGCTCGGCAGTGGCCGTCCGATCATCAACTTAAATCCCGCCAAATGGATTACCGGCGGTTCCGTCATGATCGTGCGACCGGGCGGTTGGGACTCGATTCCTGAAATGGATTGTCCGGTCTTTGAAGGCAAGACCTATCCAACCACGATCGAGAAAAACAAGCTGGGAATTCCCTCGCTCAAAATGGGCGGCTTGATTCGTTTCTCTGCCGATGCGCCGGTCACGGATGAAGTCGTCGGCCGCTATTTCGCCGTGGATGAAAAAGACGAATATGTGCCCAACACGGATGTTCGGCGGTGGTATCTGATCGACAGCGTGACCAAGAATCCCGATGGGACGAAGGATATTAAAATCATCCGGCACTGGTGGGGCGCAAAGGCCATGTGTTCACCCACGCTTTACAAGCCGGAAAGTTTTTCCTCCGACGGTCACCTCAAGCCGCTCAAGTACATCATTGCACCGGGCGCCAATGCCTACGATGTGGCCGATGGCGTGAACAATCCGAAACGAACCATCAAATTGGTTCCCACTCCGTTCACCATGACGCCGGCAGATTTTGCGGCCGGTGATGCCGTTGAGCAAGCAATCGGGCCGGATCCGTTCAAGCCCACGCCGTTCCGCAGCTGGCTGTGGGACCAAGTTCCCGGCGCTTTCCCGGCAGCGGTATTCGATATCGCCAACAACGGAGCCGTGATGCGCGACAGCCTGCTCTGGCTGCATGGCAACTCTTCCGGCGACATCGAAAAAGACAAGGCCAGCCATTACGACCGAAATCCGCCGTGGAACAAGCTCCTGCGCCTTGATGCCACTTGCAATACCGGGATCAGCTTCGGAGCCGACACCGCCAACGCGGCAATTCTTTTCACCCAGCCGTACCATGTCCAGCCGCTGAAATGGTTCTACTATGGCACTGAAAGCAACCAGCCAACGAAGGTGGCATCCTTGACTGTCTCGCGCGAGACCGGCGAGTTCGCATTCACCGGTGGCGGGGCGCGGTTCGACGGCCCGGTTACCACGACCGGCCTCTCCGCCGACAAAACACCGTCGCGTAATCTGCGCGGCAAAAATATGGCTGTGAAAGCCGGCTCCACCAGCGTGAAGGTCGAATTCCCGGTTGCCGAAGCGGACGGCGATTACGCCGTGTTCGTGGAACAGAGCTGGCTTGGCTACCGTGCCATCACACAAAAGGACACCAAGGGATTTACGGTACAGTTTGAGAAGCCAGCACCAGCCGACGCCAAGCTAGATTGGATGATTGTGCGATGAAGACGGTGCTGATTCTTGCGCTGCTTATTACCGGAATAGCCATGGCGGATGAAAACAAAATCATGACCGGTGTTCATCGCGTTGTGTTTGTCGGCGACAGCCTAACCGATGGTTCGGCGTGGACGGATTGGGTGCTCGAGACGTTGAAAGTAAACGGTTACCCCAACCTGATCAAGAACGATGCCGGCATTGCCGGTGATAAGGTTCCAACACTGAAGCTCCGCTTCCAACACGATGTCGTGGATCTGAAGCCGGACCTGGTTGTCCTGAACATTGGCACCAACGATCGGGAACCAGTCGAGGAATACCGGCACGACGTTGAAGCGATGGTGAAACAGGTGCGTCAGAGTGGGGCACGGATGTTGTTATGCATTCCGCCCGGCATCAATGATCCGAAGAAACCGGAACGCGATGCCAATGTCGTGGCATACGGTGAAGTATTGCGCGAGTTAGCCAAAACTTACGACTGCACAATCGTGGATTTCCACACGGCGTTTGCTGGAGGAACGCGCGCTGCGTCGGCGGCAGAGCAGACCGCAGTGTCGTTACCGGGAGCAGCAGCGGATACCAGCCGGATTTTGTGGGGACCGGATGGTGTGCATCACACAATCAACGGTTGGCGTACAATGGGGCGGTGTGTATTGGACGCATTGGGTTGCCCGGCGCCGCTGCTCGAAAAAGTGTCGTTGTATCCCGGTACGCTCACGGACTGGCAGATCAGCCCGGCCATTCCGTGGAAGGATAGCAGCCAGCTGCCGTCGTTACCGGAAAACGCCGGCACAGATTGGCGGAAGTTTGACCGGGAAGCCGAGGTAGCTAAAACGAGCTGGTGGCAACGCAGCTGGCTCGAACGCGGCGGCGTGATGCCGATGGGCCAGGAAGTGGTCGCCGGCAAACCTGGCGTGGCTGGTAAGGATGCCGGCGCTTTCGCCTTGGCGATTGTGAAGTCGGACAGGGACACGGAAACGGTTTTACACTTGGGCGGTTCGCCCGGCTACGCGGTGTGGTGGAATGGCGAATTGATTTGGCAGTGCAAGACGTTGCGCGGGTATCATCCGGATGCTGACCGCATTACCGTCAAGTTGCACAAAGGCGAAAATCGCATTCTTGTGTTCAGCAATTGGTTATTCTACGTCTCGCTTGGGGAAATCTAAGATGGTCAAGTTGACAGTCTTAAATGGTCAGGACCAGCTCGTCGCCAAGGCTGTGGAATTATTCACCAGCCGGTGGCAGATGCGGACGCGTGTTCGGCTGCTGGCCAAATGCCTGCAGCCAGCTTGGGAGCTTGTCATCGCGACCGGCCAAGCCGGACAACCCCAGTCATATACAATCACGACGGCCGGCCGCAAATTAACGGTTAGCGGGACTGACGGACATGGCGTGTTGTATGGGTTGGGCCACCTGCTCCGGCAACTGGCCTTCGCGACAGACCGGGTCCCGCTGCCGGTAATCAACGAGACGCGGACGCCAGCGGTGTCCAACCGGGGCGTGTATTTCGCCACGCATTTTAACAATTGGTACGAAGCCGCACCGATCGAGCAAGTCGAACACTACATTGAAGAAATGGCGTTGTGGGGGTTCGATGCGTGGATGTTCTGGTTCGACATGAACTGGTTTCCGCATGGTTTCTGGCACGATCCGCAGAGTCGCGGCATGCAGATGATCAACCGGCTGCGGCGGATGATCGCCACGGCCCGTGCCTGCGGGATGAAAGTCGCGAGCGGCGGCCTCGGCAACGAGGGGTTCAATTATCAACCGCCGGCTGAGCTGCGGGCCGACCCCAGCGGGCGGCATGGTGGGTTTTATCAATTCAGCCAGATTTGTCCGTCCAAGCCCGGCGGACTGGAGATGATTCTTGAGAATCGCCGGCAGGTCATGCAGTTGCTGGGTAAATATGATGTGCACATCCACTGGCCGTATGACCAGGGCGGTTGCGGTTGCGCGCAGTGCGCGCATGCGCCGGGCCGGTGGGGACGGAAGTTCCTCGAGATTGGCGAGAAGATTGCCGCGGTGGCGCGCGAAGTAAATCCCGCTGTTCAAGTGGTGGTCTCAACCTGGTTGATGGACGAGACAGAGCGCAAGCTGGTGTATGCGCAATGCGACGCACGCGCCGGCTGGTTTCAGGGAATTCTCTCGCACGCCGATCATATGAGTGAGTACACGCCGCCGGCGCAGTATTCGCGCGCTATCTTCCCAGAGATCAGCATGTTCGACTGCTATTTCTGCTCGTACGGCAGCAACGGCGCGAACCCGGCACCGCAGCGGATGGCCGCCGAAGCGCAACGCGTCGCGCGCGCCGGTTGGGGCACGGATTTGTATTCGGAAGGCATGTACACTGACTTGAACGCGGCGGTTTACGCCGGTCGCTTGTGGAATCCAGATTGCGATGTGGCCGGGATTCTGACTGAATACACCCGGTATTACTTCGGCCAGGCAAACGTGAAAGCCGGCAGCGAATTGATTTGCGGCTTGGAGACAACTTGGGGCGCGCAAGCACTCTTGAAGGCTGACGCAAAAACAGTTGCCGGCTTATTGGTGAAAGCGCGGGGTTTGAAAGCGCATCTGCCACGCCATCGCGATGCCTTAGATCGTTGGCGGATGCTGCTGGATCGGGCGGAGATGGATCAGTTGATGAAAGCCGCCGGTCCCGACCGCCCAATGGCAATCGAATCGCGCGAGATATTTGAAGCAATCGGCTATGCGCCGGTGACCAAGCTCCGGCCCCGGATCAAACGATTCATCACCGCCTTGCGCCACCGGAAAAAACTCGTCGATCAACTGATGGATGCGCACTGGCGCTACCTCCAGCATTTCGCGATGGAGAAAAATGTTCTAGTCTTTCTGCCGGACGATGTGATTGGACGCCACCAATGGGATGCGTTGATTGACCCGCTCGTGAAAGCGGTGGGAGTTCGCGATGAAGCTCGGCTGCGCAACGAACTCAGTCGCGCCTTCAAACGCTGGTTCTGGTGCAACGGCATTGATATTAATTATCTCTTCCAATGAACCGTGTGAACAAGAATACTGGTAATGCGATGCATTCCGCCAGTTCACCCAAACTATTGCGCGCCGGCGCTACGAAGGTTGACATATCGCCGGTCGACGATATCCAGATTGCCGGCTCCATCGGTTGGCGCCGGCCGTGCAGCGGCGTCGCGGACCCAATCTACGCGCATGCGTTGGTGCTCGAACAAGCGGGCCGGCAATTCTGCATTCTGTCGGTCGATGTTTTGGCCATCGACATTTCGTGGGCCAATGAGATTCGGCAACGCGTCCACAAGCTTACCGGTATTCCACACGAGGCTGTGCTGCTTCACGCCACGCAAAACCACTCGGCACCGGACATTGGTAATGATTTTTGTCACGACTCCTGCAAACTCATTCCGGACGACCTCTCGTGGGTGCGTGGCGGCGATCCGCGTTACAATGAACCAGCGGTTGCCGGCATTTTGGAGTCCGTCAGCTTGGCATTGCAGCGGCTCACGCCGGTCCGTGTCGCGGCTGGGCGGGCGATCGATGGTCGCCTCGCGGTGAATCGTCGGTATATCATGCGCGATGGGACGCTCCGGTGCCAGCCGCCGTTGTGCAGTCCGGACATTCTCCATGTTGAAGGGCCGATTGACCCGGAAGTGGGCGTTGTCACTTTCACGGCCACCGACGGGCGCGTAGTGGCAGTCGTGCTGCACCACACCGCGCATCCGACCAGCGGTTACTGGGGCACGAAGGCCTTGTCGGATTGGCCCGGTGCGTGGTGCCGTGAAATGGAAACCCATTTTGGCGCGGACTGCACGGCGTTGGTTGTCAACGGTTGCTGCGGCAACATTGTCACCTTTAACTACGTCAGCCCTGACCAAGCGCCCGACCGGGAAATCGGCGATTACCGGGCAATGGGACGACTCCTCGCGCAATCGACCAAGCGCGCACTGGAAAATTTGACGCCGCTTGACGTGCCAGTCTTGGCTTGGGCGAGTCACAATTTGCGGTTGGGGTGGCGCAAGGTACCGGCCCAGATCATCGCCGAGTCGAAGCGCATGCTCCGGCAACACCACACGCCAGTCTGGGACGACGCCACGCAAGTCAATCGGGATTGGTTGCACGCCGTTGGCATTCTCGACTTGCTCGACCAGCAGCGGATGCATCCGACTTTCCCGTACGAGATTCAAGCGGTGCGCCTCGGCGATTTCACACTGGTGGCGGTCGGTGGGGAACCGTTTGTCGAAATGCAGTTGGCCATCAAACGCGATTCCCCGTTGCCATTCACATATCTAGCGCATATGAGCAACGGCGGCATCGGCTATATTCCCACCCGGCGCGCGATCGCGGCCGGCGGCTACGAAACGATGAGCGGCTTCGGTTCGCCGTTTGCCGTGGAAGCGACGGAGTTAATCGAGCGCGCCTCTGTGAGACTGCTTCGCAAACTTGCCGACTGACATGAAGAACGTTTACATCATCGGCGATTCGATCTCGCTTGGCTACACGCCAGAAGTGACGCGGCTGCTGGACGGATTGGCTCGCGTAACCCACAATCCCGGCAATGCCCAGTATTCATCGTACGGGCTGCGGAATCTCAAAACCTGGCTCGGCAACAACCGTTTCGACCTCATCCATTTCAACTGGGGTTGTTGGGACCGGCATTATCTTGACCCCGCAGCAGATCCGCTGGAACCCAGTGTCGCCCAATTTAAGCGTGACGGTGTCCGCCGCACCACACCGGAGCAGTACGCTGCCAATCTCGACGCCATCGTTAAAATTCTACAAACGACCGGTGCAAAACTCATCTGGGCTTCCAGCACGCCGTTGCGTGACGATGGCACCATGTGTTGCCGACCCGACGAAGTTGTCTTGTACAATTTCGCCGCGGCGCGCGTCATGTCTGCGCACGGCATCATGATCAACGATCTGTACGCCTGCGCATTGCCGGAATTGGATCGGCTCATATCCACTGACGGCTGTCACTTCACCGCGGACGGCTACCGGCATCTAGCCCGGCAAGTCGCCGCGGTCATCCAAGGAGAACTCGCGTTATGAAACTCGCCGCCGCCCAAATCCTCAGCTCGAACGCTTGTATTATGCAGGGTCTCGCCAACGATCCCGTCAAACGCAACGAGCATTTCAAAAAATACAACATTAACGCCTCGACGTTCGACGAAGCCTACATTCGTGCCAACGGCGAAGCGTATCTCGACTATCTGGAAGAACAGGTGCGCGAGGCGGCTAACTGGAAAATCGATCTGCTTTTGTTCCCGGAATTTTGTTTCCAGCCCGGGGTCGCCGCCGGTGTGCACCCGACAATTCCACTGAACCCGAATGCCCGTGCCGACGCATTGCGTGTCTTCACGTGGTCCGGCAAGCTCTTCACCAAGTGGCTGCGCCGGCAGGCGAAGGCGACCGGTATGTTGATTGCTGCGGCTAGTTTTACCGTCCGCGCCGGTAAGATTTACAACACCGGCCTGCTCGTCGACGAACACGGTGAACTTGCGCTCCGGTATGAAAAAGTTCACCTGCCATTTGATGAAAAGCAGACCGTCGAGTTCGGTCGCAAATACAACATCGCTGACACACGGCTCGGAAAGATCGGCTTTGCGATTTGTTACGATATGCAATACCCCGAAGACATCGCCTGCTTGGCGATGCAAGGTGTACAAATCATCCTCCATCCGTCCGGTGGCTACACCGGCCCCGGCGAACCCGCCGACATGGGCCAACAGCGTCTCCGCGTCCGCGCTGCCGATGCTCACGCCGCATTGGTTTACGCCTGCTTCGCCAAAGACAATACCGGATGCCGTGAATCCTGCGTTATCGCGCCGAATGGCGAAGTCAAAGCCTGTGTTACCGGCACAGATGTTGGCTTTGCAGTTGGCGAAGTGGAATTCGGCATCAAACATCCGATTTCGGGCGCGCCGGCCGCAACACCGGACTGGATTGCACTGCGCCGGGCGCATCGTCGTCCGCAAACCTATCGCTCCCTGATTGCTCAATGAAATCACCGACGTTCCAAAAGCTTTGTACGCCTGGCCAAAACATGTTCTGTATCTGGGCGGCCGCCTATGGCCCGCCAATGGCTGGCGTACCGGCGCAAATCTTCCTCGGCGAATGGACCGGTTCCCAAAAGGGCGCAGACCTGATTGCCATGGAAATCGATTCCGATCGGCAAGACATCCTAGGATTCGACGGTGTTTCAAGCACGCAATGCCTGGGAATTGATCCGGTTCGGCCGCTACTCTGGATGACCACCGGCAAGCAGTTGCTGGAGATTGACCGGCTGACGCTCAAGTTTCGCATGGCCTGTGAAACGCCTGCCTTTGGTCGACCGACACAAGACGTGGATCGACAAGGTCGATTGTGGTTCGCGGAGACCCGGTCGCTGACCTGTTTCGACCCGGCCACGAATGAATTGACCAAGTATCCGGACGTAACGCCGGACGAATATTATTACCCCTCCGGGACACACATGACCCACGGCGTCGGGCCCGACGGGCGCATTTGGACACACCAGTATCCGATCCAGTGTCTTGCAGTGTTTGACCCGCGCACGCGCGCAACGCGGGTGGTTTGGGGGACGCCCGGTCAGTCCGTTGATCCGCGGCGCACCGCCTCCGTTGGCGGCACGCCGGTTGCAATTGGTAATCTGATTTGGGCCGGGAAGATTTTTGTGGATGCGCTCACGGCTGAACTTGTGGAGCCGCCATTCCCGGTCACCGGCGACGCAGCGTATTCGTTGCAAATGCGCGGTGGGTGGAATCGTTCGCCCACCGGGTTGTTGGATCGTGGCGGTCGGGCGCTCGTCCGACAACAGCGGCGCATCGGCTGGCTCGAAGTTGCGACCGGCAAGTTCGAGCTTATTGGCGAGTTGCCGGAAGAGATGCCGTTACGTGACGACTGGTCGTTGCACGGTGAAAACACGTTGATTGCACACGAGTCGCAGAGCGACAATGTGATTCGTGTCGAGCTGAAGACAAAGAAGACGACGCGGATTCAAATCCGTGGACCGTTCCAGCATGCGCAGGCGATTTTTGAGTGGAACGTTGGACCGGACAGCAAATTCTATGGCAGTTGCTACAGCCACGAAATGTGGGAAGTGGATCAGGCCGGTAAATTCAAGAACCATGGCGATGTGGTGCGGGTACACGGCGGCGAATTGCATCAGTTTGCGAACTGGAAGAACAAGATGTTCATCGCCAGTTATACGCATTCAGCACTAACGCGCGTAGACGTGACGCGACCGACTGACCGGTGGGGCACGGAGTCCGATAGCAATCCCAGACATATTCTTAATTTGGGAATCAAGCACGATGGTCAGCACCGGCCGAGTGCGATTGCGGTGACGCCGAAGGGCCAAGTTTATTACATCAGCCGAGCCGATTACTGCACGCGCCGGGAAGGCGTGCTCGTGGCGGTGGATGCCGAGACGGAGCAGGTATTGCACATCGAAGATCCGTTAGTTCCCGATGAACAACCGTGGGGCTTGGCTGTGTCGCCGACGCGGCCGGAGGTTTACATCGGAACGAACCGGGGGACTTTTGTGGTTTGGGACACGGAGAAGATGAAGATCAAACGCATCATTTGTGTTGCACCACGGGAAGGCGATGGCCAGCCGACCTCAGCCATGTCCGAAACCGGCACACTCAAATTCATGGCCACAGTTGGCGATCTGGTGGTGGGCAATCGGTTCGGGGGCATTTTTGATTTCTTCGTGTACCACGCCGATACCGGCGTGATGGACGGACCGGCGCCACATCCGCGCGGGAAAGTGTTCGGTGTTTTTCAAATGCAGCACCGGCCGGCAGCGTTGTTGTTCATCCTCGGCGCGTTGTATGAGTTCGATGCCGCCGGCAAGACGACACTTGCTTATCCGGAACCGTTACCGGGATTTGCCACCAAAGAAGGGCCGGACGGTCGGCTCTACATCAGTGATGGGATTAGTATTTATGGGGAAATTAAATAAGCCGATGAACGCCGCAAGCAAATCCATTTCGCCGGCGCCGGCTTTTCGAAAACTCTGCACACCGGGCCAAAATATGTTTTGCATCTGGGCGGCCGCGTACGCGCCACAGATGAACGGCGTGCCGGCCCAAGTTTTCTTTGGCGAATGGACCGGTTCATCGAACGGCGCGGACTTGATCGCGATGGAGGTGGACTCGGAACGGCAAGACGTGATCGGCTTTGACGGCATCGACTCGACGCAGTGTCTCGGTGTTGACCCGTACCGGCCACTGGTGTGGCTGGCGGACCGGAAGCATTTGGTGGAGATTAACCGGCGCACACTGCAACCGCGCATCGTCTGCGATTTGCCGATCCAATACTCGATGGACTTCGACCGGGACGGCCGGATTTGGTTCGTACAAACCCGGTCGTTGCGCTGCTTCGACCCGCGCTCGAACGGTTGGAAAGAATTTCCGGATGTGACACCCGACGAATATTTCTATGCGCCGGGAACACATATGACGATCGCCGTTGCAGCGGACGGCCGCATCTGGACGAGCCAGTACCCGATCTCGTGTCTGGCGGTGGTCGATCCGGTCACGCGGCAGACCCGCGTCGTCTGGGACAAACCCGGTGAGTCGGTTGACCCGCGCCGGGTGGCGGCCAATGTCGGCATGCCAGTGGTGATTGGGAATCTGGTTTGGGCTGGACAGATTTTTGCGGATGCCCGCACAGCCGAACTCGTCACGCCGCCGTTCCCGGTGACCGGCGACGAAGCGTACATTTTGCAAACGCGCGGCGGATGGAATCGCACGCCCACGGCGTTGTTGGATCGCGGCGGACGCGCCTTGGTCCGGCAACAGCGGCGGATTGGCTGGCTCGAAGTCGCGACCGGCAAGTTTGAGTTGATCGGCGAGTTGCCGGACGATGCACCGGAAAGCGATGGCTGGTCGTTGCACGGCGAATACGCCTTGGTCGCCGGCGAATATCGCGCTGATCTCCGGGCGAAAAAGACGACGCGAGTGCGATTGCACGGGCCGTACAAACATCCGCAAGCAATGTTTCAGTGGAACATCGGGCCGGACGGCAAGTTTTACGGGAGCTGCTACAGCCACGAAATGTGGGAAGTCGATCAAGCCGGCAAGTTCACCAACCATGGTGATGTCGTGAAGGTCCACGGTGGCGAACTGCATTACTTCACGAACTGGAAGAACAAGATGTTCATTGCCAGTTACACGCACTCGGTGTTGACGCGCGTCGATGTGACGAAGCCAACGGACAATTGGGGCAAAGACGCCGGCAACAATCCGCGGCACCTCTTGAATCTGAACCTGGAACACGACGGCCAGCATCGGCCAAGCGCAATCGTCGCGACGCCGGATGGGCAGATTTATTACATCAGCCGGGCAGATTACTGCACACGCCGGGAAGGTGTGCTCGTGGCAGTGGACGCAGAGTCGGAGAAAGTGCTGCACATTGAAGACCCGCTGGTTGCCGGCGAGCAACTGTGGAGTCTCGCGGCGTCACCGAATCGCCGGGAAGTCTACATCGGCACGAATCGCGCGAAGTTCATCGTGTGGGATACGGAAGCGATGAAGATCAAGCGGACGATCCAGCTACCGCAACGGCCCGGCGATGGCGTCATGACTTCGGCAATGTGCGAAATCGGAACGATTCGGTTTATGGGCACGATTGGCGACCTAGTCGTGGGTAATATTTTTGGCGGCGGGTTTGAGATGTTTGTGTATCACGCGGATACCGGCGTAATGGATTTGCCGGCGGCGCATCCGAAAGGAAAAGTCTTCGCCATGTTCCAGTGGCGCCGCCGGCCGACATTGCTGCTGTTTATCAACGGCGCACTCTACGAGTTCGACGCAGCCGGCCAGACGACGCAGCTTTATCCGGAACCGTTACCGGGGTTTGACACCAAAGAAGGGCCGGACGGTCGGCTCTACATCAGCGATGGGATCAATATTCATGGCGAACTCAATCCGCGCTAATCTCCGCGATCACGGGATCGCAGTTTACAACGGCGCGTGCAGTTCCGTGAATCCGTGGCGTGACGCCGCGACCGGTCGCGACTACGTCTATTGCGGAATCAATTGTGCTCCCTCGCTCGTTGTTCAGGTGGATGTTGCGACGAAGCGCTGTCGAACCTTTAATTTCCCGCCGGAGTGTACCGGGACATTTGGCAGCATGGCGGTTACGCTGGAAGGACATGTGCTCGTGTCGAGTGCTGGCGGCCGCGTGGTACGGATTGATCCACGGACGGGCAAAGTCTGGGTTACCGCCAATGCTGGCAAGGCGCTGTGGACCATGACCCGTGGCGCGGATGGCAAGTTCTATCTCGGCAGCTCGCCGGAGTGTCACCTCTTTCGGTATGACGCGGCGACGGAACAAATCGAAGACATCGGCTCGGTGGCCCCGACGCAAACTTACTTACGGAGCGTTGTGGATGGCAACGATGGTTACATCTATTGTTCGGTTGGTGTCGCAGCGTCGCAGATCATGGCGTATCACATCGCCACCGGCAAAATTACGCCGTTGCTGCCGAAATCTGAGGTCGCGCCGTATTTTCTTGATGAATTTGGTCGGGGACGAGATGGCCAGATCTATGTGTTGACCAACCGCGGTCATGCCTACCGGTTTGCACATGGTGCGGCGTTCCCGGTCAAAGATGTCGCCGCCGTCAAGCGGTTGCTGATGTTGATTGAATATTGGCCGGGGTACTGCGAGTTGCCGGATGGGCGTCCGATTATCAAGCTCGACCCGGATGCGATTCAAATTGGCGAAGGGCCCAAAGCGAAAGTCATTCAGTTAAAATACAAAACCAGTGGAACCAATATTTTTCACCTAGCCGAAGGTCCCAACCAGACGATAGTTGCGAGCACGATCATGCCGCTGTATGTCCTGCGGTACACGCCGGCCAAGGACAAACTGGAAAACCTCGGGCGCGGTGGGCCTGACAACGGCGAGGTATATTCGTTCGGTCATTGCGACGGCAAGCTGTACTACGCGAATTACCCGTCTGGTAATCTGATGTGTTACGACCCGGCCAAGCCGCTCCACAAGGATCCGCCGGGGAAATATCAGTGGAAAACCAATCCGCGTTGGATTGGCCATCTCGGCACGGGGAATTGCCGGCCGCGCGCGATGACCATCGACAGGCAGAAGCGGGTCTGGGTTGGCGGCTTCCCGGAGTACGGCTACCGGCACGGCGGGATGGCGTGTTACGATACGCTGCGCAAGAAACTCACACTGTTTCCCAAAGTCATCCCGGATCAGAGCATTGATGCGCTGGCGGCGGACGAAACCGGTGACTTTATCTACGGTGGATCAAACATCGGCCGTAACGGTGGGATGCCGAACGCAGCGACCGGATCGTTTCTCTTCTCGTGGGATACCCGGAAACAGAAGGTGGTTTGGAAGGCTGTCCCGGTTCCAGAAATCAAGCACATGAGCAATTTGCTCTATCGCGACGGCAAGCTGTACGGCACGACCGGCTTTCAATTCTTTCGCTTCGATGTGGCGACGCGGACAACGGATTATGTTGTGCAGTCGGAAATCTCCGGCCCCCGACCGCACTCCCTGAGTTTCGGACCGGATGGCAACCTCTACGGAATCACTTGGATGGTGCTATACCGGTGGCGACCGGAAACCGGCAAGATTGAGGAGTTGTACCGGTGCCTAGGCGACGACGCGAAACCATTTGCTGGCGGTTCGCTGTTTCATCGCGGGGCGGTCATCATCAACGGGCGAATCTATTTTTCCTGCGGACCGAAGGTGATGTCGCTCCGCTTACCATTGGAGACTACTACAAAATGAATTCTGCCCCCCTGAGTTTGACAACCGCACTCCGCGACCATGGAATCGCAGTTTACAACGGCCATTGCCGGTCATTCAAAGCGTGGCGCGATGCGGCGACGGGACGCGACTACGTGTACTGCGGCATCCTGAGCACGACATCGGTGGTCGTGCAGGTGGACGTCGCGACCGGTAAGTCGAAATACTTTCCTATGGCCCCGCCGAGTGGCGGGCCGTTCGGAATGGAAATCACCTTGGAAGGCCATGTGCTGGCGACAAGTACTGGCGGACAATTGTGCCGGATTGATCCAAAAACCGGCAAATCTTGGATTGTTGCCGATACCAAAGGGCACTGGATCTGGCGCATTGAGCGCGGCGCGGATGGAAAGTACTACATTGGCACGTCGCCGCAGTGCCGGCTGTTCCGCTATGACGCGAATACTGACAAGCTCGAAGACCTTGGCCCGGTATCGAAGACACAAACGTATGTGCGCCGGGTGGCATGCGGCCGGGATGGTTACGTGTATTGCTCGACCGGCTGCACGGCATCGCAGATCGTGGCGTATCATATCGCGACCGGTAAGATGAAGGAGTTGCTGCCGAAAAAGGATGTCACGCCGAACTGGCTTGATCTGTTTGGACATGGTCGCGACGGACAGATTTATGTGCATACGAATTGCGGGAATTCATACCGGTTCGAGCATGGTGCGATTTTCTCGGCACCTGATGCACCGAAGGAATTGTCAGGTTATTGGCAGTGGTTACCAGATGGTACGCCAGTTACGCGCGTGGACCCGGATGCAATTCGCGTCGGCAAGAAAGTCATTCCGTACACGTACCAGACCGGTGGTGCGAATATTTTTCATCTCGCGGAAGGTCCAAACAAGACGGTGTACGGCAGCACTATCATGCCGTTGTTTCTGCTGCGTTACACGCCGGCCACGGACAAGTTGGAAAATCTCGGGCGCGGTGGACCGGACAACGGTGAGGCGTATTCGTTCGGGCATTGCGACGGGAAGCTTTACTACGCCACGTATTCGCAGTCGTTTCTGATGGAGTACGATCCGGCCAAGCCGTGGCACAAAGACCCGCCGGGTTCGCAGAAATGGAAGACGAATCCGAAGTTGCTTGGCTACCTTGGCATCGGCAATCATCGGCCGCGCGCGATGAGCATCGACCGTGTCCAGAAACGCGTGTGGGTCGGCGGATTTGCGGAATACGGTTTCGCGCACGGCGGACTAGCGTGTTACGACATTCGCAAGAAAAAGCTGACGACGTTCGACAAGATCATTCCGGACCAAAGCATCGATGCGCTCGCGGTGGATACGACCGGTGACATTCTTTACGGCGGCACGAACATCGGCCGCGGGTCCGGCGGAATGTCGCCGACCACGAAGTGCGCGCGGTTGTTTGCGTGGGACACGCGGAAGAAGAAAGTGCTCTGGAAGATCGAACCATTCCCGGAAGCGAAGTCGACCGAGAACCTGCTTTATCGCGCCGGCAAGTTGTATGGCACGATGGGCATGAAGTGGTTCTGTTTCGACCCGGTCGCGCGCAAGATGGATTACGTCATCGATTCGCAAATCTCCGCCGGCCGCCCACAGTCGATTTGTTTCGGGCCAGACGGCAACCTCTACGGCATCACGTGGATGGTGATGTACCGGTGGCGTCCTGAAACCGGTCAGATCGAGGAGCTGTACCGGGTGATGGGCGAGGACGCAAAGCCGTTTGACGGATCGCTCTTCCATCGTGGCGCAATTATCATTGATGGCCGGTTTTATTTCTCGTGTGGGGCGAAGGTGATGTCATTGCCGGTAACACTTGATTGATGGTGAGTTTATGAATTCTGCTCTCGTCAAATTGCGTGATCATGGCATCGCCGTACACAATGGGTGCTGTCTGTCGATGAAGCCTTGGCGCGATGCTACGACCGGTCGCGATTACGTTTATTGCGGCATCATTAGTACCACCTCGCTTGTTGTGCAGGTGGACGTGTTGACCGGCAGTTCCCGTTCATTCTACTTGCCGGCAGGCTGCGAAGCGCCGTGGGGGATGGCATTCACATTGGACGGACATGTCCTCGTCACCAGTGTGAGCGGGCAGGTGTGCCGGATCGATCCGCAGACCGGCAAATCGTGGGTGACTGCCAACACCGGCAAGTGGTTGTGGACGATTGATCGCGGCGCGGATGGTAAATTTTATGTTGGTTCGTCATCCGATTGCCGGTTGTTCCGGTATGATGCCGCGACGGAGAAACTCGAAGACCTTGGTTCGCTCAGTCCTAATCAGATCTATCTCCGCAAAATTGTTGCCGGCAACGACGGCTATGTGTACTGCTCGACTGGCTGTACCGCATCGCAAATTGTCGCGTATCACATCGCGACCGGGCGTTTAAAAGCGTTGCTGCCGAAAGCGGAAGTGCAGCCGTATTTTCTCGATATTTTCGGACATGGCCGGGATGGACACATCTACGTACACACGCAGCGCGGCAATGATTACCGGTGCGCGCACGGCGAGGCTTTCCCATTGGGGAAAAACAGCCGGGAACATCGCGAATTAAAAGGGATGGAGTGGGGTTATTTCGAGCAGTTGCCGGATGGCCGGACTTTAACTCGTCTCGATCCTGACGCAATTCAGGTCGGCGAAGGGCCACGGGCGAAGATTATTTCTTACGAATACAAAACTGGCGGCGCGAATATTTTTCACTTGGCCGAAGGTCCCGGCAAAGCGGTGTACGGCAGCACGATCATGCCGCTCTATTTGCTGCGTTACACGCCGGCTACTGATAAACTGGAGAACCTCGGCCGCGGCGGACCGGACAATGGCGAGGCGTATTCCTTTGGCCATTGCGCCGGGAAGCTTTATTACGGCAATTATTCACTGGGCAATTTGATGTGTTATGACCCGGCAAAACCATGGCACAAGGACCCGCCGGGCCGGATGAAATGGAAAACCAATCCCCAACTGATCGGTTATCTTGGCAAGGGAAATTGCCGGCCGCGCGCGATGTGCATCGATAGCCGGAAACGTGTCTGGGTAGGGGGCGTGCCGGAATACGGTTACCGTCACGGCGGTCTGGCCAGCTACGATATCTCGCGGCGCAAACTCACCGTTTTTGATGAAGTTACTCGCGATCAGTGTATTATTTCGCTGACGGTGGATAAGAGCGGCGACATTCTCTATGGCGGCACCGGCCGTGGGCGTGGCGGTGGTCTGACACCGGTAACCAAAGAAGCTCGGATGTTTGCGTGGGACACGCGAAAGAAAAAAACGCTGTGGAGCGAGGTTCCAATTCCTGACATGGAGGGGCTCAATAACTTGTTGTACCGCGACGGCAAACTCTACGGCACAACGGTGAGTGGCCACCAAGGACCAAACCGGTTTACTTTTTTTCGTTTTGATCCATTGCTCCTGAAGATGGATTATGTGATTCCGTCGGAGATTTCCGGTGTGCGCGAGCAGTCGATGTGCTTCGGGCCAGATGGCAACATTTACGGGATTACATGGATGGTGCTGTTCCGCTGGTGCCCGGCAACTGGCAAGATCAAGGAGCTTTACCGATGCATGGGCGATGACGCCAAGCCATTTGGTGTTTCACTCTTCCACGGTGGCGCGGCAATCATTGATGGCCGGTATTACTTCTCGTGTGGGACGAGGCTGATGTCGTTACCGGTGGAGACGGCTTGAGGCGAATTGCGCTAGCGTTGTTGGTTGCGGTCACAGTGCGCGCGGATGCGCCGCGGATTTCGTCTGACGGTGTGCAGATGCCGGGATGTCAGTTGGCGTCGGATGCCGGGTTTGATTTCATCGACTGGAACGACGATGGCAAGCTGGATTTGTTTCTCGACGACCCGGGAATGATCAGCGGTTACGTACACTTGAATACTGGTACGCGAACCGAGCCGAAGTTTGATCACTCGTTTTGGTATCCGCTCAACCTAACCGAAGCGGTACCGCACGACATGTATTTCACGCAGACGCGCGCCATTTGCGACCTCAACCACGACGGCTTGTGGGACATGCTCGTTTACGACGGCCAGCCACGACTGATCTTCAATACCGGCACGAAGCACGGACCGAACCACTGGAACTTCACGCTCCCCGAACCATACTTCCCGGGTTCGCCCCAGATGATTAAAGAGAACACGCGATTTACCATCGGCATGGAAAGCATGTATTGGGGTAAAGGCGTTTTCCCCCGGCAAGTGTTGACGTGGACGGTGGCGGATTGGGATGGCGATGGCTTGGAAGACTTACTGATTTGCCGGTTCAAGGACGAAGCACCGGGAATAAAGGCATTCGACAGTACGACCGGCACGACGACCGGCACGTTCCAACGTTCGACGTGGATGGAAAAACTTCCCGAGGCGCCGGCGCGCGGTTTGTATTTCTACAAGAACGTCGGCACGCGTGAGAAACCGTGGTTCGACAAGGGCATCGAGATTACCACGCCCGACGGCCAATCCATTGCCGCGCCCAACCCGGTCGTGATGGACATTGATGGCGACGGCATCCCGGATTTGGTTAGTACCGAAACGCCTTACACTTGCAACGCATTTCGTGTGGACTGGCCGACGCGACCGAATGTCGTCTGGTTTCGCCGTCCATCGAAGAGCGACGTGTCGCATCTCGAACCGACAACGCCACTCACCGACGTCGCTGGTAAGCCGATTGCGGCCGGTGTGCAGGCGCGATTCGCCGACTTGCGCAATGCCGGTGTCAAAGATTTGTTCGTGATGGATCCGGTAACCGGTCTGCGTTGGTATAAGAAGTCCGGTAAAGGCTACGAGACGCCGGTCACTTTGCATGGCACAGATTTCGCGCGATTCGGCTTCATGTACCAGCCGCTCGTGGTGGATTGGTTTGGAAAGAACTCGCGCGACCTGATTCTCCACGGCTGCTACGATCCGCATTGCCAGTGGGCGATCCGCCGCACGGCATTGTATCGCAATCGCGGCGGGATGAAGTACGAGTTTGCCGGCTTCCTCAACTATCAAGGTGACCGGGCGATGGTGCCGCAGTATTTTCCATTCGAGGAACGCCCGTATGATGTGTACGGCAGCTATGTCGCGCTGATGCCGGACGCTGGTACCGGCAAGAAACGGCTTGTGATGAGCGTGAATGGCAAACTACATCTGTTTACGGATCTAGCGGCAGACGGGTTGACGTTTCAGACGCGCAGGCCGGTAAATATCCCATACCCCGAAAGCAACCGGATGAAAGATTGGCAGGAAATTTCAGTCAGCATTACGAACAAAGTGCAGTTCATCCGCATTAACAATGAGCGCAATGGCATCGGCGCGAATCGCGATTGCTACCTGCACATCGTCAAATTCGAGGCGTGGGCGGCCCGCAAGAATTGGGCGACTGGTGCGGAAGTCAAACCGGCAAAAAATCCGGCCGCGATGTTGACCGGCGGCAATGAGTCGAATTTTACCACGCTCGCTTACGCGATGGGACCAGCGATCGTGACGTTGCCGGAGCCGGTCGCGCTGGAGCAGATTCGGTTTCTGCTTTCGGATCGCGAGCCGGGATGGTACACAGCGTTCCGTCAATTTACGTGGCACGACCGGCCAGTCCGGCAACACTCGGAGCTGGGTGAGTTGTGGTTCAACTACCGGGTCGAAGTCTCCACTGACCAGACGAACTGGACCGTCGTCGCTGACCGGATGAAGACGCCGATGATGCGGAGTTGCCCGGTATTTGTAGACTGGAATCATACCGGCAAGTTCGATCTTGTTCTCGGGGTCCTCAATGCTAACGGCATTTGGCCGGACAACAAAGAGTACCGGCTTTATCTAAACAAGGGTACGAATGATGATCCGAAGTTTGAAGATTTCCAGCCACTCGCCGACGAGACCGGCAAACCGCTGAAGATCGCTGCTTGGTGGCTCAAGACATATGCGCCGCAATGCGGCGTTGCCGTGCTTGATGCCAATGGCAAGCGTGGGCTGGTGGTGGAAGACGCCGAACCGCGTGGCGGTTTGCGATACTTTGAAAACGTGGGCGATGATCCTTTGCGTTTCAAGTTCGTTAAGCTTCTCGGCGACCCGGTCCCTATCGACTACCCGAGCGGCTACCGGTATTTCTTCTGCGGCGATGTGGACGGCGACGGCTTACCGGATGTGATCAATTGCACCGGCGGGATGATTTTCTTCAAAGGCTTGCCGGCGAATGCCATCAACACTGTCACTGATCCGACCGGTATCGTGGTGCGCAATGCGGAAGCTTGCTACGTAGACGCATCTAAACCAACTGAGTCGATGCCCCGGCAGCCGTCGAAACTCGAAGTGCGCACGTTGACGCCGCGCGGACCGAAGCAACGCCTGATTCTTATTCGCTTCACTGCTCTCCCACAGGTTGCCGGTTTGGAGCGTGCGATGTTGGAATTGACGACCGATCCGAAATTTGAGCGCTTCCCGCTTCAAACTCCACCGGGGTGTGCCGTTTCCTGCAGTATAATTCGTGATGATTGGGACGCGGAGAAAGCGACGTTTGCCGAAGCCGCGCCCGGTAAGCCGTGGGCGCCAGGTGAACTGGATGCCGGCGGCGAGTTTCTTACGATGGCTGAACCAATAAATACGGTCAAGGCCGCGCAAAAGGTCATGTGGGATGTCACGCCGGCAGTACGTGAGGCATTACGCGCCGGGCGCACGTCGATTAGTCTATTGATTCGTGCCGAATATACCGGTAAATATGTTGCCGGTGAAGGTTATAACTTTTGTGGGCCAGCTTGGCCACGGATCGAAACGCGACCGCGTTTAGTCTTGGAAAGTAAACCATGAGAATCATCAAGGATCTTCCTTACGCTCAGTATGGCGACTGCGTCATGCTGCTCGACTTGTATTTACCGGAGAAGCCGGCAGGTTCGGTGCCGGCAATTTTGTGCGTGGTGGGTGGCGGCTGGCGTTCTACTGACAAGGCCGGGCACGCCGAACCCGGCCAAGGACTCGCGGCGAGTGGTTATGCCGCTGCCGCGATCACTTACCGGAGCAGCAACGACACGATCGCGCCTGGCAACGTCCACGATTGCAAAGCAGCGGTGCGTTGGCTGCGAGCGAACGCGGCGAAATACGGCATCGACCCGACGCGCATCGGTGCGCTCGGTGGCTCGGCCGGCGGGCATCTGGTGTCGCTACTTGGAACGACCAACGGCCGGCAAGATCTCGAAGGCGATGGCGGTAATCCGACGCAATCGAGCGCGGTGCAAGCGGTGTGCGATTTCTGCGGGCCAACGGATTTGACACGCGGTACCCAGCCGGCATTCCGCAAAACGCATTCAGTTCTTGTTGAATGTGAAGAGGCTTACCTTGGCGGCCCGGTGGCTCAGCGCATGGAATTGGCGAAATTGGTGAGCCCGCTGTTCCACGTGTCCGCCGCAACCGCGCCGACATGGATTATCCACGGCGACCGGGACGAGATTGTGCCGATTGACGAGAGTGTTCGGTTCCACGAGACGCTGAAGAAACATGGAGTGGAGACGGAGTTGTGTGTGGTAAAAGGTGGTAGTCACGATTTGTTTTGGAAAAACTATGGCGGCGAAGTTGTGACCTTCTTCCGCCGAATTTTTGAAAGGAAATAATATATGGCTGATTTAACTCCGAATGAAAAACGCTGGACGTTGCTGTACGGAACAAACGCCGGCCTCGAAAAACAAGCGCTGATCGAACTACATCGCGGCGCGGCGCAGTTTTTGAACTACGTGCTGCCGGTTCGCGCGGCAAGCGAAGTGGACCGGCAAACTTGGAAACCTCTGGGATCGGCCGAGCGCCGGTATCAGCCGCCTGTCGAGCAAGCAATTGTAATTGGCACTGCGAAAAGCAACCGGATCATTGCCGATTTGTTGGCAAGCAAAGTCGTGCCGGCGCCGAATGGCGAGCAAGGGTTCACGCTTTGGATCGGAAATTACCGGGAGCAACGCCTCATCGTCGTGGTCGGCGCAGATGCAGCCGGTGTTTATTATGGGACGCAGGAGTTGCTGGCGATGCTGTCGGACAACGGGGCGCCATTGGACAAGCCGGTGATCCGGCGCGAGTCGCTGGTGAAGTTACCGGATACTTCGCGGGTTGAGACGCCGGTGGTGAAAGAGCGCGGTATTTGGACGTGGGGTTATGTGATCTACGATTACCGGCGGTTTCTCGACAACATGGCACGCTTGAAGTTCAACATGCTGACAATCTGGAACAGCGAAGCGCCGGTGAATCTGCCGGAGATTTGCGACTACGCGCACCAACGCGGCATTAAGATCATTGCCGGCTTCAACTGGGGCTGGGGCCACAAGAAGGATATTTCGAGCGCCGACGGCCGGGCGTTCATCAAAAAGCTCGCGCTCGACGCGTACCGGGAGGAATACCAGCGTGCGCCGCTGGACGGCATTTATTTCCAGACGGAGACGGAGCACAAGAACCAGTTGCTCAATGGCCGAAGCATTGCCGCGTGGTGTTGCGACATGGTCAACGACATCGCTAGGGAATTTTACAAGATCAACCCGAAACTCTCGATCCAGTTTGGTTTGCACGCCACCTCGATCCGGGCGCACTACGTTGATCTCGCCAAACTCGACAAACGGATCATCATCACTTGGGAAGATGCCGGCGCGTTGCCATTCTCGTACCAGCCGAATCCCAATCACGAGGATGGATACAAAAAGACGCTGGCGTACTCCAAGCAGTTGGCAGCCTTTCGCCCCGGCACACCGTTTGCGCTCGTGCCGAAAGGCTGGATATGTTTGCGGTGGAACGATGAGTTTGCGAAGCACGGACCGTTGCTGCTCGGCGAACGTTCGCTGGAATATCTCCGGGAACGCCTCACGGCCCGGCAAGGCGAATGGAACGCGACGAATTCCGGTTGGTTTAAGCATTATCCGCTGGCAGCAAAGTTTTACCGAGAAGTTTCCAAAATCAATCCCAACATCTGGGCGACCGGTTTGGTCGAGGACGGAATGTTCGAGGCGCGCATCCAGCCGAGCGTGGCGCTCTTTGCCGAGACGTTGTGGAATCCGCATCAATCCGATGCCGAGATTCTCTCTCGCGCCATGAGACCGTATGTTACGACGACTACTGTTTAGCCTTTTGATTTTTAGTGTGCCGGCGTGGGCGGAGGTAGCATCGATCTTTACCGATCATATGGTGCTGCAGCGTGATTTGCCAGTGCCGGTCTGGGGCCTGGCGACGCCGAGCGAATCAGTCACTGTCGAATTTGCGGATCAAAAAGTGACCGGTACGGCTGATGAGACCGGCAAGTGGAAGGTTGTTCTCAAGGCGATGCCGGCAAACACTACGCCGCAAGAGATGAAAGTCGGCGCGATTGTCTTCAAGGATGTGCTGGTCGGTGACGTGTGGTTGTGCAGCGGGCAATCGCAGATGGGTTTGGAACTGCGCAAGGACTTTGACGCCAAATCGGTGATTGCACAGGCCAGCCATCCCGGCATCCGCGCGTTCACCGTAACGGCCAGCACGTCCACCAACCAAGGCTATCCGATCGTTCCGACCGCCAAAGTGCAACGGTATGCGTTGACGCCGCAGGAGCGCTGCGAGGGATGTTGGCAAACCTGCACGCCAGCCAACGCTGCGAACTGGTCGGCGGTGTCGTACTCGTTTGCGCGCGAACTGCATGAACGCCTGCAAGTGCCGGTCGGGATCATTGTCGCCACGTACGGTGCCACGGCGATTGAATCGTGGCTTAGCGTCGATGGGTTGAAGGCCATACCGGCGTATCACGAGCGGGCGGTATCGTTTGAAGAATTGGCGAAGGCGTTTATCGCGAACACGAACAGCTTCCCGTCATCGCTCGAAGCCGAGAAAGTCCGGGTCGCGGAAAAATCCAAGAAATGGGTCGCGGAACTTGACGCGGAAGAACCGGGATTCAAAGGGTTGACCAATTGGACGACGATTAATTTGCCGGTATCGCCCGACGATAATCCTCTGGGTGAAAATCCGAAGGCGGTTTGGTTTTGCAAAGATATCGCGGTACCGGCGGGATGGGTCGGCAAGGGAACCGAACTACAACTCGGCATCGTGGATGGCGTGGATGAGGCCTATGTCAACGGCGTGCGCGTCGGGCGCACTTGGTTCGACACGCCGAAGTATTGGAACGTCTCGCGTATTTATCAGGTCACAATCACAACCACGAATGTTTCGATTGCGCTACGTGTGCTGAAACTGGCGTCGCCGATGGGCTTGTTCGGGCCGGCGACAAACATGGCGCTCGCGTCCGTGACGCTGACCGGCGAGTGGCGGATGGTGAAGTCGCAAGACCTAGATCCCGGTAGACAGCCAATGCCGGCAGCATTACTCGACCGCATCCCCGGCAATTATTACGGCCATCCCGGCGTCCAGTACAATGGTCAAATTCATCCGTTGATTCCGTACGCGATCCGGGGCGTGATCTGGTACCAAGGTGGATCAAACAAGCCTTTTTACACCGATTACCGCAGCTTGCTCCCTGGCTTGATCACAGACTGGCGCAAACGATGGGGGCTGGGCGATTTCCCGTTCGGCATCGTGGCGCTACCGGATGTTGAGAAACAACAGACCCAACCAGTGGAACGCCTGGGCCGCCATCTCATCCGTGAAGCCCAAGCCATGGCGCTGACCGTCACTAATACGTTTCTGGCCACTGCGGTTGGCACTGGTGAGGCCGCCAACATTCATCCCACACGAATGCAGGAAGTCGGTCACCGTCTCGCGTTGGCATCGCTTGGTATTACCGGGCCAACATGCAAATCGATGACGATCGAAGGTGACAAGATTCGCCTCCAGTTTGACTCTGCAAAAGAATTGCATGCGGCGGGCGAACCACCGGTCGGCTTCGCCATTGCCGGTGCCGACCGGGCGTTTTATTTTGCGAAGGCGAAAATCGAGGGCCAGACAGTCGTCGTTTGGTCAGAGAAAGTTCTGAAGCCAGTCGCGGTCCGGTACGCTTGGGCGACGAATCCGGTCTGCAATCTCGCCAACGGCGACAACCTGCCGCTGTTTCAATTTCACACCGACAATTGGGACCAATCCCAACTCGTGATTCCGGCAGACACAATCACCATCCCTGCCGGCTGGGTGCCTAGGTAGACTGAAAGGATCTTAAAATGCATCATTTAAAATGGTTGCTACTTGTTATCGTCTTCGCGGCTCGTCCCGCACTTGCCGCTGACGACTTAATGCCGCTATCGCCTCCGGTGACTCATGCTGTCAAGAAGGCTGCGCCAGTGATGCCCAAGTTTGCCAATCTCCAGTATGGCGACGGCACGAACACCGCAAACCTGTTGGATATCTACTTGCCGGAGAAGATTGACAAGCCGGTGCCGGTAGTGGTCTGGGTTCACGGTGGCGGCTGGGCGAACGGAGACAAATCGCCATCGCCGCAATTCTTGCAGTTGCTCCCGCACGGACTTGCCGTGGCCAGCATCAACTATCGGCTGAGCGGCGAAGCGCCGTTCCCGGCGCAAATTTACGATTGCAAGGGCGCGATCCGGTATTTACGCGCGCATGCCAAAGAGTTTCAAATTGATTCCGACCGGATTGGTGTGTGGGGTGTATCCGCCGGTGGTCATCTTGCGGCTTTGCTTGGTACCTCTGCCGGCGTGAAGGAACTCGAAGGCACAGTCGGTGGGAACCTCAACGTCTCCAGCCGGGTGCAAGCCGTCAGTGATTATGCCGGCCCGACTGATCTGGGACAGGTCTTCGCCCAAGGCGCCAACGAACCAGCCTTCGTGAATAACGTGGTGCTGCGGGGATACTATGAGCATTTGTTAGGCGGCGGACCGGTCGATACGCACCTCGACCTGATCCGAATGGCCAACCCGATCAACTACATCACCGCTGACAATCCGCCGTTCCAAATCTTTCACGGTGACAAGGACGTCATGGTGCCGGTCGGCCAAGGTCAACTCCTCGCCGAAGCGCTCAAGGCCAAGGGTGTCGAGTGCGAGTTTACGATCCTGCCCGGCATGGGACACGGGTTCGGTCAGGGTCAATACCGGGCGACCTTCGCCTTTTTTGAAAAGCGTCTTAAGCAGGATGCGACTTCCGCAAAATAGAGAAGAATTGGTCAATGAAGAATTTGGACAGCAAGGGAGCATTTATCACAACCGCGATGGCGGACCGGGCCCGGCGCAACGCCCAAACCGATCCCTGGTGCGCGGACGCTGCGCGGGGCTTGATCGAAAAGGCGGCGCCGTGGCATGCCCGCAGCGATACCGAATTATGGGATCTGATGTTTGGACCGACCATCACTCGGGCGCGGGTGGTTGACGCGGACGGCTGCTGCCCGGTCTGCAACGGGGCGACGCCGATGTACACCTGGAAAGTGGATGCGCTCCACATGCCGTGGAAGGTTGCCTGCCCGCACTGCGGCGAACAGTTCCCCAAGAACGATTTTTACGCCTATTATCGCTCCGGTCTCGATGTCCACGGGGTGTTCGATCCCAAGCTCCCGGACCGGCGGTTGCTGGTGAACCGAGACCATCCGGATCCAGCGGACCCGCTGCATCAGTTCGGGGTGGACGACGGCGAAGGCTATTCAGATGGCCAGCGCCGCTGGCGGTTTGTCGGCACAGCCATGCTGTGCGGGCTCTGGCGGCAAGCCGTCTTGGCCGGCATCGAGGCGCTTTCGACCGCCTATGTGTTGACCGGTGAGGGATCCTACGCGCATCAGGCGGCCATCCTGATCGACCGGGTGGCGGACCTTTATCCGTTGTTTGATTTCAAGACTCAGGGCAACTACGGAAATAAACCGACACTCACCAATGGCGCGGTAGACAATTGGCACGACGCCAACCGGGACATGCTGATCATCGCGCTGGCCTACGACCGGATTCGGCCCGCGCTGCCCGGCGATACCGCCCTCGTGACATTTCTCTCGAAGCAGGCCCGGCAATACCGGCTCGATAACCCCAAGACGAGCTGGACGGAAATCCGGCGCAATATCGAGGACCGGCTTTTCCGCGAAGCGCTGCTGGTCCACCCGGAGCGGGTGATTTCCAATTATCCCCGGGGCGAGGTCATGCGGGCGGTACTGATTGAGATCCTTGACGAACCGGGAGCAGACCGGGTTTTGGCAGAGATGTTGGAGACGATGGTGGAGCGGGCGAGCCGGGTGGATGGCCTGACCGGCGAGAAGGGGTTGTCCAGTTATTCCGCCTATACGGTCGCCGGGCTTGCCGATTACCTCGCGCTACTAAGCCGGCGCGATCCAGCCCTATTGCCGGCGCTGCTCCAGCGGCAGCCGAGCTTGCGGCAGACCTACCGGTTCCATGCCGAGACGCTCTGCCTGCAACGTTACCATCCCAACATCGGCGATGCCGCCGGGTTCGCCATGCCAGTGACGACGTTTGGGGTGTTCTTCAGCAAGGAGCCGAGCCTGACCCCTTCGCAGTTTTCGTTCATGATGGAAATGTACCGGGCCACCAAAGACCCGATCTACCTGCAAATGCTCAATGCCGCCAATACCGCCAGTCAGATACCGGCCTGGATTTCCAGCCGCCAACTGCACGAGCCGGTCCAGCCATCTAGCGGTCTGCCGTTCGACCTGTTTGCCGAGAATCCCGCCGCTTTCCGTAACGAAGTCGAGCGAGAGTTAGCCCGGGTCGGGACAGAACTCACCGTCGGCAGCGTCAACAAGGAGAACTGGGCCGTGGCCATTCTGCGGAGCGGGACCGGGGACCACGCCCGGGCGCTGTGGCTCGATTACGACATGGGCGGTGGTCACGACCACGCCGATGGCATGAATTTGGGCCTGTATGCGCTCGGTCTCGATCTCATGCCAGACTGCGGTTATCCACAGATCCAGTTCAGCGGGTGGGGCTCAACAAAGGCCCACTGGTTCACCAAGACCGCTGCGCATAATACGGTCGTCGTGGATGGTCGGGACCAGGGGCATTACTACAAACATCCCACCCGCGGTCACACAACCATGTGGGCGGATGGAACCGTCATGCGGGCCATGCGGATGGCGTTCGGGACCTGGCCAGAACCGCTGCCGCCAATCTGCACGCGGGGAGAGAAGCATGTCGCGTTGTATGCCTACCGGGTTGGCCGGTTCCGCGCCGTGCGCGTCCTGACGCGTGCGAACGCCGCCGCGGACTGGACACCGGCGTTCAGTGATGATTTCCAGCGGACTGAACTCGGACCGGATTGGCAGGTCATCGAAGGCGAATGGAAGATCGAAAGTGGCTGGCTGGTCGGTAGAGGAAAATTGGTCTGCACGCGCGAGTTCCCCGGCGGGCAACGGCTCGATTATGAGGCCCAGGCCGGCTGCGACCAGCCGTGCGACCTGAGCGCATTCCTGTCCTGTAGCCCGACCGGTGACGGTGTGTTTTTTGGATTCGGCTCGGGCAATAACCAGGGGTCGAAGCTGATTGTGCGAAGCAGTATGACGCCCACGGTGCAAAGTGACCACCGAATTGTGACCGGCCAGACGTATCAGGTCTCCTGCTGGTGTGAACCGCAGCACTTGCAACTGCTGGTGAACGGCACGCGCATTCTCGATTGTGATCATCTGCCCAACCTGACCATGCAACTGGTGTTCGGCGATAACCACAGTCCCAAACAGTTCGAGCGTACAGCGGTGCTCGTTGATGTGTCACCGGCAGATGCTTATGTTGTGGATATTTTCCGGGTTGTGGGCGGCAGCGACCACGCCCGTTTTTTCCATAGCTCGTTCGGGGCGGTCACAACTACCGGCTTGGCACTCAAACCGGGCGAGAAGTTTGCGGAAAACATCCTGTTGTGCAACGTTCAGGCCGACCCGCAGCCGCCGGCCGGTTGGAGCGCGACTTGGACCATCGAAGATCATTACAAACTGTTACCGCTTGGCAGCGAAGTCCACCTGCGGCACACCGATCTGACCCGTGGTGCCGAGGCCAATGTGGCCGAAAGCTGGGTCAACGCCGGTAATTTCGGCAACGCGGACGAGCAATGGATTCCGACACTGGTCACCCGGAAACACGGGACGGCGCCGCTGGCCACAACCTTTGTCGCCGTCATCGAGCCCTATGCCCGGACGCCATTCATTGCCTCAATCAGGCGGCTTGATTCGCCAGACTCGACTGTGATCATTGAAGTCACATTGGCGGATGGCCGGCGCGATTTAATTCTCTCTGCAAATGCCCCGGGCCAGCTTCTGATCCTGTCCGAATGGAATGTGAAAACCGATGGGGAACTGGTATTGGTTCGACGCGATCCGCAGGGCAAAACACAATTCATGGCTTTGACAAAAGGTACATTTCTCGAAGTTGGTTCCGATCGCGTGAGCCACACCAATGGGAAAAGTTTTACAGAAAAGTTAATTCACATATGACGACTAACAAATTAAATACCGCCCTCGATCTACGCGATCACGGTGTGGCTGTGTACAATGGCTATTGCCGATCCTTAAAACCGTGGCGGGATCCGGCCACCGGCCGGGATTATATTTACGCGGGCATCTTCACCACTCCCGCCCTGGTCGTCCAACTCGACGTCGCCACGGGGCGCTGCCGGCAATTCGCGCTGCCGGCCCCCTGTTGTTGGCCGTGGGGTTTGGAATTTACGATGGAAGGACATGTCTTGGTAACCAGTTGCGACGGGTCGCTCTGCCGGATCGACCCATCGACCGGCAAAGTATGGATTACGGCGCAGACCGGGCACTGGCTGTGGGATATTGCCCGGTGCGCCGATGGCAAGTTCTACCTCGCCACATCGCAGGAAACCCGGTTGTTCCGGTATGACGCAGTGACGGAAAAAGTGGAAGACCTCGGTCGGATGGATCCAAAACTGAAAGCCCTGCGCACCGTGGTCGATGGCGGCGACGGCTATGTCTATGGTTCGCTGGGGATCGAAGCCACGCAGGTGGTGGCGTACCACATTGCGACGGGCCGCGTGACGCCGTTGCTGCCCAAAGCCGATTGCGGGCCGAATTTCCCAAGTTTGGCACGCCACGCCGACGGTCAGTTGTATGTGCGTTCGGTGGCCGGTAACTTCTTCCGGCTTGCGCACGGCACGGCATTCCCGGAGAAAACGATGCGGGAATTGAAACCGATACCGACAAGGTTGCCGGATGGCCGGCCAATCCGGGTCATTGATCCAGAAATTGTCTGTGTTGGCGAAGGCAAGCAGACCAAGTATTTCGAGTTAAAATATCGTGGCGACGGCTCCGGCATTTTCCACCTCGCGGCCGGACCAAACCAAACAGTGTACGGCAGCACTATTATGCCGCTCTATTTGTTCCGGTACACGCCGAAGACTGACAAGCTTGAAAATCTCGGGCGCGGTGCGCCTGACAACGGCGAGGCGTATTCGTTTGGGCACTGCGACGGCAAACTGTATTACGGCTGTTACAGTTTAGGTAATCTGATGTGTTACGACCCGGCCAGGCCTTGGCATAAGGACAAACCCGGTGCGATGAAGTGGAAGACGAATCCCCGGCTGATTACAAACCTCGGTAAAGGACATGGTCGGCCGCGCGCCATGTGCATCGACAGCCAGAAACGCATCTGGATTGCCGGCAACCCGGAATACGGCGCACGCCATGGCGGATTGGGGTGCTACGACATCGTTCGGAAAAAATACGTCAACAATCCGGTGGTTATCCCCGATCAAAGCATTTGGGCGCTGGCAGCGGATTCAACCGGCGATGTCATCTACGGTGGGACAACCATTGGCCGTGGTTCCGGGATGGACCCGGTGACGAAGGAAGCGCAGCTCATTGCGTGGGATGCCCGCCGGCAGAAATTGTTATGGAAGCAGGTGGCGATCCCGGGCATAACCAGTTACAGCAATCTGCTATTCCATGCCGGTAAGCTCTATGGGACCACTGGCAGTAAACCGTTCTCATACTTCTGTTTTGATCCACAGAAACAAGCGATGGACTACGTTGTATCTCCCGAAATTTCCGCCGCGCGCGAGCAATCCATTTGCTTGGGACCCGACGGCAACATCTACGGCATCACGTGGATGGTGCTGTTCCGGTGGCGGACGGAGACTGGAAAGATCGAGGAGTTGTACCGGTGTCTCGGTGAAGACGCAAAACCATTTGGCGGCGCACTGTTTCACCGTGGCGCAATCATCATCAACGGCCGGTATTACTTCTCGTGCGGGTCAAAGGTGATGTCGGTGCGGTTGCCCTTGGAAAGGAAATAACTATGAAAAATAAAACATTGTTTGCTGGTGCGGCGAAGTCGGACATTTCGCCGGAGTTGGGAATTCAGATTGCCGGTGATATCGGCCGCAAACGGCCCTGCACCGGGATCAAGGAACCGATTTACGCCCGGGCGCTCGTGCTTGACCAAGCCGGTCGCCGGTATTGCATCATCACGGTGGATGTGTTGGCGATTGACACGCCGTGGGCGGATGAGGTGCGGCGGCGCGCGCAGAAACAATTCGGACTTGAGCCGAAGGCGATCATGGTGCACGCGACGCAGAACCACGCCGCGCCCAGCATTGGCAATCACATGTGCCGGGACGAATGGCCGCTCATTCCGGCGGAACATGATTGGTTGCGCGGCGGCGATGCGCGTTACAACGAGCCGGCGCTGGCCGGCATGCTCGATGCCATCGGCAAGGCGATTGGGAATCTGACGCCGGTCACGGTCGCGGCAGGTCGCGCCATCGATAATCGGGTGGCGTTCAATCGCCGGTATATCATGCGCGATGGCAGCCATGTGTGCCAGCCGTCACAGTGTGATCCGGAAATCGTGCAAGTCGAAGGCCCGGCGGATCCGGAAGTCGGAGTGATTACGTTCACCGATAAGACCGGCCACATCGTGTCGACGTTGCTGCATCACACTTCTCATCCATGTCATGGGTTTTGGGCGAACGAAGTTCATCCCGGCTGGCCCGGCGCGTGGTGCAATGAGATGGAGACGCACTTTGGCAAATCGTGCATCGCGCTCGTGATCAACGGCTGTTGCGGCAACGTCATCCATTTTAATTTCATGAATCCCGACCAAGAAAAGATCGGCGGGACGCATACTGAAATGGGGCGATTACTGGCGCAGTCGACGCGGCGGGCGTTACAGGACATGCAGCCGGTGCCGGTCACGACGTTTGACTGGGCGCACCGAATCTTACCGGTGCCCCGTCGTAAGATACCGGCGGCCCTAATTGCGGAAGCGAAAGCGAAACTGAAGAAAACTGACGGTCCGGCGTGGACAACCACACCGGGTTCCACGACTGCCATTCGCAAGACCGGAGTTAGCAAGACGGCGAGCCATGTGGTGAAACTTGATCCGAGTGTGGTGCGTGTCGAGTGGGATTGGGTGTATGCCGTGGGCGTGCTGGACATCGCGGATGAGCGCAAGACACACCCGACTTTCCCGTACGAAATGCAGGCGGTGCGGATCGGCGACGTGGCGATTTTGTCGCTGATGGGTGAGCCGTTTGTTGAGGCCCAGTTGCGAATCAAAGGGGCGACGCCATTTGCGTTTCTCCAAGTCGCGCACATGGCGAATGGCTATTGCGGCTACATCCCGTCACGCGAAGCACTGGCAGGTGGCGGCTATGAAACGCGGACTAGCCATGGTTCACGGCTTGCGCCGGAAGCGCTGGAAATGATTGAGAAAGCGGCCGGCAGTCTGTTAAAGAAACTGCACACGACGAAATAAGGAGACAATCCATGTTTTACAAAATGCCGAAAAACTTTTTATGGGGCGCGGCGTCAGCGGCATACCAAGTCGAAGGCGGCGCGACGGCCGATGGTCGCGGGCCGTCGATCTGGGACACTTGGTGCAAGAAAAACAACCGTGCGTCGGGAGACAATGCGTGTTTCAGTTACCAGCGGTGGCGCGAAGATGTGGCGTTGCTGAAGAATCTTGGCGTGGATGCTTACCGGTTTTCGATTAGTTGGTCACGCGTGTTGCCGACTGGACGAGGCGCTATCAATCAGAAGGGCTTGGATTACTATTCCCGGCTCGTGGACGCGCTGTTAAAAAACAAGATTCAGCCGTACGTCACGCTCTATCATTGGGACTTGCCGCAGGCGCTGGAGGATACCGGCGGCTGGCAATCGCGCGACACGGCGGAAGCATACGCGGACTACGCGGCGTTAATGGTGGAACGTCTCGGTGATCGGGTGAAGAATTGGATGACGTTCAACGAAATCCCAACCGGCATCGGCAAGGGCTATGAGCTCGGCATCTACGCACCTGCCTTGAAGGTGAAACCGAAGGCACTCGCCCAGATTTATCATCACGTCCTCGTTGCGCAAGGGCTCGGCATCCGGGCGATGCGCGCGGCGCGGGCGGGACAAAAAATCGGCATCGCGCATGACCCGCTTACGCCGGTGCCGGTAATTGAGGATGCGGCGCACATTGCTGCCTGCACGATTGCGTACGAACGATTTAATGCGTTCCTGATGGACCCGATGCTACGCGGAACGTATCCGAAGTTTCTGCCGGTATATCCCGATGTGAAAACCGGCGACATGAAGCTGATTGCGCAGCCGTTGGATTTCTTCGGCGTGAACATTTATTCCGGCCTCTACACCGAGCCCGCGCCCGGCAAAGAGAAATACCGGATCATCAAATTCCCGAAGCACTATCCGACTTCGGAAGGTTTGGACTGGTTGCGGTTCGTGCCGCAAGCGCTCTACTGGGCGACGCGTCATCTCCACACCCGGTACGGAGTGAAAAACATTTTCATCACTGAAAACGGTTGGTCGAGCGACCGGCAACGCGACGTCG
>Ga0316217_10000764_pt1 | contig 44299 bp, 37 predicted proteins | sample 1anoAmetaG_FD_203633 | JGI IMG/M metagenome (GOLD analysis project Ga0316217, IMG submission 203633) | Freshwater microbial communities from Trout Bog Lake, Wisconsin, USA - 1anoA | ecosystem: Environmental > Aquatic > Freshwater > Lake > Hypolimnion/Profundal zone | place: USA: Wisconsin...
ACTACGGCAAACCCGGCCCCATAACCATGCTCAACGGCTGGCGCGCCTTCCAGAGTGCCAAAAAGGGAATTGTGCTGATCAAAGGTACCATCCAAAATGTGTGAATCTGGTAGCCTTCAAGGAGAAGGAAGCTCCCGGCGGACCGCGAGCCTCCCGGCTCGCATCCCATGCGCGGCAGGAGCCGCGCGGTCCATGAATAGCGCTTGCTTCTTCTTCGAGGAGAAGGGCGCCTAGCACATAAAAAAAGCGGGGCTGGGGCCCCGCTTTCTTGTTGTTATAGCCACCCGTTCGCTTAGCGGAGGAGTTGGAGGGGGCTTTGTTCGTTCTGCTTGACGATCGACATGATCGACGACGCGAATTGCTGGCGCGTTTGGAGCGCTGCGAGTTGCGCGGCGGCGGCGTTGGTGTCGACGGAGGAGAGCGAAGAGGACGTCGAATTCAACAGATCGATCATCGACTTGTTGAAATCCGTGCGGTTCTGCAACGAGTTCTGCGCATCGCCGACGAGGCCCGATGCCGTATCAACCGTTGCCAAGGCATTGGTGATTTGGGTCAAGGCGGTGTCCATATCCGTATTGTTGTCGAAATTATTATTCGTGCTGCCTGCGGCGTCATTGATATTAGCAGCCGTTGCATCAAGTCCCAATCCACTGCTCTTGAAGGTCGCGGCGCTACCATCCGCATTGGTGAGCTGGAAGTCGAACTTATCGCCATCCGCGTTCAAGGCCACCGAGAGCTTGCTGCCGGTCAAGAGATTAACGCCGTTGAGCGCCGTATCCTTGACCGCCTGATCGATGTCTTTCAACATCTGCCGGAACGTATTGGCCGCCACTTTGCGCTTGGTATCCGCCGCCGTTGTCACCGAACCGGGGGTTGAGCCGGTATGGTGCACATTGGTCAACGTATAGGTATTACCGTTATTCTGCCAGTTTGATATGTCATAGGCTTTTGTCGTATCAGTTGCCGTAGTATCAAAGACAGATGCAAAGAGATTGCGAACATCACTGACATCACTTGCATTTCCGGTTGCAACACGTGTGAGTGAAAGCGCACCTTGAGCAGTTCCGGTTGCTGAATACGAAGTAATAGCCGAGTAATCGTCTGGTGTTGCTTGACTGAACGAGAAGAGTGTGTTGCCATTGGTGTCCTTCAAGTTTGTCAGGGTATTCATAAAGTCTTTTACTGTTGCTACAAGATAAGGTTTATCTGTTGTTCCCTTTTGTAAGGTAGCACTAAGAGCGGCAATTGCAGCAGCATCATCACCGCCCTTGCCATCGGCACCAACAGCCTTTGTATATTTGGCCACATCAGCGATAGCCGTATCTTCTTCTCTCATGGCAACCGCATAGTTGGCCATTTTTGCCATATTCGCGTTACCGCTTTGTTGAAGCGTATACAGGCCGTTTAATGCGTTTGCAGCGGCTACTTGGTTCGGATCGCCAGCTTTGGTAGCAAGTGCCCTTAATCCGTCAACATAACCTTGTAAAGTTAACGTTCCGACCGTGAAGGTAGGTGTCTGACCGGCTGCAATTAATGGAGCGTTATTAAGGTTCGTTATGGCTTGGGCAAGAGCTATAGAAACTGTTGCAAAGCCGTTAACTTGGGTGTTGGGTACGAGTAGGTTGTTACCAACTGGGTTAGCTATGTTGTTTGTATAGCCGGGAACGCCAACATTGTTGGCTGGGTTTAAACGAAAAAGGGCATTTGTTTTATCTGAATCTGCTATTTGTTGCTCCCCAATCGCACCAGTTCCATTCGTTCCATCTCCTGCTGTTCCAAGTGCAGAAATATCTGCTGCTTGTTTTGCAGTTAATGTATCCAATGCTTTTTGGCTGGTTGCATCCACAGTTGCCGAATCTGGTGCTATTTTGAATGTTACACTAGAAGAGCTTCCATTTGAGTTTACTCCTACAGTAAACTCGTCGCCTGAGTGGACACGGCTATTGTTGATCAGAATATTACCATCCAGCGTCGTTTGACCGTTAAACGAAGTCTGTTGGCTGTTGGGATCAAGCGCTAAGTTAAACTTGAACTGAGTAGCCGTTTCGTTTGTAACCGTATCCGTCGTTGCCGCTGTACCATGCACCGCTGCTTGCGAGGTATAGGCATCGTTCAGCGAGGTCTGGGTGGAGACGAGCTTTGAGCGAATGTCTGAGAGCGTTGTTGATGCGCCCTTGGTCTGGCTCAAGGCAACGCTCAAGCTGTCATTGATGGTGGTGAGCGAAGAAGCGCGGTTGGTAAAGTCTGTGATCTGCAACCATTGCACCGCACCGTCAGCGGCGCTGTTAAAGCGCTTGCCGGATTGAAGCTGGTCGGAGACGGTCGAGATTTGATTGTTAATATCAATCAGCGACAAAAGTGCTGTATTCATAGCTACGGAAAGTGTCATTGTCTTCATCCTTCTGACGAAAAACCTTCATCGCGTTAGTGCGAAAAAGGACGCCGCTTCTGCGACGCGTGTCAGAGGATGAAAGAGAAGGAGAGGGGCGGATATAACCGCGCCTGCCGAACTGATATCGTGGTTAATTTCAGACCAAATTTAAATCTCAGGTTGAAATTATCTTTCGTACACTTTAAATAAACTATATTAAAAATTTTAATGAATAAGCAGCACACGTTTTAAGAGTGTTAACAAAACGTTAACACGCCCTCACATTAACCTTTGGTCAGGACCTTTGGAGCAACGGCATCGCCCTGTTTGCTCGCATCGACTTGCCGCGCATAGGCGCGGATGCGCAGAATGGCTTCATCCGGCGACTGGCTGATTTGCTGGCCCGAGTGATCATCGATCACGTGATACACCACTTCGCCGGTTGACTGGTCAACGGTGGTTCGGCGCGAGGTTGGTGCCGCAGCACCAATGTCTGGTGCTTTAGCGACAGGCTTTATCACAGGCGTCTGCGGGGGCGTCGTTTCAAGCGGTTTGATGCTTGGAAAAGGCAAGTCACGCGTCACCGCTGGGGTGATGGGGCTTGCAGAGGTGGAACCAATGGCCATGACGATCTCCTTCTGGATGTCTGATGGACACCATAGCAAAGATCGTTTTAGAAAAAATTGTGAAATTCGTGAGAATTTAGCTCAAATTATATCGATCAATACCGTGCAGACACCATCAAAGGCGTTGCCGCTGATCCGCCTTTATAGCCGTTGATGCGTCCGCTTTTTCCATAGGTAGAGGGCGAGCGGGCAGCGGAAACTTCTTTTGCCACGCCGCGCAAAATACCTTCTGAGACGCTTGATAGCGTTTGTAAGGTTTTGAGATTGGCCTCCAGCGTGGATTGCAGCGCGCCATGCCGCATTTTAATCCGCTCCAGCCCCGAGGGCTTATACCTTGCCAAGGCCACGGCATTGTGGCGGAAGGCTAGGAAGCTTCTCTCATAAGAACGGGCTTCCATTCCTTTACGTTCATGCAAGGCGAAAGCATCGGCGAGCTTTGCGGTAACCAGATAATCGGTTTCTTCGCGAATAACCGCTTCGAGCGTATCAAGCCTGCTCTCCATCATGGCGCAAAGGGCTTCTGCGTCTTCTACTGATTTGATCGTGGGGATCTGGGGGGTAGCGGTCATGATCATTTTCCCTGTTGGGTTTGCAGCCGAATGAGTTCGGAATAGACTTGGGTGGCAATGCCGACGCCACCCGATTGGGTAACCGATTTGCCAAGTTCATCGGTCAGCATCGAGCGCCAAGCATCGCCGCCCGCGCCTTGCCCGCCGAGCGGACCTTCACCGGATAATTGCTTGGTTATTTCACCAAACATAGAGCCTAAAAAGACAGACTCGAAATCTTGCGCCGTGGCCCAGAGTTTTTTGTTTTTTCCCGCCGCGCTGTAATTGGCGTGTGCATCGGCTACAGGGCTTGCGTGAAGTTCTGCCTGTTGCATCACATCACCACAATATCGGCTTGCAGTGCACCGGATGTCTTGATCGCTTGCAGGATGGATATGATATCGCGCGGGCCGATGCCTAATGCATTCAACCCGTCGACGAGTTCTTTAAGCGTCACGCTCTCATTGAGTACCGCGAGCTTGTTGTTGGCCCCCTGATCGACCTGAATGGTGGTGCGCGGCACAACAACGGTCTGACCATTGCTGAAGGCTTCAGGCTGGCTGACAATGGGCTGCTCGGTAACGGAGATGGTAAGATTGCCCTGCGCGATGGCAACGGTGGAGACGCGGACATCCTTACCCATCACAATGACGCCGGAGCGCTCGTCGACGACGACGCGGGCCACCTGATCGGGATCGATGCGCAACTGCTCGATCTCGGTGAGCAATTGCACCATATTGCCCTTGTACCCCTTCGGAATGGTGAGGTTGACGGTCGAAGGATCGGTTGGTTCGGCGGTATTGGCGGCCATATATTCATTAATCGCGCCAGCAATCCGCTTACCCGTGGTCAGGTCCGGGTTGCGTAAGGCCAATTTAACCGAGCGCGTGTCTTTAAACTGAAATTCGATCTCCTGCTCGATCAACGCCCCATTGGCGATGCGCCCCACGGTCGGCACGCCGCGGGTGAGGGTAGCAGCGGCCCCTTCCGCCTGAAAGCCCGCAATGGCAACAGAGCCTTGGGCAACGGCATAAATCTCACCCGAGGCGCCCATCAGCGGGGTCACCAGAAGTGTGCCGCCTTGCAGGCTCTTGGCGTCCCCTAAGGCGGAAACGGTAACATCAATGCGCGACCCACGGCGGCCAAAGGCGGGCAGATCGGCGGTAACCATGACGGCGGCCACATTCGCCGTGCGCAAATTCGCGCCACGGGTATTGACGCCGAGACGCTCCAACATCGCGGTGAGGCTCTGCTTGGTGAAGGGGGCATTGTTCAGCGTATCACCCGAACCATTGAGGCCCACCACCAAGCCATAACCGACGAGCTGGTTTTGCCGAACGCCTTCAACAGACGCCAGATCCTTGATCCGCGACGTTTCAGCGATCGCAGGCAGCGCTAAAAGGTTAAGCGCTATAAAGAGCAGAACGATCGGTTGAATCAAAGCGCGCATGGGTCTCGTCATTTTGCTTCTCACTTATTGACTGACACTGGAGTAAGCGAAGACTATGCCATATTAAAAAGTCTGATAACTGTATGAAAGAACAGGGAAAATTTTAATGAAACGCGTATTTTTTTTAATCGTACTAGGCAAAATTGTGCCGAGGGGTAGTATTTTCCCGCCACATTCATTCTTTTTTAACACTAAAAGTCCTTATTATTTCTCACTATTTTGTAGTCTCGGAGGCTTTTATGCGGATTGTTGATCAACTTCCGAGCGGTGTATCCACTCCGCGCCGGGGTGTTGGTGCCTCACCTTCCGGAACGCCCTTCCGCATAACCACCAGCGGAGCCCCGGTGCGCGAAGCGGCGGTAACGGGTCGGCTTCCGGGTATCGATTCGTTGCAGGGGCTGATGGCGTTACAAGAAGTAAGCCTCCCCGTGACCCTTCGTCGCCAAAAGTCGACGAAGCGCGGTTTTCGCCTTCTGGATGCATTAGGCGGGTTGAGAACCGGGCTTTTGGCTGGAAAACTCGATGAGGCGGCGCTAACCATGCTCCACCAAGGGCTTGATGAAGCCAAAGAAAACAATGACGACCCCGCGCTGGATCAGATTTTAAACGCGATCGAGACCCGCGCTGCTGTCGAACTTGCAAAATTAGGTCGATAAATTCCCTTGCGGCTTCTTTGTCGTAGCGCCGTCATTAAAATCGCGCTAACAGACAACGCATTATTAGCCCCCCACGCGTTCAGGGTGGATGGATATGGGACTTAAGAAAAAGGGTGCGCGGTCTCAACGGGCTGCCATTACACATATGAGCACTGCTGAAACAATTGATCCTTCGTATGCGCCGTCTGAAAACGAAGTTTTTATGAATGAGCGGCAACGGGAATATTTCCGTAAAAAGCTCTTGGACTGGAAAGACGATATTTTGAAGGAGTCGCGCGAGACGCTGACCAATCTTCAAAACGATAGCGAAAATCATCCCGACCTCGCCGATCGTGCGTCATCCGAGACGGATCGGGCGATTGAGCTGCGGTCGCGGGATCGGCAGCGCAAGCTGATTTCGAAAATCGACGCGGCGCTGGCGCGCATCGATGATGGCACCTACGGCTATTGCGAGGAAACGGGCGAGCCGATTTCAATCAAGCGCTTGGATGCACGGCCCATTGCAACCCTGTCGATTGAAGCGCAGGAGCGGCATGAGCGGAACGAACGGGTTCATCGCGACGATTGATAGCGATCATTAACCGAGCGATAGTAAAATGCGCCCCCCGTGGGAGAACGGGAGGCGCCCGGCCGGGCCATTGAGGGCTTGGGGAGCTTTAGGCTCCGGCGGTATCGGTGATTAGAACGGCAAAATCACATCCATGACTTGTTGACCGTAGCGTGGTTGCTGCACGTCGCTGATCTGGCCACGTCCACCATAGGCAATGCGCGCTTCGGCGATTTTCATCGACTCAATCGTATTGTCGTTTTCAATATCTTCAGGGCGGATAACCCCGCCGACGATCAATTCGCGAATTTCAAAATTAACGCGGACTTCTTGCTTACCCTCGATCACCATATTGCCGTTTGGCAGAATTTGGGTCACGACTGCTGCGACATTGGTGGCCAAGGTTTCCGCCCGCTTGACCGAGCCTACGCCATCACTGGCGGATGTTGATTGCGCATTGATCAGCGCGGATGGATTGATACCGGGGAGCGCTTTATCGGCATTCGTTTCGAGGCCCAATAGATTGGGAACGCCCATCGTATCCGAATTGGTGCGCGCGCGTTTTGTTTCATTGGCAATATCGGCGCTATCTTTAAAGTTCACTTTGACGGTGACGATATCCCCCAACTGGCGGGCGCGCTGATCTTTAAAGAAGCTCCGCGAGCCCTGCTGCCAGAGCGAGTTGGCGGCATGGGTCACGGGTACTGGATCGGGCATGGGCATACGGACGGGCTTATAGTCTGGACTGGCGGTTGGATCATCAATCGCCGAGAGCGAGGGCGCGCGACCAATGGAGGCGAGACGCTCGGCGGTATTGCAAGCCGATAGGCTTGACGCCAGAAGGGCCACCGCCAAGGTTTTATGGAGGATGTTCGATGTCATGACGCGATCCTTATTGAACGGTGGAGGTGGTTTGGCGCTGGGCCATATCGGCATTCGATGACGTTAGAACGGCGACCGATCCGGGGCCGACAACCGTCGCAAAAATCACTTTTTTGGATTGCGGATTAAGAACCGAAATCAAATCCCCCATCGCACCGCCCTCATTGGCTTTGCCGCGCAGCGTGAGCTTTAAGCCTGCGACCGAATAGGTGACACTGACCGCCATGCCTTTATCGACAAGCATGGGCTTGCTGACGAGATCATCACTCAAAAGCGCACCCGTTATGATCGAATCGCGTGCGGCTTGGCCTATGACCAAAGCGGGCTTGATGGCGTTGACGCCATTGAGGGCCTTACGTTCGCGCTTTTCGACGCGAATATCATTGGCTGAAATAATATCGCTTTTGGCGAGTGCCCGGTTGGCGATGGCGACATCAACGAGATCAATAATCTGCCCTTCCAGCATAAGGGGCGCTTTGGTCAAAACTTTACTGCCCGGAACGCTTAAGCTCGCGGTGAAACGTAAACTCGCCGGATCGATTTTAAGGTTCGAGATGACGGGTTGAGCGGTCGCCTCTTCTTCCACGAAAACATCTTGCTGGGCGTTTACGGGTGCAAAACTTATCTGGGGTTGCTGAAAATCCCCTTTTTCACGGATGCTTTGTTTGAGTGCTGTTTCAATCTCTTCAGGTGCAATGATACGGCTTTTTCGTGTGACCGTAACACTCCCAGCAACATCGCCCAAAATGCTTGGTATGCCGGCCTTTTTGGCGATTTCAGCAATACGCGACGCCTTGATGACGCCTGTTTGCCCGGGGGCAGGGGATGCGTAGACGCCGTTATTGGGAATATTGTCGCCTTGCATTAAATCGGAGAGCGAGATCGTTTCGCCGGACACCACAATCGCTGAGCGAAGGATGGGGAGTGACGCGTTTTCGCCGCGCGAAGGAGGGGCTGAGGCGAGCAGTATGGTGAGCACGCTTCCATAAAAGATGGCTTGCTTAATCATGCGCTTAACCCTTGAACATTTGTGTTGTCGTTTGCTGCATTTGATCAGCCGCTGAGATGACGCGTGAGTTCATTTCATAAGCGCGTTGAGCAGTGATCAGCGACGAGATTTCGGTGACCGCGTTGACATTGGATTCTTCTAAATACCCCTGTTGCAGATCGCCCAGTCCATCCGTTCCCGGGTCCGCCGTAATGGGATCGCCCGATGAGGCGGTTTGGGCGAAGAGATTGTCGCCAATGGCCTCCAAGCCTGTCTTATTGGCAAAATGCGTTAGCTGAATTTTGCCAATGTCTTGAGGTGCGGTTTGGGTAGAAATTTGCGCTTGTACAAGACCTGAGGCGCTGATGGATACGCTCGTCGCGTTGTTTGGAACCGTAATCCCCGGATCAAGCACAAAGCCTTGACTTGTTACCAATTGGCCTTGCGCGTCGGTGGTAAAGGAACCATCCCGCGTATAACCGATGGTGCCATCGGGACGCTGGATACGAAAAAAGCCTTCGCCGCGAATGGCAATATCCATATTACGGTCGGTTGCTGTAATGGAACCCTGCGACATCGCGCGTGAGGTTGAAACAAGCTTCACGCCTGAGCCGATTTCAATGCCTGCGGGGAGCAGGGTGCCAGCATCCGATGTGCTTGAACCCGAACGTTTAAGCGTCTCATACAAGAGATCTTGAAACAAAGGACGTTGCAGCTTGTAGCCGTTGGTACGAACGTTGGCGATATTGTTAGAGATCAACTCAACGTTTTTCTCCATGGCGGCCATACCAGAGGCTGCGGTATATAGAGCAAGCATGTTTAATTTCCTTATGAAGGCACGGATGAAAGGCGCTCAAGAGCCCCTTTTTGGGTATCATCGAGCCGTTGCATGGATGTAGTCAGGGCTGAATAGGCGCGTGTTACCTCAATCAATCGGCTCATCGCCAAGACGGGTTGTACGTTTGATTTTTCAATGGAGCCTACGCTTATGAGCGGGTCCTTCGATACAGTGAGCGGGGATTTGGCGCTGTAGAGATTGCTGCCTTCATTGACCAATTGCGCAGGATTTGCCACATCGACAATTTTAAGTTTGCCAATGGGACCGCTGTGATTGCCTACCGTACCATCTGGCGTAATTTCTAAAGGACCATCGGCAGGGTCAGCAATGATTGCCCCGCCTGTGCCCAATACGATATGTCCATCACTGGTGACGATTTCACCCTTAGCATTGGTGGCAAGCGAACCATTACGCGTATAACGCTCACCCGCCGCGGTTTTAACGGCAAGAAGGGTAGAGCCACGCAGCGCGATATCGGTTGCATTGCCTGTATGTTCAATCGGCCCGTCGGTAAAATCAAGCGTGGCACCACGATCAATAACGAATGAAATCGAACGCGCTGCACCTTTAAAAGAATCGGATTTCGCATTGGGCTGCAAGAATTCGCTAAATTGAAGCCCGCGCGATTTAAAGCCGGTCGTTCCGGCATTTGCGATATTATTCGCCAATATGTTCAATTGCCGTTGAAGGGTCTGAAGCCTCGAATGAGCAACGAGTTGAGCATTATCCATCATCAATCTCCCATACTAATCACTCAAGCTCATAATAATGAGCGGAGCGAACAAGGACTTAGCCAAGCTCCCCAGCCGCTAAGTTCACAAGGCGTATGATGCAGTGACCATGCCAAGCTGATAAAAATATAAAATCTAATCTTTTCAATGGTTTAATTTTAAATCATTAAAAAATATATGGGATTATATCGCATTGATTGCAGCCAAAGAGGAAGATTTTACCCACATAATCCTGTTTTTTAATCAATCATTAACTTTAAAAGGCGAAGCATAATTATCAATAATCGAATCGTTCTGATGAGGGTTATCTAAGGAATATAATTTAATGGCCGAAAAAGAAAAAAGTGCTGATTCTGAAGGCGGTAGTGAAAAGCCAAAAAGTAAAATGATGCTCATCATCATTGCGATCGTTGTGTCTTTAGGAGGCGGCGGCGGTGCTTATTTTTTTCTTCTGGCACCTAAAAAAGATAAAGTAGAACATGCAGAAGCTGAAAAGAAAGTAACAGCTTTCTTAGATATTAAAGATATGATGATTGGCTTGAGTGCTGATACAGCGCAAGCGACCATTGGCGGCGCGCATATGATGAAACTTCATGTGGCGCTTGAAATTGCTGATGCCAAAGAATTGCCGACCGTTCAAGCGTTACAGCCTCGTATTGAAGATATATTTCAAGTTTATTTACGAGAAATGCGTCCTATTGATTTGCAAGGATCAGCTGCCATTTTAAGGCTTAAGGAAGAGTTATTACATCGGGTGAATTTAGCGGTTCAGCCAAAAAAAGTTGACGCCGTTCTCATTAAGGAATTGTTAATTCAATGACAGGCATTGACGTTTCCAAAAATGCTTCGACCGGGTCGGATGATCCTTGGGCCACGATGCTTCATTCAATCAATGAGCCTAGTGCTTCGGGTAAATTCGACCCTATCTTAGGGGACGAGGAAATTGATAGGCTGATGGGATTGTCATCGGCCTATAATGATACATCTGGCAAAGCTGCGATTGCGGAAGCGGCAACGATTGCCATTGGTCTTTCACCTTCCATGCGGCAAATTGCCGATGCTTTTGTGGAAACGCTCGGACGATCTATTCGGCAGGGTGTTACGGGATTAATTGATGTCGGTTTAATGGATCTGTCACTCATAAGATTGTCAAATGGTATGGGGCAATTACCGATGCCTTCTTTGATTGCAACCTTATCTTCACGTCAATTGAGTGGTTTTGGTATTGTAATTGCCGATCAGGCGCTCGCTGCAACTTTTTTTGATCTCATGCTGGGGGGTGGAGAAGTCTCTGATAATTTGCGTAACGTGATACGACCTTATTCATCAATCGAATTAAAACTTTTTCGTAAATTGGCCGATTTTGTGGCGCGTGGATTTCAAGAAGCTGTTGGAGAAGTCATAAAGGCCGATTTTTCAATCGATAAAATTGAAACAAATCCTTATCTAGTTTCTTTTGGAAAAACGAGTGAAAATGCCGTTCGCTTACGGCTTCAAATCTTGTTTGGTCGTCGTGGTGGATGCATTGAGCTCTTATTGCCCCTCAGCATGTTTGGCCAATATGAATCGCTTATTCGCTCGGATGAGATTGAAACTGATAAAACCGATCAAGCCGATTGGCGGAACCATCTCGTTCAAGCAGCAGCAGCATCCACGATTGGTTTAGAGGCCGTATTAGCAGAGTTAAAATTACCGCTTCGAACGATACTCGGTTTTTCAGTAGGCCAGGTAATACCGCTTCATATTAATCCACAATCGCCGATCTGGCTGAGGAGCGGCGATCGTCGCCTTGGCCTTGGTTCCATGGGGCGTTCTCAAGGTCAGATTGCGTTGCGCATGAATGGTCCTTTGACGTCAAAAAAAATGCGAGGTTAACATGATATTCTCATCGGTACTGACGATTTTGACAGACAGCTTGGTCGCATTGACGTTGATCTATTGCATCGTGCTAGAACGTAGAATACGTGCCTTTAGACGGCAGGAGCAGTCTTTTCGATCGCTTATCAGCGATGTGTCTGAATCAACGCGATTGGCGCAAGGGGCGGTATCTTCTTTAAGGCATTTGATGGATGAAATATCAAAAGCCAACATTTCCTCGGCCAAGCCGATTTTTTCCGAACACTTGCATTCGGATTTAAGGGTTGAAAGAGAAGAGTTAACGCGCCGTTTTGGAGGTACAGACAATGCCATAGGAAGCTTAGCTGCGCGCGTTGCTGCTTTGCGGAAAAGATAGGAAATTAATATGTCGAATGCTGGTACGCGTCTTCTCAATCTAACGGCCTTGGGATTATTTGGCCTGCTTGCTTTGCAGCTTAGTGATGGATTATCTTATTTTTCGTCATCTGATCAGGGAATTGGAACGGCTGTGGCAGCCACAGATTTGGCGGATGAGATATCGCGCTCCATCAGTGCCTTTCGTGGAAAATCTACCGTGAGTCTTGATATCGTCACGGGTGCAGCGGATGCACCATCTGAGGCTGAATCGTCAGTTAATAAAAAGACCGATGAAAAATCAAGCGTAGAAGAAAAGTCCAATACTGCAGCCAAGCCGAATAGTGAAGGTTTGCCGAATATTCAGGTGATGGATTCAGCTGATAAACTTCTACTCGAACGATTAGCGGCGCGTCGTCTCGAGTTAGATAAACGCGATAAAGATATTAGCGAAAGAGAGGCTTTATTGGCAGCAGCCGAAAAACAAATTGAAGCTCGAGTGTCTGAATTGAAGTCATTAGACGAAACCATCAAACTTGATATCGCCCGTAAAGAGGCCGATATTGCAACGCTAAAACCCGTTATTATCATGTACGAAGCTATGAAACCAAAAGACGCTGCGCGTATTTTTGAAAAACTGGATTTGAAGGCTGTATTACCGATAGCAGGTGGCATGAACCCAAAGAAATTTTCAGAAGTCTTGGCTCAATTGGATCCGGTCGTTGCTGGCAAGATAACCGTTGGCTTAGCGGCTTTTAACGGCTCATCGTCAAACCCACAAAACGGAAAAGTGGAACTACCTGAATTAGCCGATATTACATCCACAAAAACGCGATAGTTATTCATTAATACATTCTTGGCATACTTTATCGTGTAAGGTTTGTGGCCGCGACATTAAAATGTTAAAAATTTCTCAAGATACCATTGAAGCTTTAGTTGGTAAGCGCATATTCGCGCTTATTGCCTTCTGGGGTCTTATCGCTTTTAATCCCATTGCTGATTTTATGGGTAATGCGTTTGCAGCATCGGTCCAGGCAAGTGAAATGCCAGGCTTTGGCCGGGTTATACTTTCGTTCGAAAGCTTACCTGTGATTGAACTTACCCAAGTCAACGGCGTTTTGGTGTTAAATTTTGATCGTCCCGTTGATTTAGATCCGAACCATCTTGGGTTTGAAATTCCGAACTATATTTCGTCAGCCCGTCTTGATCCTGATAAGCGGGCCATTCGTTTTGCTATTGCCAAATCGCTTCGCCCCAATTTGATCGAAGCCGGAAACGACCTTTACCTCGATCTTCTTCCAACCAATTGGAAAGGTCCTCCACCAACTCTTCCTGTTGAGGTTGTGCAAGCTTTGTCACGCAAAGCACGCAATGCTGATGCGATGGCACACAATAATGCTTCTAAAGTAAGAGGCTTATTGAATGTTGAGGCGGCGACTTCGACACGGCTGTCACGATTGATCTTTCGTGGCGCAAATGCGGACGATGTCAAAATTTCGAAAAGCGGTAAGACCGTTGAGTTGGCTTATTCGGGGCAATGGAATCTGGACATTGCGCGCATTCGTACCGAATTGCCACGGGGCTTTGAAAAGATTGATGCAACCATTCGCGATGGAAATCTGGTTGTAACAATCGCCGCCGTTGATGGTGCCAACATCGATACGCGGATCGAGGATAACGGAATTATCATCGATGTAACCCTAAAAGGAGTTGGCTTTTTAGAGTTGCCGATCGACGTCTCTAATATTGTCACAGGAGCGACTCTGGCCGAGCCCGTTCCTGCACGAAACCGAGATATAGCGAGTGAACCTGCTGTTAAAAAGTCGGATCAACCGCGTCCTAAAATTTTTCTAAGTGAGGGCAATGAGAAGCTTCAGTTGCAGCTATCGATTGGTGGACCAATCCCTATTGCTTCCTTTATAAGGTCTAATCGATATTGGTTGATCCTCGATACTAGGCTTGATCCTGAATTGGAAAACAAATTCCAAAATGAATCTATTCGATTTAGAAACTTTCGATCCGGGCGTGAAGGTGCCGTTTTTGTTATTAGTTTTGAAATGACTGATGCATTCATACCAGATATTAAAGCGATAGAAGAAGGCTATCAAATCGAATTTTCAAAACAAGCAAAGCCTGATACTTTATTGCCACTGTTGTCTTCCGTTCCCAATGAGTCAAAGGCGGTGCAATTGGGAATTAGTCTTGGCGGTATCGGTCATATCGCTGAAATTCATGACCCTGTGATTGGGGATCGAATTATTGTTATTCCATCTTCTATGCGGGATATTCTTAATAATAACCCATTGCAATTTGCTGAATTTTCGATTTTACAATCGGGGCAAGGGATTGCGGTTGTTCCAATAGCTGATGATCTTGAAGTCAGGTCTTCGGTTGACCTTGTTACCATTAGTCGCCCGGACGGATTGGCACTTAACGATATTTCAGAACAAAATAAGAGTGCACGCGTTAATCGCAGTGTTATTAACCGGGCCCGGTGGGAGCGCGATCAAACAAATTCGGTACTTGATCGGAAGGCGGAGTTCATTGAAAAAATTAACCAAGCTAATACACTTGATCGTAAAGCATTACGACTGGACTATGCCCGGTTTCTAGCAGCCAATGGCCTTTATCGTGAAGCGGCCGCAGGGTTTCAAGACGCTTTTAATCGTCAAAACGAAGCGATTGAAGAGCCACGTGATCGGATTGAAGTGGGAATTTATCAGGCCTTAGGCTTTGATTGGCGTGTGGCCACTGAAAATCTATCGGATATTCGACTATCAGATCAGGAAGAGGCCGTTTTGTGGCGCGGATTTATTGCGTTTCATCAAGGACGATTTGCGGAAGCTGTTGATGGATATCGACGCTCAGCGGGCATTTTAGATGATTATCCCGTCGAAATTCAATCCATGTTGAACCGAGCTTTAGCGGAGGCCGCTATTGAATCGAGCGATTGGGCTTTGGCGGCTGATCGGGTGAATAAGCTTGGAAAGCCAACCAATCCGAGCACTGCAAACGAAATCGACTATTTCAAAGCCCGTATCGAGGAGGCCTCGGGCAATATTGAAAATGCGCATAGCGTTTATGAGCGCCTTACCAAGATTGAGGATCGATCGCTTGAGGTGAGAGCGACCGCAGCCTTAACGGCATTAGACCTGCGCTTTGGTAAGATTGACGCCAATCAAGCGCTTTCTCGTTATGAAAAATTAGCTAATTTTTGGCGAGGAGATTTTTTAGAAGCAAAAGTGTTGGCTGCTGCGGCGCGCGTAGCGCTCGATTCAAAAAAATGGCAGAATGCGTTTTCCGCTGTGCAGCGGTTAAATCGGCTCTACGCAGACACCGACGGCGTTCGACCATTGTTGGAAGAAGTGACCCTGAAATTTGATGCTCTCATCAGTGGGGACCAATCGGAAGGGCTTTCGAATTTAGATGCTGTAGCGCTCTTTATGGAGTTTAAAGAATTTATGCCCGTCGGGCACCGAGGCGATGAATTAATTCGAAAATATATTGAAAGGCTGGTTGATCTTGATTTGATGTCGCAAGCAACGCAACTATTGCGGTATCAAATTGATTATCGTTTAGAGGGTATTCCACGCGCCGCAGCCGCGGTTAGATTGGCGGGCCTTTATCTTCTTGAGCGTAAGCCGATTGAAGCGGTTAGAGCTATATATGAGACGCGCATCACAGGTTTACCGGATGAATTGAAAGTCGCACGCCGTCTCATTGAGGCGCAGGCACGAAACGAATTAGGCGAAATTCAAGTTGCGTCCGAACTCCTAGAGGGCATGGAATCGCGTGAAGCAACGATTCTGCGTGGTGATATTTTTTGGAAATCTAAAAATTGGAATGCTGCGGCCACAAATTATGAAATAGCATTAGGTGATATATGGCGTAAGGCAAGCCCGCTGACACCCGATGAATTGAAGATAGCGTTAAGAGCCTCGGCTGCCTATGTTTTGTCGGGAGATAAAATGTCGAGCGATCGCTTTGGCCGACGCTATAAAGACTTGGTATCGAAAACGCCTGATGCTGGTGTGTTTCAACTCCTAGCCGCACCCACCAATGTGCAAGGCCCTCTTGCATTGGCCGTTGCCGATGAAAAATCTCGATCTGGTTTTCTTGACTCATTCCTTAAGTCCTATCGCGTTCGATATGGTTTGGACGGCAGTTCAGATCAAGCCGATCCGCCGCCCGCGCCTGCTGATAAGCCTGCAGGTTAAGGTTTATTATGTCGTAAAGCTTTTGACGAGCGATCCTGCAATCAAGCTCCACCCATCGACAAGCACAAAGAAGATGAGTTTAAAGGGAAGCGATACGGTCGTTGGCGGCAGCATCATCATACCAACCGACATTAAAATCGATGCGACGACGAGATCGATGACGAGGAAGGGCATAAACAATAAAAAACCGATTTCGAAGGCGCGGCGAAGTTCAGAAATCATAAAAGCTGGTACAAGACTGGTCAAAGGAGTTGCTTGGGGTGATGCAGGCGTAGGCTCTTTGGCAATATCGAGAAACAGCATCAGATCTTTTTCCCGCACATGTTGAAGCATAAAGGTGCGAAGGGGATCAGAGCCGCGCTCAAACGCGATATCGGCCGTAATGGAACCATTCAAGAGCGGGGACACCGCATTGGCGTAAATCTCTTTGCCCGTTGGCGCCATGATGAAAGCCGTTAAAAAAAGCGCAAGGCTGACTATAACCGTATTGGGTGGCGCTGATGCGGTTCCAATGGCAGAGCGCAGAAGGGACAACACTACGATAATACGGGTAAAAGAGGTAACCATGATCAAGATAGCCGGGGCAATAGAAAGGATTGTTACAAGTGCAATTAATTGCAACGCCCGTTCCGTTGCTCCGCCTGTTGGGCCAAGATCGAGGCTTAAAGTTTGTGCTTCCGCACCATGTGCTGAAGCACAACACGCGATGATAAGGGAAGCGACGATGAGATGTTTGATTCGAACCATGCAATGATTCTAGCGCTTACAGTGCCAGAAATCACCTCGTATTCCCTTGTAAGCAAGATTTGGCCACAGCCTGTTTAGCAAAATCACTTATTCAGAAACGGTTTACTTAATTGTCACGCGTCCGGCTCAAGAGTTGACGCAGCGTATCATTCAGAGAACCAATATCGCGCGATGGGAGGGGGGGAGCGGAAAAGTCTGATGATTTTTCAGTGGGATCTATAGGGGTAAAGGCCCGCTCAGCCGCCGGAATAATTGGCTCGCTTTCGGGTAGTATTGGGGCGTGTGGGGTAGGGTCATCAAGGCGTAGCGTAGGTGTAGGGCGAGGACCGAATGGAATGGGCGAGGTTGCAGGTACCGATACGTCACGCTCTGCGACCATTGATTTAATGCTCGCCATTTGAAAGCGATTGGCAATTTCAGACAAGTCTGACTGCTTTGGTGCAATAAACGGAAAACCACCTTCTGGTCGCACAGTTGGGGCGGGCGCAAAGGCAGTTGGTAGATCTGGCGCGAAAGACAGTTCATGCGTCGTGTTTATACCCATTGATCCCGCAGGCTTAACGGCTGGGGAGGATTGTAGGGGGGTAGTTACGCGCTGGGCTGATGCTACATCGCGGGGTTGGGTTTGAGCGGCGATTGATCGAACGATATTGCTTTCAACGACTATGTCATTTGTACCGCCAAGTAGCAAAAGGTGCTCAACCGAATCGCGCCGGATGATGACGAGCTGTCTTTGCTTATCGATATTGAATATATCAACGATACCCAAACGTGGCTGACGGCCCCTGATAATGCTTTCTGCCTTGGCATTATTATCTGATATCTTTTTCAAAACCCATGCAAAAATCGCCAAAAGCAAAAGAATGATGGCAATAGAAGCCAAATACACGAGCGGCGGGGAGAGTTGTAGGCCAAAAAAGGATTGCAAGTTATATGCTCCGACTTAAGCATGTTAATGCTATTTTAACCATAATCATTCAGTTTCAGCAATGACAATTGGAGAATAAAATAGCATGTCTTTATCGCTGATGGATGGATTAAAGGCAAGAATGCAATGGTTGCAAGCTCGACAATCCCTCGTTTCCTCAAACATAGCCAACGCAAACTCACCCGGATTTCGTCCGCTGGATCTGCAACCCTTCACCTTCGATCGTACCCAATCATCATTAAGTTTAACGGCTACTTCAACAGGTCATTTGGGTGAAACAGAGGCGGAGGTTACGGGTTCAATTTCTCATCCTGTAGCGTTTGAAACCAAGCCTTCTGGCAACGCGGTATCGCTTGAAGATGAAATGACAAAGCTCGCTGATATTCAATTGGATTATCAGATGGCAACCCAACTCTACACGAAAAGTTTGGGGCTCATTAAAACCGCAATAGGCAGGAAGTAACATCATGGATTTTAGTGGAATTTTGTCGATTGCGACAAGTGGGTTGAAGGTCCAAACGAAGCGTATGGAAGTTATTTCAGAAAATATAGCTAACGCAGATTCCACGGCCTCAAAGCCGGGAGGCGATCCATATCGACGCAAGGTGCCTGTTTTCCGCGTTGTGGTTGATCCAAAGAGCCAGCAAACCTCCGTGATGTTTGCGGGCGTTAAACGGGATAATAGTGCGTTTGGTACGCGCATCGAGCCAGGCAATCCCGCGGCGGATGCTACGGGTACCGTTAAAATACCCAATATCGATCCCTTGGTTGAGCAAATGGATATGCGCGACGCGCAGCGCAGTTATGAAGCTAATCTCAACGTTATTTCGGCGACGCGACGCATCTTGTCGCGAACTATCGATATTTTAAGAGCCTGATGGGGAGGATAAGAGATGGCTATACCCATGCTTGCTGCCAATTCTTATGCCGCAGCACAGAAATTAACAGGGGGCGCTTCGGCAAGCACTTCTTCGCCAACAGATTTTTCCGATCTCGTTAAGCAAAGCATTGCCGCTATAGATGGTCAAGCCAAGCTTGCCGACCAGCAAATGTCGAACGCCGTTTCGGGGCATGTTGATTACGTCAATGCAGTAACGGCTGTTGCTGAAACGGAGACGGCAGTTCAAACGCTGGTCGCTGTACGAGATAAGGTAATCGCCGCTTATGACGATATCATGCGAATGACGATATAAAGGATAGAGATGATGACGAGTTCTGAATTGATCGATGTTGCCCGTGACGGTTTATTGACCTATACGAAAATGGCTGGTCCTTTGATGCTGATTATTCTTGTTGTTGGCGTTGTCATTTCGTTTTTGCAAGCTGTGACGCAAATTCAAGAACAAACGCTCACTTTTGTTCCCAAAATGTTGATCGCAGGATTAAGTCTTTTCTTTTTGTTTCCATTTATTGGCGATTCGCTTTCTGGATATATGGCTCGTTTGGCTTCCCGAATCGCATTTGGCGGGTAAAGTGGATATAAAATGAACCTCTGGTTGTTCAATAATGACACTGACTTTGCCTGTCGATTTTGCCATCGCATTTGTGCTTGTCTTTGCAAGAACAGGCAGTATGGCGATGTTACTTCCGCTCCTTGGTGAGCGTTTCGTGCAAATGAGGATACGCCTCGTTCTCGCTTTGTTTATTTCATTGCTGCTTTTATTACCGCTTAAAGCGAATTTTTCCCGTCTTATTGCAAATGGACAATCCGTTATTGCACTTTTGTTGATCGAGATTTTTATTGGTCTTGCGATTGGTGTGATTGTTCGAATGGTGGTGTTAGCGACCGAGATGACCAGCCAGTTTATTGCTCAATCGCTTGGTCTATCCTTGGGAGAAATATTAAATCCGACTTATGATTCGCAATCAAATGCGCTTGGTCTTTTTATGTCGCTTCTTGTGGTGACTTTTATATTTTTAACTGATTCTTATCAGATGGTTATTGCCGCTTTTGCAGGAAGCTATGATGCGTTACCGCCCGGCATAACTCTTGAAATGAGTGATGTCTCTCGCTTGGCGATTGAAGCGGCGGGAAAAGGGTTTTTATTGGCTATTAAGATCACTGCTCCGTTTTTTATTTTTGGTTTATTGTTTAATTCTGGCTTAGGCATGATCGCTAAGCTCATGCCACAAATTCAAGTGACGTATTTGGCGGTACCCCTTTCCGTGCTCGCAGGTTTTGCCATTCTAATTGTGTTTCTTGGGTCTTTTATTGAACGATTAACGGGTGATATTGTTTCAATCCTCGCCCAAATTGCGGGAGGTTAGGAACGGTGGCTGAGAAGGATGATGATGATAAAACGGAAGCACCGAGTCAAAAACGTCTCGATGATGCGCGCGAGAAAGGCGATGTTCCCCGAAGCACTGAAGTGAATGCATGGTTTGTCTTATCGGGACTAACGATCATCGTGGGCTTTTATAACTCTACCATAGCAAACGGTTATTCGCTATCGCGTTTTTTCTCTGAGGCAGCGGTTTATTCGGCAACGAAAGCCGATTTGATGAAGGTCTTTGGCGAGGTTGTTTTATCTTTTGGCCAATATCTTTTAATGCCTTTTTGTGTTGCCATTGTAGCAGCGCTAATCGGCCCCCTATTACAGCATTTTCCGACACCATCGCTTGATCATGCGATGCCAAAATTATCGCGGGTTTCGCCTTTTGAAGGGATAAAGCGCGTTATCGGGAAAGGGGCTTTGGCTCAATTTGTCAAAAGCCTAGCAAAGATGATGATTGTTGGAACGGTTGTGGCCATTTCACTGTGGGGCGAGAGAAGCCATCTTGGCGAATTAACCGATATGGATGCGTCCGCCTTACTTTATTTTGCCCAGAGTGCGTTATTTCGTATTCTGATTGCAGTTGTTTCTATTTTTGCACTGGTCGCGGGCGGCGATTATTTGTTTCAGTGGTTTAGCTGGTATAATCGGATGCGTATGTCCCGCCAAGACATGAAAGATGAATATAAGCAACAAGAAGGAAGCCCCGAGGTTAAAAATAAACTTCGGCAATTACGGCGGAAAATGTCCCGCAGCGCGATGATGAATAGCGTACCAAAGGCTACGGTTATCGTCACAAATCCTACCCATTTTGCTGTGGCATTAAAATTTGAAGAGGGGATGCGCGCACCGATTTGCGTGGCCAAGGGGCTTGATGTATTGGCGCTTCGTATTCGGAAATTGGCGAATGAACACGATATTCCAATCGTTGAAGATCGACCTCTGGCCCGCTCGCTCCATCGCCTTGTTGAAGTAGACGACGAGATTCCGCTTGATTTATATAAGCCTGTTGCAGAAATCATCGGTTATGTGATGCGGCTCAGGATGCGCCGTCGTCCTCTGGTTAATCGAAAGTAAAGTGCTAAACCATGGGTGAGCGTTTGGACACGACAGGTTATTCACATGCCCCCTCTCATTGGGGTTTGCGCTTGATAAGACTTATTGCCATTGGCCTTATGGTAATAGGGCTGGCATTGATTGTTATTCAACATCTCACTTTGCCAAAAGATGATGATATACTGCTATTAAGTTTAGCAGCAATGCTACTTTTGAGCCTTCTAACTGTTCTTGTTTGGCGTTTTAAAAGCCGCGATGACGAGACCGCTAAAGTGATAACAGCGCGTATTTCAGAAACGGCGAGTGAGGGGTTTCTGGTTGTTGAACGAGACAGCGGTGAGGTGCTTTATGCGAATAAGGCTTATTTGACTCTGACAGGTATTGAAACAACCCAAACGATACTTGGCGTTGAACGTGCTTTTGCTTTGGCACCTGAGGCCGCACAACCGATTTATCGTTTATCGAAATTGGCCCAAGCGGGACAAGAAGGGCAAGAAGATGTTCGGCTGATTAATGGGCTTAATGCATCAGGCCCGACATGGTATCGCATTAGAACAGCGCCCATGCCTTCCACTTCACATCAAAAACGCATTTTGTGGAGCATTAGCGACATTACGCGAGAACGTGAGCGGCAAGAGAATGTCTTTCAGGAATTACAATACGCGATTGATTATCTTGATCACGCGCCAGCCGGTTTTCTGTCGCTCACGCCCGAAGGAGATATTGTTTATCTGAACGCGACATTAGCCCAATGGCTTGGGTATGATTTGGCTGATTTTGGATCCGCTAATCTGAAATGGTCTGATCTTGTGACCTCCAATGGACAGGCTTTACTAAGCCTTAAACGCGGACGTCCGGGAGATACGGATACGGAAATTTTCGATCTTGATTTCAGGACGGCTACAGAGCGGCTTATTCCCGTGCGCATCATCCATCAGATCGTTTTCGATTCGTCTGGTCATCCGGGTGCGAGCCGAACCTTGGTGCTTAACCGATCATCGGGTCTACCGACCGATGAAGGTCAAAGGATTGCTGAAGTTCGGTTTGCACGGTTTTTTAATAATTCGCCGTTTGGAATTGCAACGGTAAATTCAGAAGGTAAAATTTTACGGATGAACTCGTCGTTCATCCGCTTATTGCCCAAAGACGATTCGATAACAGAAGGGAAAGCGAATCATTCGTTATGGTCGATTGTTCCAGCAAGCGAACAAAGCGCGATCAAATCGCGCTTTGCGCTGGCTATCGAAGGTAAAGGCGATTTACCGCCGCTTGACTTGCAATTAGCGCTTAATAATCGCTCAGCACGGATCTATGTGGTTTATTTTCAAGGGGCCTCACAGGATTCAGAAGAGGCGATTGTTTATGTGCTCGATACGACGGATCAGCGTGCTTTAGAGGCCCAGTTTGCACAGGCGCAAAAGATGCAAGCCGTGGGCGAATTGGCCGGTGGTGTCGCTCACGATTTTAACAATGTTCTACAAGGCATATTGGGATATGCGGATTTGCTATTAGCCAATCATCGCCCGACGGATCCTTCCTTTCAAGACATTATGCAAATTAAGCAAAACGCCAATCGCGCGGCTGGATTGGTCCGTCACCTTTTAGCCTTCTCACGTCGGCAAACGCTACGCCCTGTCATTGTTCAATTTACCGATGTTTTGTCCGATCTTTCGACTTTGTTGAAACGCCTTCTCGGCCAGCATATCGAGCTTGAGGTGCGGCATGAGCGCGAATTGTGGACCGTTAAGGCAGACCCAACACAATTTGAACAAGTGATCGTTAATCTGGCGGTTAATGCCCGCGACGCGATGCCTAAGGGCGGACATTTAAAAATAAAAACCTCCAATATCACGGCAACAGCTAGCCGTTTACTGGGCGATTCAACCATACCACCTGCCGATTATGTGATGGTTGAAATTATCGATACTGGTGAGGGCATTAACCCCGATATTTTAGACAAGATTTTTGAGCCGTTTTTTACAACGAAGGAAGTTGGCAAAGGCACAGGGCTTGGGCTTTCGATGGTGTATGGCTTCGTCAAGCAATCGGGTGGATATATTTTATGCGACAGCACACTCGGGCAAGGGACGCGGTTCCGTATTCTTCTGCCACGGCATATCGCCACCGAAGCAGCCGTACAGCAGGCGGAAGAAAGTGTCGTACAAAAACCCGCGATCGTCGATCTATCGGGGCAGGGTACCGTGCTGCTCGTTGAAGATGAAGACGCGGTTAGAACCTTTGGCGCACGGGCCCTCGCCCAGCGCGGCTATAAAGTGCTTGAAGCCGCGTCTGGCATCGAGGCGCTAGAGGTTCTCGAAGAGAATGATGGACAGGTTGACCTCATTGTTTCCGACGTCGTAATGCCCGAAATGGATGGGCCGAGCTTTTTACGGGAAGCAAGGGCTAAGGGAATTACCGCAAAAATCATCTTTGTCTCAGGCTATGCCGAGGAAGCTTTTAGCAAAAATCTCCCCGAGGGAGAGGAATTTGGATTTTTGCCTAAGCCGTTCTCGCTCAAGCAATTGATTGAAACGGTTAAGACGGCGCTCGGCTGATCCCACCGCTCTTGGCGAGCAAAACATATTTTTACGATGAGAACAAAAAAAGAACTTGCATAAGAGAACAAATCGTGATCAATAATTTTTCAAGCTTCCGCTTTGAGACTCATCTTTGGCTCTGTCATAAGGATACCGAATATGTCGCAACCCTCCCTCCGTCTCGTTGAAGGTCAATCCATGGATAAGTCTAAAGCACTTGATGCGGCGCTCTCGCAGATTGAAAGGGCCTTTGGTAAGGGCTCCATTATGCGGCTTGGTAAAAATGAGAAATCGGTTGAGATTGAGACGGTTTCAACGGGTTCTTTGGGGCTGGATATTGCCTTGGGCGTGGGCGGTTTGCCGCGGGGGCGCGTGGTTGAAATTTATGGACCGGAATCATCGGGCAAGACGACGCTTGCCCTGCATACGGTTGCTGAAGCGCAGAAAAAAGGTGGGGTTTGTGCCTTTATCGATGCTGAACATGCGCTTGATCCAATTTACGCCAAGAAATTGGGCGTTAATTTGGAAGATTTGTTGATCTCACAGCCTGATACGGGCGAGCAGGCTTTGGAAATCTGCGATACGCTGGTTCGCTCGGGCGCGATCGATGTGCTTGTGGTCGATTCGGTGGCTGCCCTTGTACCGCGCGCTGAAATTGAAGGCGAGATGGGCGATGTGCAGCCGGGCTTACAAGCCCGTCTGATGAGCCAGGCGTTGCGCAAGCTGACCGCCTCGATTTCGCGCTCGAATTGCATGGTGATTTTCATCAACCAAATCCGCATGAAGATTGGCGTGATGTATGGTTCGCCGGAAACAACAACTGGCGGTAATGCGCTGAAGTTTTATGCCTCTGTTCGCTTGGATATTCGCCGGATTGGCTCGATCAAGGAAAAGGAAGAGGTTGTGGGCAACACAACCCGCGTGAAAGTTGTCAAAAACAAAGTTGCGCCGCCGTTCAAGCAGGTTGAATTTGACATTATGTATGGTGAAGGTGTTTCAAAGATGGGCGAATTGGTCGATCTTGGCGTTAAAGCAGGGATTGTTGAAAAGTCCGGCGCGTGGTTCTCTTATGACAGCCAACGGCTTGGACAGGGGCGTGAGAATGCCAAGACGTTTTTAAAGAGCAATCCGGAGGTAGCGGCGAAGATCGAATCGCAAATCAGGCAGAATTCGGGTGTTTTGGCGGATCGGATTTTGGAAGCGGTTACGCCAAGCGCGGATGATCTCGATGAGGGGGAAGAATAATCTTTTGCCTTTGGGGGGCAGAGGCTTATTCGGGCGCGTGGTCAGCCACGCGCCTTTTTCATTTTTTGCCCGTTTTTAACCCTTTGGCTCGACAGCACGGCGTTTCAATTCTAAAACGCTTTTTCTTTAATATGGATTGGGGGAGCCTCCTGATCCCGTCCTGATGAAGTGGAAGTGGTAAATATGAGCGGCGTGAATGAAATCCGGTCGACCTTTCTTGATTATTTCGCCAGAAATGAGCACGAAATTGTATCCTCCAGCCCGCTTGTGCCGCGCAATGACCCGACTTTAATGTTCACCAATGCCGGGATGGTGCAGTTTAAAAATGTGTTTACCGGGGTTGAAAAACGGCCCTATTCCCGCGCGGCCACTTCGCAAAAATGCGTCCGTGCGGGCGGCAAGCACAATGATTTGGACAATGTTGGCTATACCGCTCGCCACCATACATTTTTTGAGATGTTGGGGAATTTTTCGTTTGGCGATTATTTCAAAGAACGCGCGATTGAGCTCGCTTGGAATTTGATCACGAAAGAGTATGCCATCGACCAATCCCGCCTACTGGTTACCGTCTATCACGAAGACGACGAGGCGCATGGATTGTGGAAAAAGATTGCCGGGCTGCCTGAATCGAAAATCATCCGTATTCCAACCTCCGATAATTTCTGGGCGATGGGGGATACGGGGCCTTGCGGTCCGTGCTCCGAGATTTTTTTTGATCATGGCGACACCATTTTTGGCGGGCCTCCCGGCTCCGCCGACCAAGATGGTGATCGCTTTATCGAGATTTGGAACCTGGTGTTTATGCAATTTGAACAAATCTCGCCGTCCGAACGGATCGTTTTACCCAAACCCTCGATTGATACGGGCATGGGGCTTGAGCGCATTTCCGCTCTCTTGCAAGGCACGCATGATAATTATCAAACCGATACGATGCGTGCTTTGATCAAAGCGGTAGCGGAAGTAACGGGCGTTGATCCGACGGGGCAGGCGAGCCATCGCGTGGTGGCCGACCATTTGCGCGCAGTCTGCTTCCTCATCGCCGATGGCGTGTTGCCGTCAAATGAAGGGCGCGGCTATGTGCTGCGCCGGATCATGCGCCGTGCGATGCGGCATTTGCAATTGCTCGGCGCGCGCGAACCCACCATGTTCCGCTTGGTGCCGTCGCTTATTCGCGAAATGGGGCAGGCCTACCCGGAATTGGGTCGGGCGGAGCCGCTCATCGAGGAAACCTTGCGTTTAGAGGAAACCCGTTTCCGTAAGACACTGGAGCGGGGCCTCACGATGTTGGACGAGGAAACAAAATCGTTCTCAACGGGGGCGAGCCTTTCGGGCGAGGTCGCCTTTACGCTTTATGACACCTATGGTTTTCCGCTGGATTTAACCCAAGACGCGCTGCGTCCGCGCGGGATCGCGGTTGACACAGACGCGTTTAACGCCGCAATGCAGCGCCAACGCGAAAAGGCGCGCGCGGCTTGGTCGGGTTCGGGTGAGGCCGCAACGGACACGGTTTGGTTTGGCGTGAAGGAAAAAGTCGGCGCTACCGAGTTTTTGGGCTACGATACCGAGCAAGCCGAGGGTATTGTTCTAGCGCTTATCTGCGATGGTAAGATCGTAGAAAAAATCGGGACCGGTAAAACGGGCGTGGTGGTTTTAAACCAAACGCCATTTTATGGCGAAAGCGGCGGCCAAGTGGGTGACACGGGTATCATGGTCGGCGCAGGCGTTAAGCTGCGGGTGACGGATACGCAAAAGAAACTCGGCGATTTATTCACGCATTTTGTTAGCGTGGAGGAAGGCGAAGTCAGCGTCGGTGCGGCGCTTGAATTGTTAGTGGATCATAGCCGCCGCCGATCGATCCGCTCAAACCATTCGGCAACCCATCTTTTGCACGAAGCGCTTCGGCAGGTTTTGGGGGATCATGTTGCGCAAAAGGGTTCTCTCGTCTCGTCTGAGCGGTTGCGGTTTGATTTTTCGCACACCAAACCCATTGCGGACGACGAGTTGGAGCAGATTGAGGCGATTGCCAACCGCGTTGTGCTGCAAAATGACCCGGTTGTGACGCGTCTCATGGGCGTCGAAGAAGCGATTGAGAGCGGTGCGCGGGCGCTGTTTGGCGAAAAATACGGCGAAGAAGTCCGCGTTGTCTCGATGGGTTCGGAGCCTGGTTCGAACAAGGCCTATTCGATTGAATTATGTGGCGGAACGCATGTGTCGCGCACTGGTGATATCGGGCTGATTACAATCGTCTCTGAATCGGGTGTGGCGGCAGGAACGCGCCGCCTTGAGGCGATGACAGGCGATACCGCGCGTCGTTATCTCAGCCAAGAATCAAAAAAACTAAGAGAGTTAGCGGGGCTTCTTAAAGTAACACCGCAGGAATCGGTTGAGCGTTTATCGACGCTGATGGACGAGCGGCGTAAATTTGAGCGCGATCTTGCGGATGCGCGCAAGAGGCTCGCCATGGGCGGCGGTGGCTCGGGGGAAGCTTCCGATATCAGCGCGATCAACGGCGTTAAATTTATGGGCCGTACCGTTGAAGGCGTTGAGATGAAAGACCTCAAAGGTTTGGCCGATGAGGCGAAAGTCCAACTGGGTTCAGGCGTCATTGCGCTCGTCAATATTGCCGAAGACGGTAAAGCCGGGCTGGTGGTTGCGGTCACGTCCGACCTGACGGGTCGTTTGAGCGCGGTGGATTTGGTGCGCGTGGGCGCAGAAGCACTGGGCGGCAAAGGCGGCGGGGGCCGCCCTGATATGGCGCAAGCGGGCGGGCCGGATGGTGCAAAATCGGCAGCGGCGATTGAGGCCATTGCCGCGGTGTTGCGGAGCGCCGGGTGATTGGCCGCGCGCGAGCGTTGCCGTTTCAACGCATAGCGCGCGTTCGCAAGCGGATTTATGAAATTTTAGAACAAGCCATGCCGGATGATCGGGTGTCGCGTGTTACCCACGCGGCGCTGGTGGTTTTGACGCTGAGCAGCGTCGCTTCAGTTGTCTTTGAATCGGTGCCTTATTACGCAGAGCATTATGAGCCGCTTTTTCTCAGCCTTGAGCTGTTAACGGTTGTGCTTTTTACGCTTGAATATGCGTTTAGGCTTTGGGTTGCCCCGCTGCATCCGCCCTATCGGCGTCTTAAGATGTGGCGCGTGGTGGCCCGGCATGTTTTTAGCCTGCCGGCACTTATCGATTTGCTGACGATTTTGCCGTTTTATCTTACGCTGATCATGCCCACGGATTTGCGCGCTTTTATCATTTTTAGGATTTTCCGGTTTTTGAAATTAGCGCGGTATTCGCCCGGTATCCGCTCTTTATATGAAGCTATTCTTCAGGAAAAACGCGCTTTATTGGCGTGTTTGATCATTCTTGCCTCGCTGGTGCTCGTTGCTGCGTCCGTGATGCATTTGATCGAGCATGACGCGCAGCCCGAGAAATTCGGTACCATTCCCGAGGCGATGTGGTGGGCGGTTGTTACGCTGACAACGGTCGGCTACGGCGATGTTGTGCCGGTGACGGCGTTGGGCAAAGTGGTTGCGGGCCTTGTGGCGATTATGGGCCTTGGCATGTTGGCTTTGCCCGTCGGCATTGTAGCGACATCGTTTACCGAGGTGATCCATCGGCGTGACTTTGTGGTGACATGGGGCATTATATCCCGCGTACCGCTGTTTCGTGATTTAGATGCCGATGATGTGGCCCAGATTATGCGGTTTTTACGGTCTCATACGGCGGTACCGGGCGAGATTGTCGTCAGACGCGGGGAACTTGGTCATTCGATGTATTTCATTGCCTCGGGGCAAATCGAGCTGGAGCGTCCCAAACATCCCAGCGCCGTGATCGGCGAGGGCGATTTCTTTGGCGAATTGGCGGTATTAAAACCAACCCGCCGCACCACAACCGCGCGCGCTTTGGTGCGAACCGATCTGCTGATGCTGGACGCAAGCGATCTTCGCCGCTTAATGGCCGAACGGCCAGAATTGGGACGCAGAGTCGAGGACGCCTCAAGACGCGGTACACGGCCCCTTGCCGATGACTCCACGGGGGAACAGGAGCATTGATGGGGGTGTTGTAGGGCGCGTCCTTATTTTTTTACGTCTACTTGTGTCCACTTTATCGAAGCATCTTCTGGGTTTGCCTTTTCATAGGGTGGGGATTATGCTTTTGCCCAAGGTCAGTTTCGACTGACCCCGGGGCCTCAAAAACCTCAAATCCTACAGCGGCAGGGCTCCTGTCGACATCCAACGAGCCAACTCGGCCATGCGCCGGGGTGGCGGCGTCATGTCCAAGTCGCAAGACTAAAAACGTTGCGACCATCTGTAGGTGGTTTTTTGAGCACCCCGGCACCAGCGTGCAAAGCACGCGGGTGCCGTTTGTGTTTTGGTCAAGATTTGCACCAGCGCAATTCCGCGCTGTTGCGGCTTTTGTTTTTGAAAACTGGGGGGCTCACGATGGAAATCGATTTAACAGAACCAATGCCACTGTCGCGTTCGGTGGAACTTCTTGCTGCCATATTGAATATCGTAATGGTCCGCTTACGCGACCACGCGGCTTACGGCAACGAAACCGACATGCCCGACCCGCGACCCGCGGCCTATATGCTGGTTGCAATGTTGCAGGACGCATTGCGCGAGGCTGAGGGGGTGGTGGATGGGATGGGGTGAGGGGATTAGATTTCAATTAGCTCTATCTTAAAATCAAGATATTGTTTCGCGTGATTTATGTTTACTAACTAACGTGTCGTTATTGACGCGTTGTTTTTTACCAAGATTTTAATTTACCGAGTTTAATATAAAAAGACTGATTCTAAAATCCCTCTCCCCTTGCGGGAGAGGGTGGCCCCCGAACGGGGGTCGGGTGAGGGGTTTGGTTGGCGTGGGGCGCGATGGTTTTGCCGCGCGCCCCCTCATCCGTCATGCTACGCATGACACCTTCTCCCGCGAGGGGAGAAGGATAGTTTATCGTGCTCGCGAGGGGAGAAGGATAGTTTATCGTGCTCGCGAGGGGAGAAGGATATAGGGGGGATCAACTTTTGGTTGCTTTAAATTCTCGCCAAAATACGTTTTATTATTCTCTCATGACCGACAGAATGATTTCCATTTCAAGGCAATTGCGCCGGGAACCAACGATTGCCGAGAAGGCGTTATGGCATGAATTGCGCGATCGGCGTTTGAAGGGCCTTAAGTTTCGCAGGCAGTTTCCGATTAGTGGATTCGTGGTGGATTTTGTGTGTCTGGAGGCTCGTGTCACGATTGAGCTTGACGGGCCTGTACATATCGGGCGTGAGCAGGAAGATGCGCATCGCAGCCGGGTTATTGCGGCGGAAGGATTTTTTGAGCGCCGATATCAGAACGAGGATGTTTTTGATCAGATTCAGTGGGTGTTAGATGATATTGTGTTGATTATTGAGGGGAGGTTGCCTGCGGCTACCCCTCATCCGTCATCCTTTGGATGACACCCCTCAGGGATAAAAATGCCGACGCACTTTTGCCTTTTGGCCACTCCCTTCGACCCGCAAGGGGAAAAGCCTGTTCTTGTTCCCTCTCCCCTTGCGGGAGAGGGTGGCCCCCGAATGGGGGTCGGGTGAGGGGTTTGGTTGGCGTGGGGCGCGATGGTTTTGCTGCGCGCCCCCTCATCCGTCATGCTTTGCATGACACCTTCTCCCGCGAAGGGGAGAAGGCTTCTCCACTAACTACCCGCTCACCGCTCAACTGCACCCCGTCGTTGATCCACACGTATCGCACTTCAAACACGTACCATTCCGCACCAAGGTGAAGTTGGCGCATTCGGGGCAGCTTTCGCCGACATAGCCTTTCATTTTGGCTTCCGTGCGCCGGTCCATACCGCCTTGTCTGGCGCTACCAGCATTTGTGCCAGCCGCGGCGAAAGTGAGGTTGGAGAGGGCGGCTTCGCCCACCGTAAGCGTTTGCGGGATGACGCCCAAGTGCTGTTCGAGTTCGCTTTTGAGCGCGTTGGCACCAATCGACTGTGGGGCAACGCCGACGCCACCCTGCATGACGGCGAAGCGATCCGCCTTTGAGCGGACAAGGCCGCGCGAGACTTGGCTTGGGATGAAGCCAGCAGGTGCCTTGCTCTCGTCCTCGCCACGGCCGAGATCATGCGAGAGCGTTTCGGGCGCGACATGGGCCAGATCGGAGCGGCCGAGATAGGAGATGGCGAGTTCGCGGAAGACGTAATCGAGCACGGAGGTTGCGCTCTTGATCGCGTCATTGCCCTGCACAAAGCCCGCAGGTTCAAAGCGGGTGAAGGTGAAGGCTTCGACATATTCTTCCAATGGCACGCCATATTGGAGGCCAAGCGAGATCGCGATGGCGAAATTGTTCATCAAGCTACGGAAAGCCGCGCCTTCTTTGTGCATGTCGATGAAGATTTCACCGATGCGGCCATCCTCATATTCACCCGTGCGGAGATAGACCTTGTGGCCGCCCACAACGGCTTTTTGCGTATAGCCCTTGCGGCGATCAGGCAGTTTATCGCGCTCGCGGATGCGCTCGATACGCTCCACAATCCGCTCGACGATTTTTTCAGCCGTTGCGGCGGCGCGGGCGGCGGCTGGCTGGGCGATGAGGGCTTCAACCGCATCCTCCATCTCTTCGTCATCGTCTGAAATCAATTGCGAATTCAGAGGCTGCGAGAGTTTGGAGCCATCGCGGTAGAGCGCGTTGGCCTTGAGCGCCAGCTTCCAAGAGAGGAGATAGGCCGATTTGCAATCCTCAACGGTCGCGTCATTCGGCATGTTGATGGTTTTGGAAATCGCACCCGAGATGAAGGGCTGGGCGGCGGCCATCATGCGGATATGGCTCTCGACCGAGAGATAACGCTTGCCGATACGCCCGCACGGATTGGCGCAATCGAACACCGCGTAATGCTCAAGCTTCAAGTGAGGCGCGCCTTCCAGCGTCATCGCCCCGCAGACATGGATATTGGCGGCTTCGATATCGGCCTTCGAGAAGCCCAGGAAGGGCAGAAGCTCAAAGGATGGATCTTCCAGCCTCTCGGCGGGTACTTTGAGCGCACTGGTGAGGAAGCCTGCATCCAGCGTCCATTTGTTGAAGACGAATTTGATATCGAAGGCGGAGCCGAGGCTCTTTTCGACCTTCTCGATGGTGGCGTCATCAAAGCCCTTGGCGCGCAAGGTGCTGTGGTTGATGCTTGGGGCTTGAGCGAGCGAGCCGTGGCCAATCGCATAGGCCTCGATCTCGGCGATTTCGTTCTCGCGATAGCCGAGCGTGCGGAGCGCTTCCGGTACGGCTTGGTTGATGATTTTGAAGTAACCGCCACCTGCGAGTTTTTTGAACTTAACCAATGCGAAGTCCGGCTCAATACCCGTCGTGTCGCAATCCATCACGAGGCCTATCGTGCCGGTTGGCGCGATCACGGTGGCTTGCGCGTTGCGGAAGCCGTGCTTTTCGCCGAGCGTCAAGGCCTTGTCCCATGCGGCTTTGGCGTGGGTGACGAGGCGGGTGTCTTTGACGGAAGCGTGATCCAAAGGAACCGGATTGACGCTTAGGCCCTCATAGCCCTGCGCTTCGCCGTAAGCCGCGCGGCGGTGGTTGCGGATGACGCGGAGCATGTGCTGCGCATTGCTCTTGTAACCCGGGAAGGGGCCAAGCTCGCCTGCCATCTCGGCAGACGTCGCATAGGACACGCCAGTCATGATGGCGGTGAGTGCGCCGCAGATCGCGCGGCCTTCGTCTGAATCATAGGGAATGCCGTTCGTCATCAGCAAGCCGCCAATATTGGCGTATCCTAGACCCAGCGTGCGGTAACGATAGGAGAGTTCGGCGATTTCTTTCGAGGGGAACTGCGCCATGAGCACCGAGATTTCGAGAACAATGGTCCAGAGGCGTACGGCGTGTTCGTAAGCAGCGATGTTGAACGTGCCATCAGATCCACGGAACTGAAGCAGGTTCAGGGAGGCGAGGTTACACGCGGTATCGTCGAGGAACATATATTCCGAGCACGGATTGGACGCGCGAATGGGGCCTGAGGCCGGGCAGGTGTGCCAATCATTCATCGTCGAATTGAAATGCAGGCCCGGATCAGCCGAAGCCCATGCGGCATAGCCGATCTGCTCCCACAAATCGCGGGCTTTGAGCGTCTTGAAGACTTTGCCATCGGTGCGCTTTATCAAGTTCCAGTCGGCATCGCTTTCAACTGCGCGGAGGAACTCGTCTTTCAAGGAGACGGAATTGTTCGAGTTCTGGCCAGCGACCGTCAGATAGGCTTCCGAATCCCAGTCGGTATCATAGACGGGAAAATCGATTTCCTTATAGCCCTGCTTGGCGAACTGGATGACGCGCTTGATGTAGTTGTCCGGCACGGAAACGCGGCGGGCGAGCTTGATCTCGCGCTTCAAGGCCGGGTTTTTCTCTGGATCAAAGCAGCTATCCTCGGGGCCATCGCAATTGATGCAGGCCTTCATGACGGCTTTTAAATGTTTGGAGACGAGCTTGGAGCCTGTAACGAGCGCTGCAACCTTTTGCTCTTCCTTCACCTTCCAATCAATATAGGCTTCGATATCGGGATGGTCGACGTCAACCACCACCATCTTGGCCGCGCGACGTGTGGTGCCGCCCGATTTGATCGCGCCCGCGGCCCGGTCGCCGATCTTGAGGAACGACATGAGACCCGAGGATTTGCCGCCGCCCGCGAGCTTCTCGCCCTCGCCGCGTAAATTCGAGAAGTTGGAGCCGGTGCCGGAGCCATATTTAAAGAGACGGGCTTCGCGGACCCAGAGGTCCATAATGCCGCCTTCATTCACAAGGTCATCGGCCACGCCTTGGATGAAGCAGGCGTGCGGTTGCGGGTGCTCGTAGGATGATTTTGATTTAACGAGCTTGCCGGTTTTGAAATCGACATAATGATGGCCCTGTGACGGCCCATCAATGCCATAGGCCCAGTGCAGGCCCGTGTTGAACCATTGCGGCGAGTTCGGCGCGACCATCTGGCGGGCGAGCATATAGCGCTGCTCGTCGAAGAAGGTTTGAGCGTCTTCTTCCGATTTGAAATAGCCGCCCTTCCAGCCCCAATAGGTCCAGCAACCGGCCAAGCGATCAAACACCTGGCGGGCGCTCATTTCCGAGCCGAAACGCTCGTTCTCGGGGAGTTTTGCGAGTTTTGCTTCATCAGGCACCGAGCGCCACAGGAAGGAAGGAACATCATTTTCCTCAACCTTCTTCAGATGCTTCGGCACACCCGCTTTGCGGAAATATTTCTGCGCCAAAACGTCAGCCGCTACTTGACTGAACGCTTCCGGCACGTCGATGTTCTCCAGACGGAACACGATGGAGCCGTCCGGATTGCGGATTTCGCTGGTGGCCGACTTGAAAGCAATCCCGGAATAAGGGGATACGCCAGCCTTGGTGAAAAAACGCTCGATCCGCATGATACTACTACCTTCACTGATAACGGGACACGGCCCGCGGGGCCATTTCGCGACCCCAAGTCCTCAAAAATTGTTTTCCATGTCCGCTGATTCTCTTGTCCCATTTAAGAGGCAAGCGTCAGTAGATCCTTATGCCGATGAAGTGATCCACCGGGTCTTAGCCCTTTTATGGGCCGTGCGAGCCGATGCTATCTATTCCGCCAGCACGTCCTTGATAACGGGATTTGCGCTCTCGGCCTCAGCGGAATTTTCCGCGTCACGCCACCCAGTGCAATGGATTCGGACGGTAAAACTGCCCCCTCATCCCGTCAAGCTCTCAATCAACAATTAGCGCTTAGTTTTTTGCGTATAACTATATGTTGTGGGTAAATGTAAATATTTCGTTAATAACTGCAAATCACGCGCAAGTATCGGATTCTAAAAGAGAATTTAAATTCTCGTATAAGGAGTTATAAAGATTTTACTAAACTTATGCGTGTATAACCCGTGAAATTTATGAGTTGCAGGCAGTATCTGCCTGCGATCCGGTACGTTGACCGCTGTGTCGATTCGATTCGCTCGTGTGACGGTGGTGCGACGGTTAAGGCGCCATCCCATAAAAAAGTCAGCAGGTGGTTTTGCCGCATTCCCGAACGGATTTAATCGCGGATGCAAGGCTCTCTTGGCCGACGGCCCCAACAATCACACCGTCGCCGACGACAAAAGCCGGGGTACCGCCAATCCGAAGTGAGTCGGCGGCCCGCATGGTTGCCTCAATCAAGGGACGCGACTCGCCCGACTCAATGTCCTTGGCCAATCGAACCATGTCGACGCCTAAATTCTTTGCGACCTCTGTGGCCCGTTCTTTTCCAACCCGACCACGCGAGGTAAGCAATTGTTGGTGGAAGGACATATATTGGTCGGCATTTAATTGTTTGCGAACGGCTAAAGCGACAACGGAGGCTTCAACCGAATCAGGGCCAAGAACGGGAAAGTCGCGCAGGACGAGGCGCAATTTGGGGTCGTCTTTCATAAGCCCCATCACATCGGAGAGCGATTTTTTGCAATAACCACAATTATAGTCAAAAAACTCAACCAAAGTAACGTCACCCTTCGGATTGCCTAAGACGACGCCGTTTTCGGCTTTGATGAGATCATTGGATAGCGAAACGAGGGCTGATTTTTGCGCGGCTGCTTCAGTATCTTTTTGTTTTTGATCGAGCGCATTCATGGCTTCCTGGATGAGCTCGGGATGGGTTAGGAGGTAGTTTTTAACAATGTCGCCGATCTCGGCCTTTTTCGCGTCCGAAAACGGCTCTTCGGCAAAAGACGCGGATGACGCGCAAAGGGCGATGGCCGTCCCTATGACGAGGGTTAATTGACGGATGGTGAACATGGTGCATTCCTTAAGGGCTAATTATAATTTTTTCGGGCGGTAATTAAAAATATCATCGGCTTTCAAGGCGGCTGGTGACCCGGCGGGCAACAGCTTTTTGGCCTTATCCGCATGGTTTACGGCTGATTGCTGATCTCCGATCAAAAATGCTTCTTGGGCGGCGCTATATTCCGCCATACCGATATTGCCTTGTGTACCATAGGCCATAGCCAGATACCGCCATGTTTCTGTATCTTCCGGTTCGCGCTGGACGGCGTTGGATAATTCTTTGACGGCTTCTGCCAGATTGCCATTTTCACCCGTTGCCAAAAGGGCGCGTCCCAATAATCCGTGGATCAGGCCCGCCTCGGGCATGATGGATGTCGCCCGTTTCAGAGCGGTTATTGCCTCGTGGGCGCGGCCAAATTCGAGCAAAACTTGGCCCTTCAGTTCCCAGAAATAAGGATTTTCAGGCTTTGCGCGCAATAATTGTTCAATTTCCGCTAGCGCTTCTGGAATCTTTTTATACCGATAATTTAAAATGGCACGGGCATAATGAGCGGGCAGGGACATATCCGAGATCGGGTATTTACGTCCTACTTCTTCTTGTTTGGCGACAAAGCCATAGAGTTTGGCCCGCATCAAGTCGTGCCGGGCTTGAAGATCTACCGGGTCTTTTTTCGTCAGATACGGGCTTGCATCCACCAATGTTTCCAAATTGGCGATCCGGTCTTGAGGCATCGGATGGCTCATCACGTAGGGATCAAGATGCTCGGTTTTGAACATCATATCCTCGCTTAAGCGTTTAAACGTATCCAATAGCCCGCGGGATGATTGCCCGGTCATATCGAGATATTTGATCGCCGCGCGATCTGCCGCCTGCTCCTCGCCTCGTTGATAGGAAAGTAAGGTTCGGGTCGCGATCTCTTGAGCGCCCAGCATGATACCCATGCCACCGGTACCCGAATTGGAGTTGCGATTACCGGAGCCTGCAACCATTGCGCCAGCCCCGAGCAGCATTCCTGCTACCGCCATCATTTGCGCATTGCCCAACTGCTCCCGTTTCAACATCAAATGTCCACCAGCAACGTGACCGGATTCATGCGCGATGACGCCGATAATCTCATTAGGAGTCTTCGCCTCCATCAAAGCGCCCGTGTTGATGAACATGCGCCGCCCATCGGTGACGAAGGCGTTAAAAGTTCGATCATCAATCAGGGCAATTTGAAGCGAGCCTTTATTGATGCCCGCTGCTTTAAAAATCGGCGCGGCGTATTCTTTAAGTAGCGTTTCGATCTCGGTATCCCGGATAACCCCATGACTGGCGGCTTGGGAATGGGCATAGTTGAGCGACTGGGCATTGAAATAGGCAAAAGCAACCAAGCTTATAGCCATTCGTTGCATGATGTGTCGGTTTTTTTGCCTAAATTCCATGGTTTTACCTAACTCATTAAGCATACAAGTTGCGGCGATTTGTGCGCCCCGTCAATTCATCTTGCCAATATAGGCTAAGTTTTTAGCGGCTAATCGGGGCATAACAAGGGCAGAAATCATCGTTAGGACACATCTTGCTCAAATGTCACTTTGCCCTTACATCTCCGGCGCTTACAAGGAACCGTTCAGATGACAAGCCAGTTTTCACCGAAATCCGATTTTCTCCGCATACTTATGGATCGCGGCTTCATCCATCAATGCTCGGATTTTGAGGGGCTTGATGCAAAAGCCCGCTCGGGAATGCTGACGGCCTATGTCGGGTATGACTGTACGGCTCCTTCCTTACATATCGGCAATCTTATCTCGGGCATGATGCTGCATTGGTTTCAGCAGACCGGGCATCGACCCATTACCCTGATGGGGGGAGGAACCACGCGCGTGGGCGATCCGTCAGGTAAGGATGAGACGCGGAAGTTGCTGACCGTTGAGCAGATTGAGGACAATAAAAACAGCATTAAGGGGGTTTTTAGTAAGCTCTTGACATATGGGCCGGAGGGTAACGGCGCGATTATGATTGATAATGCCGAATGGCTTACAAAACTCAATTACATCGATATGTTGCGTGATATTGGACGGCATTTTTCGATCAATCGAATGCTGACGATGGACTCGGTGAAACTGCGATTGGAACGCGAGCAGGAATTATCGTTTATTGAGTTTAATTATATGATTTTGCAAAGCTATGATTTCGTCGAGCTTGCACGACACTATAATTGCTCGCTTCAGATGGGTGGCTCTGATCAATGGGGCAATATTGTCAACGGCGTTGATCTTGGTCGACGGATGGGAACGCATCAGCTTTATGCGCTGACAACCCCCTTATTGACCACTGCCTCGGGTGCCAAGATGGGCAAAACCGCGTCAGGTGCGGTTTGGCTGAATGCCGATATGTTTAGCCCCTATGCGTATTGGCAATTTTGGCGCAACACCGAAGATGCCGATGTTGGACGTTTTTTGAAATTGTTCACGCTTTTACCGCTCGACGAGATTGTGCGATTGTCGGCGCTTGCCGGGTCAGACATCAATGATGCGAAGAAAATTTTAGCCACCGAAGCAACCGCCTTACTGCATGGCCGCGCGGCTGCGGAAGAAGCGGCGGAGACGGCGCGTAAGACGTTTGAAGAGGGCATGGTTGCAGAAACTTTACCAAGTTTTCATTTGCTAATTGGAACGGGTTTATTGTCAGCCAATGTTGCCGTTGGCTTTGCATCGTCAAACAGCAATGCGCGCCAGCTTGTCGAGAGTGGCGCGGTGCGAATGAATGATGTGGTTGTGACGGATACGCGGCGTCTCTTAAGGGCAGAGGATTTCCGCGATGGAGCGATTAAGCTCTCGATGGGGAAAAAGAAACACGTTTTGATTAAGGCTTCGTCTGATCAATAAGCTTCGGTGGTATTTTGCTTGGCGGGGTATTTTCTGCTGGCCCGCTTGCTTCAAATAATTTTCGTAAAAATCCGGGAGCAACCACGGAGAGCGGATTATAGGTCATTTGTGGCGCGGCAATGGGGCCATAGGCGCGATAATTAATCGAGAACAGGCCTTCATTTTCACCTCCCAATAATTGCCCTAAAAGTGGAATTTTATTGAGAAAATTATTCAGTAAATAGGCCGGAATAATCGTGCCCTTCACATCGATACTCGACTTGGCGTAATCGATTGTACCTTCAACGGTGCCACCCAGAACGGGGCCTGACATAACACCATCGCTGATTTCGATTTTTCCTGAGCCGATGGTGAAACCCGCATTAAGCTTGGAGAATTGAACATTTTTGGGATCGGTGACGATGGCGCGTCCGCCCGGTGCGCCTGCGCGCGTGTTTAAATCGGCGAGCGCCGCTTCATCTAAAATGGCAAAGCGTTTGATCGATAATTCACCTGCCAATGGCTCGCCCGATGTTGCGATTTGGAAGGTTAGTGCGCCTGCATTCATGCGCTTATATAAATCGGTAAAACGCAGGAGCGATCCTGCGTCGGCACTTTGGATCACAATAACATTCTGTCCTGCTTCAGAACGTGCCGATTGACCAAGCACGGGTTGTTGGCCAATGCGACCATCCAATCGAAGATCTTTTAAGAGACTGCCACGTAGTTGCGCGTGAAGGTCGGCATTTTTCATAACCTCGCCGTTAAATCCGGAGAGGGAGCCTACGTTCAAATCGATGTCGAGATCTGGATTAAGGGTGCCTTGTCCACGTTGCGAGGAGAATGCTGATTTGATCAAAGCGCGGCCATCGAGCGTTTCACCTTGAATGGAGAGTTTGTACCCTGTATTTGCTTTTTCGAAAGCAGCGCTCACTTTATCGTTGGGGCTTATCCGAAGCGACGACAGGGTGGCGGATCGCAATACGCCATCAGGCCCGATTTCTGCTTTGCCTTTCAGGTTGATGCTTGGACCATCGATGATCAGATCATCGAGTGTAATGGATTCATCGGGTAAGATACTGAGAGAGAAAGTTGCTTTTTCATTCTTTCCCGCAGGTCGTGACCAGCCTGGAATAAGGCCAGTAATAGCGGCCTTTGTTAAATCAAGCTCGCCTTTACCTTTAACGTGTTTTCCACCAATGCCTTTAAGCGAAAGGCTAAGCGTGACAGGTCCCGTTAAAAGGCCGGATGTCTTAAGTCCCTTTTTTTCTCGCACCGTATCATCAATGGTGAGTACGATATTCGCATCGTGCGTAGGTGCGCCATTTTGTTGCCGCATATCGAATTTAGCTGGTGCGCCTGCAATTTTTCCTTCACCATTCATCGATAAAGCCTGTGGCGTAGCGCTTACATGCACATGGCCATTTTCCAAGCCTTCGGTACCAAAGGCATTTTCGATCGTAAGATCGGTCAGATCGCCTTCCGCTGAAATGTGAATATCGGAGGGTTTTAGATCGGGCTTTTGTGGAAAACTGATTTTAACAGCCATCGCAACATTCCCTGATGTCTTTTCGGGATCAAGCGGTGGTGTTGAAATATCGCGCATCATGTCGGATCGCAGCACCGATGCAAAATCATTCGCAGCACCCGTGAAATGAAAATTGATGTCGGCGATGGTGGGAACAGGGGCGGTATCGAAAACGCGATAAGTTCCATCTGTCAGGGTGAGGATATGCCCGTTTCCAGCGTCGATTGTCCCACCTAAAATATCAATGCCTACTTTTTGTCCCGTGACATAGATTTTACCTTCCATTCTTTTAAGTTTTGGAAGTCCTTTGTCAGGTTGCAAGGTTGTATTCGTAAAAGTTAAATCAAGCGCTACCGCATGATCGGGGATGACTTCTTTTGCGATAATAGCACGCAGTCCAGATGGATCGAGGTCAAGGCGATAGCTTGTCTCAGAGGCAGTTCCGCCAATGATGGCTTGACCAAGGTAAGAGCGGACTTCTGGTATGAGGAAGGAAGGCCAAAACGCCAAGAGCGATAGGATATTGGACTGCTTAGCAACAAGTTCTAACTTTAGGCCATCGCGCCCATCCGCCGCGCCGATGAGGGCATTGCCACTGATGTTGAGTTCAGGGCCTATAGCTTCAAGCGATGTTACGCGAACAGCGCGAAAACCGGGCTCGATGATACCATTGACGGTGAGACGATCAATGGCGATCGGCGGACGCCCCGTCGCATCGGTCATGATGGTGGCCCCTTCGCTTCGAAGCGCAAAGGCCCAACCATCTAAGGCGGTTTTTGGGATAGCGACATCACCGCTGATCCGCCAATGGGTGTCGCTGCTCACAAACTCGATAAGGGGAATGATGATGCGATTGCTATCGTCAGACAGCGTAAATTCGCCACGGACTTCATCGACTTTGATGGGCGGCGCTTTTGGATCATCGACAATGATGGTTGTTTTGCCGCCCGTGATGGCACCCGATAGGCCTGTGAGAAGGCTGTTTTTATCGACATCAATCACGAGATTGAAGGAAAGCGGCATGTCGGTTTTGACAGGGATGGTGCCTTGATCGGCAAAGCCTAAGAGTTCAGACACTGCGATGTCTTTGCTCTCAACGGTGAGGCGACGCGCTTCGCCGCCACGTCCTGTTAAGGTAGCATTCGCCGACCATGTTCCATGCTCGCCTTGCGCGCTTATCGCGATCCGTTCAACGGTGTCACCCGTCCGATTAAAAGCGATGATGAGATCACGGTAACGGATTTGTCGGCCGCGGCGCTGATCGTCAATGCGTAAAATGCCATTTCGCAAAATCGCGTGGTCTAAAAGCCCAAGCGGGCCGGTGCGGTTGGACAACGCATCGATAAAAGTTCCGATGGCGAGCGGGCCTGTGGGTGACGTTGCGTCCGATGGAGGGGTGTTTTGTGCCGCTTGATCGTCGGATGGATCACTTGTCTCTTCCGATATCGCGACCGTACCATCGGCTTTGATCGTCACAGAAACCAAAAGCCCGGTCAGGTCCATATCCCGCGGTACGAGACGCCCGATGAGGAGGGAGAGGCCATCAAAACCAATTTCGGCCTTGGGCGTAACGATGATCGGTTTTCCGGTTTCGTCCTTAATCACCAATCCACCGACGGAAAGATGCAAGCCCCCTACCACTTCGCTGATTTCGGCGGAGGAGAGCGACACCGTAAACCCCGGCGGCATTCGGCTTTGAATGCCCGAGGCGATTTGGCGGTTAAGGCCATCATAGCGGATCGGACCTTGGGACAGTTGCCAGACCAGAAAACCCACGCCCACGCCTAAAATGAGCAAGAAGACGGCCAGGATTTCCGCGCATAATTTAACGCCATGCAGCGAGAGACGAAACGACCAATGCCGCTTGCGCTTCACCGCACCCAAGAGGCCGCGACGCGGTTTATCACGCGACGGCGTATCCGGGTTATCAGCATTTGCGGGGTCAGCGGGATCACTCATTGAAACTTGAAAGACTTTCGGTGAAAGAAGGTCATGCGTCTTATTTTAGATATCATCATAAGCAATCTAGCCCGCAGGATTAGTCGTAGAAATAAGCATTCCAAATGATTCGATAAACGCAAAGAGACGATGGAAAGGACGAGCACATGGCATCAGCTTTATCAGTAGGGGATTTGGCCCCGGATTTTTCGCTTCCCCGAGACGGGGGCGCAACCGTCTCTTTGTCGTCCTATCGTGGCAAAAAGGTGGTGCTTTATTTCTACCCGAAAGATGACACATCGGGCTGCACCAAGGAAGCCATTGAATTTAATGGCTTAAAGGCTGAATTTGCAAAGGCGGATACGGTGATTATCGGCTTGTCCCCTGACAGCGTGAAGAGCCATGACAAGTTTAAGGCGAAATATGATCTGTCATTTCCCATCGCGGCGGACGAGGACAAGGCGGCGCTGGAAGCCTATGGCGTCTGGGTCGAAAAGAGCATGTATGGCAAGAAATATATGGGCGTTGAGCGGACGACGGTACTGATTGGGGCTGATGGGAAAATTCTCGCGATTTGGCCGAAGGTGAAGGTGGATGGTCATGCGGCGGAGGTATTGAAGGCGGCGATAGCAAGCTGAACCTAACCGATCTTCCCTCTCCCCTCTTGTGGGACAGGGTGGCCCGCGAATGCGGGTCGGGTGAGGGACTGGTGCTAGACGCGGTGGACTCCAGACCCTCATCCGTCATGCTATGCATGACACCTTCTCCCGTACGGGAGAAGGACGCGTCCCGGCGGGAGAAGGAAGCTTGAAACCTCAATCTAAATCCTCCACCTCCACCTCACCGCCATACACCCGTTGTGCGAGGGCTGCTTCCATATAGGGATCAAGCGCGCCATCGAGTACGTCGCTGGGGGCTGTTGAGGTGACGCCGGTGCGCAGATCTTTGACCAGTTGGTAGGGCTGCAAGACGTAAGAGCGGATTTGGTGGCCCCAGCCGACATCGGTTTTGGCGGCTTGGTCGGCCATGGCTTTGTCTTCGCGTTTTTTGAGTTCGATTTCATAAAGCCGTGCGCGGAGCATGTTCCAAGCGGTGGCGCGGTTTTTATGTTGGGAGCGTTCTTGCTGGCACGCCACCACAACGCCGGACGGGATATGCGTGATGCGCACGGCGGAGTCGGTGGTGTTGACGTGCTGGCCGCCGGCACCTGAGGAGCGGAACGTGTCGATGCGGCAATCGGATTCTTTCACGTCGATCAGGATACGGTCATCGATGACGGGGTAGACGCTGACGGAGGCAAAGCTCGTGTGGCGGCGCGCGTTGGAATCAAAGGGTGAAATGCGGACGAGGCGATGCACACCACCCTCAGTTTTCAACCAGCCATAGGCGTTATGGCCTTTGATCAATAAAGTTGCGCCTTTGATGCCTGCTTCTTCGCCATCGGCCACATCCATGACCTCGACTTTGAATTTCCGACGCTCGGCCCAGCGCGTGTACATGCGCATGAGCATCCGCGTCCAATCCTGGCTCTCGGTGCCGCCCGCGCCGGAGTGGACTTCGAGATAGGTGTCGTTCTGGTCGGCTTCACCCGATAAAAGCGTCTCGATCTGGCGGCGGGCGGCTTCGATTTGGACCGTGCGGATGCCTTCTTCGGCCTCCGCGACGATTGAGGCGTCGCCCTCGGCTTCGCCCATTTCGATGAGTTCAATCGCGTCGGTTAAATCTTGTTCAAGCCGTGCGATGGCACCCAGGCGATCTTCGAGATCGGTGCGCTCGCGCATTAATTTTTGCGCGCTTTCGGGGTCGTTCCACAAATTTGGGTCTTCGACGAGCGCATTCAGCTCCATGAGACGCCGGGTTGAGGTGTCGACGTCAAAGATGCCTCCTCAGCAATCCCATGGATTGCTTGGCAGCTTCGGCAAGATTTTCAATTTCGGCGCGCATGGAAGGGGGTAACTTTCGTGATCAAGATAAGGCGGGACAGTTAGCGAGCTCGCTTCCAACTGTAAAGTGGTGTGATTTTGGTGGGGACTTGGCGCTAATAGACGCCGCCTAAGCCGCTTCCAACTGCTTTTTCAATATCGGGGGAGGGAATGAAAGCGTTACTGGCACCAAAACTGTCACCATCCTCCGTCTCGGATGGCCCCGTGCCGGGCTTATAGGCCTCGATAATCGAGCCTTTGGTGCCGCTTGGCGAACGAAGGCCAGTATCTGGATCAATGCTCACGAGCTTAATACCTGCGGGGACGCGGAACGGGGTGGCAGGTTTGTCGGCCAAGGCCAATTTCATGAAATCGCGAAAGATCGGCGCGGTAAATTGCGAGGCTTGGGCTTGGCTGCCTAATGATTTTGGCTTGTCGTAGCCCATATAAACGCCA
>Ga0316217_10000765_pt1 | contig 44264 bp, 30 predicted proteins | sample 1anoAmetaG_FD_203633 | JGI IMG/M metagenome (GOLD analysis project Ga0316217, IMG submission 203633) | Freshwater microbial communities from Trout Bog Lake, Wisconsin, USA - 1anoA | ecosystem: Environmental > Aquatic > Freshwater > Lake > Hypolimnion/Profundal zone | place: USA: Wisconsin...
GCGACCGTGAGGGAGCGACCGCGCTGCGTTCGAGCGTCCATTGGTCGCTCCCTCACGGTCGCGGCTCGGTTGGAGCCCTTCCGCCGCCCCTCCGGGGCGGGTCCGACGTTCGTCAATTACCACGGGTTCCGCGACGCGGTGCGTCGCTCCACCCGTGGCTACATTCCGCGGCCCCTCCGGGGCCAGGATGGCAAGACCACGATGGCGGACCTACCTTTTTCCAAACCCATCTGCTAAAATCGCCTCCGGAGGCAATTGATGGGGCAAGAACCAATCCATGGGCGCGGCAGTCAAAGCAATCCGGGTAACCGGTTCGAGAAGGCGGCCTATCATCCTGACCCAGATGCGGATGAACCACAGACCCCGCGGCCACTCACGCAGCTTCTGCCGGATCGCAGCCGTTCGATCATCGCCCACAACGACAGCCCGGACATCGGCTTTAAGTCTGGCGTCAACCCGTATCGGGGCTGTGAGCATGGCTGCATTTACTGCTACGCCCGCCCCACCCATGAATACCTGGGCTTTTCCGCCGGGCTGGATTTTGAAAGCAAGATTCTCGTCAAGCATGAGGCGCCGGAACTGCTGCGGGCGGAATTGCTTTCGCCCCGGTGGCAGCCGCAGGTCATCGGCATGAGCGGCGTGACCGATTGCTACCAGCCCATCGAACGGCAGTTCCAACTGACGCGGCGCTGCCTGGCGGTGCTGGCGGAGTTCCGCAACCCCGTGGCCCTGATCACCAAGAATCACCTGGTTACACGCGACCTGGACCTGCTGACCCAACTCGCCGCCTTCCAGGCCGTCACGGTCTCGATTTCCATTACCTCGCTGGACGCCGATCTGATGCGCATCATGGAACCCCGTACCAGCATTCCCCAGCGGCGCCTGGCAGCCATACAAAAACTCAGCAGCGCCGGTATTCCCGTCTGCGTGCTGGTGGCCCCCGTGATCCCCGGCCTGACCGACCATGAAATGCCGGCCATCATTGCCGCCGCCGCCCAGGTCGGCGCCCGTTATGCGGCATACCAACCGGTGCGCCTGCCGCTGGGCGTGGCCGACCTGTTTGAACAGTGGCTGTCCATCCACCTGCCGGACCGCAAGACCAAAGTCATGGAGCGCATCCGCGGGATGCGCCACGGGAAGCTGAACGATTGCAACTTTTTCGACCGCATGAGCGGCGAGGGCATCTTCGCCGAGCAGATCGACGGCCTATTTCGCATCGCCTGCCGCCAGGCCGGCATCACCAGCGGCGGGCCGGAACTTTCGACCCAGCACTTTCGGCGACCGCTGCAGGCGGGGGATCAATTGGACCTATTTGAGGGAAGTTAGAAGTTAGAAGCTGGAAGTTGGAAGAAATTGCACCAAAAATTTCAGCATTCAGAATTCAGCGTTCAGCATTTAGCATTCACCGTTCCCAACGGCTCCACTTTCGCCTGCCGATCCATCGCCATGTTGGCCAGCGCATCGGCCCGCGAGTTGCTCTCGCGGTACACGTGGTTCACTTTCACCGTTTTGATCTGTGCCATCAGCTCCATGGCCTGCTGATACAGCGGCTTGAGGTCCGGGCTCTTGACCCGATAGACGCCGGTGATCTGCCGCACCACCAGCTCGCTATCGGCCCGCACCAGTAATGTATCGGCCTGCAAGGCGATGGCGGCGCTCAGGCCCCGCAGCAGCGCGGTGTATTCCGCCACATTGTTGGTGCAGCGGCCGATGAATTCGCCCAGTTCGTAGACTCGCTGCCCCTTATCGTCGGTAATCGTGACGCCAATGCCCGCCGGGCCGGGATTGCCGCGCGAACCGCCATCAAATTGCAGGATCAACGTGCGGGCCGGAGCTTTGACGGTCGACGACGCATCGGGAAACAACGGCATAGGATATCCTCGATAATCAGGCGTAAAACAGGCCGAAAAAATCCACCACCGCGCAGACAGGCCGCGCTTTGGTTATCCAGTCTTAACCACAGTTCAGTTGTTTACCCCGTCCCCATTCCAACTTCTAACTTCCAGCTTCTTCTTCGAGCGTCTTCGTGACTTCGTGCCTTCGTGTTTATGCTTTCCGTAAACAATTTCGTTACGCCCGGCCCCGAGGGCCGCCGCTAAATATTCGTGTTTATGCCTTTCGGCACCGGGCATTATCCCTACGAAACCTGATGTTCCGCCTTGACCATGTCGGCGACATACAAAATTCGTCCGCACGAATTGCAACGGCGAATCTCATCGCGGCCCCGCAGCGCATTAAGATGCTCCACGTTCAGGCCCATGTAGCAACTGCCGCAGGTAATCGAATCCAAGTCGCTTTCATCAAAGTCGACCGTCGCCATCGCATCGCCGGGGTAACGGTGATTAACGCGATCGTACTGCCGCAGCGCTTCGGCCGAGACGGCAGCGGCCGCCTGGACACGGTGGGCCTTGACGGCCTCGATCTGCCCCATCAGGGCATTGACCTTTTCTTCCTGCTGGCTTTCAATGGTCTGCAGGATGGCGGTTTCCGCGGCAATCTGGGCCCGGAGGTCCTCGTTGGCCTTCTGGGCCGTCTCGACCACCTGCATCTGCTCGATGGTGGTGGTTTCGAGCTTGGCCACTTCGGTTTTTTCGGCGGAAATCTGCACCAGGATGGCGGAATATTCCTTGTTGGTCTTGGTGATATTGAGCGAGGCCCGCATCTTCTCGATGTGTTCCTGGCGCGCCTTTAAGTCCAGATCCTTGGCCCCAACCTCCGCCTGCACCTTGCGCAGTGCCAGTTCCTGGGCTTCCAGGCTCTTGGTCAGCGCGGCGATCTTGACTTGCTGCCGGCGCTGATCCTTCTGCACGTTATCCAAGCCAACTTGCAACGTATGTATGTCGCGATCCAGCTTATAGAGGGCCAGGAGCGACGGAAGAGTCACCAATAGGGCCATTGCGGATACCTCTGACGAAAACGGCAGTGTACCAAAGCGGCACCCGGTCTGCCAGCAGCGCCGGGCAATTCACACAACTGCGGCGCATCATGCTTCTGCCGGCGGATTCTTACGCTCATCCGCATCGGCCTTGCGGAAAATGGCCAGCACCTTATCCAGCGGCACCACGAAGAGCTTGTTGTCGGCCTCAAACTCCACCGGCACCGCCTCCCGCGGATCAAAGAGCACCTTGTCGTACTGCTTGATCGGAAAGTCCGGATCGTTCTCGATCTGCTTGGAAATGGCGATCACGCGCCCCGTCAGCGTCAGGATTTCGTGATTCCTCGGCAGCACGATGCCGCTCTTGGTTTCGCGCCGGTTGTCATCCTTGCGGATCACCACGCGTTTGCCCACCGGCTCGATGACATCCCAGGCCGCCGCCTTGTTCGCCGCCGCTTTGGACGGTGTATCGCTCACAAGTGCTCCTTGTTTGAGGGTTCAGCCTTCAGTGTATGCGACGATGTTGTTAGTTGTTAGTCGTTAGTTGTTAGTCGTCGTTGGACGTTGAAAGTTTAACGTTGAACGTTGAACGTTACTTCGTATCTTCTGCATTCTGGCTTCTGGCTTCTGGTTTCTGACTACTGGACCCGCCTTCTGCCTTCTCCTCCGTCATTCCGTCGTCCTCTTTCGCCGGCCCCGCATCCCCCAGTGAAAAAAGCTTCTTGAGAGCCGCCGCCAGCATCGGCCGCGCCGTCGCCTCGGCCTGCTGGGTAATCTGCGCCACCGGGGCATGGAGCATTTTGCCCACCAGCCGGTGGGTCAGGCGCTGCCATTCCTTGCGCTGCGCTTCATCGTATTCCGGGTGCCGGGCAAACACCTGCTCGAGTTCCGCCCGGGCGATGGCATTGCACTGGTCGTAAAGCGCCTTGACCAGCGGCCCGACATCGCGGGCGGCAAACCAGTGTACAAACTCATCGACATGCCGCACCAGCAGTTCCCGCGAACGGTCGATCTCGTCGGTGCGCTTGTCGCGATTGACCGCCGCCACCTGCTGTAAATCGTCTATATTGTACAGGTACACATTGGTCAGTTTCCCCACTTCCGGGTCGATATCCCGCGGCACGGCAATGTCCACAATCACCGCCGGCCGGTACTTCCGCGCCTTGAGCAGTTTCTTGAACATCCCCGCCGTAACCAGCGGCTCGGTGGCGCCGGTGCTGCTTAAAATAATGTCGGCATCCACCAGCAGCGTCTCGAGGTGCTCCAGCGGCGCTGCCATCCCACCCACCTGCGCCGCCAGTTCCTGGGCCCGCGCCAGCGAACGGTTGGCCAGCACCATCTGCCGCGGCTTTAATTCCTGCATATGCCGCAGCAGCAGCGCCACCATTTCGCCGGCCCCAATGCACAGGACCGTCTTATCGGCAAATTCGTCGAACACGCGCTGCACCAGGTCCACCGCCACGCTGGCCACCGATAGCCGCCCGGCGGCCAGTTGCGTGCTTTCGTGGACATCCTTGGCAGCCGCCAGCGCCCGCTGAAACAGGGCATGGAACGTGCTGCCGACGGTCCCGGCCTGGCAGGCCGCCTGGTAGGCGTTCTTCACCTGGGCCAGGATCTGCGTCTCGCCGACCACCATCGAATCAAGCGAACTGGCCACCGCAAAGAGGTGTTCGACCATCGCCCGGTCTTCATGGTGATACAAGTGCTCCTGGATATCGGCCAGTGTCAGTTGCCGCCCCTGGACCAGGACCTCCCAGAGCCGCTCGCGCGAGGGGTGCGTGCCCACCGGCCGGGCAATGTACAGTTCCACGCGGTTGCAGGTGGAGACAATCACCGCCTCGGTGCCGGGGAACCGGTCGCTTATACCGCGCAGCGTGTCGGCCGCCCGCTGGGGATCGAAGGCCAGGCCTTCGCGCACCGCCAGCGGTGCCGTGCGATGATTCAGCCCCACCACCAGGAGCCTCATGGATGGATGAACAGTCGTTGGCATCGTGCCACTTTACCCACCTTTGACCATGCGATTGACCACCAGAAACACCGCCATTAACAGGGCAAAACCGATGATGCTCAGCCACGCGGCCCGCGGGCCGCGAAACGACGGAGTCAGCTTGACATGCAGCAGCAGGCCATAGATCAGCCACGCCGCCGCCGCCAGGATCAACTTGGGCGAACGCCAGTAACCATCGATCAGGGCCGGCTGCTGGAGGGCCCGCAAAATGCCCGCCACGATCGCCACGGTCAGCAGCGGGAAGCCCAGGAAAGTCGTGCCCTGCATAAAGCGTTCCATGCGGGCCAGGGGCGGCAGGCCGCTCCAGCGGTGCGTGGGGTCCAGGCCGGCGCGGTGCAATTGCCGGTCCACCAGCAGGTACACCGCCCCGCAGACGCACCCCGCGGCAAAGCAGACCGTGCCCAGGAGCACCGCGATCAGGTGGACGAGCGTCCAGGCGGCGGCATCATGAAATTCCGCCCGGTTCAAGGCCGCCAGCACGCCGCCCAGCAGCAGCACCCCGGCGATCATGGGCAGCAGAAACAGCGCCAGGCCCCGCAGGTAATGCGTAAGCCGGAAGTAGATCAGCACGCCGGTAAGCAGCAGCGCCAGCACCAGGAAGGCATCCAGATAGTTGTATAACGGCAGGGCCCGCGTATTGGAGGCCCGCCACGCCAGCAGCGCCACCGCCGCCGCCACGCCCAGGCCAATGCTGCCGCGCACCAGCAGCCAGCGCCCGGCAACCTTTTCCGCCCCCTGTGCCCCCTGGCCTGGAGCCGCGTTCCCGCGCATCAATGGCAAGGCCCAGCCAAAGGCCGCCAGGAACGCCCCGCAGGAAAGTCCCAGCAGCACCCATTGCAACACCGGAAGCGTGGTGATTTCAGCGAGCATCGCGTAGCTCCTCATCATTCCGGGCCAGGCGGGATTCGGTCAACCACCGTTCAAAAACCGCCTGGGCCCCGCCGGGCCCGTGCGGACCATGCTCCCGCAATACCTGTTCCATCTCCGGCCCGGCAATGCCGCGCAGCAGCAATTGGCGCAGCGCCGGGTCGCGCACCTGCCGCAGCACCTGCGGGCGCCACACCGCCAGCAGCTGGGCCCATTGACTGAATATCGGATCCATGGCATCCACGCAGGCATCGCGTATACGGCGTGAGAGCACCGGTGAGGAGCCATTGGTGCTTACCGCCAGGGTCAGGCCCGCCTGCTGCCACATCGCCCCGCCGGAAAAATCCCCCTGGTCGGGGGCATCGCACCGGCAGCACAATATACCCGCCGCCGCCGCATCGCGGGCCACGGCCGCATTGACCCGCGGCTGATTTGTCGCCGCAAACACCAGCCGCCAATCCCCCGCCGCCATATGCCCCGCCGCCCCGGCCCGATAGGCCTCGGCCACGCGTGTTACCGCCCCGACGACACTATCCCACAGGTCCGAAAACTCCGGGCTGACCACGGTGACTACCGCCCCGGCCGCCAGCACCCCCTGCGCCTTGCGCAGGCCGACACTGCCGGCGCCGACAATCAGCACCGCCTGGCCGGAGAGATTCAGGAACACGGGATAGGGATTTTTTTCCACCTGCATGGACACATTCTATCGCCGCGCGGCCTTCCGGTCGATTGCGTATTTGATCCGGGCATTAAGTGATGCTGATGAAGTGGGGCGACGGCGTTGAAAAATAATTTGTGTCCCTTTGCAACGCGGGAGTCCGGATTGATGCACGGTGGCTCGGCGGCATGAAGGTAGTTGCGAGTGTCAGCCACTTATGGTTATCAACCATAGCTTCGCAAAGACAAATATATGACGATCACAAATGACGACAAATAACTCTTGATTTTCCTGGTGATGGTGATATCTTTCACACAAGTTCATCCGTGCATTTCACGGTGGATAATCCTTTATTTCATAGACCCAAAGGTGCCGGTCGAGTGCCATGCGTCGCCACATTTAATTGGTCAGCAGAGTATGGGGAGTACTACTATGCGTTTCAGGCTGGTCCTTCCGTTTATCTTGGCCGCGTTTACATCTGCGGGTTATGCCGCCGATCAGGACCGGGCGCCGGAGCCAACGCTGGCGGCCCAAACCGAGGCGGAAAAACTCGTTAAAGAAGTGTACAAGGAAGATTATGCCAAGCGTGGGCCCGAGGAACGGCGTGCCTTGGCGGAGAAACTGCTGGGCGAAGGCCGCAACACTAAGTCGGACGCCAACACGCAATATGTGCTATTTCGGGAAGCACGCGACATGGCGGTCCAGGTTTCCGCCACGGCCACGGCCATGGAGGCGATCAAGGAACTTAACGATGCCTTTGCCATCAATGCCGTGGAGATGAAACTCAAAGTCTTGAACGCCATCCGTGCATCTGCGCATACGGTCGACGCGAATTCCGAGGGGGCCGAGGCCGCCCTGGCCCTGACCAATGAGGCGCTGGCTGCGGAAAATTTTGATGCCGCCACCAAAGCCTCGGAAGTGGCGGTAACGTTCGCCACCGGCGCCCGCAATATCCAAATGACCGCGGACGCCCAAGCGCGGAAGAATGATATTAAAGCCCAAGCCACGGCCTACCTGGAAATGAAGATCGCCGCGGACAAACTCAAGACCGATCCCAAAGACGGGCCGGCGAATCAATCTGTGGGCACGTATCTGGTTCTCTTCAAGAACGACTGGGACAAAGGACTGCCACTGATCGCCGCCGGGAATGATCCGACGTGGGCCGCGGCCGCCAAGGCGGATCTGGCGAATCCCGTCGATCTGACGGAAATGACCAAGATTGCCGATACGTGGTGGGATCTGGCCCAAAGCCCGCACAATACTTCAACCAAAGCACACATCCTGATTCGTGCAGAATTCTGGTACAACCTTGTTATGCCCAATGCCGACGGGATAATCCGGGCCAAAGTGGAGAAACGGATCGACCAGATCGCGGCGATCAAGACCGGCGCCACGTACAGCACGGTCAGCGAAGCCACACGCAAACTGCTGCCAACACAAACGGAACTGCAGAAATTTCGCACTGCATGCGCTGCGCTAAAAAATGGCAACGTACAAATGCAAAGCGAGGTGGTAGAGCAATATCAGGCCTTGCTGGCACGGTTAATGATCGATATTAACACCACGAAGGAAAATGATTTCATTGCCCGTTGCAAAGCGGCGCTGGTGCTGCGCCACATCATGGAAGCCAACAATTGCGGCAATTTCGCCAACAGTTACAGCGCGCCATGGAATTGCTTTGACAGTTACGTGCAGTCCGCCATGTCCAAAGAAGACCTGGCGTCGCGTATTATCGCTTTTGAGCGCTTCAATTTTACCGAACAAGCCTTCAATGTCCTCAATTTCGACACCGTGGTCTACTCGGCCGTCCGCAATTTCGTCCAGCGAAACTATGCAATCTACAGCACTCAGACGGCACGGCTGCAACTTTGCGATTTCCTCAAGAACAAAGGCGTACGGAGTAGCGGACTTACCCGCTATCGATCCTTTGTGGAAAGGTCCCGCAGCTATTAACGCTCCGTCATGGCAGGCCAGGGGCAAAGACCGTTCCGGACTGACAGGGCTCGGAAACCTGACCCCGCGGCTTTCACGATCCCTTAGGAAGACGCCGCTAAAAGATTTTTCTAAGGGCCACATCGACCGGCCACAGCAGCAGACACAGGATAATTAACCAAGGCCATATGTTGGTGCAGGTGAGTTCCCGCCGTTCCATACTCTGACTGCACAATTGGCCAATCGCGGCCGGATCCGCCGCACACGCACCCTGACCGGCCTCGGCAATGGCCCGGAGGGAGGCAAGGTCCGGTCCGGTCTGGGCCATTTCCACCGACGGCCCGGAAGACACCAGAGCACAATAATGCACGCCGGCTCCAATCGCGGGCTTTAATTCCATCGCCACCAGGTATTGTTCGGTGCCCGCAGAAACGTCCAGAGTCGCCCGGTATTCTCCACCACGTTGTTGCCAGGTAATCGCCGGAACCTTCCCGCCCGGCGCCGCACCGGGGATTGAAGTCACTTGCCCCTGGTATTGCAGATCCGTCGCCGGCTGTCCGGTTTGATTGAGCACGTGGTACTCGAAAACGACCTTGCTGCCATTCATGCGGCGCATAACCTTAACATTCAACAGCGGATTGCTCCGCATTCCACTTTGCACCACTTGCAGCCAGAAGGGGCCGTAGCCTTTCCACGCCAGCCAGTCGTTGGCCCACCCCGCCTTGGCATCGCTGGTAAAGGCGGTCACACGTCCGAGGCCGAAATGCCAACTGGCCAGCAGCGGATCGGTGGTCTCGCTGAGCAATATAGTGTCCACCTGCTGCTTGGCGGTGGCACGCACGCGACCACTGAGCGTGGGCATCTGCGTCACGGCGACATCCTTGAGCCAATCGACGGCCGGGCCAGCCTGCGCGTGGATCGGGCGATCCTTGCGTTCCACCAACCGGCGTATGGCCTGGGCATGCTGCAGAAACACCTGCGGAATCTTGTCGCCGGTATCGCAGAAGAAGAACGACCCGTGCATTTCCTGCGCCAGCGCCTGGAGCAGGTTCTGGTCCGCATCGGCGCCAACGGCGATCGAAGTCCACGAGGCATGGATTCGCTTGGCGCCCGTGGTCAAGGCACTCCATCCGGGGGATGTGGCAACGTGATCTTCACAGATCCCATCGGTCAACACTACCAGAAACCTGTCGCCCTTCATGCCGGCGAGTAATTCCAGTCCTTTCTGTACCGCCGGCGTCATCGTCGTGCCCCCCCCGAGTCCGATACTATCAATTTGTCGGGCCACATCGGCCCGTTGGGTCAGCGGCGTCGGTGGTACAACGACCTCGGTGGTGCTATCAAACACCACCACCGCCACACAAGCCTGCTCGGGCAGACTGGCCACGCTGGCCTGCACCGCGACTTTTACCAATTCCAGTTTGCTTACCGCATTGCCCCCGTTGGTGGCCAAGCCCTCCCCCATGCTTCCGGAGCGATCCAACACGAAACACACCGCCACATCGGGCGGATTTTGCTTAAGGAGATCGACGGGAGTTTCGTGCAACACCACCGGCAGAACCGCCGCCAGTTCATGGCCCTTCCAGTGGGCCGGTAGTACATTGCCGCCGCCGATGAACACAAGACCGCCCCCGAGTTCTTCGACATAACGGCGCAGAGCAATCCGTTGGGCCGCAGTGAGTTCCTTCCCCGACCAGTCACTGGCGACAATCGCCGCGTAGGGGGTCAAATCATCAGGCCAGCAGTCCGGCGATATTACATCCACCGGAACTTTCAGCGGCGCCAGCGTCTGGGCCAGCGCGGTAACCTCGCTGGGAAACGGATCGGCGATCAGAATTCGCGGCGGCCCCTCGGCGTAGAGGGGAATAACTTTGCTGTCGGTGCGAACGGGGGCCATGTGCATGCCCGGGCGTGCCGGCGGCGCCCCAACCTGGACATCCACCGTGTACAACTGCACCCCCTGCGCCTCCGGCGTGAAATGTAGAATTACCGTCTCGGGCCCCTGCAACGGAATCGTGCGCTGGTCCACTACGGCACCGCCGGGACGCAGGAGCCGAACATTCGCGGACACCGCTTCATCCGCGGTGACGGTTACCCGCATTCCGCTGGCAATACCCACGCGTCCATCCACGGGCGGATCAATCCGCACAATCTGCGGCGCATGGGTTTCGTGCCGACCTATCGGTATGGTGTGCACCACCGCGCCCCGCAATGCCAGCCGATTGGCGGCCGCCAGGCTGTCGCCCTGCGTGGCCCGACCGTCGCTAAGCAGAATCACGGCGGCATCCTCTTCCAAGCTTTGGGCATTGGCCGCATTCAGGGCGCCTTCAATATCGGTGCGTTGGATCTCCACGGGAGATTCCCCCGGATTCCAGACGCCACCCGCAAAGTCCAGCGTGGTCACCTTGGCCGAGCCAGGGAGCGCGGCCATCAGGGTCTGACGGAGAATCTCTGCGTCCGCGGCAGCACTGGACACGCTCCCGGACATATCCTGCAAGACCACAATCCGGGCGGGCCCCGTCACCACCTTCTCATGCACCAGTGCCGGTCCGGCCAGAGCCAGAATGCACCCTATTGCCCAGGCCAGGCGCACCACTAGAGTGAAGATCCAGCCGGCTCCCGACATGGCGCGGCTCTTCCAGGCTCCCAGCAGCACGATTGGAATCACGACCAGCAGGGCGCCGAGTATCAGAGGATGTTGCAGGTGCAATTCTGTCATATTATCCAATCCGGATCACACGCCGATGAAAGAGCAGCCATTCCGCCAAGCCCACCAACACTCCGAGTCCCAACAGCGCATTGCGCAGCGGGCGCGGCAACCAGGGATCCCACGCGGTCGGCTGGATTTGCGCCAGATCGGACTGCCGCGCCAGTTCTGCGGGGGCGGGCAGCGGACACAAACCCCGCCGAGAAAACAGATTCACCGCATACGCCGGCTCGCCATCCTGCCGGTATATTCCCGCCCGGCTCGTATCGAGTAGCAAATCCACATCGGCATTCGTTTTGACCGGAATCCGCCGCCCGTCCGGCCCCTGGACCACCGGCGCCACCGCAGGTTGCCTACGCTGGAGCTTCAATGGAATACCCGTCAGGTGCGACGCCTCGGCATGCTCGGTTTCGCCCGTGGCCAAGTAGTCCACCGTGTTCCACAGCAGCAACGGAAATGTCAGGCGCCGGGCCAAATCGGTCTGTTGCAGATCGAACAGCCAGTAAATATAGCGCGCCGCAGCGCCCGGTGCCGGCGCTGCAGGCACGGCCTCCACGATTAAGGGAACCATGTTCGCCGACACCAGCTCCGTTACCTTGGCCGCCGCGTTCCAGTCAAAAGGCAGCGCCGCAGGGATCCGCAGCAGGGTCGGATCCACGTCCGCCATCAGCGGGTGTGCGCCGGCCCAATGGGTGACGAGCCCACAGGGGGCGGCAGCGCGGGGCTTGGCCCAACCCTGGGGATCCCCCACGCCCAGGAACAACCAGCCGCGGACCGCGCCAGGGAGGACGGGTATCGCGACATGATCCACGATCACCACATCGTCGTTGGCGGCGGAGTTCAGTTCCGCGGCGCCAATTACACGGAGGCGAACATTCGGATCGGCACGCAGGGCCCGTTCGAGCACCGGATCGCCGTCGGTCACCAGGCAAATACCAAGCTGTTCATACTGGGGAACAAGACCGTATGCCCGATCGTCGGCAGACAAGGTATCGTCCGCATGCACCACCACATCATAGGTAGCCCCTGGAGCCAGTGGAGTGCGAAATTCCACCCGGGTCACGGAATCCTTAAGCACCACCTCTTGCGTAGCGACCGCGTCGTCATTGATGTGGAGCACGACAGAAACCCGCCGATTCGTCAAGCCGCGCTGTTCAAGGAGCGCCACGACACGCCGCCCGCGGGTGTCAGACTCTGTCCACATATTCGTTATGGCCGCGTCAGGCATGTCCTGCCCAACCGGAACCAGCAGCAAATGCGCCGGCGAAAGCCACGAAGCCCGCAATCCTTTGAGATCAACCCCGGCAAAATCGGAAAACAGGACGACATCCGTCGGCACGTCCGCAGCGACCAGCGCCCGCGCCGTCGTCAGCGTCGTAAGCAAGTCACTGTCCAGATCCAATGATTCCACCGCCGCGATGGCGGCGCGCACTTTCCGCACATCACGCGTCGGGCTGGCCAGCAGCACCGGGCACTGCCCAGCCTGCAGCACCGCAATTTGTCCGTCCGGGTCCAGCGTTGCCACCATTTTAAGCGCCTGCTCCCGGGCCGCGACGATGCGGGCGCATCCGGTGGCATCACAAGTCTGCATGCTCACACCCACATCGAGGATAATGACGGTGCGTTGCAACTGCCGCCGGGGGGCCGGATCGGCCAAAGCCAGCACGAGGGCCAGCAGCAGCAACAATTGCACCAGCAAGGTCAGCAGACGGCGCAGCCAGGAACTCCAGGAGTGCACATCGGTAGCCCGCCCCAGTTCGAGCCAGTGGGCCAGCGCGGGCACCTCGTGCACCCGGGCGAACCGCCGGTAAAAGAAGGCCGCCACCACAGGAATGGCCAGCGCGGCAAAGTAGAATGCTGCTGGAAAGCCCCAGATCACCGCAGCACCGCCTTGGCCCGCAGCACCTGACAGACCAGTTCGATATAGTTGGTTCGGGTATCGGCCAGCAGATAATATTGCCGCCGGTGCTGGCAGAAATCCTCCAAAGCCTCCCGGGCCGTTTCGAAACTTTGCTGATATTGCGCCAACCGCCGGGGGTCGACCTTCACGTCCACCTGCTGCCCGCTTTCGCTGTCGCGCAAGCGCAGGTTCCCCGCCAGACCGACGCCGCGATCCAGCGGGTCGAGCACCTGCACCACCAGCACCTGGGCGCCATCGGCCAGCGCCAGGTGCAGAGCTTCATCCCACCGCGACACATTCAAGAAATCTGATATTATTATAATCAAGCCACGGCAGCGGCGCCGGGCCCGCATCTGCTGGAGGGTTCCGAGCAGATCAGCCGTACCGCCGGCTGGGGCCTTTTCCAGCATGGCTACGAGGTTATGCAGGCCGCGCATGCCCATAAGCGGACCAGCCCACCCAACAATCTGCCGGGCGAAGGCCACCCCAAAGACCCGATCCCCGCCGCGCAGCGCCACAAATCCCAAGGCACAGGCCACCCGCTGGGCTTGTTGCAACTTGGTACCCGGAACACCGAAGACCATGGACCGACTGCAATCGACCAGCAGCGTGACGGATAATTGCCGTGGCGCCTCGTGTTGGCGGACGAAAAGCTGGCGCAGCCGCCCATATACATTCCAGTCTACGTTGCGGAAATCATCGCCCGGGGTATAGGGCCGGAAGTCCAGAAAGTCAGTACCTTCGCCGATTTTCCGGCTGCGGTGTCCGCCCAGGGCCTCATCAAAGGACCCGCGCCCGGAAATAAAAACCAGGCGGTTGAGGCAGTGAAGGTCATTGGGATTAAAGGTAAATGCCGGCACGAAAGGCTTTCCCTAATAGGTGCTTAACGCAGGGCCTCGATGATCTGATCGATAATCTGATCGGGGCGGACACCCTCCGCCTCGGCCTCAAAAGTCAGCAGCAGGCGATGGCGGAGGCAGGGCTTGGCCACCGCCGCAATATCCTCGCGACTCACGGCAAAGCGGCCGGCCAGCACGGCACGGGCCTTGGCCGCGAGTACCATGGCCTGCAAGCCGCGTGGACTGGCCCCGCAGCGTAGCCATTTGCTCAGGCCCTGGGCGGCGGGTCCCTCCTTGGGATGCGTGGCCAATAAGAGGCGGGCCCCGTAATCGAGGATCGGTGTGGCCAGCGGAACTTGCCGCACCAGCCGCCCCCAGCTGATAATCTGCGCTCCGCTATTGATGCTGGGTTGCACCGCCGCACCGCTATTGCCCGTGGTGCGTTTCATGATTTCCACGAGTTCCAACTGGGTGGGGAACCGCACCAGGAGTTTGAAGAAGAAGCGGTCGAGCTGGGCTTCCGGCAAGGGATATGTCCCTTCGCTCTCCAATGGGTTCTGGGTAGCCATTACCATGAATGGCTCGGGCAACCGGTGCGATACCCCCGCGATCGTCACGCGGCGTTCCTGCATGGCTTCCAACAGCGCGCTTTGCGTTTTTGGGGTGGCGCGATTGATCTCGTCGGCCAGCATAATCTGTGTAAAGACCGGTCCGCGTTCAAATTCAAACTTCACGGCTCCGCCGGCATCCTGCTGGAGCACCCGCGTTCCGAGAATATCCGCCGGCATGAGATCGGGCGTAAACTGCACGCGTTTGACCTGCAAGGCCAGAGTGTCACCAAGCGTAGTCATCAGCAGTGTTTTCCCCAGGCCCGGCACACCTTCCAGGAGCACATGGCCGCCCAGAAAAATAGCCATCAGCACATGATGAACGATGGTATCCTGGCCAACAATGACGCGCTGAATCTGCGTCTGCAACTGCGTGAAGGTGTTGCGGAATTCACTGAGTCCCGCCTCCACCGCGCGCTCCACATCGGTGCCCCGTGGATCCCGGATCGTCGTCATGGTTCGGTTCCTTTCTCAATGGGTGATGGGGTGCTGGCTTCCCGCAGGGCCTGGAAATACCGCAAGATCACGGCACGGCGTTTGGGCGGCAGGGCTTCAAGTTCGTCCTTATTGAGTTCGACGGCTTCATAGGCGCCAGCCGCTGTGGCGCCGGTGCCACGCGGGGCGTGATCCTGCGGGGCGCGGACTTGGTGGACCTCCGTAGAGCCGGCGCTTTGCCCGACGCGGGGAGCTTGGATACGGGTAATCAAACCGTTGCTGTTTACGGCAGTGCCACCGCCCCCCGCCACATGTCCAACGCCGCGGCCGCCGCCCGGGGCTCCATTGGCGTTGCTGTTGCCCTGCACAGCCATACCGGAATCGCTGCCGGGACTGCTGCCTTGGCCAGGATTGCCAGATTGCCCCGCTCCATTAGCTTGGGAGCCGTTCTGGGAGAGCGCCATCGGGTCGGGAAAAGCCGAATTTGCAGTACCGCTGGGCTGTCCCAGGCCGGTACCATCTGGCAGGCCATCAGCAGCGGGTTGTTGGCCATTGCCAGATTGTACCAACGCTCCATTTTGACCGATGCCACTGGGTTGCTGCGACCTGCCGCTTTGTCCGCCTGCCTGTTGTCCGCCTGCCTGTTGCCCACCTGCCTGTTGTCCGCCTGCCTGTTGTCCGCCTGCCTGTTGTCCGCCTGCCTGTTGTCCGCCTGCCTGTTGTCCCCCTGCCTGTTGTCCTCCTGCCTGTTGTCCACCTGCCTGTTGTCCACCTGCCTGTTGCCCCCCTGCCTGTTGTCCGCCGGGCTGTTGTCCGCCGGCCTGTTGTCCGCCGGCCTGTTGTCCCCCGGCCTGTTGTCCGCCTGCCTGTTGTCCGCCTGCCTGTTGTCCGCCTGCCTGTTGCCCACCCGAATGTTGTGCACCTTGCCGCCCAGCGTGTTGTTGCCGACCGCTGGGTAGGATGGGCGGATTGGCGCCGTCTGAAACTGGGGGCGTGCTGTCCTGCGGTGGATCGCCGCGTGGCACCGCGTTGTTTCTGCCTGGCGCCGCAACTTGAGATGCTGCATCTGAAATACGCGGCAGACCGTGGGCTTCCGCCCCGATTGCCGCCGGTGATACATTGGCGGCGGCGGCAACTGGTGGGGATCCCTCGGATTGATCCCCCTGCGCGGAACCGGCACCTTGCCCGACCTTGCCGCCGGCCGCAGCGTCGCTGTCGGCGGCAGTGCGGTCGAGTTGGCCCGTCGACGCGAGGCCAGGATCCGCGCTACCGTCGACGGATCCCGTCCCGTCGCGCGTCGCTGCGGCCGCCTTTTCCGGCTCGGCAGTGGGACTGAAGGCCGTGGGCGCTAGCGGATCGGTTGCCAGAGGATGCTGCGGATCGCGCAGCGTGGGCGATGGTGTCGGCGGGAGCGGCGCCACCGCCGCGGGCGGCCGAACCGAGATGACCGGCGGCAACAATGCATTGTGCGGCCGGCTGGCGGTCGGATCTTTCCCGGGTTTCCCCGCCAGGGAAAGGAGGTGGAGTCCGCCGGCGGCCTGGACCGCAGACCCGCCGTGGAGCGAGCAAAGGCCCCAGACACTCAGGCACAGGAGCACCCCGGGCAATACGTACCGCGTTTCCCGAGGCCATCTTTGAAGACAGCGAATATCGGGGGCATGGTTCTCCAGCCATCGTTCCGCCTGGCGCAGTGCCAAGCGGCGAAAAGGCTCGACGGCGCCGAGAAACTCCACCGCGCTGGTAAGCAGATCGTGCCGATCACAGGCCAGGTCGAGTTCCCGTAGAGCCTGACGGACTTGCACAACCTGCGTAAAGGCCAGGGCCAGACCCAATACCAGCGTCAAGACCGGATAGACTCCGAGAGTAAACCACGGATCGATCCCAATAAGCCGGCCGAGGACCGGCAGGGGCAAGCCGGCGACGGATACCCAGAACGTGGCGCGACACAATTGCCACAGGATTACCCACGCCATGATCGTCCGACGCCGGGCACGAAGAAATGCCAGCAGGTCTGCACCAGGCTCTGCGTAATCCATCGGCATCAGTTATCCTTGAGGTAGGTCGCCAATTCCGCGCGGAGTTGATCAACGCTCATCGCGAAGTTATAGCTGTTTGTACTCTCATTGGTGGCCCGAATACCCCAGGTGGCCACGCCCACAACCTCGTTCTTGGTGTTCAGCACCGGTCCCCCACTGTTGCCGCCGCTGATCACCGCATCGATCTGCACATAAGACACCCCGCGCACGTTACGTTCTGCGGCACTGACGATGCCGCGTGTCAAGGTGGAATTGAAGGCCTCCGGGCTGAACACCTCCATGGCATCGACAAAATGCGTCGCCTGCCATTTGCGCACAATGCTCTTGAGGTGGTCCTTGGAGGAATCAACTTGGTTGAGCGCTTCGACGACGGCGCCGGGATAGCCGCAAACGACAATGTCATCCCCCTGCCGGACCGCATCGCGGGCGAAGACCAGGGGACTGGCGAAGTGTCGGCTGATTTTAAGGAGTGCCACATCGTGCTCGACACCTTTATACATCACCCGGGCTTGAAAATGTTCGCCGGCCGTGGGTCCGAAGCACACCAGATAGGATGTGTCGCGCAGCGTCATCATCGGCAAATTCATGGCCGCCAGCGTGGGCGGTGGTTGCTCGGATCCGTGGGAGGTATCGACCACATGGCGGTTGGTCACCAAGAAACCGGCGGTGTGCACCGCGAAGGCTGTCCCCAAACTAAACGGCAGATCCATGCGTGCGATCCTGCCATTGCTCATGCCTTCATAGGATAAGACCACCACGACCAGGCCAACGTTGTCTTTCAACAGCCTTTGCCGATCCCAACCCAGATCGTTAAGCGTGGGCGGAGCCGTCGCCACATTGGGCGGCAGCGGATCGGGCACCGGTTCGGCCACGGGCGGTGGCAGGGGGGCCGCCGCCACAGGGGGTGGCGTAACCAGCGGGGCGGTGGCCGGCACGACCGGGGGCACCGGCAACACGGGCAAACTGACCGCCACCGGATGGGCAAATTCATCACGGGCTCCATGCCACATCCACCAGGCACCAGCCACGGCGATGGCGATCGTCAAGAGTACCATGGCCGCCGCCGCCAACGTCACGGCCAGCAAACGCGGAGAATTCCCGCGGCGTCCCCCGGCCAGGCGTCCGGCGGGATCCTTGGGCAATCCACCGCGGTCCGTCAACGCGGCCAGTTGCTCCCGGTAGCGCAAAGCATGTTCCATCTGGCCGGCACCATCCGCCGCCACGACCATTTCCTGCAACACGGCGATAAGCAGCTGGCGATTCCCCGCCGCCAAGGCTCGGGCCTTGGTGAGCAATTCCAGCGCCTTGGATGCATCCCCGGCGCGGAGGAAACTCCGCCCCTGACGTAGATAGGTTTCGGCCATGCTGCTCATCACACACTCCGTTAGGTTTTCCCGCCGGGACTGCTTCCCGCCGGCTTGGTTTTTTCATCCACCCACATCCGTAACGCGCCCATGTGCTGTAGCGTTGCCTGCCGGTAACTCGCGATATCCATATGGGAGTAGATAAGTTTTCTCGGCATTTTCCCCAGCGTTTCACGCAGCGCCTCGAGGCTCTTGCCAATCTCGCCCAGCGATTGCACCGGATGCTCGCGGAATTGCCGCCGTGCCTCCTCGCAATTCTCCAACAGAAAATTTACGCTGCTGATCTTGGGTCCCACCTCCACCAGTTCCAGCGCCAGGCCCCGCGCTTCCTTCAACTCCGCGAGCCACGCCTGCTGCTCATCGGGCAGCAGCGGCCAATCGTCATTGATCCCTTTAAGCTCCTCGGCCAGGCGCGTTATATCCGGCACTAGTTCACCAATGGTACGCAAATTGATCCGCGGCAACTGCGCCTGCAATTCCGCATTAGCTTTCAGGAACCGGTTGCGTTCCAGCCGGGCCAACCCCGCATAAGCGTCCCGCAGGCGGTCATGTTCCCGGGCGATCTCAGGGGCGACGCGCGGCATCGTGACCGGAGGCGCCGCGGGGGCTACCGGCTTCGCCGCGGACTCCGCACTGCGCAGTTTCTTCTGCACCGCCGCCAGCATTTCATCGTAGGTCCCGGGCGCCACGCCCGTCACCTGCTGGAGTTTTTCCTCGTCGGCGGTGGCCCGCTCCACCGTGGCGCGGGCAATTTCCACCGCGTAATGGCTTCGCGCCTGATCGCTTTCCTGTCGGATTCCCAAAGCCGCCCCGCCAAAGAAACTTCCCACACTGGTCATCACCCCCAATACCGCCGTCAACACCACCGGCCAGAGGCCCAAACCCGATTTCGCCGCTACTGCCCGCGGCGCCGCCACGGGCGCACTGACCGGGCGCCCGTCACCGGCGGGAACCACCGCGCCAAAATTTTTGTATTCCGCCACTTGGTCCACAGGAATCACCCCGGTCGGCAGATCGGTTGTGCCCAGGAATTGCGTATAGGCCGAGGCGGCCGGCGCTTCGGGTTGGTAGCGGAACGTCGGGTGTGCCCCGCTCTCGACCGCCAGGCAATTAACCGAGACGGGCATCTGGGTACTTAGACTGCGATAGCTGCTGACGAATTGCCGCCGGGCCAGCGGCGGAATCAACATTTCCACGGCGCGCAGTTCCGCCTGCCCATATTCATCTGCCGCAACGCTGACCGTCCGCCGCACGGCAAAATTCCGTTCCACTTCCGCCAGCAGGGCCAGCACCTTGGGTACCGATTTGCGCGGCATCGTACGCGACGGCGCGGCGGATTGCCATTCGATCGCCGGCAGGTGCGGCGTGCCATCCCATGTCCAGAGTTCGGTATGCTCCAGCAGGGGCAGTACATCGCCCCACAACAGCACATCCCAGTCGCGCTGCGGCACCAGTACGGTGATGAGGCGCAGCGTCGGGCGCTGATTATCGTCCGGCTGACCTTCCAGCACGCGGGTTAAGCCACGCCGTCCGCCACCGCACAAGCGCGTAAAGTAGGCAGGATGCTTCGCCAGTTGCCGCGTAAAGGCACGATCGTTACATTGCCCGAAACCGTACGCTCCGGCTTCCAGCAGGCGGCAATCCTCGGTGGAAACCCCCGGTGATTTAGCCATGGTGGTGTAGCCGCTGTACGATCCGAAGATATGTCGCTCGATGTGCACGCGTGCTCCACCGGTTAGATATGAAAATAGAGCACCGCTGCCGCCACCAGCATCCCCATACTCAGAACCGCCGCCACCAGGCGCCGCGCCTTGCTCTGGACCCGCTGCTGGCGCTGCCGTTCCTCCTGGAGCAAGCGTGATTCGAGCATGCGGCGCTGATCTTCGGCTTGTTCCATCTCTGTCACCCGTTCGGCCTTCTCGATCTCCCGCAGACAATAACGCACCGGGCAGTCAATGTTGATCGGTGTCGAATCGCGGCGCGGCCGCGCCTTGCCCTGCGCATCCATTTCCACCTGCACCGCGGACACCTGGATGATCGGCACTTCCTTGAGCAGGCGCAGCAGCGCCGGGAATTGACGGCGCACGAATTCCAGCGTCCCACCATGCTGGTCCAGCAACTGCTGATACTGGTCCACCTTGGTCAGGACCAGAATGATCGGCACGTCTTTCCCACCCGGCCAGTTGCGGATGCGTTCGGCCGCCTGCACCAGCCCAAAGTCGTCTTCCATGGCCGCGTGTTTGTCGCCCCCAGCCACCACCGAGGGATCAACCAGCATCAACACCGCGGCGGCACGATCGATGTGTTTGACCAGCTCTTTGACGCCGGGCCAATCCACCTGTTCTTCAACAAAGGCCTTGCTGAACAACTCGCCGGCAAAGTCCAGGGCCACCAGCAGGCGCCGTTTACCATGGTATTCGATTTCCAGGGTAAGTTGCGTCGTGCCCAGCGTCGAGGGCGGCCATTCCCCTTCGCGCAACATCTGATGGACGGACATCAATTGCCGATGCACGTCCCCGGTCAGGGATTTGGCGGTCAACCCATCGAGGGATTTCCACAGGCGTGCGTAAATGCTGGCCAGGAAGATGGTCTTCCCCGACTGCCGCCGGCCCAGCACCACGATGCAATCGCGTTCCGGCCAGGCCGTCGGCGCCGCGTCGGGCAATTCGTCCGCGGCGGACAAAGGAGCCTGTCCCCGGGTCGGCAGGCCGGGCGCGGGCCGTGGCACCGGCGTTTCAAAGGGCTTCAATTCAAGGATGTCATCGTCCATGGAACCTCGATCAGTTTGCATGCGGGGCGCCTAATCATTTAAAAGGGTGGTCTCCGCCTCCCATTCCGTGCCCCCGTCCTTGGGGTGCAACTTACAATAAAACACCCGTGCCGCCCCATGGTCCGGTATCGACTCGCCGCGCACGATGTACCAGCCGTCATCAAAAACCACATGCGTCTTGGAGCTGGCAAATGCTTCAAATTTCATGGTGAGAGCAGCGGGAAATTTGGCCTTGAGAAAATCAACGCTTTTGGCGAAGGCGACACTTTTGAGTTTCTCCGCCGTGGCCGCGGCCAGGCGCTCGTCGGCAACCTGTTTTTCCGCCGCGGCCGCCTTGTCCTTGTCATCCTGGCGTTTGGCCAGGGTCGCGTCGCGTTCCTCCGACCGCACCCAATGCCCTTCAAACTGGAGGTAACCCTGGGCGGCCATTTTTTGCTCCACCGTCATCCATTTGCCTTCGTAGAATACTTTGCCTGAACCGCCCTTCTTTTCCAAGTCGGCCATTTCATCGCGCGTCATCCATGCGCCCTGATATTCCACCAGGCCTTTGGCCTGCTGTTCGAGGCGCAGTTTCTCATCCGGGGTGACCCACCGGGTCTCATAGCGTACAAAACCTTTCGCCAGCATGTCGGATTCCAAGGCATGCGTTTTGAGCGTTTCCAACTGCGCTTTAAGGGCACTTTCCCGCGGGTGAGGGCGGATCGGATGCGCCTGGATCAATGCCAGCGCCTCCTCGCAGGCCAGGCGCCCGTCATCGAACTTCCTGGTTTGCAGTGCCAGCGTCGCGCGCTGTTCGAGTTCGGCGATCCGGGGATCATCGCGCTCCCGCACCAGTTTCCAGGCTTTGGCCTGTTCCGGGGAAAGCCAGCGACCATCCATCTCCTCATAGCCATTGGCGCCCAGTTGAATTTCCGGCATCCGGCGCAACTCCATGAGTTCGGCCCGTTTGGCAAAGAACTCAGGGCGCCGCGCCATCATCAGGTCGGCGGCGGTGAGGGCTTCCCGCGCGCCCCGATAATCCTTGCGCGCCATGAGATCCCGGGCCAGGGTCATGTGCTCATTGACGAAATCGATGTCCGCCTGCCGGTTCCGGCGCGTTATCTCGTCGCGTACGCGGTTGCCAGCCAGAGCTCCGACCACCAGCAGCACCGCCAGCATGCTCGAAAGCACGATCGTGGCGCGCTGGCCGCGTGTCATATTCTCGCCGTTTCCGGAGAGCGGAATGCCCCCCAAGTCGTCCGCACGGAAGTCCGCACTCCCGTCTTGAGTTCCAAACCGGTTCTGCGTCGCCACGTCCACCGGGATATCTTCCGCCACCGCCGCGTCGCGCCCACTGGCCTCGCGCAAGATCAGCACATTGAGACTGGAATCAACACAGCTCACATCCAAGACCAAGCTGTAGCCCTTGGGCGCGGGAATAACCAACCGGGACGGCGAAGCCAGGAGCGTCCAATCCATGCCCAGCGCATTGCCCCCCACTTCCGCCCGCGCTGGCCTGCACCCGAGTTTCACCCGCAATAGCTGCGCGGTATTCTCAATTAACAGGTGTACATCCTGCAACCAAGGGAACGGCAGGGGAATCTCACAATCCGGATTCTTGCCCACCCGGATCAGATTGGCGGTCGATGCGACCGTCTTGCCTTTGGTCCCCAGGCGAATTTTGATCTGTACTGTAGCCATATGCTGTGGTCTCGAAAGCTAAATGCCGGCGGCAAAGTCCCTATGGCGAAACAACGCGCGCGTCCATATTGGCGCGTCAAAGTGTAAAGCATTACCAGAAGATTTCAAGCTCTTTAATTCCATCATTACGCCATCGGAACGCCGCCTTGCGTCCCACGGAACACCGCCATGGGTGCGGATGAAGCACCGCGCCTTTCTCCGCGACGGAACGCCGCGGACTTATATCTTATGGTGTCGGTACTCGTCGAGGGAGTTACGGAATGCATCCATCGTGTCATTGAGCTTCTTGATCTTCACATCACCCTGCCCGACGATGTCCAAGGTCGTACTGCCAGGCGTAGCGAACGAGTAATCCCAGATAATCTCCGAGAGCCCGTTAAGCGATTTGAGGAAATCGCCGATGGCGGTGTCGTCCGGTGGATCCTCAATTTTGCCGAAACGCTCATCCAGATCGCGGAGACGTTCGAGCAGCACGCGCCGCTCGGCCCCCGACTCAAAACGACGCAGCGTCGGCAATCCCAGTTCAACAAACGGAGCAAATGAATCCAGAAAAGACACCCGCAGGTCCCGATGTAGTGCCGGGTTGGTCAGACTCCATTTCCCCTCGTACGGTTGCCCCAGCCGCGACACATACTGACTGCGGTATTCCACCTCCAAATCCTGCAGGCCAGCCCGAAATTGATCAATATCAAAATCCGCTGCCCGCCAGGTGACAATCCGGCCAATGTTCTTCAATTCCCCGGTGCGATTGTCATACATGCTGTGCAGATACCCATCCACCATTTGCTGCCATTGGGAATCCTGGATTTGTTTATGAGGCAAGGCCGAGAGCGTCTGGGCGAAGTTATCCCGGCTGAATTGGTGTGCGGTTTCTTTTTGTCGCTGGTCCAGAAAGGCGATATAGGCTGCCAAGTTATTGGTCTTGGAAAGCAGGTTGCCCAACTCCGAACGATCCGGCGGATCCTGCACGGCCCGCCACGCGGTTAACAGCGTTGGAAAACGATTGCTGAACATGGCTTCGGGCATGCCCAGTTTAAGGCGGCGCTCAAAGGGTATAACTTTTTGGATAAACGGATCTAACGATTTGAGGTAGGACGCGACTTTTTCCAGTGAGGCCAACACCATGGCCCGCTTCTGAGTGATGCGTGCGCTCACCTCGGCCACCTTCGGATTCTGGCCATCCAGATCGGCCAGCACCCGCAAGAGGCCCTCGTAGGCCGCAATTTGGCGGGCGCTTTCCCGCAGCGGGATCTTATCCGCTGCCGCTTCGTCCTGGGCGATCTTGGGCCAGATCTGGGTGGTTTTCTGCGCCGTGACCAGTGCGGCGTTCGCGGTTTTACGTGCCGCGGCTTCGGCTACCCGCGACTGGACGTCCTGGAGTTCGAGCTTGGTGGTCGCCAGCAGGTCGATCAGAGCCTGCGTCTGGAGTGGTTTGGCGGCGGCGTGCCCCTGCAATGTGGCGTAGAGCCGGCCGTATTCCGCCTCGCTCTGCTCCAACTGACCCTGCGTTCGCAGCGCGGCGGCTTTGTCGTACAGATCGTTCAAAGCCGGTGCATTCTGCTCTTCCCAGCGGTCCCGGAAAAACGCCGAGTAAACCGCCCACGAGCCACCGGCCATTCCCACCACGACCACCAACCCGGCAACGACATACCAGTATGCGACGAGAAAATCACCGAGTTTGCTCAAGACAGAACGATTTTTCCGCGCCGTCCACGAAGCCGCCACGGATTGCTGCGCGGACGCCGTGGGCGTTAGATCCGCCAGGCTCTCCGAGAGCATCTCATCCAAGGCCGGAGCAGTCGCTGCCGGGACCGCGGCGGGCACCTGCTGTATTGCGTGGCATTGGGGACACTTAATCCGCTTTCCGGCTGCCGTGGATTTGACCCCAATCTTCTTCTGACATTGGGAACAACGAAAAGTAATGCTCTCGCCCATCGGGGATCGATCCTCCACCAGCACATTAGTGACCGTCTTCCGGGCACCCGCGTCATCCTTATCCAAAATGCCGTCAACGGCGTCCGGTCCGAGCGGAGCAACGCTCCGGGCGGCGTGCGTTGGCCGCGGATTGCGCTCCGTAGGAAACAATTCCAGATACTCGCCCGCTGGCGTCCAGTTCTCCTTGTCGGTGGAAATCTCGTCCCACCGCGCCAACCGACTGCGCTGGACCAACTGTTGGAGTGCCAGCACGTCGTAAGGGCCGGTGATCTTCCCGTTGGACCGCAGAAACAGTTGTCCATCCGCCATGATCGGCTCCTTATTACATCATTGTGCGGCGGTAAGAGAATTCGCGCCGTATCACGATCCGATGCAACCTTGATCCAGATAAAAACAACAGTACCGCAAACTACGACACCATCGCCGTGCGATATTTGAAGGTAACAACTTAGACTTAAACAGCTTCCGTTTGACCTGACCGGTCACATAGAGGATTTGATTCGAACGTAACTTGTGCCAGCAACACCAGGTCGAACGCGATGCCGGAAAGGCGCAGGCAGGAATCTCGGGGGTTCTGGCGAGTAAGACCCTCAGCGCTGTGCCCTGGTTGGCGATGATAGCAGCGGACATGAATGGACTCCTGATGATTAACAAGCTGGCCCACAAATGTAGCCCAAACATATCGCTACGAGCCGGCAATTATGCAACTATTGCATCGTTGAAATGGCCGGTGGCTGCCCACAGGCATTCTACGATACCCGGTATACTAAATATCTTTTCCGCATCATGCAAGGGCAATCCGACAACTTTGTCGGCTATGGGTAAGGCCGCAGGCACTGGGTAATAGCCAGAAAACCAGTGGCGGGACGCCGCCACCACACTAGTGCGTTGTGCCCATTGACTTTCCCCCCAGAATACCGGTAAATGCTGGGTGCATGTCAGACGAAACACTACCGTTGGACGATCGGACACAGGGCTTTACGGCTTCGGGCATGGAACGCACGTTCACCATGGCCAACAAGCCTGAGCCTTCGGACATCCTGCGCCAGCGCCTGCCGGAGACCATTGGGTCCTACCGCATCATCCGGTTGATCGGCGAAGGCGGCATGGGCGCCGTCTACGAGGCCGAACAATCCCGCCCCAAGCGCACCGTGGCCCTGAAGGTTATCCGTCCGGGCCTGGTGTCCGAGCGCATGCTGCGGCGGTTCTCGTTTGAGGCCGAAGTACTCGGCCGGTTGCAACATGCCGGCATCGCCCAGATTTATGAAGCGGGCATGGCGGAGACCACCGCCGGCACCCAGCCTTATTTTGCCATGGAACTGGTGCAGGGCCAGTCGCTCCAATCCTACGTGGCAGCGCAGAAACTATCGCCCCGGGCCCGGCTGGAACTGCTGATCAAGGTCTGCGAAGCGGTGCACTACGCCCACCAAAAAGGGGTCATCCATCGCGATCTGAAGCCCGGCAACATCCTGGTGGATGAATCCGGCCAGCCGAAGATCCTGGACTTCGGGCTCGCCCGCTCCACCGATGCGGACATGCAGACCCACACCATGCAGACGGAAATGGGCGCGATCCTGGGCACACTTTCATATATGAGCCCGGAACAGGCCACCGGCAACCCGGCGGATGTCGATACCCGGGCCGATGTCTACGCCTTGGGCGTGATGTGCTACGAGATGATGGTGGGTAAGCTGCCTTTCGATCTGCGCAACATCGACATTTTGGAAGCGGTACGCACCATCCGCGAGGCCGAACCAACGCGGCCCTCGCTGGTGGATCGCACCCTGCGCGGCGATGTGGAAACCATCATTTCCAAGGCGCTTGATAAGAGCAAGGAACGGCGCTATCAATCCGCCGGGGACCTGAGCGAAGATATCCACCGCTACCTGACCAACGAGCCGATTGTCGCCCGCCGCGCCAGCCGCTGGTACCAGATCCAGAAATTCGCGGCGCGCAACAAGATCCTGGTCGGCGGAATCGCGGCGGTATTTGTGGTGCTGGTGCTGGGCATCGTGGGCACCAGCGTCGGCATGCAGCGCGCCCAGCGGGAGCAGCGCCTGGCCGAAACCGCCGCCCAGCGCGAGCAGGTGCAGCGCCGTGCCGCCCAGAACGCCGCCGCCGAAGCCCAGCGCCAGGCCCTGCGTGCCAACCAGGAAGCCCACAAGGCGCAACTGCACGAAGCCCTGGGCATGGTGGCCACCGGCGATGCGGTGCTGACCGTTAACCGCGCTGCCGAAGCCCGCCAGCTTTACACCGACGCCTGGTCGGCGCTGGCCGGCCTCAAGGAACCGACGTTCCCGGCGGAACTGGGCTGGTGGAATGTCGAACGCCAGCGTTCCTCGCCGCTGTTTGATTTCGGGGAAAAGGCCTGGGCCATAGCGTTTTCGCCCGATGGACACACCGGCTTAACAGCCGCCGAAGAGGAATCCCTCCCGACGGATGATCCGCACCACTGGGATCTGAAACTGTGGGATCTGACCTGCGGGCGGGCCACCGGCCGGTTCACGGGCCATACCGACGCGGTGCTGACGATTGCCTACGCACCCGATGGGCAGAGTGTTCTATCCGGCGGGCGCGACCGGACAATTATTCATTGGGACGCTCGCAGCGGGAAAGTGCTCCACACGTTGCGCGGCCACAGCGAAAAAGTCACCAGCGTGGTTTTTTCGCCCGATGGCCGGCGCGCTTTGTCCGGCAGTGTGGACCGCACGCTCAAGCTCTGGGACCTGGCCAGCGGCACGGTGTTGCAAACCTTTACCGGCCATATCGGCTGGGTGGCCAGCGTGGCCTTTGCGCCCGATGGCAAGACGGTCCTGTCCGGGGCCGACGACACGACGCTCAAACTCTGGGATGTGGCCAGCGGACAGGAGATCCGCACGTTTACCGGGCATAGATTTGGCGTGACGCGCGTGCTCTTCACGCCCGATGGCCAAACGGCGCTCTCGGGGAGCAGCGACGGCACGATCAAGCATTGGGACCTGGCCAGCGCCAAGGAGATCCGTACGTTCACCGGGACCACCCTGGCACGCAATATCGCCGGTGCGGTAAGCATCGCGCTTTCGCCGGATGGACGCACGCTGCTTTCGGGGGCGTGGGATGGTACGGTCAAACTGTGGGATGTGCCCAGCGGGCGCGAGTTGTACACCTTTACCGGACACACGTATGCCGCGGAAATGCGGGCCGCCCTGCGCGTGGCCATTTCGCCGGACGGGCGCACGGGCCTTTCGGGCAGCGTGGCGACACCGGTGAAGCTCTGGAGTGTAACCCCCGGACGGGAACTGCGGGTGCTTACGGGCCTGACCGCACCGGCCTATAGCGTGCGTTTTTCCGCCGATGGGCGCTTGGCGCTCTCGGGCGGGGCGACGACCGGTTATGGCCCCAGAATTACCACCGTCCAGCAAGGCACCAATAAATCCCTGAAGCTCTGGGATGTGGCCACGGGCAATCTGCTCCGCACCTTTGAAGGACACACCAACGCCATCAGCAGCGTGGCCCTCTCCCCGGATGGACGCACGGCGCTATCGGGCAGTTGGGACCACACCATTAAACTTTGGGACCTGGCCTCGGGCCAGGAAATCCGCACGCTCCGCGGGCATATGGAACTGGTGACCAGCGTGGACTACGCCCCCGATGGGCAGACCGCACTGTCGGCCGGCGGCGCGGATAAAACGGTGCGCCTGTGGGATCTGGCCAGCGGCAAGGAAATCCGCACGCTCTCCGGGCATACGGATTGGGTGAGCAGTGTGGCCTATGCCCCGGATGGGCGCACCGCGATCTCGGGCAGTTGGGACCATACGATCAAGGTCTGGGATCTGGCCAGCGGCCAGACCATCCGCACCCTGAGCGGCCATAAGGCCAATATCCACGCCGTGGCCTTCATGCCCGACGGGCATACGGTGCTTTCGGCGGCGGATGACGGCACGATCAAGATCTGGGATATCCTGGACCATCGAGAGCCGCGGACCTGTGCGGGGCATATTGCCGCGGTGATGAGTGTGGCCGGATCACCCGATGGGCGCACGGTCCTGTCGAGTGGCAACGACCGCACCGTGCGGATCTGGGATGCCGCGACCGGCAAGGAACTGCACACCCTGGGCGGCCACGGCGGCGACAGTGTGGCGTTTGCCCCGGATGGTTACATGGCGATATCGACCAATGCCGACCGGCCAACGCTGGACCTGTGGGATTTTTCGCGGGCCGCCAAGTATCGCAATTTTGAGCCGCGGGTCGCCGCGGCCCGGGCCACGCTGGCCACGCAGCCCCAAGATCCACCATCCCTGCTGGTCATTGGGCAGTGGCATGCCTTCCGCGGCATGAACGACTGGGCGGTGGAATATCTGGAAAAAGCCCGTGCCGGCGGGGCGGCGGTTTCGAACCTGGCACTGGCCCGCTGCTACTGGGAGCTGGGCAACCTGCCGGCCGCCACCCGGGAATATCAACGGGCGCTGGCGGCCGGCGAAGCCCCGGAGTGGTACCTGAAACTATGCCTGGCCGCCCTGGCCCCGGCGGTGCCGGAAACCCCGGCCACCAAACCTTGACGGCGGTGGTTAAAATCGTAACGCGACCATCCTGGTCGCCGGCGACGAAGGGATGAGATCGAAATAACTTCCCGATTTCGAGCAAACGTTCAACGTTCAACGTTGAACGAAGCCGTTTCATTGGATGTTGGACGTTGCGCGTTCGTCAAAAATGCCGAAAGTTATTTCGCGCCTGCTCCTTATTCCTTTTCCTTGCCGCCCGCCAGGCCGCCTTCCTGGGGTACCAGCGGCATGAACAACTGGGCCACGATGGCCTCAAAGTTATCCGCCAGCGGCAGGGATGTCGCCCCCCCGCCCAACGATCCCATGGTGACCTGGTCCTTGGCATCAAGGAACATGGTCCGGCCAACGTCCTTGTAGCCGCCGTCGCGATGCATCTTTTCCAAGGTGACACGGCCATACATTTCGCTGCGGTGGCGCATGAGCTCAAAGCGCATGCGCACGTAATTATTGAGAAAATGGAGTTCCACGGTGTTCTGGTCGCGTTTGCCCCAGGATACCGCCGGAAGTTGGAAGTCGGGATGTTCCTGCATGCGCTCCACAAAAACCAGGAACTTGTTGAACAGTTGATTGTACTGATCCAGCGCCACCTGCAACGGCGAATAGACGTCCATGGCCACTCCAGCAAGGAAAACAACACGCGTGGAAAAATAGTACCGCACGGCGCTGTCAAACGCCAGCCACGACGGCACATGCTCACGCGTATTTGCTCGCAGCGGGCCGGGGAAAAGATTAGGATGGTGCACCAAAGGGCCGAGCAGGAGAATAGTCATGGACCCCATCGCCAACTCGCGGAGAGATAGTTTTCGGGAATCCAAAGCCCCTGGGCGGGAACCGCTGGATGTCGAAATCCTCGATCCCAAGGGGGCCGTGCGCCGCGTGACCCTGGGCAATCCGCCCTGCGTGATTGGCCGGAGCAAGGAAGCCCAGGTCCAACTGCCCAGCGAGCATGTTTCCCGCCGCCATGCCGAATTGTACACCGATCCGTTTGGGCGCTGGTGGGTGCGGGACCTGGGCAGTCATAACGGTACGCTGGTCAACGGCACGACCGTCAAAGAGCAGGTGCTGTCCGTTTCCGACCGCATCATCATTGGCGATTACCGTCTGCGGCTGGTTCCCACGAGCCCGCCGGAAGATGAGACCACGCTCAGCGGCACGCGCGTGGTCATGTCCGGCGGGGATGACGGACGGCTCACCTCGCTGGGCGAGGTCGAAGCGCCGCGCGTGGCGCGCGAACATCTGACCCAGTTGATGAACCTGTCGCGCGAACTGCAGGAAGTGGCAGCGCCGCGCGAACGCTATGCCCGCCTGTGCCAGTTGCTGATCAGTCCGGAATTTCATGGGCAATGGGCGGCGGTGCTGCGGGTGGCCGTGCCGGGTGCCAGCCCGGTGCCGCAGTTGCTCTGCGAGCCGCAGGTGGCGCCGTCGTTCCACCAGGAGCCCTACATCTCGCGGGGCCTGGTGCATGCGGTCTGCGAGAAGCGTGAAGCGTTGATGGCGGCCCGCACCTCCGGCGGCGCAGTGGATGTGGAATTGTCCATGGTGGGCCAGGGCATGCCGATGGCGGCGGTGGCCTGCCCGGTGGAGCATGACCATGCCCGGGTCGATTTGCTATATGCCATTCTGCCGCCGCAATATGCCACGGGCGAATGGCTGGCCCTGGCCGGGCTGGCCACGGAGGAATTTCGCCATGCCCAGGCAGCGCGGCGGGCGCGCCAGCAGGAAACCGCCCATGCCGCGCTGGAGCACGAACTCGATCGGGCGCGGCATATTCAAATGAGCCTGGTGCCCAAGGATGTGGCCCATCCCGGCCTGGACCTGGGCATCGGCTTTGCCCCCTGCCGGTGGGTGGGCGGCGATTATGTGGATATTGTCACGCGGCCCGATGGGCGCGTGATCCTGGCGGTGGCGGATGTCTGCGGCAAGGGCCTGCACGCGGCGATGCTGGCGGCGAGCCTGCATACCGGGGTGCATTCCAACCTGGCGGCCGGCGCCAACCTGGCGACGCTGATGACCAACCTGAACAATTACCTTTACCAGACGATTCCCCCATCCTCGTTTGTCACGATGGTGGTGTTGAGCATGGACCCGCAGACCGGCACGTTTGAATATGTCAACGCGGGCCATCCGCCGCCGATGATCGTCGAACCGGGGAATCCGCAGGCCGTATTCCTGCCGGACGCGGAGAATCTGCCCTTGGGCATTGCGCCCGGGGAGATGGCCTCCCAGACCGCCCAGGTGGCGGTGGGCCAACTGCTGGCGCTGTATACCGATGGCCTGACCGAACTAACGACCACCTCCGGGGAAATGCTGGGCCTGGAAGGGCTGGCGGCGGAACTCCAGGCCATTTATACCAGTGCGGCGGTAACCGCCGGCGCCGGGGTGGAGGCGCTCAACCAGCGGCTCTCGGCCCTGCTGGGGGGCGAATTGCCCCAGGACGACCGCACGTTCCTGCTGATTAAACGCCAGTAACGCCGCGGGCGTCCCATTTTGCAACGGTGACAAAGCCTGCCTGCCACACCGGGTACAGCGGCGGGACGCCGCTGCCACTTTAGGTGCCAACAGCGTGCCCCCCAAAAGAAAACGGCCCGCCCTCTGACGAGGACGGGCCGTAAAGGGTGCGTGTTAGTGGTCGACGCCGGCGGGTTTCGAAACCCGCCGTCAACCGCTTAACCCAAGAGCTTAAGCACGCTCGACGGAGCCTGGTTGGCTTGCGAGAGCACGCTGGTGGCCGCTTGGGTCAAGATCTGGCCGCGGGTCATGTTGGCGGTTTCGGTGGCGAAGTTGGTGTCCTGCACGGCACTGAGGGAGCTGGCCGTGTTTTCCAACGCCACGTTCAACGAATTGATCGTCGAACCGACAACGTTGGTTTGGAACGCGCCCAGACGGGCCCGGAGGTTCGCCACGTCCGAGATGGACTGGGTGACGATGTTCTGTGCCAGGGTGGTGTCGCCGGTATTGACCGCGGCCGCCCCGCCCGAACCCAGATCCGACAGGCTGTACGACTTGCCGTTGTATAGCGTCTGGCCCAAGTGGCTGTTATCGACCGTGCCGAAGCTCAGCGTTGCCTGATTGGCAGTGTTGACCTGGGCGCCGAGCATGAAGGTCGCACCACCGCCGGTGATGCCGAAGGTCTTGCTGGCACCCGTGGTGTTGGCGCTGCTGTTGAGGGTGAAGTTGGCGTCGAGATTGGGGCTGGACACCTGGAAGCTCAAACCGCTGGACGTAACCGCAATGCCGTTGACGGACAGATTGGCATTGCGTCCGGAGGCGGTGGTGGCCGTCGCGGCGGACGTGTTCTTGGTGGAGAAAGCGCCAGTATTGCTGGAGGTGACGCTGACAAACTGGTCGCTGCCATAACCGCTGCTCAAGAGCTTGACGGACTTGCTGTCCGTGGAGAGCACGGCCTTGACGCCGGTCGAGGCGGTGGACTGATTGATGCTGGCGACGATGGCCGAGCTCTTGGTCGCCGAGGCGAAGCTCAGTTGCACCGAGCCGGTGTTGCCGGTGATCGAGACGGTGGCCGCGTTGGCCAGGCCGACGCTCGAACCCAGGAAGTTAAGCTGCCCGGTCTGGGCGGAGGTGACAACCTTGACCGTGACGCCGAGAGTCGAAGAACCGACCTGGGCGCTGTTGATGTTGACGTTGGTGAACGCCGAGGTGGTGTTGGCCAGCCCCGAGGTCTTGTAATCGAACGTGCCGTTAAGGAGCTTGGTGCCTTCGAAGCTCGCCGCGCCGCTGATGCGGTTAACGGTGCTCAGGATCGAATCGACCTGGAGCTGATTGGCGTTCTTTTCATCCTGCGAGAGGCCGGCGGTGTTGGCCGAATTGCTCACGAGGCTTTGGAGCGAAACGAGCAGATTGCCCACTTCGCTCAGCGCTCCATCGGCGGTGCCGACGATGTTGTCGGCGCGTTGGGCGTTGGAGATCGCGGCGGTGGTGGCCGTTTGTGCGGCCGTGAGGCTCGAGGCGGCGATGAGGCCGGCGGGATCATCGGCGCCGGAGTTGATCCGGTAGCCGGTGGAAAGACGTTGTAATGAAGTTTGCAGATTGGCCTGATTGGTGTTCAACGCGTTGACGGCAATAAGTGACGATACGTTGGTATTGATACTACTCATGTGATCCTCCGTGAGGCCGGGGATGCATGCACACAACGTTCTCGTGCGCGGCGTGATGCATCGGAGCCTGATTTCAACCCAGGGCTTGTCGAGGTTCCTCGATCATCCAGATTTTGGAACGGCCCGGCTTGAAAGCAGTCAAGTGCCGGCTATGGACTTCCCTGAAACATACCCCGTGCAAGGAGACGATGGAGCCGGGGACATAATCCATCGTCGATGTTCTTTCTTCTACACCTCCTGCAGGGAACAGCCTGCCTGCCTGAAACCGATATAGGTCATCGGTCATCAGCTGCCCTGGACTGGCACAGCGAATGACTTGGTATCTACTCGGTCCGATAGGGGTGGTGGTTTAGAACGTTTACGGCATCTGGGCAATATTGGGGACACGTTACCGGCCGGACAACAGCAGCGTGCCAGGGTCTTATAACAATGCCAACCACAGGGTCCCTGGTGGGACCACAACATCAGTGCAAGGCGCTGGGGGATGGTGCGGGAATAGGGAGCCCGCCGCTGGCTTGGCGGGCTCCCCTCAAAATCCCGTGCGCGACTGGTCCACCGGATTAGCCGAGGAGCTTGAGCACCAACTGCGGAGCCTGGTTAGCCTGGGACAGGACGCTGGTGGCGGCCTGGGTCAGGATCTGGCTGCGCGTCATATTCGCCGTTTCGCTGGCGAAGTCGGTGTCGGTGATCGCACTTTCCGAACTCGAAAGATTTTCCAGAGCTACGTTGAGCGAGTTGGTTGTCGAGTTGAGCACGTTGGACTCGAACGCACCCAACCGGCCGCGCAGGTTGGAAACGTCCTCTACCGCCTGGCTGACGATCTGCTGGGCCAGATTAGTGCTGCCGGTATTGACCGCGGCGGCCTTACCGGAGCCCAGATCGCTGAGCGAATAGATCGTGCCGTTGCTGACGGTCTTGCCGATGCTGGCCGAGTTGACATTAGAGATGCCGACCGAGGCGAGGTTGGCGCTGTTGACCTGGGCCCCGAGGCTGAAGGTAGCGCCGCCGCCGACGATGCCGAAGGTCTTGGTGGCACCGGTGGTGTTGGCGGACGCGTTGAGGGTGAAGTTGACATCCAGCAGATCGCCTTCGACGGCGCGCACGTTAAGGCCGTCGGAAGTGGCGGTGGTGCCGTTGACCGTCAACGTGGCATTGCGGCCGGAACTGCTGGTCGCCGTCGTGCCAGTCGTGGTCTTGGTGCTAAAGGCCGTCGGCGCACTGGAGTTGACACTCACGAACTGGGTGGAACCGTAGCCCGAGCTCAAGAGCTTGACCGACTTGTTATCACTGGACAGGGCCGCGGTGACGCCGGTGGAATCGGAGAACTGGTTGATGTTGGCGACAATGGCGGAACTCTTGGTAGCCGAGGCGAAGCTCAATTGCACGGTGCCCTGGTTGCCGGCGATCGAAACCGTGGCGGCATTGGCCAGACCCGCGCTGGAGCCCAGGAAGTTGAGCTGGCCGGTCTGCGCTGAAAGGATGACCTTGACGGACACCGCCACCGCGCCATTGCTGACGTTGGCGCTGTTGATGTTAACGGCGGTGAACGCCGAGGTAACATTACCCAGGCCCGACGTGGTATAGTCAAACGTGCCATTGAGGAGTTTGACGCCCTCAAAGCTCGTGGAGTTGCTGATGCGATTGATGGTGCTGAGGATGGAATCGACCTGCAACTGGTCGGCATTCTTTTCATCCTGGGACAGGCCGGCGCTGTTGGCGGCGTTGCCGACCAGGCCCTGGAGGGAAACGAGCAGGTTGCTCACTTCCCCCAGCGCGCCATCGGCGGTGCCAATGATGTTGTTGGCGCGTTGCGCGTTGCTGATGGCGCTTTGGGTGGCGCTTTGCTCGGCGCGCAGGCTTTCACTGGCGATCAAGCCGGCGGGATCGTCGGCGCCGGAGTTGATCCGGTAGCCGGTGGAGAGCCGTTGTAATGAGGTTTGCAGGGCGGTCTGGTTGTTGTTCAAGGAATTGACCGCGATCATGGACGAGACATTGGTATTAATTCTACTCATGAACTTTCCTCCGTGAAAAATGCCGACCGTGTCCGGGATCCCGCGGTTCTGCGGCCGCGGGGCCCTGGCTGCTCATCATGAGCGGCCGGCTACAATCCGTTTAGAAACCTGTTCCTGACTGCCACTGCGGACCGGTCGGAACGCATTCCGGCCCGCTGTCGATCCATCTCACCTCCCGGGGCAAACCCAAAGCTATTGAGATATCACAGCATAGAAAAGGATTGCCGCGCAACCCTCTGCTTCACCGGCTTCCTATCGGTGGCGGGGGCGCGAAATCTTGAGGGCCAGACGGCACTTAAATGCTGATTTTTCAAGGCTTTTTGGGGCTAAGTAATAGCGCCGCGGACGGGATTGAATACCCCGTCTTTATGGGACGTAAGACATTCTCGGACCACGGTAACGCCGTGCCATCCAAAAATTATTATTTGCCCCGCCCCGCCCTCTCCCCTTTTCAGGCCAGCCACCAGGCGGTGCAGCCCGGTGCTTCCGTGACCCCCACCGTCACCAGCCGGACCGTTGCAGGCAATTCCTGCGCCAGGGTCCGGCCCAGGTGCTCGGCCACACGTTCGGCCGAGGGATTGACCCCTGCCCGAAAAGGCGCCAGGTCATTGAGGTGTTTTTGACGCCAGGGGGCGATCAGACCATCAAGCAGGCGCTCCAGGAGGTGAAAGTCCATGACGGTTTCGAGCGCATCGAGCTGCCCGGCCGCCACCCGCACCACCACGTGCCACTGGTGACCATGGAGCGGTTCCAAGGCGCCATCCGGGAAGCGCAGTTGATGCGTCGCCGCGAATTCCCCCTGGACTTCAATGGCAAAATGGCTCACTGGCCCAATTCCTTCCCGCGCCGCTCCGCGGCCGCCAGGGCGTTCCGGAAGAGCGCGGCCAGATCGCCGCATTGGAGGGTTTCAAGGGCGGCCTGCGTGGTGCCGCCGGGACTGGTCACGCGGCGCCGCAGTTGTTCCGGCGACTCCGTGGATTGGCCCAGCAACTGGGCGGCGCCAATGACCGTCTGACGGGCGAGCACCGCGGCATCCGCCGGCGCCAGGCCCAGGGAGACGCCCGCGGCGGCGAGCACCTCGGTTAAGTAAAAAACATAGGCCGGCCCCGATCCGGAGAGCGCCGTGAGCGCGTTGATTTGCGCTTCGGGCACGCGCACAGTCTGGCCGCCGGCCTGAAAGATGCGCTCCACCAGTTGCACGTCGGCGGCGCCAGCGTGGGCACCGGCGGCAATGCCGCTGATCCCGGCTCCCACCAGCATGGGCGTATTGGGCATCACCCGCACCACACGCGTGGCGGGCGCCAGTTGGCTTTCGATATAGGCGCACGAGATGCCGGCGGCAATAGTGATCACCAGGGTGTCCGGCCGCAGCGCCGCACGGATCTGCCCGAGGGCGGCGGCCATCATCTGGGGCTTGACCGCCAGGACGATGATGTCCGCTGCGGCCGCGACCACGGTCGAGTCGGCATGGCAGGCGATCTTAAGATCATCCTGAAAGACCGCCCGCCGTGCCGGCACCGGATCGGAAGCCTGGATCTGCTCCGGCCGATACAGCCCCGACCGGATCACACCGCGGGCGATCGCTTCGGCCATGTTGCCCGCACCGATGAAACCAAGGGCAAAGGTTGCCATCATGGGACTCCTGAAAGAAAACATGCCCGCGCACTGTCGTGCGCGGGCATGTGGGATTGTACATCCTATAGTCCCGCCGGAAAATCCGCGGGAGGTCGAACCGCAGGCCGGTTCTTACTTGGTCGAGTAACCGCCGCCGGCGGTGCCCCGGACCACGGCCTGGGCTGCGGCCAGACGGGCGATGGGCACGCGGTAGGGCGAGCAGCTGACGTAGTTGAGGCCCACGCGATGGCAGAATTCCACGGAGGACGGATCGCCGCCGTGCTCGCCGCAGATGCCGACCTTGAGGTGCTCCCGCACGGAGCGGCCCTTCTCGACGGCGATCTTGATGAGCTGGCCGACGCCTTCCTGGTCGAGCGACTGGAACGGATCCTTCGGCAGGATCTCCATCTCGACGTACTTGGGCACAAAGCTGGCCACATCGTCGCGCGAGAAGCCGAAGGTCATCTGCGTGAGGTCGTTGGTGCCGAAGCTGAAGAACTGGGCTTCCTTGGCGATCAGGTCGGCGGTGAGAGCGGCGCGGGGGATTTCGATCATCGTGCCGACCATGTATTCGACCTTGGTGCCGGCCTTGGCGAAAGTCTCGGCGGCAATGGCATGGACCTTGGGCAGCAGGAAGTCGAGTTCCTTGACGGCGCTGACGATCGGGATCATCACTTCCGGATAGACCTTGATGCCCTTCTTGGCCACTTCCACGGCGGCCTGGAAGATCGCCCGCACCTGCATTTCCAGGATTTCCGGGAAGATCACGGCCAGGCGGCAGCCACGGAAGCCGAGCATCGGGTTGGCTTCGTGGAGTTCGGTGACGCGGCGCTGGATGGTCTCCAGTTTTACTTTCATTTCCTTGGCCATCTGCTTCTGGTTCTTGTCCTCGTGGGGCAGGAACTCGTGCAGCGGCGGATCGAGCAGGCGGATGGTCACGGGCAGACCGTCCATCGCCTTGAAGATGCCGACAAAGTCCTTCTTCTGGTAGGGCAGGAGTTTCTTGAGGGCCTTGAGGCGATCCGCAAGATTGTCGGCCAGGATCATTTCGCGCACCGCAATGATACGGTCGCCTTCAAAGAACATGTGCTCGGTGCGGCACAGGCCGATGCCCTGGGCGCCGAACTCGCGGGCGACCTTGGCGTCGTTGGGGGTGTCGGCATTGGTGCGGACCAACAGCTTGCGGGTGGCATCGGCCCAGCCCATGAGAGTGCCGAATTCCGCCGAAATCGACGGCTTGGTCGTGGGCACGGCGCCGGCAAAGATGATGCCGGTCGAGCCATCGAGCGAAACCGTATCCTTGTGGGTAAACTTGCGGACCTTGCCGTCGGCACCTTTGACCGTCAGGGTGCGGGCGGCGGCGTCAATGTTCAATTCGCCACAGCCGGCGACACAGGGCTTGCCCATGCCGCGGGCCACGACCGCCGCGTGGCTGGTCATGCCGCCGGTGCTGGTGAGAATGCCGGAGGCGACATTCATGCCGCCAATATCTTCCGGCGAGGTTTCCTTGCGGATCAGGATGACCTTTTCGCCCTTGAGCACGCGCTCTTCGGCTTCTTCGGCAGTGAAGGCGAGCACGCCCACGCCGGCGCCCGGCGAAGCGGGCAGGCCCTTGGCGAGCTGGTCACGCTTGGCCTTGGGATCGAACGACGGGTGGAGCAACTGATCGAGGCTGGCCGGATCGACGCGCAGCAGGGCGGTGTTCTGGTCGATCAGACCTTCCTTGACCATTTCGACCGCGACGCGGACGGCCGCCTTGGCGGTACGCTTGCCGTTGCGGGTCTGGAGCATGTAGAACTTGTTGTGTTCGACGGTGAACTCCATGTCCTGGACGTCTTTGAAATGCTTCTCGAGGATGTCCTTGACGCGGAGCAGTTCGGCGTACGCGGCGGGCAGCGTGTCGCCCATGCGGGCGATCGGCTGCGGGGTGCGGATGCCCGCGACGACGTCTTCGCCCTGGGCATTGATGAGGAATTCGCCGTAGAAAACATTTTCGCCGGTGGACGGATCGCGCGTGAAACAGACGCCGGTGGAACAGTCATCGCCCATGTTGCCGAAGACCATGGCCTGCACGTTGACGGCGGTGCCGGCCAGGCCGAACAGTTCGTTCATCTGGCGGTACTTGATGGCGCGGGCGCCGTTCCAGCTTTGGAACACCGCCTTGACGGACTTGAGAATCTGATCGCGCGGATCGGTGGGGAATTTCTGCTTGGTGTGCTTCTCGTAAACTTTCAGGTAACGGGCACAGACCTCCTGGAGGCCGGCGACATCCAGCTCGGTGTCGAGCTTGACCTTTTTAGCCTTCTTGACGGCCGAGAGTTCGTGCTCGAAGTGTTCGTGATCGACGCCCATGACCGTGTCGCCGAACATGTTGATCAGGCGGCGCCAGGAATCCCAGGCAAAGCGTTCGTTGCCGGAAGCCTTGGCAAAGCCGTCGATCATCTTCTCGGTCAGGCCGATGTTGAGCACGGTGTCCATCATGCCGGGCATGGAGACAGCCGCGCCCGAGCGGCAGGAAACCAGCAGCGGGTTGGTCGGATCGCCGAGCTTTTTGCCCACGGCTGCTTCAAGTTTTTTGATATCTTCATCGATTTGAGATTCCAGGCCTTCCGGGAAATTCTGGCCGGCCTTGTAGTAGGCGGCGCAGCAATCGGTGGTGATGGTGAAACCCGGGGGCACCGGCAGGCCGATGTTCGTCATCTCCGCCAGATTGGCGCCCTTGCCGCCGAGCAGCATCTTGTCCTTGGCGGAACCTTCCGCCTTACCGTTGCCGAAGAAGTAGACTAATTTGTCAGCCATTGAGAAAAGACCTCCAAAAAAAAGATTTGGCCGAGGCGGCGAGAAACCCTCCTCGACCGTTTAACCATAACATTTCTCGACCGTGATGAAGCGGCAAAGTATAAAGGGTATGCCGTGAGAGTCAAACGGCGAAGTTTGGGTTGCCAATTGGACCCAAAGGTCCAAATTCACGAGGCAAGTCCACCGCGCTGCATTCGCGACAGATTATCACATGGGCGAATAAACGTGCGATTGCCCGTACCGATGGATCGCGTCGGCGGTCATCGCACAGCAAAACGAAACGGCCACATACTTGTTTTTCGCTTACGCGTCATTCAAGCAGCATGCCGCCGGCCGGCTTGCTACAGGAACGCCGCACGGCGTAGCGGTGACCCGCATGGGTCTTCAGGGACGTTTTGGTGCCGCCAGCAATTTGGCCAGTTGAGCCTGCACCGCCGGGTTGTCCGGGGCCAGTGCCAGGCAGCGCTGATAGTGGGCGATCGCCCCGGCGCTATCCCCCTGCTGCTGGAGGGCAATGGCCAGATTGCAGTGGGCATTGGCGTAGGTCTCGTAATAGTGCAGGGCCTGCCGCGCCGCCGCCGCCGCCAAAGTCCATGCCTGGGGATCGTGCGGCCCGGCACGCAGATAACAGACCGCCAGATTATTCCACGCCTGATAGGTCGACGGATCCAGCGCCACCGCCTGTTTGTACGCGGCCAGCGCAGCGTCATAATCCCCCAACTGTTCCTGGCACCGGCCCAATTCCAGATAGGCATCCGCCTGCACATCATCACAGTGCACGGCATGGCCCAAAGCCTCGGCCGCCGTCGCCGGCTGGTGAAGGTTATACTCGAACACAAAGCCGCGAATGGCGTAGGCCGAATAACAAGCGGCTATGGCCAGCGAGGCATCCGCCTGGCGCAAAGCGGCCTGCCAGTGGCCGGCGTTATAGTGAGCCTCGGCCAGATTGGCCCGGGGCTTCCAGTCCGGATTGTGCTCCACCACGTAGCTCCACAACCCCTCGTTATTTTCGTAGAGCCGTGCCTGCCTCCAGGTCAGTACCGCCAACCCAATGAGTAAGAGCCCCCCAGCGGGGACGCCGGTCCGCAACCATCCGTCGCCGGCGCCCGCGGCGCCGCAGCGGCACGATAAGGCGTGCAGTCCCGCAGCCAGCAACGCCGCCGCGGGCACCATGGCCAGATACATAAAGTGATCCGCGACGAAACTGAAATGCATGAAGGCAAAATTGACGAATCCCAACGCCGGCCCCACCAGTACCACGCCGGAAAGCACCCCGGCCAACAGCCCACACCCCAGCCGCCGGCGACCGAGCCACAACCCGCCAAACCCCGCCAGCACACCGGCGGGAAACAGATACTCCCACCCGGCCGGGCCGACCGCCCAGCGCGGATAAATCAGCAGGAGACGCGTGGGCCACAGGAATTTCCCGGCATAAAACGCCAAGGCCCGGCAGGCCAACACCAACCGTTGCAGCCCGGTAAGGACCAGATCGTATCCGTCTGCGGAGGGATTGCTGCGGGATGCGACCAGCCACGATATTCCCGCCGCCAGCACCAGCCATGGCACCACGGGCCGCAGGTCATCCCGGGTGACCCGGCCGCGTTTCCAATAGATGATCAGCCCGATGACCAGCGGCAGCCCGGCCACGCTGATTTTGCTGAGCAGGGCCAGGACAAACAGCAGCAGGGCGACCGCGTACCACCCCCACCGCGGCACCGCCCGGCCTTGGAACGCCGTAAAATTCAAGTAGCATTGCACCGCCAGAACCCCAAACAAACACGAGAGCAGATTCTTCTGCTCGGCAATCCACGCCACCGTTTCCACCTGCATAGGATGGAGCGCAAAGATGCCCGCCGCCAGCCAGGCCCACGGCACTTGCAACCGCCGCAGCAGCCGCCACACCAGGAGCGCATTAAGGGCGTGGAGCCCGGCATCAAACAGATGCAGCGCGCCGGGGTGCGCCGTACCCACCACCTGATACTCCAGCCAAGACAAGGTAAGGGTTACCGGAAAATAGGGTAGCGGCACCGGCCCGCCCCCCGGATCCCGCCAGCATTGCGCCAAGCCTGCGGCATCGTGGAGCAACGGATTGGCCGTCAGATGATCGTTGTCATCCCAGATATACCCCGCATGCACGGTCGGGTAATAGGCCGCGAGGGTCAGGCAGACCAGCACCACGCCCGCCAGCCACGCCGGGCAAGCAGACACCGCGTCGGTCCGCGCGGGCACTGCGGACAGGAGAAGATTGTCGCCGGGATTGTCCATGCCAGAGTGTCTTCCGAAAAACATGTAGTATAACGTTTCGCCGTTACGGACGACTGGCCGGCCCACGGCCGGCGCCGCCGGGGCCATCGGCGGCCATTAACCGCTCCCAATGAGCGCGGGCCGGCGCATAGCCAGGATTAAGTTCCACCGCCCGCTTATAGTGTTCCCGGGCCGCGCTGCGCTGCCCCATTTTTTCCAATGCCGCCGCCAGGTTGTAGTGGGCATAAAACGCGTCGGGCCACCGTTGCAGCGCCATCTGGGCCGCCGTCGCCGCATGCGGCCAATCCTCGAGTTTCAGATAACACACCGCCAGGTTATTCCAGCCCGTATCCGCGTCCGGAAACCGCTGTAGCGCCGCCGTAAGCGCCGCCGCTGCCGCGGCATACTTCTTATCCTCCAGCAATACTTCGCCGAGCGAAAAACTCGCCCCGCGTTCGCCGGGATTGCGCCGGATCAGATTGCCAAACACCGCTGCCGCTTCGCCCAATCGTCCCTGGCGCCACAAGGCCAGCCCTTCGAACCGATGCGCATAGCGGTTATATTTCATATTCATTGATGTCTTGGCTTCCGCAAAGCCCTCATCCAACCGGCCGGTGTCCAGATAGAGCCCCGCCAGCATGGCATGGGCCATCCAGGCCTGCGGATTGTGGTCCACGGTGTAGCGCCACAACGCCGTGGGGTTCACATAGAGTTGCACCTGCCCCCACGTCAGCACCGCGAGCATCGGCACCACCCCCAGCGCCGCGAGCACCGGCGGCGCCAACAGGCCATGGAAAAGCGTGCCCAAAGGCGGCCAACGGCCGGCATACCCGCTACCCAGACGTAGAACCTGTACCAGCAGCACGATCAAACCGATATTGGCCAGGTAGGTAAAGTGATCCGCCACAAAGCTGAACGTGAAATAGGAAAAGTTCACAAAACCGAGCACCGGGCTCAAGGTCACGATGAAGAACAGCACCGCCACCAGCGGCCCGCGCGACCGGTGCCGCGCCCAGAGGCCCAGCACCACCAGTACCCCGGCCACCGCCAGCGGAAACAGGTATTCCCACCAGGCCACGCCCACCAGCCAGCGCGGGTAAATGATCAGCAAAGGATCGGGCCAGAGGAACTTACCCACATAAAAGCCCAACGCACGCCCGGCAACCAAAATACGCCCCACCGGCGTGAGCACCGGCATATCTTCTGCGGAATACATGTTAACATCCGACCACATGTAGATCGCCGCGCCAACCAGGACGATAAGGACCGCCGGAATTAACCGCACGGCATCACGGCGGGTAACCCTGCCGTGGCGCCAGTAGAGCAGCAACCCCACGACCACGGGAAAACTTACCGCCGCCACCTTGCTGAGCATGGCCAGTGTCAGGAGCCCCATGGCCAACGCATACCAAAGAGCGCGGCGACCGGGACGTGCCGGGGGGTCCAGATACTTCCCATAGCTACCGAGCGCCAGCAGGTAGAACAAGCCGGACAACAAATTCTTCTGTTCGGAAATCCAGGCCACGGTCTCGACCTGCATCGGATGCAGCGCAAAGATCGCCGCCGCCAGCCACGCCCAGGGCACCGCCCACCGGCGCAACAACGCCCAGAGGAGCAAGGTATTAACCGCATGGATGGCGATGCTCACCAGGTGATACCCACCCGCATCGTCCGCGCCCCACAGGTGGTATTCGAGCCAGAAGACCGTCGAGGTTACCGGAAAATAATCCAGCGGATAATCGACATGCCGCGGATGGAGCCAGATTTCCCGCAGGCCTGCGCTGGTCTGCATATACGGATTGTTGAGAAAGTGTACCCCATCATCCCAGTTGAAAATCCCCTGCCGCAGCGGACCATAGACCGCGACAATAAGAAGCAGCAACAAGGCGCCCGCCAGCCACTGGAGTGGCCAACTCGGCTGTGGCGCAGCCCCCCTGACCACCGCCGTGGGGGGCGACGCCCGAGATAATTGCGGCTTGCCGACCGGTTGTTTCATGCCATACCAATTATAAAGCACGCGGCCGAAGTCTGCTTACGGCGTGGGACCATTAAGCCGCCGCTGCGCCTCGGCCAGACGGGTTTTGACGGCGGCCGAATCCGGCGCGGCGGCCAGCACCTGGCGATACTGCGCAGCGGCGGCGGCCCAGTCGCCCGTGACCGCCAGGGCGTCGCCCAATTGCAACCGCGCGGCGACCAGGCCGGGATCCAATTCCACCCCGCGCCGGTAATGTTCGATCGTACCGGGCAGATCGCCCAGGTGGCGCAGCGCTGCGGCCAGATTGCAGTGCGCCGGGGCATAGTTCTCCTGATACGCCAGCGCCGCCC
>Ga0316217_10000767_pt1 | contig 44211 bp, 41 predicted proteins | sample 1anoAmetaG_FD_203633 | JGI IMG/M metagenome (GOLD analysis project Ga0316217, IMG submission 203633) | Freshwater microbial communities from Trout Bog Lake, Wisconsin, USA - 1anoA | ecosystem: Environmental > Aquatic > Freshwater > Lake > Hypolimnion/Profundal zone | place: USA: Wisconsin...
GCGGCGTCCTTCGCCTCGTAGCGCCGCAGGTAGTAGCCGATGAGCTTCGTGAACCAGCCGGGCGAGCGGGTCTCGCGGACGCCGACGCGCTGACCGAGCTCCTCGACGAGGGCGCTGCGGGCGGCGGCGTCGGACGCGCCGACGGCAGCGGTCACGGGCATGCCTGCGGGCGCCGCGGCGGGCGAGGGGGATTCGATCAAAATGTCACGTGACATCGCGGTGACGGCAGTTATAACACCCGGCGAACTCGGGCGGGCACCCGTCCGAGCAGATTCCGAAATCGAGGCGGCATGAAGCACCTGGGTCTCTTCCTGGCAGGGTTCGCGAGTGGGTGGGTCGTGAGGAGCACCGTCGATTCGTCGCGGTCGCTCGCCGTGTCGGGGGTCTCGGCCGTCTTCGGCACGCTCGAGCGCGTCCGCCGCGCCGTCGCCATCGAGAAGGAGCACCTCGAGGACCTCGTGGCCGAGGGGAAGGCCCGCCACGACGCCGGCCTCCGCCGCTCCGCGCGCGCCGTCGTCCAGAGCCCCGTCGCCGTGGCCGCCGCCGTCCCCAGCGTCCGCGCCGCCTGAGCGTCCCCGCGGAGCGACCTTCGTGACGAAGACCGAAGAGGAGAGCGCCGGGGGCCCCGCGGCGTCGACGACCGACGTCGTCCGCGAGGCGCTCGAGCTGGTGCACCACCACCCGGGGCGCCTGCGCGTCCGCGCCGAGGTGTTCCGCGCCGGCGGCCCGCTCGCCCACGAGGTGCGCGACGCCGTGATGGCCATCCCGGGCGTCACGCGCTTCGACCACAGCGTCCGGACCGGGAGCGTCCTCGTCGAGTACCGGCCAGGTCTCGCCGAGCCCGACGCCATCCTCGCGCTCCTCGCCGACGCCGCCGGCATCGACCCGTGCGCCGCCGACGCCCTCGCCCGCACGCGCACCCCTGCCCTCTTCGCCGTCGGCGCGGTGCAGGAGCTCAACGCCATCGCCGCCGAGCTGACCGGCCACAAGGCCGACCTCCGCACCCTCGTCCCCGCCGGCCTCGCCGCGCTCTCGGCCTACTCGCTCATCAAGAGCAAGGAGCCGCGGATGCCCCGCTGGGACAACCTGCTCTGGTGGTCGTACAGCGTCTTCCTCGCCCACCACCGCGAGGAGATCGCCCTCTCCGCCGAGGAGCGCCGCCTCGCGCGCCTCGACGGGCGTCGCGCCGCCGGGCCCGTCCCGGTGGAGACGTGACCTCGCTCGAGCCCTGGCCAGCGCTGCTCGACTACGCGGGGGAGATCGCGGGGGCCGAGAGCGGGGGGCCGCTGAAGCTGGTCCGGGCCGGAGGCGGACGGGCACACCTCAGAGGCGCGCGCGCCGGGGCTCCGGGGGTGACCGAGCTGCTCGCGTGGCTCGAGGCGCGCCCTGACGTCCAGCGCGTGGAGCACAACCCGAAGCTCGCGTCGATCGACGTCGAGTACGAGGAGCGCCCCGCTCCGGGCAAGGGGGCCGAGGCCCCGCTCGTCCGGAGCCTCCGGGACCGCCTCTTCACGCTCGCCGAGGCGCCGCACCCTGGCGTCGCGGTGGAGCTCGCGCACGCGCTCGACGGGCGGGCCCGACTGCGGCTGCGCGGGGCGACCGACGACGCCGTCCTCCGCCTCGCCTCCTTCCTCGCGAGCCAGCCCGGCGTGGTCCGCGCCGACGCCTCGCTCGCGACGCACGCCGTCCTCGTCACGTTCGACGCCGCGGTCACGACGGCCGAGGCCCTCCACCAGGCCGCCCTCGGCGGGACCCCGACCACGTGGCCAGCCCCCCCGGCGGCGGCGAAGAAGGGGGCGTGGGGGCACGCCGCGCTGAACAGCATGGTCCTCGGGGCGACGCTGAGCGGCATGATCCCCCTCCCCGCGCTGGCCGCCGCCGTCAGCATGACCGCCCTCCCCTCCGCCCGCCGCGCCCTCGCCGCCGCGAAGGAGCGCCGCCTCAGCGTCGACGTGCTCGACCTCGCCGCCATCGGCATCTCGCTCGGCACCGGCCAGCCCACGACGGCCGCGTTCATCACGTGGCTCCTCGGCGTCGGCGATCTGGTCCTCGAGCGGACGCAGGACCGCGCCCGGACCGCGATCTCGAAGCTGATGCAGCTCGACGCCGATCAGGCCTTCCGCGTCCAGGCCTCCCCCGACGGCGACCCGGCGCACGAGCAGGTCGAGGAGGTCTCGGCGAAGCGGCTCGCCGTCGGCGACCGCATCGTCATCGAGGCCGGGGGGCGCGTGGCCGCCGACGGGGTCATCGTGCGGGGCGTCGCGTCGGTCGACGAGAAGGCGCTCACCGGCGAGTCGATCCCCCGCGAGCGGCGCGTCGGCGACAAGGTGCTCGCCGCGACCGTGGTGCTCGAGGGGCAGATCGTGGTCGAGGTCGAGCGCACCGGGGGGGACACGACCGCCGCCAAGATCGTGCAGATCCTCGAGGGGGCCGGCGCCAAGCCGATGACCCTGCAGCGCGAGACCGAGCGGACGGCCGACCGCCTCGTCCTGCCGACGATGGGCCTCGCGGGGGGGGCCGCGCTGTTCGCGCAGCAGATCGACCGGATGACCTCGGTCCTCATCACCGACTTCGGCACCGGCATCCGCATCGCCGTCCCGACCAACGCCCTCACGGCCATGACGCTCGCGGCGAGGCAGGGGGTCCTCGTGAAGGGGGCGCAGTACCTCGAGCGGCTCTCCAAGGCCGACGCCGTCGTCTTCGACAAGACCGGCACGCTCACGAGCGGCTCGCCGCAGGTCTTCGAGGTGGCGTCGGTCGGCGGCTTCCCCGCGGCCGAGGCCCTCCGCCTCGCGGCCGCCGCCGAGGGGCGCCAGTCGCACCCCATCGCCGAGGCCATCCGGAGCCACGCCGCGGCGCTCGCGCTCGAGGTCCCGGCGGCCGACTTCGGCAGCGAGGTCTACGCCATCGGCCTCGGCCTCGCCGCGACCGTGCGCGGCCACTCGGTGCTCGTCGGCGGCTCGCGGCTCATGCAGCGGCACGGCATCGACGTCGCGGGCGGCGAGGCGGTGGCGACCCGGCAGCGGGCCGCGGGGGCGTCGTCCATCTCGGTCGCCGTCGACGGGAGGCTGGCGGCGGTCATCGGCTACCGCGACGAGCCGCGCCCCGAGAGCGCGGCGGTCGTGAAGGCGCTGCAGGCCGGGGGGCGGCGGCAGATCGTGCTCATGTCGGGCGACGCCCAGGCCTCGGTCGCCGCGGTCGGCAAGGCGGTCGGGGTCGACCGCGTCTACGCGGAGATGCTCCCGGAGGACAAGGCGGCGCGCGTGCGCGAGCTGCAGGCCGAGGGGCGGGTCGTGGCGATGGTGGGGGACGGCATCAACGACGCCCCTGCCCTCGCGGTCGCCGACGTCGGGATCTCGCTCCACGGCGGGACGGACGTGGCGCTCGAGACGGCCGACGTCGTGCTGCTCGAGGCGGGGCTGACCAAGCTCCCCGACGCCTTCCAGGTCGCCGACGACGCCATGCGACGGGTGCGGCGCGGGCTCGGCTACATCATCGCGCCGAACGCCGTCGCCATCGTGCTCGGCGCGGCGGGCCTCCTCGCCCCGGGCGGGGCGGCGCTCATCAACAACGGCTCCACCGTCATCGCGTCGCTGGCCGCCGTGGCCCCGCTGATGCGACGCCGGAGGTAGGTGCCCCCCCGGCTCTCAAGCCGGGGTGCCCCCGAAGGCAGGCCGCGAGCTTCGAGACGGCCTCTTGCAGTCCGCAGCGCCCGCTCACTGACCGATGGCGCACTCGCAGCCGGCGTCGAAGCCGTCGCAGTGGCACGGGGGGGAGATCGCCAGGCCGGCGTCGCAGGCGCACCCCGGGTCGTTCGCCGGGCAGGCGCAGCCGGTCGGCAGGCCCGCGTCGACCGCGACGGCGCAGGCGCAGTCCGCGGCCGCGAGGTCACAGCCGCACGGCATCGGGCCGGCGTCGACGGGGGCCGGGTCGCCGCACACGCAGTCGACGGCCCCTTCCGCGCAGAAGCAGTCGATCCCGGTGTCGATGACGCCGGCGTCGACGCAGTGCGTCCCGGGCTCGCCGGTGCAGCCCGGGGCGGGGGTCGGGGTCGGCGCAGGGGTCGGGCAACCGCACAGCAAGGCGCTGGGGTCGCAGTGGCAGCCGGCGTCGACGTCGGGCGGCGTCGGGGACGGGGTCGGGCTGGTGGAGACGGGGGGGACCGGAGACTCGCCCCCCTCGACCGCTCCGCCACACGCGGCGAAGGCAAAGGGGGTGGTCGCGAGGCCGAGGAGGAGGAGGAGCGTCTTCATGACTCTCCCCTATCGCAAGGGGTGAGCCAGCGTGGCACGGCCACGGGAACAGCAGAATCACCGAGGAACTCCCCATCCTCGACTGTGCCAGCGGCACAAGTTGGGGGCGAAGGTGTCGCTCCGTCGACCTCGATCCTCGACCTCCGCCCGCTCGCTCCTCATCGACGTCGCCCGGCAGGTCACCGAGAGCGGACGGAAGCTCGTCCAGCTCCAACGGAACCTCGGCCTCCTCCTTCGGATCCTCCGCGAGGTCCGACGGATCCTTCTCCTCCTCCTTCGGATCCTCCGCCTCCTCCTTCGGATCCTCGTCGAGGTCCTGCGGATCCTTCTCCTCCTCCTTCGGATCCTCCGCGAGGTCCGACGGATCCTCCGCCTCCTCCTTCGGATCCTCGTCGAGGTCCTGCGGATCCTTCTCCTCCTCCTGCCGATCCTCCACGAGGTCCGACGGATCCTTCTCCTCCTCCTGCGGATCCTCCGCGAGGTCCGACGGATCCTTCTCCTCCTCCTTCGGATCCTCCGCGAGGTCCGACGGATCCTCCGCCTCCTCCTTCGGATCCTCCGCGAGGTCCGACGGATCCTTCTCCTCCTCCTTCGGATCCTCCTCGAGGTCCTGCGGATCCTTCTCCTCCTCCTTCGGATCCTCCTCGAGGTCCTGCGGATCCTTCTCCTCCTCCTTCGGATCCTCCTCGAGGTCCGACGGATCCTCCGCCTCCTCCTGCGGATCCTCCGCCTCCTCCTTCGGATCCTCCTCGAGGTCCTGCAGATCCTCGTCGAGGTCCTGTCGATCCTGCGGGACCTCGTGCGGCTCCTCCTCGAGGTCGTGCGGATCCTCCGCCTCCTCCTCTCGATCCTCCTCGAGGTCGTGCGGATCCTCCTCGAGGTCGCGCGGATCCTCCGCCTCCTCCTCTCGATCCTCCTCGAGGTCGCGCGGATCCTCCTCGAGGTCGTGCGGATCCTCGCCCTCCTCCTGTCGATCCTCCGCGACCTCCCGCAGATCCTCGCCGAGGTCCGACGGATCCTCCCCCTCCTCCTTCCAGATCCTCGTCGAGCTTCGGACATCCGCCCGGAACTCCTATGGATCCTCCCCTTCCCCCACTCGCGCAGCCCCCACCCCGACCCTCCCCCGCGGGAGCGGGGCGAGGGAGCGCGCGGATCCCCAAGCGCCACTCCCGGCTCTCCATCCACCCGCCCCCTGCCCGCGCCGACAGGCGCCCCGAGCCCCGCGCGTCCCCACGAGCCCCAAGCGAGCGGAGCGCCGTGTCCCCAAAGGCCGGCTGAGCCAGGCTTCCATGAGAGTCTCTGCGTCAGGCACCGTCACCGTGACGCCGTTCGACTCGACCGGGATCGACGGCGCCCTGGACGCGACCTCGAACGCGACCCACTGGGCGCGTGGCACTACGGCTTGCGTCCTCCTGCCAGCCTCTGCCTGTCACTCCGGTCGCAGGCTCGCCGCCCGTACGCGCTCCGCGAAGGTGGGGCGCGCAGGCGGAGTACTACGGGGGGAAGCGAGGTCCCGGGCGAGTTCGCCGCTACTCTCCGAACACGTCCACGAGGGCGTGAGCGTTCGCGGCGCGAGTGATCCACCCGTCGAGCGTGGCCAGGTCGGTGCAGGTGAGGACCCGCTGTCGCAGCTCGGGAGCGGCCTCGAGTCCGCGTGCGGAGAGGAACGCGAGGACCGCGAGCGCTCTCCCTCGGGCCTCCCCCTCGCCGCGCCCTTCCTGCCGCCCTTCCTGCCGCCCTTCCTCGCGCCCTTTCGCCACGTACCGCAGCGCGAAGTCGCTCTTGTACTCGTATGCACCGCTTGCCATGAGACCCTCCAGGATGGCGCGCGCCGCCGCGTGAACCACTCGGAACACGACGTCAGTGTAGAGCGCGGCCCGGTCCTCGTCGAGGTCACGGACCGCGGCGAAGACCGCCTTGCCGATGTCGATCGCGGCGTCACCGTGGCCATGCATCATCGCGGACAGCACGGCGAGCTCGGGGGCGAGCCTGGCCTCGGCGGCGTCGGTCACGACGGGCACGGCGTCGGGGCCGATGACGATGGGCGTGAGCGACGCGCCAGGGTGGCCGAGCGTGAGCGGCCTCCTGGCCCACGCCGCGACCGCGGGGATGGGGGTGACGATGACGAGCACCACATCGCACCGGTGGCGCGTGTGGACGCCGACCAGGTACCACCACCAGGAGCGCCGCTTGTCCGCGTCGATCGCGAGCTGGGCCTCGACAATGATCGCCCGCCGCGGAGGTCCGCCGGCGAGGTCGGAGAAGAGGAGCACGAGGTCGGCGCTCCGCTCGGTCGGCGCAACCTCCGTCATGTTCGAGTCGGCCACCTGAACGTGACCCGGAACCGGGAGCCGAAGCTCGTCGCGCGCGAGCTCGGCGGCCAGGGTCGGTCGGCGCCGGAATAGCTCGAGGATCGCTTCGTGATCGAAGGAGGGCATCGCCGGCTCGTGATGACCTATCGGGGCGGGGCGGAGGCGGTTGCGGGAAATCGTTACCGCCCCCTCCCCGCGCCGCCAGGCGCCCCGAGCCCCGCGCGTCCCCACGAGCCCCAAGCGAGCGGAGCGCCGTGTCCCCAAAGGCCGGCTGAGGTCAATCCTGCCCCGCATCCGGCCGACTGGGGACACGGCGCTCCAGCGAGCGCTGCCCCGGCCGACTGGGGACACGGCGCTCCAGCGAGCGCTGCCCCGGATGCTACCGTCCCGCCCCCATGCCGATCTGCGCCGACCGCACCCCCTCGACCGGACCGACCCCCGCCCCCGGCCACCCCGACCGCCTCGCCCGCACGATGCGCCGCGCCACCGTCGCCGCCGCCGCCTGCGGCGTCGTCCTCTCCCCCATCCCCCTCGCCGACGAGCTCGTCCTCCTCCCCGCCTACGGCCTCCTCACCGCGACCATCGCCCGCTCCCGCCGCCTCCCCCTCCGCGACGTCCCCTGGCGCCCCATCGCCCTGACCGCCCTCGCCGGCCTCGGCGCGCGCGCCGCCGTCAACCTCACGGTCGCCTACATCCCCGTCGTCGCCGCCGCCGCCAACGCCGCCAGCGCCGCCGCCCTCACCGGCTTCTTCGGACGCTACGTCGACGCCGCCTGCGCCGGCGCCGGGGAGGGGCGCAGCACCGAGGCGCTCGGCTGGAAGGAGATCGCCGAGGCCCTCCGACCACGCCCCGCGAACGCGTGATATACGCGCCCCTCCGTGCCCCTGCTCGACGCCCTGCGCCCCCTCCGCGCCTCGCCCAGGCTCGCGCCGCTCTGGCCGCGCCTCGCGCGCCTCGCCCCCCTCGAGCCGCTCCTCTACGCGGTCTGGGCCGCGGCCTGCACGCTGGCGTCGGGGCGGAAGTTCTACGGCTACATGATGAAGCAGACGGGGGGCGAGTGGTCGGCGCCGCTCGACGACGTCTTCATCCACTTCGACTACGCCCGCGCGACCGCCGAGGGGCACCCGTTCCAGTGGGTCGCCGGCAACGGCTACTCCTCGGGTAACACCAGCGGCTCCTACCCCTTCGTCCTCGCCGCCGGGTACGTCGCCGGCTTCACGCGCGAGCGCCTGATGCTCTGGGCCGCGCTCGTCGCCGCGACCTCGGTCTTCGCCACGCTGCTCGCGGCGCGCAAGCTCTTCACCGGCCTCCGGCTCGCCCCGCGCCCGTGCAGCGTCGTCGACCGGGGGGTCAGCTACCTCCTGCCGCCCGTCTTCCTCGGCGTCGGGGCGCTCGACTGGACGCTCTGGAGCGGGATGGAGGTCGCCTTCTTCCTCGCCACGTGGGGGCTCGCCCTGCTGGCCTACCTCGCGCTCGTCGAGGCCACGCCGGACGAGGAGACGAGCGGCCACGAGTGGGCGCTCGGCGCGGCGGGGGCGCTCATGATCTTCACCCGCCCCGAGGCCATCTCGACCCTCGGCGTCTTCGGCCTGGCGGCGCTCTGGGCGCGGCGCCGCAGCCTCGGGCTCGCCGCGGGGGGCCGGCTCGCGCTGCGCGTGTTCGTCCCCGGCGCGGCGGTCGTCCTCGTCCTCGCCCTCTGCAACCGCGCGCTCACCGGGGAGTGGACCGCGAACGGCGCCCTCGTGAAGCTCGCCGTCTACAACCCCTTCATGTCGTGGCGGGCGCGCTGGGACGACTACGCGTTCAACTTCCGCTACGAGATCTTCCGCAACCTCGAGTACCACTTCACCGACGCCCCGGCGCTCGGCGTCATCCTCCCGGCGCTCGGCCTCGCCGCGCTGGCCGTCCCGCGGACGCGCCCCGCCGCCCTGGTGGTCTGGGGGCAGATCCTCGGCTGGATGGCGCTCGTCGCGTTCAACGGCCAGGTCCGCTGGCAGAACGAGCGCTACACCATGCCCGCCGTCGCCTGGCTCACGGTGGTCGCCGCGCTCGGGGCCTCGGTGCTCGTGCGCAAGGTCGGGCGGCCGAACGTCGCGCTCTCCGTCCTGGTCGGCGTCGTCGCGGTGCAGGCCGTCGTGGCGTCCCGGCTCCCCGAGGCGCGGCCCAGCCTCGCCGTGGCGTGGGGTCTCTCGCTGGCGTGCGGGGCCGCCGTCGCCGCCATCCTCTGGCTCCGCCCGACGCGCGCGCTCGTCGCCGTCGTCGCGCTCGGCCTCTTCTACCAGCACCAGGCGCCCCGGATGCGCGACCAGAAGTGGTTCTTCGGCCGGGCCTGCCGCAACATCCGCGACCAGCACATCGAGACCGGGCGCTGGCTCCGGGCGGTGCACCCGCGGCGCGTGCTCGTCGGCGACGCCGGGGCGCTCATGTACGCCTCCGGCCGCCCCGGGCTCGACATCATCGGCCTCGGCGGCTACCACGCGCTCCCGTTCGCGCGCGCCGGCGTCCAGGGCCTCACGGCGACCATCGAGCTGATGGAGCGCCTGCACCCCGAGGAGCTCCCCGACCTCTTCGCCATCTACCCGAGCTGGTGGGGGATCCTCCCCGAGTGGTTCGGGCGCGGCGTCGTCGCGCGCGTCCCCGCCGTGGGGAACGTCATCTGCGGCGGCTACGAGGACGTCGTCTACCTCGCCGACTGGCACCTGCTCGGCACCGGAGAAGAGGCGCGCAAGGTGCCGGCGGGCCTGACCGTCCGCGACACCGTCGACATCGCGGACCTCGTGAGCGAGAAGGCGCACCGGTACGCCTTCGCGGCGCCGGAGAGCGGCTTCACGGCGCTGCGGGTCCTCCCCGATCCGGCCGACCCGCAGAGCGATCTCATGGACGGCGGGCGCGAGCTCCGCCCCAGGGCGACCGAGTCGATGCGCTTCGAGGGGCTGACTCCCGGGCAGGACGCGGTCATCGTCCTGCGGACCGCCGCCGTCGAGGAGACCACCATTCACCTGCGCGTGAACGGCGAGCCGCTGCCGAGCCTCCGCATCGAGCGCCACGACGGGTGGGCCGAGCCGCTCATCCGCGTCCCCGCGCCGCTCGTCCGCGCCCGCCTCGACGTCGAGGTCGTGAACGACGGGCCGTCCGACTTCGTCGACTTCCACGCGTGGGTCGCGCAGTGAACGGCACGACGCGCCTCGCCGCGCTCCTCGGGACCTGGGGGAGGCCCGTCGATCGCCCCGCCTTCTGGGCGCTCGTCGTCGCCGGCGTCCTGGCCGTCCTCGCGCTCTCCCCCGCCTCCGTCCACGACGCCGTCGGCGTCCCGGCCACGCTCCCCCGGCGGGCCGATCTCCGCCGCCGTGTCGTGCTCGTGCTCGCCTTCGGCGCCGCGTTCCTCTCGCTCGGCTACGTCTCGGCCTACCTCCGCGCCGGGCCCCGCATCATCGACGCGACGAGCTACTTCCTCGAGGGGCGGGTCCTGTCGCACGGCCACCTCGCGTGGACCCTCCCGACCCCGTCGGCGAGCTTCCGCGGCCGCTTCCTCCTCCTCCACGACCCGAACAAGCTCTCGGTCATCTTCCCCCCCGGCTTCCCGCTCCTCCTGGCCGGCGGCTTCCTCGTCGGCGCTCCCCTGGTGGTCGGGCCGCTCCTCGCCTTCGCGCTCGTCCTCGCGACCTACGGGCTGGCGCGCGAGCTCGCCTGGGGCCGCCCCGACCCCGAGCGGCGGGGGATCTCGCTGCTCGCCGCGACCCTCTCCGTCGTCTGCGTCGCGCTCCGGTACCACACGGCCGACACGATGGCCCACGCCGCCTCGGCGCTCGGCATCACCGTCGCCCTCGCCGCCGCGCTCCACGGCGCGCGCACGGAGGGGCGGGCGCCGTGGCTCCTCGCCGGGCTCGCCGTCGGATGGGTGGTCTGCACGCGGCCGGTCTCGAGCTTCGCCGTGCTGGCGGTCGTCCTCGCGCTGGCGTGGCGCCACGGCCGGTGGCGCGCGCTGCTCGCGGGCGTGACCCCCGGCGCCCTCTTCCTCGCGCTGGCCAGCCACGCGCAGACCGGCGGCTGGCTCGTCTCGGCGCAGGCGGCCTACTACGCGGTCAGCGACGGCCCCCCGGGCTGCTTCCGGTACGGCTTCGGCCAGGGGGTCGGCTGCCTCGGGGAACACAAGGACTTCGTCCTCTCCCGCCTCGCCCACGGCTACGGCCCCGTCGAGGCGCTCCTGACGACGCTCCGGCGCCTGCGGGTCCACCTGCTCGACGTGGCGAACCTCGAGCCGCTCGCCCTCCTCGTCCTCTACCCGCTCCGGCGCGCGCGCGACGCGTCAGGCCGCTTCACCCCGTCCACCGTCACGCTGGCGGTCGTCCTCGGGCAGGTGCTCGCCTACGCGCCGTTCTACTTCGACGGCGACTACCCGGGGGGGGGCGCCCGCTTCTTCGCCGACGTCCTCCCCGCCGAGCACGCCCTGCTCGCGGTCGCGGTCGCCTCGATCCTCCCGCGCGTCCCGCTCTTCCGCCGCGCGTGCGCGGTGCTGGCGCTCTCGGCCCTCGGCTTCGCGGTGCACGGCGCGTTCGAGCACAAGGCGCTGGCCGAGCGGGACGGGGGCGTCCCGATGTACGACCCGGAGGAGGGGCGCGCCGCGGGCAGAGGGGTCCTCTTCTTCGACACGGACCACGGGTTCGACCTCGCCTACGACCCGTACGTCGACCCTGCCCGCGGCCTCCTCGCCGCCCGGCTGCGCGGTGACGACCACGACCGCCTGCTGGTCGAGCGGCTCGAGCACCCGCAGGCGCACGTCTACCGCCGCGACGGCAACCGCCCGACCGTGACGAACTGGACCGCGAAGCCCGGCGGGGGGAAGGACACCTGGCGCTTCGAGGCCGAGGCTGACTGGCCCCCCCTCACGCAGCGGGGCGGCTGGGCGGAGCCGGTCTGGGCGAGCACCTCGTGCGCGAGCGACGGGAGGGCGCTGACCCTCCACCCCTCACCGGCGACGGGGGCGGCCGTGGCGACCATCGACCTGCCCGTGCCGAGGACCGGCAAGTGGACGGTCACCCCCCGCGTGCTCTACCGGGGCGGCAAGGGGCACGGGACGCTGCGGCTCATCCCGCGCGGGCGCCCCCCCTTCCCCTCCGACGCGCACCTGGTGTGGGAGTGGAACGACGACGAGGGGGGCTCCTCGCCGGGCCACGACGCCTGCGTCGACCTCCCCCCGCTCGCGACGGCGGCCGGGGTCGACCTCGACGCCGCCGGCGCCGTGTGGGAGCTGACCGCCACGTCGGGCGACGTCACCCTTGACCAGACGACCCTGCGGGCCCGGCGGTAGGAGGCGGTCGATTTCGCTGGGCGAAAGTATGCGAGTCCGTTCATGATTCCGTTCGTCGCCGCGGGCTGAACGGAGGGCATTGTGACGAAGAGTGAGCTGATCGATGCGCTGGCCGAGCGCAGCAACCTGACGAAGGCGCGCGCCGAGCTGGTGGTCAACTGCGTGTTCGACGCGATGACCGAGGCCCTCGAGCGCGGCGAGGGGATCGAGATCCGCGGCTTCGGCAGCTTCACGGTCCGCCCGTACAAGCCCTACTCGGGGCGCAACCCGCGCACCGGCGAGCCCGTCCCCGTCCCGGCCAAGCGCCTGCCGTTCTTCAAGGTCGGCAAGGAGCTGAAGGAGCTGGTCAACACGAGCCGGAGCCACCCCATCACGGGCGGCGACGACCACGACGACCACGAGGACGAGCACGACGAGCACGACGAGCACGACGAAGGATGACCTCCGCCACGCGTCCGGCCGACCAGGTCGCGCTCCTCGCGCGCGGCGCCACGGACCTGCACGTCGCCGAGGAGCTCGAGGAGCGGATCGCCGCGTCCCAGAAGGCAGGCGTCCCCCTCCGGGTGAAGGCCGGCTTCGACCCGACCCGCCCCGATCTCCACATCGGGCACGCCGTCGTCCTGGCGAAGATGCGGCAGTTCCAGGACTTCGGTCACACGATCATCCTCCTGGTCGGCGACTTCACCGCCATGGTCGGCGACCCGACCGGCGCGAGCGATCTCCGCCCCCGGCTCTCCCGCGAGCAGGTGCTCGAGGCGGCCGCGACGTACACCACGCAGGCCTTCAAGGTGCTCGACCCGGCCGCGACCGAGATCCGCTACAACTCGGAGTGGCTCGACAAGCTCACGACGACGCAGGTCGTCGAGCTGATGGCGAAGATGACCGTCTCGCGCATGCTGGAGCGCAACGACTTCGGCGACCGCTTCGCCGCCCACAAGCCGATCTACCAGCACGAGTTCCTCTACCCGCTCCTGCAGGCCTACGACTCGGTGGCGCTCGCCTGCGACATCGAGCTCGGGGGGACGGACCAGCTCTTCAACCTGCTGCTCGGCCGCGACCTCATGCCGAAGTACGGCCTGCGCGGGCAGATGGTCCTGACCACGCCGCTGCTCGAGGGGACGGACGCCAAGATCGAGGGGGGCGTCATCGTCGGCAAGAAGATGAGCAAGAGCGCCGGCAACTACATCGGCCTCCAGGACGCGCCGCTCGAGATGTTCCGCAAGGTGATGCAGGTCGACGATCAGGTCATCTTCCGCTACTTCGAGCTCCTCTCGCGCAGGGCCCCCGACGAGGTGGCGGCGATGAAGCGGGCTCACGCCGACGGCGGGGACCCGCGCAAGACCAAGGCGCTCTTCGCCGACGAGCTCATCGAGCGGCTCCACAGCCGCGAGGCCGCCGACCGCGCCGCCGCCGAGTTCGCCGAGATCTACGCCGCCGACGCCGTCCCGGCCGACGTGCCCGAGCACTCCCTCCGCACCGAGACCGAGACGCTCTGGCTCGCCAAGGCGCTCTCGAGCGCCGGCCTCGTGAAGTCGACCGGCGAGGGGAAGCGGCTGGTCGAGCAGGGGGGGGTCGAGGTCGACCGCGTCCGGGTGAAGGACGGCAACTTCCAGCTGTCGCGAGGCAGCCGCTACCTCGTGCGCGTCGGCTCGAAGAACCGCCGCTTCGCCTACATCAGCGTCACCGGGTAGCGCGCGCCGTGCCGCGGTGGGGAGAGGCGCCGCGCCGCGCAAGCCCGCTCCTGGTCCTGGCGGCGCTCGCGGCCTGCGCGCAGGTCAGGCCCGCGCCCGTCGCCGCGGCGCCGACCCCGTCCCCGCTCCACCTCGCCCCGCTGAGCGACCTCGTCGCGGCGGCGGGCCTCCGGTGGATCGCGGACGTGCGGCCCCGGCGGCTGCTGGCGGACCCGTCGCTCATCGCGCCGATCGCCGCGGTGCTCCCGGAGGCCGACCTCGAGGCGATGGCGCGCGCGCGGGGCGGGGTCGACCTCCGCGCGGCCGACGAGCTCGTCGTCGCGGGGTACGACGGGGCGACCCTCTTCCTGGTGCACCAGGTGGTCGACCCGGCCCGGCTCGAGGCCGCCTTCGCGGGGCGGGTGGCCGAGGTCGAGGGGCGGGCGGTCGACCACGGGGGCGACGATCCTCGAGGGGTGATGGTGCGGGTGTGGGGGGGGCTCGGCAAGGCCCACGAGGCGCTCGTCGTCTTCGGGCGCGAGGCGGCCGGGCTCTCGGTCGGCGGCGACGGGCCGCTCAAGGCCGCCGAGCTCTTCGCGGAGGCCAGGCTCAGGCGCGCCAGGCCCGCCTGGCAGGCCCCCCCGCTCGACCAGGTCGCCGGGCTCCTGGGCGAGGCCCCCATCCGGGCCGCGGTCGCCGGTCCGTTCCGCGGGGAGTGGTCGACGGGGCTCGGCGGGCTCCTCGGGAGCGCCACGGGGGGCGGCGTCGCCCTGAGACCGGAGGGGGAGTCCGTGCGCGTCAAGGTCGTCCTGACCGGGGCGTGGGGGGACCGGGCCCCCGAGGCCGTGGCCCGCCTGCGAGCGACCTTCGACCTCCTCGTCGCGAGCGGCCTCGGCAGGCTGCTCGGGCTGGACCGGCCCGCCTCCCCCCCGACGTTCTCGGCGACCCCCGAGAGCGTCGCCCTCGAGGTCCGGTTCGTCGTCGCCCCCCTCCTCCGGGGCCTCGCCGACGCGACGAGGTCCCAGCTCGAGGCCATCATGAGGGCCCCGAAGGAGCCCCTCCCGTGAGCCGATCTGGCGGCGTTCCGGCACCGCCCCCGCGTCGCCCGCGTTGACGGCCGGGACCGCAAGTGTTACCGGGTGCGCCCGAGTACCTTTCGGGTTATCCTGCGCTCCCCCCGTGACGGTGGGAACGTGCTCCGCATCAAAGCGAGAAGATGCCCTCCTCCGTACGCCGATCCCCCGCCCCCCGCGCTGCCAAGCGCGCCGCCGCCCCCGCCCCCTCCAGCAAGGCCTCGACCGCCCCGAGCGGACACGCCACGGGAGGTCGCGCGGCGGCTCCGAAGGGGGCTGCCAAGGAGTCGACGAAGCCGGCGTCCAGGACCGCCGCGAAGTCCGCACCGAAGCCCGGGCCGAAGGTCGTCGTGAAGGCCGAGGCGAAGCCCGAGCCGAAGCCGGTCGTGAAGGCCGAAGCCAAGGTGGAGCCGAAGGCCGTCGTGAAGGCCGAGGCGAAGCCCGAGCCGAAGCCGGTCGAGAGGCCGACGCCGAGGGAGCTGGCCTCCGCTCCGGAGGCGATGGACACCGTCACCCGCGCTTCGCGTGACGTGATGCCGCCCCCCCCTGCCCCCCCGCGCCCCGCGTCGTCCTTCCCGACTCCGCGCGCTCCGTCGCCCCCCAGGGCCTCGTCGCCCCCGCCCGGACGCCCCTCCAACCACCCGCCGTCCCTCCTCCCGCCGCGCCCTTACATCCCGCCGGGCCCCCCGCCGGTCTTCAAGATCGGCGACAAGGCGGTCCACCCGGCCCACGGGCTCGGCGAGATCACCGCCATCGAGAACCGCGAGTTCAACGGGGCGAAGGCGCTCTATTACATCCTGCGCATCCTCGACAACGGGATGAAGGTCATGGTCCCGGTCGGCGCCGTGACCCAGGCGGGCCTCCGCAGCGTCATGGCCGCCGACGAGGCCGACAAGGTGCTCGAGACGATGCGGGCGCGCGAGGTGGCGGTCGACCTCCAGCCGTGGAGCCGCCGGTTCCGCGCGTACACCGAGATGATCAAGAGCGGCTCGCCGTTCGAGGTCGCCAAGGTGCTGCGCGATATGCACCGCCTCCGCTTCGACAAGGATCTCTCGTTCGGCGAGCGGCGCCTGCTCGATCAGGCCAAGAGCCTCCTGGTGAAGGAGCTCGCGCTCTCGAAGAAGATGACCGAGGCCGAGCTGCTCGCCGAGGTCGTCCAGATCTTCAAGACCTGAGCAGACGGGTCGGTCGGGCGCGCCTTCGACGCGCGCCGCGTCGATTTCACGCAACTCGCTCCGCGCGGAGACGATGGGTGTCCGAGAGCCAAGGGATGGCTCGAGGAGACGCCCATGACCACGTTCGCGAACGGAGACCGGATCGAAGAGCTGGAGGCGCTGCGCCGTGAGCGCGCGCGGCAGGACGAGCAGCTGGCCGAGGCCACGCGGCGGCTGACGGCCGGCGGGGCGACGCGGCTCGCCGTCCCCTGCGGCGCGCTCCTGGCCATCGAGGAGGCGTGCCTCGTGAGCACCTCCTCCCTCACCCACACCGCCCTCCGGGCCTGAGAGGAGGACGCCATGATCGCCGCCCACCCCTCCGCCGTCCCCGCGGGGAACCCGGACCTCCTCAGCCTGCAGCAGTCGAGCGCGTTCAACGCAGCGTTCGCCGATACCTCGACGAGCGCCGCGACCTCCACCGACGCCGCGCAGGCCACCGCGTCCGACGTCCCCGACTGCCTCAGCCTCAGCCCCGAGGGGCTCATGGCCTACTGCCAGTCGCGCCTGCAGAGCCTCGACGGCCAGATGACGGGCATCTTCAGCTCGCAGCAGACCAACGCCAAGGTGACCCAGGACCTCAACGCCATCGCGAGCCAGCTGAGCGCTCTCCCGTCGCCGAGCTCGAGCTCGTCCACGAGCATCACGATCTCGGCCGCCAACGCCGCCGCCATCGAGGCCGCCTACACGCGGGCGATCAACGACGCCGGCCCCACGAGCTCGATCGGGGAGCAGCTGACCACCGACCTCGGCACCTTCCAGACGGCCGCTCAGGGCGGCACCATCTCGACCGACAAGGCGAGCCTGCTCACGCAGAACCTGAAGAACTACACGGGCGATCTCAACAGCGACTCGGAGCTGACGATGATCAACCTCCAGTCGCTCATGTCGCAGCGCCAGACGGCGGTGCAGCTCACGACCAACCTCGTGCAGTCGCTCGGTCAGCAGACGAGCGACATCGCGAAGAACATCGGTGGGTAGGGGGGCGCGACGATCATGGAAGCCTTCACCGTCCCCGTCCCCTTCACGCCCCCTCACCCGACCCCCGAGGCGACCCGCGCCCGCGCGCTCGAGGCGCTCTACGCGACCGGCCACTGGCTCCTGTCGCGCGAGCGGGTGCACGACGCGGCCAGCGTCTTCCGCGGGATGGCCGTCCTCGCCCCGGAGGACGAGCGGCCCTGGCTCGCCCTCGGCGCGTGCCACGAGGCGCTGAAGCAGACGCAGCTCGCGCTCGACATGTACGGCACCGGGGAGACGCTCAGCCCCCACGCGGTCCGCTCGAGGCTGGCGCGGGCGCGCGTGCTCTCCGAGCTCGGGCGCGACGACGAGGCGCGCGACGAGCGCGCGAACGCCGGGGAGATCGCCGAGGACCTGGGCGACGACGTGCTCGTCGCGCTCGTGGACGCCGAGCGGGGCGCGCCGTGAACGTCGGGGCGCAGCGGGCCGGACGGACGACGGCGACCGACTGGACACCGGCCTCCGGGGCGACGAGCGGGGCGAAGAGCCCCTCGTCGCTCCTGCCGGACCCGGGCAGCCCCGGGCTCGACGGGACAGAGGACGCGATGTCCCTGATGTACGAGCTCGTCGCGAAGCAGGGGCAGTCGTCCATGGCGACGGGCCAGATCGGCGTGGACGCCCAGACCCGGTCGCAGCAGGGGCAGCGGGCGCGGCAGGAGGCGGCGCTCCAGCAGCAGGAGGCCGACGAGGCGAAGCTGGACACCGGCGGAGGGCTCTTCGGCGCCATCTGCCACGCCTTCGTCGACGTGGGGAAGGACCTGCTCGAGGGGAACCTCGTGACGCTCCCGGTCGACTCCACGAGCGACCTCGTCAACATGGTCGACGACCCTCACTTCGTCGCCCAGCTCGAGGCGGTGGCCCCCGAGGTCGCCGAGTATGTCGGCGTCGCGGCGGCCATCGTCGGCGCCGCGGCGCTCACGGTCGCGTCCGGCGGGACCGCGGGGATCGTGGTCGCGGCGGTCGTGATCGGCCTCTCCGCGAGCGGGACGGTCGTCGCCAAGACCCAGTGCCTCGGCAAGGACTCAGCGTACATCGGCCTCGGGCTCGAGGCTGCAGGGGCCGCGCTCTCGCTCGGCGCGAGCAGCGGCGTGGCCGCGACGGGGGCGCTCGGCACGGCCTCGTCGGTCGTGAGCGGCGCGTCGGGGGCGGCGGACGTCCTCGCGGGGGCGTCCACGGTCGTGGTCGGCCACGAGCAGGCCGACGTCCTCGACGACACGGCCGACGTGCAGCAGGCCACCGTGGCGATGAACCGGAGCGCCCGGATGGTCGCCGACCTCGTCGCGGGCCTGAAGGAGGCCCAGACGTCCAACAAGAACGCGCTCCAGGTCCTCGCCGGAGCCGCCCAGACCTACGACCAGACCCTGACGCTCGCCTCGGCGGCAAAGGCATGACCCGTGATTGTCGACAGCACCCACGCAGCACGCGCCACCTCGTCCACCACCGACCTCGGTTCTCCCTCCGCGAAGGTGGGGTCGACCGCGGTACCCCCGACCACGACACTCCTCCCTGACCCGACCGCCGCGCTGCTCGGCGCCGACCTGGGGGCCGAGATCGCCGCGCTGGCGGTGAAGAGCGGCCAGCTCGAACGGAGCCTCGAGACGCGCGCGGCGGAGGCGCAGGACTCCCTCCAGAACGACGCGGAGCAGGCCGAGGTCGCGACGATGCACGACGAGGCGTCAACCATGCGGGCGGGGGCGTGGGCGTCGGGGCTCATGCAGATCGGGGCGGGCGCCTGCTCGGTGGCGGCGGCCGGGACGTCCGCGGGCTCGACCGCCGGTGGGCTCCTCAAGGGGGCGTCCGAGGGGCTGAGCGGAGCGGCGACCCTCGCCGGCGGGCTGAGCAAGGCGGCCGCGACGGACACCGAGGCGCTCGCCACGGGGTACAAGGCGCTCGCCGACGCGGCCCAGCGGTCGGGGGCCGCGGCGCGCGACGGGCAGAAGAGCGCCTCCGACTTCGTGCAGTCCGCCATCGACTTCTACAGGGAGTACCGGGCGACGAAGGCCCAGGCCGACGCGGCGGCGCTGCACGGGGCCTGACGGCGCGTTCCGGCGCGCCGCGTTCCGCGGTAAGGGGTGGGGATGAAGATCTACACCAAGACCGGCGACGACGGCACCACCGGGCTCTTCGGCGGCGCGCGCGTGAAGAAGGCCTCCGCGCGCGTCGAGGCGTACGGGACGGTCGACGAGCTGAACGCCACGCTCGGGCTCGCGCGCGCGTCGCGCCTCGGCGAGCTCACCGACGCCGTGCTGGCGCGCGTGCAGGTCGATCTCTTCACGCTCGGGGCCGAGCTCGCCTGCGTCCCCGGGAGCGAGGCGAAGCTCGCCATGCCGCTGCTCCTCGCGGTCGACGCGGAGCGGCTGGAGCGGGCCATCGACGAGGCGGAGGCGCAGCTCGCGCCGCTGCAGACGTTCATCCTCCCCGGCGGCTCTCCGCAGGCTGCCGCGCTCCACCTCGCGCGCACCGTGTGCCGCCGCGCCGAGCGCGCGCTCCTCGCCATGGACGACGCGCCGACGCGTACGGACCTGGTGGTCTACCTCAACCGCCTGAGCGATCTCCTCTTCGTCCTGGCCCGCGTCGCCAACCGCGAGCAGGGGGTGACCGACGTGCCCTGGGTTCCCCATCCGCGACCCGCGCGGTGAGGCCCGCGAGGGTCACGCGGCGACCGCGCCAGGGAGCGGGGCCGTGAGGAGCTCGGCGAGCATCTTGCGCCCTCGGTGGAGGCGGCTCATCACGGTGCCGAGGGGGACCTCCAAGAGCTCCGCGGCCTCCCGGTAGCTGTGCTGCCCGAGGTCGACGAGCGAGACGACGTCACGGAAGGGGCCCGGGAGCGAGCCGAGCGCGAGCGTCGTGGAGGGGGTGAGGCCGAGCTGGGCGTCGGGCGGCGCGAACGCGCTCCGCTGCGTCCAGGCCGACGGGGTCGTCGTGAGCAGCTCGAGCCCACGCCGCTCGCGGCGACGCCGCCGGTAGCCGGTGACGAAGACGCTGAAGAGGATCTGGTAGGCCCAGCCGCGGAGGTTCGACCCGGGGTCGTACTGGTCGGCGAAGCGGAGCGCGCGCTCGACGGTGTCCTGCACGAGGTCGTCGGCCGCCGCGGGGGTGAGCGCGAGGCGGGCGGCGCGGCGCTGCAGGTCCGGCAGGAGTTCGACCAGCGAGGCGCGGATCGCGGCGGCGGCAGCGGACGGGCGCGGCGCGAGGCGCGCGGGGGGAGTCGACGTGGGGATGCGGTTCATGGCCGGGGTTGCCTCCAGACCACTCCTTCAGCAACCGGGGTGCCACCGCGACAGCGCTCGATTTCCCGGGGTTCTTGCCCCCCGGACCGCCCGACCGTGTCCTCCGGGACAACCGGCGTGGGCGCCCGGCAACTGTGCGGGGTGCTTCAGGGGGCGAGCAGGCCGGCGACGGCGCGCGGGTACTCGTCGGCGATCTCGTGGGCGAGGAGGCCGCGGTCGCCGTGCGCGCGCGACCACGCCTCCGCCGCGAGCCCGTGCAGGTGGACCCCGGCGTAGGCCGCCTCGAACGGGTCGAGCGAGCAGGCCAGCGCGGCGATGGTACCGGCGAGGACATCCCCCGAGCCGGCGGTGGCGAGGGCGGCGGTCCCCGAGGCGTTGATCACAGGGCGCTCGTCGGGAGCCCCGATGAGGGTGTGGGCCCCCTTGAGGACCGTCACCGACCGGGCGCGCTCCACGCACGAGGCCAGGGCAGCGAACCGCCCCGCCTCCACCTCCCGCGCGTCCGAGCCGAGCAGCGCTCCGAGCTCCCCCGGGTGCGGCGTCAGGACCGCAGCCCCCTTCGACGACGCGAACACCTCCGCGTCCCCCGGGAACATCGCCAGCGCGTCGGCGTCGACCACGCTCGGCCCCTCCCACCGCGACAGGACGTAGCGGACCACCGCCCGCGCGGCGTCGTCCTTGCCGAACCCCGGCCCCATCACCACCACCCGCGCCCGGGCGAGCGCGGCGTCGATGCTCGCCGCGAGGCTCTCCCGGTCGAGGCGCGCCGTCATCACCTCGACCGCGCGCGCGTCGAGCGCGTCGGCGGCCTCGGGCCACGTCGCCACGGTGACGAGCCCCGCCCCCGCCCGGAACGCCCCGTGGGCGCACATCACCGCGGCCCCGAGGTGACCGGGCGACCCCGCGAAGACGACGACGTGCCCGGCGCTGTTCTTGTGGGCGCCGACCGAGCGCGGCGAGAGGAGCCTCGCGACGTCGGACCGCTCGAGCAGCGCTGCGGCCGCGTCGACCTGATCGATGACGGGGCCGGGGACGCCGATGTCGGCCACGACGACCCTGCCGGCCAGCCGCGCGCCGTTCGGCGTGAGGAGCCCGAGCTTGTGGGCCGCGAAGGTGACGGTCAGGTCGGCGTGCACCGCGACGCCGAGCGTCGCCCCCGTGTCGGCGTCGAGCCCGGACGGCAGATCCACCGCGACCACGGGGCGCCGCGCGTGCATGATCGCCTCGACCACCGCCGCGTCCCCCCCCTCGATGGGCCTCGAGAGCCCGGTGCCGAAGAGCGCGTCGACGACGAACGTGGCGCCGGCCAGGGCCGAGCGGAGCGCGGCGAGGTCCCCCACCTCTCGCGCCGCCAGCCCGACGCCGGTCATGGCGGTGAGCTGCGCCCGCGCGTCGCCGGTGAGCTTCGACGCACTCCCCGCGAGGAAGACGAGGACCGACGCCCCGCGGAGCAGGAGGTGCCGCGCGACCACGAAGCCGTCCCCGCCGTTGTTCCCGAGGCCGGCGACGACCACGGCCCGCGCCTCCGCGAGCGGTCGCCCCGGCCAGTGCCGCTCGATGGCGTCGACCACGCCGCGCCCCGCGTTCTCCATCAACAGCAGGCTCGGGACGCCGTGACGGTCGATGGTGAGCCGGTCGAAGGCCCGCGACTGCTCGCGGGAAAGGACGGGGATCACGAGCCCCCCTCGAGGACGACGACGGCGGCGGCGACCCCCGCGTCGTGCGAGATGGAGATGTGCCACCGCGAGGCGCCGAACCGCTCGGCCATGGCGAGCGCGTTCCCCCGTAGGTCGAGCCTCGGCCGCCCGCTCTCCGTCCGTCGCACCTCGACCTCGTGCCAGCCGACGCCGCGCGCGCCGTCGAGCGCCTTCGCGAACGCCTCCTTCACGGCGAACCGCCCCGCCAGCGACGTCGCAGGGTCGCCCCGCCCCGACAGATCGGCCCGCTCGGCGTCGCTGCAGATGCGGGTGAAGAAGCGCTCGCCGTGCCGATCGAGCGCCTTGCGCATCCGCTCGATGGAGCATACGTCGATGCCGACGCCGACGATCATCCGAGCGCCCCGGGCCCGTCGCCGGACATGGCGCGGCGCATCGCCCGGACCGCCCCGTCGAGCGAGAGGAAGATGGCGTCCGAGATGACGGCGTGGCCGATGTTGAGCTCGACGACCCCCGGGAGGCTCGCCACCCTCCCCACGTTGGCGCGCGTGAGGCCGTGCCCCGCCGCGACCTCGAGGCCGAGGGCCTCGCCGCGCCCGGTCGCGAGGAGGAGCCGCCGGAGCTCGGCCTCGGCGTCGCCCCCCGAGGCGTGGCAGTAGACCCCGGTGTGCAGCTCGATCTGCCTGGCGCCGGTGCGGACCGAGGCCTCCACCTCGGCGAGATCGGGGGCGATGAAGAGGCTCACCTTGATGCCGGCGTCGACGAGGCGACGGACGCGCGTCGTGAGCGCCTCCCCTCCGCCCCGCACGTCGAGCCCCCCCTCGGTCGTCCGCTCCTCGCGCCGCTCGGGGACGAGCGTCACGACGTCAGGGCGGACGCGGAGCGCGATGGCCACCATCTCGTCGGTCGCGGCCATCTCCAGGTTGAACGTCCTCGTCGACGCGTCGCGGAGGCGGGCGACGTCCGAGTCGTGGATGTGACGGCGGTCCTCGCGGAGGTGCGCCGTGATGCCGTCCGCCCCCGCCGCGAGGCAGACGGCGGCCGCCACGACCGGGTCGGGGTACGGCGTCCCGCGCGCGTTCCGGAGGGTGGCGACGTGGTCGACGTTGACGTGGAGCCGGACGGGGCCGCTCATTCGCCGTCGTCCCCGCCGCTCTCGCCCATGTCGTCGTCGGTCTTCGGGGTCGCGAGCAGGGCGCCGTCCGGCCCGTCGCGGCGGATGATGAACGTCCGGTGCCCCACGGTGTCGGGGGTCTCCCGCGCCACGACGCTGATGACGTTCACCCCCGGCCGCAGCGGGAGGTCGGCCGAGAACGCCATGCTCTTCGGGTCCTTGCCGTTCCGGTTGGACTGGTAGAAGACCTTGCGCGAGTTGACGAAGACGTAGGCGTCCTGGAGCCGGTCGCCGTCGCTGGTCGTCCCGCGGATCTCGGTGTGCGCGTCGCGCGTCGCCAGCGCAGGGTCGCTCACCTCGACCACCGGGGGGGCGTGCGCCATCGTGTCGACGAACGCGACCGGGCCCGAGGGGGCGGCGCGCGCGACGTCGAGCTCCCCCGCCCGGACGAACCCGAAGCGCCCGTCGCCGAGCGCCACCTTCACGAAGTCCCCCGCCGTCCCGGTCACCGTGGCCGCCACCCCCGCGGGGAGCTGGCCGAAGACCCGCGACGCCGGGTCGGGCGACTCGAACAGGGACGCCCCGTCCCCCTTCGCCTCCCGCGCCCCCGAGGCGGGGGTGACGGCGAGCGGCGTCGCGAACGGCATCCGCACCTTCTCGGCGACGCTCTCGCGCAGATCGCGGTCGGAGATCGTCAGCTCCACCTTCGCCTCCGGGTCGGCGAGCGTCCCGACGTCGAAGGTGAACTGCACCTTCTTCACGTCCCCGGGCTTCATGTTGGAGATGTCGAAGCGCCCCTCGTGGAGCAGCAGCCCGTCGCCCGACAGGTTGCGGAGGTTCGCCTGCGTCTCGTAGGAGCGCCCCCGGCCGGTGTTCTTCACCGTCAGGTACATCGTCAGCGCCTCCCCCTGCTGCAGGCGCCCGTCGCCGTTCCCCTTCCGGTTGTCGGCGATCTGGTAGCTGTAGGCGAAGATGGGGCGCTCCATCGCCTTCACCGTCACGCGCGCGTCGGTGTCGGCCGGGGCCCGCCCGCGCGCCTCGTCGAAGTGGATCTTGATCCCGTCGGCGCGCGTGAGCGAGTCGCGGGGGATGCGGCAGAAGCGCGGCGCGTCCTTGGGGAGCGGGGCGGTCGACCCGGCCTTGTACCCCTCGGTCTCGCACCAGCCGAGCGGCGCCACGGCCGTCCGGGACTTCCCTGGCTCGAGCTTGCCGAAGATGAGCTCCTTGTTGTCGAACATCGGGTCGTCGCTCGTCGTGAGCGCGTTCAGGCGGTAGAGCGGCGTCGTGCCGCGGTTGGTGGCCGTGATGCGGAGCTGCATCGCGTCCCCCGCGTTCACCTCGACCCCCGGGGTCGACGGGGCGTTCGCGACGGCGCCGGTCCCGGGCCCCACGAACGTCTCGACCTTCACGTCGACGTTCGCGGCGGCGGCCCCCTGCCCCGGCGCGGCCTGCTGCACGTCCGGCGGCGCGTCGCTCCAGTCGACCTGCATCGCCTTGAGCTCGGCGGTCACCTTCGCGAGCTCGGCCGTCCGCGCGTCGGCGATAAGCCCCCTGGCGGCCCGCAGCTGGTCGAGCCGCTTCCCCGAGGGGACGTGCCCCACGAGGTCGCGCCCGAACTTCACCCAGAAATCCATCTGGAAGTTGTCGTCCGGGTCGCCGCCGCGGTCGCGGAGATCCTGCCGCTCCTTCTGCGGCAGGTCGTAGCGCACGGTCTCGAGCGGGTGCTGCCCCTCGCGGATGCGGGCGTTGGAGAGGCTCCGGGCGAGGTCGCGCTCCTTGATGAGGTTGGTCGTGTCGACGGTGAGGTCCATCTCCTGCTCGTCGACGGTCATCGGGTCGAGCTCGATGTCCGGCGTCACCCCCGTCCCCTGGATGGAGATGTCCCCTGGCTCGGTCAGGTACTGCGCGATGGTCAGCTTGAGGGCGGCCTTCTCGGGGAGGTCGTTGAAGATGAGCTGCACGCTCCCCTTGCCGAAGGTGGTCTCGCCGACGATGACGGCGCGGTCGTGGTTCTTCATGGCGCCGGCGACGATCTCGCTGGCGCTGGCCGACGACCCGTTCACCAGCAGCGCGATGGGGTAGTCGGGCTCGGTCCCCTCCCCGTGGGCGACCTTCTCGTCGCGCCCCTCGCTCGGGTTCACCGTGGTCACGATGGGGCCCTCGGCGATGAACGTGTCGGCGACCTTGGCCGCCTGGTCGAGGAGGCCTCCGGGGTTGCCCCGGAGGTCGAGCACGAGCCCCTTCAGCTCGCCCGTCTTCTTGAGGTCGGCCAGCGCCTCGGTGAGATCGTCGGCGGTGTTGGACTGGAACTGCTTGATGCGCACGTAGCCGACGTGGTCGGCCCCATCGAGCAGCCGGTGCTCGACGCTGGCGACGCGAATGGTCTCGCGCTCGAGCTCGAACGGCCTCGACCCGGCCCAGCCGTCGGCCCCGTCCCGGTGGACCCAGATGGTGACCTTCGAGTGCGGGGCGCCGCGCAGGTGCGCGACGGCCTCGTTGATCCCCATGTTGAGGGTCGACTCGCCGTTGATCTTCACGATGCGGTCGTGGCGCCGGAGCCCCGCCCGCCCCGCCGGCGTGCCGGGCATCGGGTTCATCACGGTGAGCTGCTGGTCGCGGATGGAGATGACGATGCCGAGCCCGCCGAACTGGCCGCTCGTCGAGAGGTTCATCTCCTTGTAGGCGTCGGGGCTGAGCAGGACGCTGTGCGGGTCGAGGGTGTGGAGCATCCCGTTGCAGGCGGCGTACTCCACGTCGCGCAGGGCGACGTCGGTGTTGCGGAGGTTGTCCTGGAGGAAGCTGAAGATCTCGTGCAGGCGCGCCGTCACGTCCCAGGGGCCCTGGACGTTGTCGACGCGGAACTCCTTCTCCTGCGTGTCGACGCGCACCTTCACGGTCGGCGCGTTCTCCTCGTGGAAGACGATGACCTGCGCCACGTCGCGCTGGACGTAGTTGAGGGCCGAGAGGAGCATCTCGCGGGGCCGGACCCGCTTGGGGTCGACGTACCGCTCGCGCACCTTCTTGACGACCTCGTTGACCACCTTCAGCTCGGTCAGGTCGTACGGACCGCTGGGCTGACCGCCCATGGCCGAGCTGTTGGCGGCGATGGCGGGGGCGAGGCCCTCCCAGAGCCCCCCGCCGTTCAGGCGGAAGGCGAGGTAGGCCGCGACCCCGAAGGAGCCGAACAGCACGATAACTTTGGCGAAGCGGTCGAGCGCGCGCATGGAGGCTGGAGTATAGAGCAACAAGCCTCGCCGGCTATTCCCGCGACCGCGGAGGGGACGGTTTCTCCCGGGCGGGGCGCGGACCGCCGCAGGCGCCGCCCCTACCTCTTCTCCCCCAGCGCCTTGTGCACGGCCTCGGCGACGAGGCGCGTCGTGAAGGGCTTCGTGATGAAGGCGGCCACGCCGTGCTCGGCGGCCACGTGCCTGTCGACCCCGTCCGCGTGCCCCGTCGCGAGGACGATGGGGAGGCCGGGGCGGTGGAGGCGGAGCTGGTCGATGAGCCCGAGGCCCGTCACGCGGGGCATGGTGAAGTCGGTGAACAGGACGTCGAAGCCCGTCCGGTCGGCCTCGAAGGCCGCGAGGGCCGCGGCCCCCCCGCTGACGCCGGTGGCGCGGTAGCCGAGCGCCGTCAGGATCCGGGTGACCACCCGGACGATGGCCGGCTCGTCGTCGACCACGAGGACGTGCTCCCCCGCGCCGCGCGGGACGCTCGACTCCCCCGCGGCCGCCGGGGCCGACGCGGTGCGCAGCTCGGGGAGGAGCACCTCGAAGGTCGTCCCCTCCCCCTCGCGGCTCCGGACGTGGATCTCCCCGTGGAGGTCGCGGACGATGCCGCGGACGACCGCGAGGCCGAGGCCCGACCCCTGCCCCACCGGCTTCGTGGTGAAGTACGGCTCGAATATGCGATCGAGGAGCGCCTCGGGGATCCCCCCGCCGGTGTCCGACACGAGCAGCCGGACGGTCGGCCCGCCGAGCGCGGTCCCCCCTCTCTCGACGGCCACCGAGAGGACCCCGCCGCTCTTCTTCATGGCGTACGCGGCGTTGGTGCAGAGGTTCAGGATGACCTGGTGGACCTCGGAGAGGTCGGCGAGCACGGGGCCGCAGGTCGGGTCGACCCGGGCGCTGAGCTCGATCGTCGCCGGGAGGGTGGCGCGGAGGAACTTGAGCGTCTCCTTGACGAGCGGCCCCAGGCTGACCGGCGCGGGCTCCCCCGGCGCCTGCTTTCGGCCGATGACCAGGAGCCGCTGGACGAGGTCGGCGGCGCGGCCGGCGGCGAGGCGGATCTGCCCCAGGTCGTCGCCCGCCGTGGCCCCCGGAGGGAGGCCCTCGAGCGCGAGCTCGGCGTGGGCGACGATGGGGGTGAGGATGTTGTTGAGGTCGTGCGCTACGCCCCCGACCAGGAGCGCGATCGACTCGATCTTCTGCGCCTGCCGGAGCTGCCCCTCGACGGCCGCGGCCTCGGTCGCCACCCGCCGCTGCTCGGTGACGTCGCTCACCGCCAGGCGACACTCCGCCCCGAACTCGGAGCGGACCCCCTCGATGCGGAGCCAGAGGGGCCGCTCTCCCGCGCCGACTGCCGGGAGCTCGAACGGCGCGGGCTGCTTGCCGAGGTGGACCGCCGCCAGGAACGCCGCGAGGTCGAGGCGCGCCTCGGAGGGGAAGAAGCCGTCGAGCTGCCGGCCCGGGAGGGTCTCGCGATCGGCGCCGAAGAGGCGGGCGCCGCGCAGGTTCCCCCCCCGCAGGGTGCCGCTCCGGTCGACCGTGAAGTAGCCGATGGGGGCGAAGTCGTAGAGGTCGACGAACCGCTCGTTCGCGTCCTCGAGCGCCCCCTGCGAGCGCATCAGCTCCTCGTTCTGGATCTCGAGCTCGGCCTGGTGGACCGAGAGCTCGATGAGGAGCTTCCGGTGGTCCTCCAGCGTCACGGGGGGAGCCTGGACGGTCGGGCGCGCGGCGAGGCGGGCCATGGCCTGGCCGCGGAGGGCGCTGGCGTAGCTCGACTCGCGGGACAAACCTCGAGGGTAGCACGGGCGGGCCGGGGGTGTTTGGTTTCCAGAGCTCTTGGAAATGTTCTCGCCGGGGCACGCTCGATGCGCGGATCGCAGAGGAGTCGTCAGGAAGGGCGGAAGGCAGGAAGGAGTTCCGTTCCCACCTTCCGTTCTTCCGTCCTTCCCGTGACTCCCCTCCGGGGGATCGCCGCTCCGGGGGCGTAGTCGGCCGCTATCGTCTGAGAGTGGACCGCTATCCTCCTGTAGTGATGGGCGATCCTTGCGGAGTGCGCCTTTTTCTCCATGTAGTGCTGCTCGATCCTGGTGAAGTGCGCCACTGTCGTCCCGCAGTGCGGCACGATCCAGGTGGAGTGAGCCGCAATCGTCCCGCGGTGCAGTGCGAACATCAAGGAGTGCATCGCGAACCTTGGGGAGTCCGCCGCTACCGTCCGGTAGTGAACCGCCAACCTCCGGTAGTGAACCGCCGACCTCCGGTCGCCCGCCGCTACGGTCGCGGAGCGGCCCATGGAGGAGGGGGAGGCGGCGACTCCCGGCGTTCGAAGGGCGCGACATGCCTCGCCATCGCCGACGACGGGGCCGGAGAGGTTGTCTTCCAGACCTTCGTCGTCCTCTTCGACGAGGCTGACCGCGGATTCCGCAGAGGAGGCGACGAGGGGGCTCGTGCAGCGGCGCTCTCCCCGGAGGTCGTGGGCGACGGAGGTCCGGGAGTGGTCGAGGGCGTGCTCGACGCCGAGGGCTCCGCCGCGTCGGACGCGCACGGCCAGGGCGGAGGCGCCCTCTACCCGAGCTTCTTCGCCGGCGCCCGGTGCCCCGCGTCCGCGACGAGCAGCGTCGCGGACGGCTTCATGGCGAAGACCCGGAGGCCTCCATCATGGGGAGGAGCACCTCGAAGGTCGTCCCCTCCCCCTCCTTGCTCCGGACGGTGATCTCCCCCCGGAGCTCGGCGACGATGCCGCGGACGACGGCGAGGCCGAGGCCCGACCCCTGCCCGACCGGCTTGGTCGTGAAGTACGGCTCGAAGATCCGCGCGAGGAGCGCCGGGGACATGCCGCGCCCCGTGTCCTCTACCAGGAGCCGCAGCGATGGCGCGCCGAGCGCTTCCCCGGCCTGCTCGACCGTCACGGCGAGAACCCCCCCGCGTTCGCTCATGGCGTACGCCGCGTTCGTGCAGAGGTTGAGGAGGACCTGGTGGATCTGCGACAGGTCGGCGAGGACAAGGCCGCAGCCCGGGTCGACGTGGACGCGGAGGTCGATGGTCGACGGGACGCTCGCGCGGAGGAACGTCACGGTCTCCTTCGCCAGCGCCCCGACGTCGACCGGGGCGAGGTCTCCCGCCTTCTTCCTTCGCCCGATGACGAGGAGCTGCTGGACGAGATCGGCGGCGCGCCCCGCGGCCGTCCGGATCTGGAGGAGGTCGTCGTGGGCGGGGCTCGAGACCTCGACCTCCCCCACCGCCAGCTCCGCGTGGGCGACGATGGGGGTGAGGATGTTGTTGAGGTCGTGCGCGAGCCCCCCCACGAGCAGCCCGATGGCCTCGATCTGCGCGTGGCGCACCTCCCCCTCGACGCGCGCCAGCTCGTCGGTCGCCCTCCGCTGCTCGGTGACGTCGCTGACCGCCAGCCGACACTCGCCCCCCTGGTCGGAGAGCGACCCCTCGACGCGCAGGTAGCGGCGCTCGTCGTCGGCCCCGAGCGCGGGGAGCTCGCAGGAGGCGGGGCGTTCGCCCAGGAAGACGGCCTCGATGAACGCCGCGAGCGTGGCGCGCCCCTCGGGGCGGACGAAGCGCTCGAGCCGGTTGCCAGGGAGGGTCGACCGGGTCACGCCGAGCAGGCTCGCCCCCCGGAGGTTGGACGCCCGGATGACGCCCGCGCGGTCGAGCGTGAGGTAGCCGACGGGGGCGAAGTCGTAGAGGTCGGCATACTTCTCGCTCGCCACCTCGAGCTCCCCCCTGGCCTGGACCAGCTCCTCGTTCTGGAGCTCGAGCTCGGCCTGGTGCACATAGAGCTCGTGGAGGAGCCGCCGGAGATCCTCCAGCGACGTCGGGAGCGCCCCGTCCGGGACCTTCAGGTTCACCCGCGCGACCGCCCGCTGGCGCAGGCTCGTGGCCGTCTCCTCCCGTCTCACTGTTCCCCCCCTCCCTTGCCGGTCGCCGACCGGAGCTCCGCCTCGAGCTGCTTGGCCGCCGTGATGTCCGTGAAGGTCATGACCACCCCCTCGATGCGATCGTCGAGGGTCCGGTACGGCATGACGCGCACCAGGCACCAGCGGCCGTCCAGCGTCCGCGCCTGCTTCTCCTTGAAGACGAGCGTGCGGAGGACCTCGCGCGCGTCGGCGGCGAGGTCGGGGTAGACGACCTGCGAGGTGAGGTCCGTCAACGGGCGGCCGACGTCGCCGGGGATGAGCTTGAAGAGGGTGGTCGCGCGGTCGGTGTAGCGGCGAACGTTGAGCTTGCCGTCGAGGAAGAGCGTCGCGATCTCGGTGCTGTTCAGGAGGTTCTTGAGGTCGGCGGTGGATCGCGACAGCTGCTCCACCTTGCTCGAGAGCTCGGCGTTCACCGTCTGCAGCTCCTCGTTGAGCGACTGCATCTCCTCGCGCGAGGTGGTCAGCTCCTCGTTGGTCGACTGCAGCTCCTCATTGGTCGACTGCAGCTCTTCGTTGGCGCTCTTCAGCTCCTCCTGCGACGACTGCATCTCCTCGCGGGTGGTCTGGAGCTCCTCGCGCGACCGCTGCAGGTCGGCCGACAGCTCGGCCACGCGCGGGCTCTGCGGGGGGGACGGCCGGGCGCCGCGCTTCCCCGCCTTCCCGGGCCGGGGGCTGTCGGGGACGACCGGGGCGTCCGTGAAGACGATGAGGACCTTCCCCTTGAGCGCCGGCGGATCGTCGAGCGGCTGCACAGTCAGGTCGACCGTCTGCCGCCCCCCGTTCGTGCCGACGACCAGCCCGCGCACGACCACCGGCTCCCGGGTCCGCCGGACGCGCTGCAGCGCCCCCCCAAGCTCCTGGCGGAGCCCCTCCCGCGCCATCGCGTAGAGGTTGAGCGTCGCCTTCCCCACGGCGGGCTCGAGGTACTTCCCGGTGCGGGCGCTGGCGTAGAGGATGTCCCCGTCCTCGGTCGCGAGCACGGCCGCGGGGGCGAAGTGCTGGAGCACCCACTTGTCCGTCAGCGCCTCGAGGCTCGGCTGCGCCCTCGGGGTCGGCGCGGTGTCCGTCCCCGCGGGGAGGGGCTGCGCGAACGTGTAGGGGAAGGCGACGGGCTGCACCTGCGAGTCCCCTTCGCGGCGCCGGAAGACGCGCGCCTTGCCGCCGAGGCTCTCGAAGCGGTCACCGTAAGGGCCGATCGACTCGGCGCTACCGAGGACGAGGAGCCCCCCCGGCTTCAGGCTGTAGTGGAAGACCGGCAGGAGCTTCTTCTGCAGCTCGGGCTCGAGGTAGATGAGGACGTTGCGGCACGAGACGAGGTCGAGCTTGGTGAACGGCGGGTCGCGGATGACGTCGTGCTCGGCGAAGATGACGCTCTCGCGGATCGCCTTGCCGACGCGGTAGCCCCCGGGGTCGCGGACGAAGAAGCGCGCGAGGCGCTCGGGGGAGACGTCGGCGGCGATCGTGACCGGGTAGACGGCCTGGCGGGCGCGCTCGATCGCGTCGTGATCGAGGTCGGTCGCGAAGATCTGGACGGGGTGGCTCTCGCGGGGGCCGAGCTTCGCCAGCGCCTCGTGGAAGACCATGGCGAGCGAGTAGGCCTCCTCCCCCGTCGAGCAGCCCGCGACCCAGGCCCGCACGGTGACCCCCCGCGCCTGGCCGGCGAGGAGCTCCGGGACGACCTCCTTCGTGAGGCGGTCCCACACCTCGGGGTCGCGGAAGAACTGCGTCACGCCGATGAGCAGCTCCTTGAAGAGGAGGTCGACCTCGGCCGGGTTCTCCTGCAGGTAGCGGACATACTGGGCGATCCCCTCCAGCTGGTGAATCCCGATGCGCCGCTCGACGCGGCGGTAGAGGGTGCTCTTCTTGTAGAGGGAGAAGTCGTGGCCGGTGCGGGCGCGGAGGAGGAGCACGATCTTCTCGAGGCCGGTCTGCGAACGGGCGTCGATGATCACGCTCGGGACCGAGAGCTGGGGGGCGCGCCGCAGGTAGGCGAGGGCCCTCTCCGCGAGCTCGTCCGCCGGCGCCACGACGTCGGCGACCCCCGCCAGGATGGCGCTCCGCGGCATCCCGTCGAACTTCGCCGTCGCCGGGTCCTGCACGAGGCCGAGCCCCCCCTTCTCCTTGATGGCCCGGAGCCCGGCGGTGCCGTCCGAGCCCATTCCGGAGAGGATGACCCCGACGGCGAGCGCCCCCTGGTCCTCGGCGAGCGACCGGAGGAAGTAGTCGATGGGGAGACGCAGCCCGCGCGGCGCGTTCGGAGGGGTCAAGAGGAGGCGGCCGCGGAGGATCCCCACGTCGGCGTTGGGGGGGATGACATAGACGCGGCCGGACGCGATGGTGACGTGATCGCGGACCTCCTCGACGGGGAGCCGGGTGGCGCGCTGCAGCAGCTCGACGAGCATCCCCTTGTGGTCGGGGTCGAGGTGCTGCACGACGACGAAGGCGGCGGTCGTCTCCGGCGGGACGTGCTGGAGGAACTGCTCGAGCGCCTCGAGCCCCCCCGCCGACGCCCCCACGCCGATGACGAGGGGACGCGCTCGAGGCTGGGCCGCCCCCTCCTTCTTCGACGCCGACGCGGCGCGTCGTGTCGGTACCGGTCTGGCACCCCTAGCCATGGTCACGAGAGATCGTGCGCCCGAAAGGGGCCGGAGGGAAGGACGAACAGGGGAGGCGCGCTGGGCCCTCGAATGAGCCTGCCCGCCGTCCCCCCCTCGGATATGCTGTGCTCAACGTCACGCGCGGGGTCGTCCGCGGCGGGGCAACGTGAGGGGCGCTGCGATGTCAGGGACGAAGAAGGAAGCCGGGCTCGAAGCGCAGGACCTCCGCTCGACGACGGAGGGGGCGACCACGGCGGCGTCGGGGGCGACCGGCGAGGCGGACCGGCGCATCAAGCCGCGCCACGCCGTCAGCATCAACGTCACGCTGTTCGGCGAGCACAACTTCTACGTCGGGCTCTCGGAGAACCTGTCGGAGGGGGGGCTCTTCGTCGGCACGCAGAACATCCTCCCCATCGGCACCCTCATCCGGATGGAGTTCACCCTCCCGACCTTCCCCGACGCGGTCTCGGTCGTGGGGGAGGTCCGCTGGGTCCGGTCGCCCAACGCCTTCAGCAAGGACCACAACAACTTCAGCTCCGGCGGGGGCGACGCCGGCCGGCCGGGGATGGGCATCCAGTTCAAGGAGCTGACCCCCGAGGTCTCGAAGGCCATCACGAAGTTCATCGGGATCCGCGACCCCGAGTTCTACATCGACTAGCCCGTCGCCCGCCCCCCCCGCCTCGACGTTCTCAACCACGCCGACCTGGCGTAACGTGCGCGCCATGGCAAACGACGCCGGTCCCGAAGCGAAGCAGTGGGCCCTCGCCGCCACGGCGATCCTCACCATCACGACCCGGCGCGCGCCGCGCCACGACCGCCTCGGCGGCACCGACAAGACGCCCGAGACCGAGGGGACCGCGAAGACCATCCTCGCGAACTCCTGGGGCATCGACGGGCGCGACAAGCTCGTCTCCACCCTCGAGTGGCTCGGCTCGGCGGGGCACAGCCGCGACTACGCCCAGGCAGCGGCCGCCTTCCAGCAGGCCCCCCCGCAGGCGCGGGCGCAGGACCCTCGGCTCGCCGTCGTCGGGTCGTTCGGGGCGGAGATCGGCAACCGGGGCCTCCTCGCGTGGGACCTCGGGCGAATGCTGGCGGTGGCGGGGTGGGGCTACCTGGCCGGCTACTGCTCCGAGGAGGAGGCGTGGGGGGCGTGCCTGTCGGCGGGGGCGCGGCTACGGTCGACCTACACGTCGTGGGACGAGTACGCAAAGCACTACCGGTTCGGGGCGCTCTTCACCGACCCGCAGGCCGCCCAGCAGATCGATCCCATCCTCGCCGGCCTCGCGTCCGCCCCTGACAGCCCGTGGCGCATGGTGCCGTGGAGCCTCGACGCCGCCCCGGCAGCGGGGGCTGCTCCGGCCTACGGCGCGATCCCTGGGGCGATCCCTGGGGCGATCCCTGGCGCCATCCCCGGTGCGATCCCTGGCGCCATGCCCGGCGCCGTCCCCGGCGCTCCGCAGGCGGCCCCGACGCAGCCCTCGTACGGCGGTGTCCCCGTCGTCGCGCCCCCCCCAGGCCAGGCCGGGGCGCCGCTCACCTACGGCGGCGTGCCCGTGATCGCCCCCCCGCCGGGCGGCGGCGGTCCCCCCCCGGGCGCGGGCGGCGGGGGAGGGAGCAAGCTGATCCTGGTGATGGGGCTCGGCCTCGGCGGCGTCGTCCTGCTCGCCCTGGTCATCGCCCTGTTCGTCCACTTCCGGCACCACGGCGCCCCCGAGGCGGCGCACGAGACGCCTCACGAGTCCCCGCACAGCCCGCCGGCCGGCAAGCACGGCAAGCGCTGACGCGGACCGCGCCGCCTACTCGGCCTTCGAGACGCCGGTGACGAAGTAGGTCGTGTCGCCGAAGCAGGTGGACGGGATGCCGCGGTGCTCCTCGTACTTGAGGGCGACGCGGTGCCCGGAGAGCGCCTCGATCTTCGAGACCACGGCGTCGTCCCGCACCGTGAAGGCGAAGATCTGCGCCTGCTGACCGACGACGTTGGCCATGGCCAGCTCCCCCTCGTTGGTCTTGCAGAGCCAGCCGCGCTTCGACACCTTCTGCACGAAGCCGACGCGCTCCCCCTCGGAGTAGCTGTAGTGGAGCGTCCCGTAGGTGTAGAGCGCCGAGCCCCCGCCGCCGAGGACGACCACGGCGGCGACGACACGGATGAGGATCTTCCTGGCCTTCTGCGCGACGGCTTGCTTGTCCATTCTGCGCGGCAGAGTGGCGGTCTCCTCGCCTCCCGTCAACTCACCGGCTCCTGGTACGTCCGCGCGATCTTCGCCAACAGGGAGCGGGGGGCGAGGCCCGCCGTGCTCGCCTTCAGGCGGTTCATGAGCCCGGGCACGCAGATGACGTCGCCGCGCAGCGTCGCCTCGAGCCCGGCCGTCGCGACGCTCATCGAGTCCATCACGCCCCCCTGAAAGAGGCGGGTCTTGTCGTTCCCCGCCGTGGCGTCGAAGCCGGTCTTCGTCGCGCCGGGGCAGAGGCAGGTGACGGTCACGCCGGTCCCCGCGACCTCGTTCGCGAGGGCGACCGAGAGCGAGAGGACGTACGCCTTGGTCGCGTAGTAGACGGCCATGAGCGGCCCCGGGACGAAGCCGGCCGTCGAGCCGACGTTGAGGATGCGGCCCCGCTTCCTCGCGAGCATCGGCGGGAGGAAGAGCTTGGACATGTGGGTGAGCGCGGTGACGTTCAGCGCGATGAGCCCGAGGTCGGTGCGGGCGTCGATCTCGGCGAAGGGGCCGTAGCTCCCGAGGCCGGCGTTGTTGACGAGCAGGTCGATCTCGACCCCGCGCTCGGCGAGGACCTTGGCGATGGACTCCGGGGCCGACGGGTCGGTGAGGTCGGCGGTGAGCACCGTGGCGTGGACCCCGTCCGCCTTCTCGAGCGACTCGGCCAGCGCGGCGAGCTTCTCGCGCGAGCGCGCCACGAGCACCAGGTCGTAGCCGCGCTTCGAGAGCAGGGTCGCGAGGTCGGCGCCGATGCCTCCGGAGGCTCCGGTCACGAGGGCGGTGGGGCGAGGGGGGGAGGTCGTGGTCATGCCGGTTCCTTCGCAGGGCCCGGGCCCGGCCGCAAGACAGAGCCGGACCCGCCCCCCGTCAGAAGCCGTACGAAGCGGCGACGCGGCCGACGAAGCCAGGGGCCTGGCCCGAGGCCTGCGAGAAGCCCACGGCCGGCCCGCCGACGAGCGTGAGGCGTTCGTCGAGCAGCTGCAGCGAGGCGATGGGGCCGACGAACATGCGCGCCCCCCCCTCGGCCCCGGGGGTGAACGCCTCCTCGAGGTCCTGCCCCACCCACTCCGCCCCGGCCCTGAACGCCCCCGCGACCCGGTAGGTGGCGCCGAGGTTGACCATCACATCGAGCGGGTCGCGCCCGTCGGCGAAGACGTGCTCGGCGTGGAGGTTCCCCACGAGGCGGAGCCGGCCGACGTCGCCGGAGATCGCGGCCTGTCCCCACATGCCGTTGTCTCCGTTCGGGCTCCCCGGGGTCCACTTCCCGGCGTCGTCGCTGTAGACGGGCCCGCCCCACGACTCCCGGAGGTAGCCGCCGCTGAGCACGAGGCGCAGGTGCTGCCAGCCGGCCGGCGAGACGCGGACGCGGAGCCCGACGATGGCCCCCCCGCTGGTGCCGTTCTCCCCGTCGAGGCCGAGCTGGCCGAGGGCCACCACGGACACCCCGCGGAGCAGGCCGAGCTCCCCCCCCGCCGTGAACATCACGCCCGGCTGCGCGGTGTTGGCGGCGAAGGCGGAGTAGCGCGTCGGCACGACGACCCCGGCGATGCGCGAAGGGCTGGAGCCGACGTCGGTGTACGACGTGCTCGTCATGCCGATCACCGTCATGGGGGGGGCGATGCGGGCGTCGTCGGCGTAGAGCCAGGTCCGGTCGATCGCGCGGGGGGCCTCGGGCCCGGCGGGGACGACGTCCGGGCTCATGGGCTCGTCTGCCCGCGCGGGCCCCGCCGCTGCCAGCAGGCAGAGAAGGGGGGCTGCGACCATGGCGTACGGAGAGGCGGGACGCACCTGCGGAGGTTTACCACTCCATGCGTCACCGAGCGACCGGTGCGCGCCACGCCGGCCCTAGGCCCCTCGCGCCTTCTCGTAAGCCTCGGTGACCGTGGTGACCGTCCACGACGGCTCGCCGGCGCGCAGCAGCGGCGTCATCCACGCGAGCGCGTGCGCTGGGTCGTCAAACGTGCGGGTCGGCGCCCTGGGGCGCCCGAGGAGGGTGATGGTGCTGAGGAAGGCGCGCGTCGCGGCGCCGACCATCCCTCCGACGAGCACGAGGTGGGCGGCGACGACGTAGAGGGTCCCCGCGGTCAGCTTGACGGCCTGCTGCCGGACCTCGTCGCTGAAGTCCGGCAGGCCCCCCCCTTCGATGACGTTCAGGAGGCCGATGCCCCCCTCGTACCGGCGGCGGAGCGTCGCCCCGGTCGCCTCGAGCGCCCGCAACTGCCCGGCGCGCGGGGCGCTCTGCCAGACCGCGATCTCGAGGTTCTGGCAGGTGACGAGCTTGTAGTCCGAGCGCTGGTGCACGACGAGGTCGAGCATGGCCCCAGGCTACCACCGCGACGCGTGCCCCTGCAGGCCGTCAGTCGTCGAGCAGCGCGCTCTGCATCGCGGCGCCCGACGCTGCGAACCCGTAGCCGAGGAGGAACGCGAGGTCGACGAGCGGGCCGAAGGCGCTCGCCCCGAAGGCCGGGATGGCGAACAGGATGTCCCCCGCCGTGAAGAAGACGACGCCGACCAGCAGCGTCCCCCAGACGCCCCAGACGCGCCCCCCGCGGAGCGCGAGCGTCATGCGGAGGAGCACGAGCGTCGGGACGAGGAGGACGAGATCGAGGACCGGGTAGCCGAGGTTGACGATGCGCGCGGCGAGCGGGCTCTCGGCCCGCGCCGCGGGACCGACGAGGCTCGCGAGGACCCCGGCGAACAGCGCCGTGAGGCCGAGCGCCGCGAGGATGTGCCCCCGGGTGGAGCCGAAGGCGAAGCCGCTGCTGCGGTAGCCGGCGATGAAGCGGACGGCCGCAGCGGTGACCGCGATGTACCCGAGGAGGAAGAGCGGGTCGCCGAGCGAGGGGACTGGCGCCGTCCTCCCCGCTACCTCGTAGAAGGTCAGGACGAGCTGACCCACGAAGAAGCACGAGAACCACGCCTGCATGAGGCGCCAGCCCGACCGCATGGCGCCGTCGACGCCGAGCGACCTGACGCAGCGCGACGCGAACACCGCCCCGGCGCCGAGGGCGGCGAGCTTGAAGAGCGACGCCGCGACCACGAGGAGCTTCGGCGTGAGGAGCTCCGTGTAGAGCAGCGTCCCTCCGAACGGGACCGCCCCGACGAAGAGCGCCGAGAGCGACGCCGCGACCAGGAGGGTGACCGTCCGACGCGTCACGCCGCACCCCCGGCGCTGGCCCGGAGCGCCGCGGTGACCTCCACCACGAGCGCCTCCCCCTTGCGGCGCCCCACGAAGACGTTGAGCCCGGGTCCGATCGCCGCGAGCAGCCGGTCGAGCCCCTGGTCGTCGACGTGCGGCCCGAGCTTCAGCTTCTCCCAGTGGCCGCTGACGGAGGCCCGCACCATCGCCTCGCCGATGAGGGGGCCCATGACTCGCGTGAGCGTGACGAGCACGTCCTCCCGACGATGGATGCTCACGGCCGGGACGCCCGGCGCAGGCGGTGGGTCGAAGGCGGGCTCACGGGACGACGCGATAGTGCCACAGCCGCGGGGCGCCGGGAGATGCGGCGCGCAGGCTCTCCGCGTCGAAACGAATCGAGCAAAGCTGGAGGTGAGTGGTTACAATGGCAGACGTGATGAACTCCCGCAGAAACACCGAGCAAGCTCAGCGATTCGCCGAGCGACGAAGGCGTGAGGACGACGCGCCGCGGCTCCACGATCAGGTACCGAGCCTCGTCAGCCTGAAGCTCGACGTCGAGGAGCGGTGCGGCGTGGTCGGCGGGACGAAGCACACGCGGCGCATCGTCGTGGAGCGCGCCCCTGCCCTCTTCCTCGTCCCGTGCAGCGACCCACGCTGCGCCGGCGACGAGCACGACCTGACGATGGACGTGATGCGAGCGCTCCGCTCCGGCGCGACGACCTTCCGCGGCGAGGACGGGTGCGGCGGCTCGGTAGGGCCGAGCCCCTGCTCGCGCGTCCTGGGGTTCGAGGCGAGCGCGACGTACCTGCCCTGAGCGAGGCCAGGCGGGCAGAGGTGCCGGCCCGGCGGCGTCAGCTCCGCGACGAGAAGGGGCTGGCGTCGACCAGCTCCGCTATCACCTTGCGAAACTCGCCGAGCACCTCGTCGAGGGCGATGCCGACCCGGTGCCGCCAGAGGCCGTCGGGGTCGGCCTGGTTGGGCGCCGCGTGGACCACGTGGCCCGTCGCCACGAGCGTCCTCGGCGGATCACCGGGCGGCTCGAAGGTCAGGGTCACGCGGGTGCCGACGGCGACGGGCTCGCGCGTGAGCAATAGGACCCCCTTCTCGCTGACGTCGTACGTCACGGCGAAGGCTTCGCCCCCGTCCGTTCGGAGGCGGATCGGCAGCCAGACGCGCGATCGCTCGCGCTCGCGGTGTTCGACGATGGGCACAGGGTGATCGGACACGCGCCAGCGGGATCCGTCAAGGGGCGTGCTCGGGGCTACCTGGGCGTCAGCTTCATCACCTTCCCGTCGTGCTCGTTCACGCCCGAGCCGACCCGGTAGAGGCTCGACGCGTCGATGGCCCTGCCCCGACTCGAGAGGGACGACACTCACGCGAGATTCGGCGCGAGGGCACGCGGCCCCGGGCACTCGCTCAGCGACGGGTCTTCGGTCGCGCCGCCTTCTTCGCCGTCGGGTGGCTGTGGGAGGGAGCGTGGGCGTGCGCGCCCCGGCCCGACCGCGGCGCCTCACCCCCGACGTCCGTGATGATCTCGATGCCGCCGTGCGTGACGCCGCGGGTCGCGAGGAGCTTCTCGGCCACGCGCTGCAGCTCGTCCGAGCGACCCCGCATGATGATCACCTCGAGGCAGTGGTCGTGATCGAGGTGCACGTGAAGGGTCGACCTCACGCGGTCGCCGAGGTCGTGCTGGATGTCGGTCAGCCGCTCGGTCAGATCGCGGACGTGGTGATCGTAGACCAGCGTGAGCGCCGCAAAGGCCGGCACCCCCTTCGACACCTGCGCGCGGACGATCTCGGCGCGCACCAGATCGCGCAGGATCTCCGACCGCGTGACCCCGCGGTCGCTGACGATGACGTCGAGGTGCTCGAGGAGCCGGCGGTCCATCGCCACACCGAAGCGGACGAGATCGGTCTTCACGGGGCCCTCTGGCTGTCGGTGCCGGGGTCGCGGCGCGCGCGGAGGAGGACGACGGACCTCGGCGGGACGTCGACGGCGAGGCGCCCCTCCCGCGTCCCGAGGGTCAGCTCGCCCCGTCCCTCGACCGGACTGGTATCGATCGCGACGTCCCACCGGAGGCCCCCCACGGCGCGGGGGAGGAGGTAGCGCACCTCGCGCGGCTCGGCGTTGAGCACCAGACAGAAGAGGTCGTCGCAGAGGGGGCGGCCGGCCGCGTCCCGCTCGAGCGTCGCGTCGCCGTCGATGAGCAGGGCGAGCGACGCCGTCTCCGGGGAGCTCCAGTCCCGCTGCGTGAGCTCCTCCCCGTCGGTGCGGAACCAGGTCGCGTCCTTGAGCTCGCTCCCCCCCACCCGCTCGCCGCGGAAGTAGCGCCGCCGGTGGAGCGCCGGGTGCCGCTTCCTGAACGAGGCGACGTCGCGGACAAACTCGAGCATCCGATCGGCGGCGACCGAGGCCTCCCAGTCCATCCACGAGAGCTCGTTGTCCTGGCAGTAGGTGTTGTTGTTCCCCCGCTGCGTCCGACCGACCTCGTCGCCCATGAGCAGCATGGGGACGCCCTGCGACAGGAGCAGGGTCGCCAGCATCCCGCGCACGCGCTGCCCTCGCGCGGCGTTGATGCGCGGGTCGCTCGTCTCCCCCTCGACGCCGCCGTTGGACGAGAGGTTGTCGTCCGTACCGTCGCGGTTCCCCTCCCCGTTGGCCTCGTTGTGCTTGCGCTCGTAGGACACGAGGTCGTGCAGCGTGAAGCCGTCGTGCGCGGTGATGAAGTTGATGCTCGCGTGCGGGTGGCGCCCGTCGTCCTCGTAGAGGTCGCTCGAGCCGGTGATGCGCGTCGCGAGCTCGGCGACGACGCGCTTGTCGCCCAGCCAGAACCGCCGCACCGCGTCGCGGTAGCGCCCGTTCCACTCGGCCCAGAGGATGGGGAAGTTGCCGGCCTGGTAGCCGCCGCCGGAGGCGAGGTCCCACGGCTCGGCGATGAGCTTCGTGCGGGAGAGGACCGGGTCCTGGTGGATCACGTCGAAGAAGGAAGAGGACGAGAACTGGCCGCCGTCGGCCCGCGCGAGCGACGGCGCGAGGTCGAAGCGGAACCCGTCGACGCGCATCTCGGTCGCCCAGTACCGGAGGCTGTCGGCCACGAGCTTCACCGTCTCGGGGCTGTGCAGGTTCAGCGTATTCCCGCAGCCGGTGAAGTCCTCGTAGCGTGCGAGGTCGCCGCGGCGAAGCCGGTAGTAGACGGCGTTGTCCAGCCCGCGCAGGCCCACCGTCGGCCCGTCCGCGGCCCCCTCGCACGTGTGGTTGTAGACGACGTCGAGCACGACCTCGATGCCGGCGGCGTGGAGGGCCTTCACCATCTCCTTGAACTCGCGCACGACGTCGTCGGGGCGCGAGGCGAACCGTCGGTCGGGGGCGAAGTAACCGAGCGTCGAGTAGCCCCAGTAGTTGGTGAGGCCGCGCTGCACGACAGGGCGCTCGCTCATCGACTCGTGGACGGGGAGCAGCTCGACCGTCGTGACACCGAGCCAGAGCAGGTGCTCGATGGCAGCCGGCGTCGCGAGGCCGGCGTAGGTGCCGCGGAGCTCGGGGGGGACGCCTGGGTGCCGCTGCGTGAAGCTCTTGACGTGGAGCTCATAGACGATGGTCTGGTGCCACGGGACGCCCGGTGCCTGGTCGTGGCCCCAGTCGAACGGCGCCAGCGAAGGGACGACCGCGTGCGGAACGGACCGCGCGGTGTCCTCGATGTCGAGCGTCTCCTCCCCGCGCCCGTCGAGGCGCGAGCCGACCAGCTGCGCGCGCGGGTCGACGCCCCCCGCGAACGAGCGGGCGTAGGGGTCGATGAGGAGCTTGTACGGGTTGAAGCGGTGACCGGCCTTCGGGTCGAACGGGCCGTCGACGCGGTACCCGTAGCGCTGGCCGGGCCCGACGCCGGGCAGGTACCCGTGCCAGACGTGCGCGGACCGGTCGAGCAGCGGGTGGCGGGTCTCGTTGCCGGCGTCGTCGAACAGGCAGAGCGTGACCGCCGTGCCGTGCTCGGAGAAGACCGCGAAGTTCGTCCCCTTCGGGTCGGGGGTGGCGCCCAGCGGGAACGCCCTCCCCTCGCGCAGCGGAGCCCCCCCGGACGCGGGCGCCACGGTCAGCGCCCGCTCTCGCGCACGGCGTCGCGGAGCGCGCGCATGCGGGCGACCACGGCGGGGTCGGCGCCGAGCGCCTCGACCGTGCGCGGGAGCCGGTAGGTCCAGTTGATGCTGTCGACCGTGCCGGGCGTGTTGATCCGGGCGTGCTCGCCCAGGATCTCCTGCGGCAGCACCAGGGTCAGCTCGGACGCTGACTCGAAGAGGAGGCGGAGGAGCGGGAGCCAGCGCGCCCCTTCGTCGGCGGCGGTGGCGGCGTCGAGCCCCGCGAGGCGCCCGAGCTCGGCCCGGTCGCTCGCGGGGAGCTCGTCCCACCAGCTCACGATAGGGGCCGTGTCGTGCGTGCTCCACGTGGCGACGCTCTGGACCGGGTAGCCCTTCGGGTCGCGGAACCGGCCGGCGTCGTTCTCCCACGGGAGGACGCGGTAGCCCGGGATGCCGAGCGAGGTGAGGCGCCGTCGAACGAAGGGGGGGATGACGCCGAGGTCCTCGCCGATGACGCGCGTCGCTCCGGCCTCCTCCTGGATGGCGCGGAGGACCCGCTCGCCGCGGACGTCCTGCGCCGGCTCCTCGGCCGTGTCGAACCACCCCTTGGGCTTCTTGTCCCCCGCGTTGGACGGCGGGCGAATGAACTGCCTGAAGTAGCCCACCACGTGATCGAGGCGGAAGCGGTCGTAGAGCGACGCCGCGTGGCGGGTCCGAGCGCGGATCCACGCGAGGTCGTTCGCGTCCATCTTCGCCCAGTCGTACGCCGGGAGCCCCCAGTCCTGGCCGTCCTCGGAGAAGGCGTCCGGCGGGGCGCCCAGCGAGACGTCGCGGCGGAACTCGTCGGCGTGAGCCCATACGTCGGCGCTCTCCGTCCCGACGATGAACGGGAGGTCGCCCATCACCTCGACACCGAGCGCGTTGACGGCGCTCTTGGCCCGCTTCCACTGGTCGTCGGCCAGCCACTGCAGGTACTCGTGCTCGAGGATTGGCCCCGACAGCCGAACGGCCGCCGCGGCGAGGGCCTCGGGGCGGTGCCCCTGCTCCCCCTCGGGCCAGTGCTGCCAGCTGAAGCCGTCGTGCTCGTCGCGGAGCGCCACGTAGGTCGCCAGATCCGTCGCCCACGCCTGCCGGCGGAGGAAGGCCCGCAGGGCATCGGCCCGCGCGGTGCCTCGCGCCCACTCACGCTCCTGGAAGCGCTCGAAGGCGCGGCGCAGCACGCGCCGCTTGAGCGTCCGGACGGCGGCGAAGTCGACGTGCGCCAGCCCCTGCAGTCGCGCCCGCTCCGTCTTTCCGGCGTCGCCGAGCGCGTCGTCGATGGCCGCGGCGTCGAGGTCCGGGATCTCCTCGAGCGTCAGGTAGATGGGGTCGATACCGAACGCCGTGCGCGCCCCGTAGGGGCTCGTCTCGCCGGGGGCGAGCTCGTACGGCGGGAGGATCTGCACGAGCCGGTGGCCCGCGGTGACGATCCAGCTCGCGAAGGCCGGGAGATCGGTGATCTCCCCGATGCCCCAGTCGCGCTGCGTGCGGATGGATGAGAGGGGGACGGTGACGCCGGCGACGCGCGAGCTCGTGGACATAGGGGGAGACGCGCCTTTTCGCATGCGATCTGGCAAGCCGCAAGGGGGCGCCGGTTCGCGGCTCACCGCGCGCGCAGCCCGTCCTCTCTCGCCGCCCCTGCCCTCCCGCTCGATGCGCTAGGGGCCGGGACCGGATAGGCGGCCGGCCGCGCGAGCGTCGAGAGGGGCCCGACGGCGGGGACGGCGCCCGGGAGATCCGCGTCGCCCATGTCGACCCGGGCCGACGGTCCCACGGCCGCCGCGTCATGGCCCGTGGGAGCGCCCCCGAACAGCAAGACCGCTGCGCCTCCGAGGACCGCGACGACGACGCCCGCGACGGCGACGCGGCTCCACCCGTGGCTCACCCCAGGGGGCGGCGGGATGGACTCGTCGACGATGGGTCGTTCCGCTGCCGGGCCCGCGGCATCTGCGGCGACCGGCGCGGGCGGCAGGCGAGGCGCGCGCGCCGGCGGCGGGGTGCTCGGGAGCGTCCGGGCCACCGGGCGACCCACCGCGCCCGGCGGGGGGGACGGCAGCGCGCCACTGGCGAACGGGGAGATCGCGCTCGGCAGCGTCGGCGCTACCTTGTATCCGCTGCGCGGAGCTGGCCCGGAGGACGGAGCGCGCCCGGGAG